>Ga0209826_1000606_pt1 | contig 25685 bp, 20 predicted proteins | sample GOMGulsemesocosm_5_FD_184637 | JGI IMG/M metagenome (GOLD analysis project Ga0209826, IMG submission 184637) | Methane-oxidizing microbial communities from mesocosms in the Gulf of Mexico - GOM15C Gulf of Mexico (SPAdes) (version 2) | ecosystem: Environmental > Aquatic > Marine > Cold seeps... | reverse complement strand
ATGAGGCAAAAGATGAGCAACAAAACCATTTTACTTCATTTAACCAATGACGATAGATTGAGCGCACGTATCGACGTAGCTTTGAATATTGCAAATGACCATGATGCCCACATCACGGCTTTGTATGTTGTAACACCTGCAACGCCTCCCACTTCCTTTATGGGGTATATTCCGCCAGAGTTTGTCGAGCGAACAAGAAGTATTGAAGCTGATAATGCGAGCGCCACCAGCGTAAAGCTAAAAGAAGAAGCGGCTAAACGGAATATCTCAGTATCAGTTATCAAGGAAGAAGGTTATGCGGCAGAAGTTATTAACAAACATGCACTGACTGCAGATTTGGTTATCATTGGTCAGGTAGATCCAGATGATGACAGTACAGCTCAATATCAATATTTGGCTGATGAAATGGTAGTAGATTGCCCTTGCCCAATTTTGGCCATCCCATACGCCGGAAAATTTGAAAAATTTGGCTCTCACATTCTTGTGGGTTGGAATAATACACGCGAAGCATCTCGCGCACTAAAGGGTGCAATGCCGTTCATGAAAAAAGCAAAGAAAGTAACTCTGCTCAGCGTGAACCCAACGGCCGATCAAAGCCTTCAAAATGAAGCCGCGATAAAACACCTTGAGCGCCACGGAATAACGGCTGAAATAAAAGTTGGTCATTGGAGAAACGTGGATGTTGGAAACGCTCTGTTGGATTCTCTTGTTGATCTGAACGCGGATATGTTGGTTATGGGCGCTTATGGACATAGCCGAATTAGAGAAATGATTCTGGGCGGAGCAACAAAAGAAATCTTAGGCCATATGACAGCGCCAGTCCTTTTCTCACACTAATAGGGATTTAATCCCTTCAGGGACATTCTGCACTCTCCACACATCCATCATGACTGTAGAATGTCCCGTCTTTCAACTTCCCTCCACTTACCTTGCTCTAAATCTCCCAATTGCAACTTACCGATAGAAAAACGAACCAATCGCAGAGTTGGAAAACCTATTGCCGCTGTCATTCGCCTCACCTGTCTGTTCTTACCCTCGGTCAAAGTCAATTCCAACCATGTCGTGGGAATGGATTGTCTAAAACGAACAGGGGGAACGCGTTCGTCCAATTCAGGCTCAAAAGGCATTCTTCGAACCAAGCATTTTTTAGTTTTATAACCACGAATAATGGGGCCTTCAGATAAATTTTGCAGATCAGTTTTTTTCGGAACTCCCTCCACTTGCACATAGTAAGTTCTTGGATGGGCAAATTTTGGATCAAGCAGTTGCTTAATAAAGGGGCCGTCGTTACTTAGTACAAGAAGGCCTTCGCTATCTCGATCCAACCGTCCAGCCGCATACACTCCTTTTGGTAGGGCAAATCCCTCAAGACTTGGGTGCCCTCCTTCGCTTGTAAATTGACTTAAAACGCCGAATGGTTTGTAAAAGGAAATGTAGCTATATTTAGTCATTAAATCATATGTCAAATATTGGTATTTATGGTTAATTGGACACATTACGCAAAATTATTTTCGCCGTTCAGAAAAAATGAAACAATTTTGTTAACTTTGTCCAATTAGTTTAATAAGTATACATAAAGATAGTACACATTACTTGTCACGCCTTATTCGAATTTCAGTTTAGTGGCAAAGGCCATTATGTTCGTTGTTCGGAGACCTCAAACAATTAGGCACTGAATGACATTGGAATTTAAACGGACTTCATAGAAGTCGCTTATAAACTTAAAAAGAGTTTTGGAGTTTGCAAAATAGATGAACGAGATTTTAAAAGCCAAAATCCTGTTTATCGGCAATAAGGACGGAGACGCCCAGCAAGTCGAATGGTTGTTGTCTAATGTAACCAAACCTGAACTGGAACTGATGCATGTTCCAGATGCAGAGGCTATTATAAATCAAAAAAGTGCCGCCAATGCAGATGTTATCCTTCTGGATGCAGACTGTACTGGTGACAGCGATTTCGAAACTCTAAAAAAATTGCGGAGTGCTATTCCTTCTGTCCCCGTCGTTTTACTAACTGAAAATGAAGATCAGATAGGGCAGTTTGCTATCAGGAACGGCGCGCAAGATTACTTGTTGAGAAACCAACTCAATAGTAATTCAATTTCCCGCGGTCTTATCAGCGCAATTGAACGGCATCAAGGCAGCCAACAACCCGCTGCCGAAGCCTCCCCACTTCTGGAATCTGCAACAGCTGTCCTAAATCGATTGCCACTTGGTGTTATCCTTGTTACCGAACAATCACAAGTTCTGTTCTTTAATGATAAAGCAAAGCGTTTTCTGGATCGTAAAGACGGGTTGATACTGGACGCTAATCGCATTTGTCGAGCTGTTGTTCCAAGCGAGAACAAACATCTTGGTGAGTTGCTGACAAGCACCTTGAGCCCCGCATCTGACAAACAAAGTGAAAGCGACTTTGCGATGACAGTCACTCGGGAAAATAGTGACGCTCCATTGACAATATTGCTCGCACCAATTGGAACCGGAATTGCAGGTAAAGGCGCCGTACTTTTTGTCTCTGACCCCATTGAACCTGTTGAGCTGTCTATTGATACAATTTGCAGATTATACGCCCTTACACCTGCTGAAGGGCGCCTAGCGCTTGGACTTACTAATGGCCGCAAACTTGATGACCTTGCTGAAGAATGGGGCGTAAGTATGCATACTGTACGCTCTCAACTTAGGCAAATATTCAGGAAGACCGACACTAGCCGGCAAAGCGAGCTTGTGAAATTAATCCTGACAGGACCTGCTGCACTTCAAGCAAGCCCTCTTTTATAGGCAATCTAATTTGCATCTGTATTTTCAGGTAAATCCGAGAAATGCTGCCAGCGTTCACGACCACCATGATTTTCAAGATAATTTATAAGCGCACTAATTGGCTTTCTATCAAATTGCATGTCTGCCCCTTCGAGCAAAATACTCACAGCCTTATTGAAATCAATTGCCCCACGATACGCTCTCGGGCTCACCATACCAACAAAAGCATTTGCAACAGACACAATCCGTGCGGCCTCACTTATTGCAGTGCCGGATAATCCCCTTGGTTGCCCCGTGCCATCCCAATGTTCTTGAAGCTGTCGTAAAGCCTCAGCCACTGGTAAATCAAACCGCACACCATCTAGCAAATCAGCGCTGGCAAAAAGGCTATCACGAACGATATCTTTTTCATCATCTGACAAATTACCGACTTTCGTTAAAATTTTCGTCGGTACGAGTATTTTGCCCAGATTCATCAAGTTTCCGGTTATATCGACTGTGCGAGATACTTTCTCAGAAACATCCAATTCCTTAGAGATTGCAACGGCAACTTCAGCAACACGAACAGATTGATGGGCTGAATACGGATCGCGGCGGTCCAAAAAAGCGACTAGCGTTGATACTAAACTCCTTAGAACATTTTCTCGCAACTCTCGTTCCGCAATAACATCCGTTACGTCTTGGAATACCGCGAGGACCTGTTCATTCTCATTTTTTCCCTTATTAAAGGGGATAAAATCAGATTTAAAAATGCGGTCCTGCTCTTCGCCCGAAAAGGTGATCAAATCGGATTGTATTGTCCTCTTCTCGCGGGCAGAACCAATCATCCCCTTAAAGTCAGCAACGACATTTTTGTCCATCACACTGGAAATTTTTCTGCCAAGTATTTCCTCTTGCGGAAGTTCAACATCCTCCGCAGCAAGTTTATTGGCAAATGTATAACGGTCTTCTTCATCAAATACAGCAATAGCAGTTGGCTGCTGATCAGTAACGAGCCTTAGAAACTCCGTACTCTCCTGAAGATTTTCAGCCGTTTTCTTATATTTCTCAGCAAGTTCTGCAGCTCTGATTGACGTTCCGTGTCGCCAAACAGCAATAATCGTTCCCGTTACACCGATGATCAACAGCAGAAAGACACCAAGCATTGAATTCAAACGCTTTTGTGATTCCGAAAGAGCCTCTTGCACTGTTACATTGCGCACAAGATACCATGGAGCCCCGCTTATGACCCGTCCGGTCACAAGGACCTCATCCCCCATATAATTGCTACGTCTGGCAAACAACCCCGGGTTTTCAATGGAAAATGCTGCAGCCAAACCATCCTCCAGGCTCATTTTACGCTTTAGCGCCTGTGTCCCGTCCGCTAATGGAGATAAATATTCAACCAATTTTCCATTTTGACGAACGAGAAGAGTCTCTGCTGTTTGAAGCGTATCTCCGGGTTGAAACAAAAGTGGGAAAAGCGATTTTCTTACTGTTCGAAGCCCCACAATAAAACCAATAATATTATCGGCTTGCTGTTCTTGCTGCAGGGCGAAAATAGGGTGAACAAAACCCACTGTAGGCTCCCCATCTAATCCTTCGTACAAATCAATGACAGCAGAAACACCACTATCGGCGACAGCCATTGCAGCACGAATGGAGGGATTCATAGGCGGCATATTACCACTTGATACTAATAGCTTTCCCGTGCGATCAGTAAGTGCAATTCCAGCCCGGCCCGGCCTTGTTACATTCGCGCGAATTTCAGGCTCTTCCGGTTCCCAAAAACCACTTATAACGGCTTGATTATTTAGTAAATTAATAAGATAGCCAGCTTCCGGCACTTCTGAAATTTCGCTGCCATTATTTTCTGTCTCCAAAACAAGCTGCGTCAAGTAAACTTGTAAGGAAGTATTTTCGGCAAGAGATGCGACTGCATTTTTTTGTTCATGCAACCACTTTTCAATACTAGAGACGCGGCTGTCGATAACAATACCAAGCCGAATTTCCCAGTTTCGAACATCACGCTCTCTTTGTTTCTCCACAAAGGCGACGGTTCCCCAGACACCCCCGATGATAACAATAGCAAGTAGTAACCCAGCAACCCACAAAGTCCTGTAGGTCTTGCCCTTTACATGTGAAGCGTCTTCGATATCAACCATCCCGATTTCCTGCTATTTCCGACTAAACTATGGGCTGAAAGCGTTTACGATCAGTAAACTAATTCATCCCTTTGTCGAAATGACGAAAATGTCATCAATAATTATGTAGACTATTAATAGTTATTAATGATTTTATACGCATAGTAAAATTATTAGTAGCAAGCGGCGCTTATTTTGCATACGGCAGTGACTAGTAAAATGAATATTAAAAACAATTACATGCGAAAAATTCTGCCGGCAACGGCCGTAATTCTCGGTGTACTTGCGTCAGCTCCAGCTCCGTCTGACGCCGCCGTTGGGATTTTTGGCTTCAAAGAAAACCCCCATGTCAGCTTGAAACCCTTCCCTAAATGGCGAAATGTTATAAAGACATACAAAAACAAGCCCGGCGACTGTAAGACAGGGCAGCTTAATGCATGTGCCTATAAAAAATGGAATCAGTTGATTCAAGAGCTAAAAGACAAACCAAAAAAATACCAGCTTGAGCGGATCAACTCCTATACAAACCGTTATCGCTATATACTTGATCCCATAAATTGGGGTGTGAAAGATTACTGGGAAATACCAAAAGAATTTTTCGCGCGTTTTGGTGACTGTGAAGACTATGCGATTGTAAAATATTTTTCGCTTAGAGCATTAGGCTGGAACGCGGACGATATGAAAATAGTCGTATTGCAAGACATGAATTTGAGAATTGCCCACGCTATCTTGGCTGTCAAATTTAATAACAAGGAAGTCATTCTTGACAACCAAATTGGCCTTGTGGTCGATTCAAAAAGAATTCGCCACTACAGACCCATTTATGCCGTGAATGAACAAGGATGGTGGCGCTACAAACCACAATAGGGTCTTAGTTCGCTTTCAACGTCATTAGAAGAAGAAAAAAGCCGCGCAATTGAAGCGCGGCTTTTTGTATTGGGACTAAATATTTCTTAGCTGTTATCGCTTGGCAATGCTTCAGCAGGAAGTGTCACTCCAAGTGTGTTGTTCAAACGGCCCATTGTCGCGACCAAACGGTACTTTGCGAACAATACGGCATATTCAACAGTTGCCAAGGAGGTACGAGAATTAAACAGTTCGTTATCTGCATCCAGCATATCCAACAAGTCGCGTTGACCAATCTGGAATTCCTGACGATAAGTCGCTGCGACTTGACCATTTGCAACCACTTGATCACCAATAGCCGCAGATCGAGCTTGAGAACGTGCTAACGTGCTCCAGCTTTGTCTAATTTCTTCTTCTACGAGGCGCTCAAAACGCATTTTGCGTTGTTTGCTTTCTGCACTGCGCTCAACCGCTTCACGATGACGCCCAAGATCTATACCTCCGCGATACAGATTGTAGCGTAGACGGACCATTGCAGAGAAATCGTCATTGTGGCCTTTAACACCGTCCAAATCATTATCAGCAGATCCATCTAATTCAAGATCAACTGTTGGGTAGAAGTTTGCTTCTGCCGCTTTGATTTCAGAATCTGATGTCTTTAAATCTGAGTTTGCAAATCGAATATCAGGATTGCTATCCATTCCGATAGCGATGATATCTTCCAAATTTTCTGGCAACACACCATCACTGAATGTTGGAACTTCCAGATTTATAGGTGCTTCACCTACCAACCGGCGATATGCAATTTCAGAAGTGTCCAATTGGCGGAGCGTCTCAATAAGCGCATCTTCAGCTGCTGAAACTCGAGATTCAGTTTGCTGAACATCTCCGATACCACTTTGGCCCGCATTAACACGGTCCTGAATTTCACTTAATGTTCGCTTATGAACTTCCAGATTTTCCGCCGCTAGATCGACAACTTCCAAATTTCGAAGCACATCCAAATAAGCTTGAACCACATCAAGGCCAATAGCCTCAGAACGTTCTCTTACCCGGTATGCTGCTCCGTCAACTCTGTTTGATTGGCGTTCAACTTCTGCAGATCGTGCGCCACCGTCGAACAGCGTTTGAGAAATAGAAAGGCTACTTTCTGTTCGCGTAAGCCACTGTTCGTTGATTGAATTCGTATCTGTCCACTCTTTGCCGCCACCAGCTGCCAAATCGACGGAAGGATAATACAAGCCGTGAGCTTGTTCTAATTCCTGATCGATTGCGCGCCGATTGGCGGATGCTTCTGCAATTTCTGGATAATTTGTCACTGTTACTTGAACAGCTTCTGCCAATGTTCCAGCTTGTGCAGATATTGAAAGCGCGAAACTCCCAAAAACTGAAGCTACAACACCCAGAGATATCAAGTTACGGGTGCTATATAGTTTCAACTTGGACTTCATGCCCTGTCTCCCAAATCAATTAATTCTATTTTACGACTTACAAAACTTCTGCACAATATCAGTTTCGAATACGTGTTTGAATGCATGCTGTCAAACAGCAATGCGACAAATAATCCACATTAGCAAATAAACTACAAATAACTTTTAGTTCAAACAACCCATAATCCCGACTGTGCTTATAGATTATTTATAAAACAAACATCCGTGTGGCTAAAATACAACGACCATACAATCGCCAGATTCTCCATTGCTACCAACGAATCTCAAATGTTTGTTGAGTACTTCAGTTGCAATTTCCCTCACTCAAACTAAACGAAAGCAAATTGTTTACTGATTACATTCTAAACTTATGGTTAATTTTGTTCGATTAACATATAAAGCCACATTAGTCTAAATCGTTATTTTCCGGCTACTTACCACTAAACAAAAAGAGAAGTGTCGACGTAGAACGAATTTGCATAAAATTTGAAATTAAATTGCCGACTCTCGCATTAAAGTAGTTTTGTTAACATGTTTTTCATCAAATAAGGTTCAAATCCGATTTGGTAGTAAGGGTAAATACGGGTTTCGACTTTCAGTTTAATGTAAGCGAAACCATTTTAGGGGATGATCGGTACAAACATTAGTTTAAAATTAATTAGGTATGCTTTGTGGCAACTGTTTAATTAACCGATCGATTGGAGGGGGAAGCTTTTAAAGGTCAGAACAATATTTTTTAAGGCATCGGAATTTTGCCTTTTTGGTTTGCGAACTTTATGGGGCTTCTGTTTTGGAAAATGAAATTATGACAAACAAGACAAGGGAAGTAAATTTACCCTTAAAAGATAATGCAGTATCCCTTGATGTGCCCCCGCAAAGAAAATCGGACGGAACCAAGAAACAAAACACATCAGTAAGCGAAACTTTTGGCCGAACTGCACAGGATCTTACAAAGAGTCCGATGCAACGCGAAGACGAAGCTGCACCTGAAACAGACAGCTGGAAAATTCGTTTATCTGATGTCTCACGCTCTGATCATGACCCTCTGTTAGGCTGTCTAGTTGCCGTGACAAAAATCCATGAAGATCCTCGATCAGCAGATGCGTTGATATACGGCCTCCCTCTCGAAGACAATCAGCTGACACCGCAACTCTTCATTAGAGCAGCGCAACGTGTTGGATTAAGCGCTCGAACTACAAATAGAAAATTACAGGACATTCCAGCTGTTGTCCTCCCAGCCGTCTTATTGTTAAAGGAGAGGCGCGCCTGCATTCTTCTTAAGACTAACGATCAAAATGTTGAGGTGATTTTTCCAGAATCAGGAGAAGGATCTCAAATAATCAGTCAAAAAGAATTGGAAGAACTTTACGCAGGTTATGCAATTTTCCTTCGCCCCAACTTTAAATACAGGGTAGCGCGCGACGAGAAATTGTCTGAACGTAAAGGATCGTGGTTCTGGGGCACCATGGCACAATTCTGGCCTACCTACCTACAGGTTGGCCTTGCTGCCATGCTGATCAACAGCTTTGCGTTGGCCAGCCCCCTTTTCATCATGAACGTCTACGATCGCGTTGTCCCCAACAAAGCGATTGAAACCCTCTGGGTCTTGGCGTTTGGCGTCATCGTGGTAATTGGCTTTGATTTAGTCCTGAAATCGTTGCGCTCTTACTTCGTGGATAACGCAGGAAAGCGTGCTGATGTCATTTTGTCCAGCCGCATATTCGAACAAGTTTTAAATATTCAGGTAAAAGCAAGACCGGCATCAGCCGGGGCATTTGCAAATCACTTGAGAGAATTCGAATCTTTAAGAGATTTCTTTACCTCTGCAACAGTAACGGCCTTGGTTGATTTACCTTTTTTAGGTATTTTCTTGTTCATCATTTATCTAATTGGCGGACCCATTGCGATTATTCCTGCAATTGCTGTCCCTGTTGTAATTTGCATTGGCCTCATCCTCCAATGGCCAATGCGCCGATCCGTTGCCAAGAACACGGAAGAAAGCTCTCAAAAACACGGCGTTATAGTGGAGACAATTTCTGCACTGGATACTGTGAAAAGCCTTGGCGTTGAAGGCCATATGCAAAAAGAGTGGGAACGGTTCGTTGGTCAAACGGCTCAAACAAGTGTGAAATCCCGTTTCTTTGCGGGATTGGGTATAAATCTATCCGCCGCCGCCATGCAACTCGTAACCGTTGCAGTTGTCGCCTATGGCGTCATTTTAATGACACAACCTGACTCGACGCTGACAGTAGGTGCCTTGATCGCATCAACAATTCTAACCGGCCGAACTATGGCCCCGCTTGGACAGATCGCAGCCCTTTTAACAAGACTCAACCAAGCCATGGTTGCGCTAAAGGGATTGAATGAAATCATGAGCTTGCCTGTTGAAAGATCAGCAGAGAAAAGGCAACTCAGTCGCCCCAACATATCAGGCGATATTGAATTCAAGGATGTGACTTTCAAATATCCAGGCACAGAAATTCCGGCACTCACTGATGTCTCTTTCAAAATTAGAGCTGGTGAGAAAGTCGCAATTATTGGACCGGTGGGCTCAGGTAAAACAACAGTTTCTAGACTACTTATTAATTTATACGAGCCTGACGAAGGTGCTGTTTTAGTTGATGGCACGGATATACGCCAAATTGACCCATCGGACATTCGACGTTCAGTCGGTAGCGTAATGCAAGATGTGACACTTTTTCACGGAACTGTTCGGCAGAATATTACCATGGGACACCCACAAGCAGATGATGAAATGATCCTGCATGCATCAAAAATGGCTGGCGTCCATGGCTTTATAAGCAGACATCCCCATGGGTATGATCTGCAAGTTGGCGAAAAAGGGGCAACCCTTTCAGGGGGCCAACGACAGGCATTGGGAATTGCAAGAGCACTTCTCCCTAATCCGCCGGTCCTCATGTTTGACGAACCAACAAGCTCCATGGATTTGAACTCTGAAAGGCGTTTTATCGGCCGCCTCAAGGAATATGGAGAAGAGAAAACCCTAATTCTAGTCACTCACAGAACGTCACTGTTTTCTTTAGTGGATAGGATCATTGTCCTTGGAAATGGAAGAATTGTAGCCGATGGCCCGAGAGACGAAGTCCTGAAAGTCGGACAGAGAACTAAAGTCAAACCGAAATCTGCCTGACTGAAACGACAAGCGTGATGGAATGCAGGGTCAATAGGAAAACATATGTCTAATAAAGTTGAATGGAACGATTCAGATTTCGCATCGGATGTCGTTGCAGCAAAGATGCAAGGACCGAACCCACGGTCTATGCTGCTGCTTATCGGTGTCTTTGCGTTCTTTATTTCTGCCTATATTTGGGCCGACAATGCTATTTTGGATGAAGTAACTCGTGGAAACGGAACGGTTATTCCTTCAAGTCAAATTCAGGTTATTCAAAATCTTGAAGGCGGCATATTGAAAGAACTTTTGGTCCGTGAAGGTGAAATCGTTGAGAAGGGGCAGATCCTCCTCCGTATTGACGATACGAGCTTTGCAGCCCGATTTGGTGAAATTGAATCCAACTATCTCAGTTTAATGGGAAAAGTTGCCCGATTAAATGCGGAAGCAAATGGAACCGGAATCACCTTCCCACCAGAACTGATAGCCGAGGCATCCGAAATAAGTCTTCGAGAACAAAATTTATTCAATGCCCGTCGCTCTGAATTGCAGTCACAACTTGGAATTTTGCGTCAACAAGCCCAGCAGCGAAAACAAGAGATTGCTGAAATTAACGGCCGCCTGAAACAATTAAAATCAAGTATATCATTGGTAAACGAAGAGCTGGCTATTACGGCCCCCCTCGCAGAAAAAGGGATTGTACCGAAAGTACAACTCTTGCAGTTGAAGCGAGAAATTAACGATTTGGATGGGCAGTTCTCTGCGTCCACTTTGGCTCTTCCTCGTGCAAGAGGTGCTTTTAAAGAAGCGAACCAACGAATTGAAGAGAAAATCCTAAACTTCCGCAGTGAAGCGTCGCTAGAGCTCAATTCAAGCCGGGGTGAATTTGAAGTTTTGCGCCAAACAATACTGGCTGCAAAAGACAGGGTAACCAGAACTGATGTCCGCTCTCCGTTAAAGGGGGAGGTTAAAGAGCTCAAAATCCAAACTATTGGAGGTGTCGTAAGACCAGGCCAGGACATTGTCGAAATTGTTCCAATTGAAGACAACTTGCTTGTTGAAGCCCGTATACGGCCTGCTGATATTGCCTTCCTGCGTCCAGGTCAAAAAGCGACAGTAAAAATCACGGCTTATGATTTCTCCATATACGGAGGTTTGCCGGCAAAACTAGAGCGTATAAGCGCTGATACAATTGTAGATGAGCAATCTGGAGAGACTTTTTATAAAATTATTGTCAGAACTGAAGAAAGTTCACTCAAGCGTGGTGAGGAAATTTATCCAATAAAGCCAGGTATGATTGCGTCCGTTGACACTCTGACGGGCCACAAATCTGTTCTTGATTATATCCTGAAGCCAATATTGAAGACTAAGAACACAGCGTTGAGAGAACGATAATGAGTAGATCGTTAGTGCGCTTACCTCTGCTTTTCACTGTTTTGGCTGGCCTTGCAACCGGAACCTCATTCGCGACTCTTGCCGATTCTGTTCAAAATGGTGGCCTTTTTGGAACTATTGAAATCCCTTCAAATAACCTGTCGGCCCTTCCTCAATGGAAAAGAGTTATTAAAGATTTTGAGAAAAGCAAAAAAGCGGCCCGCCTATGCGATCAAGATATTCAGAAATGTGCTTCCCAGCAAATGACTTTATGGCGAGCAAAAATGCAAGAACTGGAATCCTCTAGAGAAACCGCTAAAATTTTGGAAATAAACCGATTTATTAACAAATGGCGCCACATTTCTGACTTTAAAAATTACCAGTCAAAAGACTACTGGGCATCCCCTCTGGAATTCATGACTAACGGTGGAGATTCCGAAGATTTTGCGATTATGAAATACATTAGCTTAAAAGAACTTGGCATTTCACCTTCGAATATGCGGATTGTTGTAACGAATGATGTGCTTCGTGGCAGAACCCATACAATCTTGAGCGTCCATTTTAACAAAAAACGCTATATACTGGATTCACAAAGTAATTCAATTTTGCAAGAACAGTTTGTTAAATATTACGTGCCTTTCTACTCTGTAAATGAGACGACACGATGGGCTCATGTACCGGAGCAGGCGTCCCTTCTAAAAGCCCCAGAGGGGAAAAAATAATTATGACTGAAACAATGGCTAGTCTCGACTTGAACAACGTCATGTCAGACGATCTACAAGAGAATAAAACACGCACCGGCAATCGTGCGATACAATTGCTTGGTTTGTTGGCAATTTGTTTGTTTGTCGCTTGTTATTTCGTAACCGACTATTTCATTGAGCAAAGAAAATTGGAATTGCTCGAAGAGATTAAAATTCGTCAAGAAATTACGGTTTCCGGCAAGGCAGAGATCCTCCGAACTTGGATCAACGAAACAGGTCAACGGGCCAACTCAATCTCAAACCACCCGCTTTTCAAACTATTTGCAGATGAGATTAATCAGTCTGAAGGTAATGTTCCAAAGGCACTTACAAACCAGCTTCCCTACATGCAAAACGCCATTACAAATTTTGCGCAACAAAACAATCTCGTTGCAGCCTATTTAATTGGAGAAAATGGACGTGCCTATTTAGCATCCAACGGATCCCCTGCCCTTAAAGAAACCCAGCGAAAAAGTGCAGCGGAGCATTATAAAGCGAGAGATATCTCAACCTCTACAATGCGTGTTTCAGGCGAAGACCTAATCTTTGATTTCCTCATTCCAGTATTTTCTGCTCAATCGGAGGGGCAGGAGAAAATTGCTGGTGTGCTTTTAATGACAGTGTCCTCGTCGGCTCAACTCTCAAATATTTTGAAACCCTCGAGTTTATCTGCTGAAGGAGAGAAAACGCGGCTTTATCAAATGGCAGATGGCAAATACCAAGAAATAACGCCCGCTAAAACCCCTTACTTGTCCTCAAATGCTGCCGATTTGGAAAACATCCAATTTTCAGATTTTATTCCTAGGAAATTCTCTGGAGAAGAGGATCTTGTCTATTCAACCGGAAAAAAAATCAGTAATACCAATCTTGTGTTGCTTCAAGGGCTCTCAGCAAAATCAGCATTAAGCCCCCTTACAGAATTTTCCTACGCGGTTTATGGTTTAGCTGCGAGCTTATACATTGTTGTCTTCAGTATCTTTTCAGGAATTTGGCTAACACTTCACAATCTCAATACAAAAGCGATGGCAGACCAATATAAAAATCTCGCTCATCAAATAAATGCGCAGCGACGCCTTTTGGGAAGTATCAACCACACAATTACAGAACTGATCGGTCTTACTGATGTGACTGGAAAGTATGTATATGCCAATCCTGCACTCGCCCGTTTTGTAAATTATCCAATACAATCTATTCCGGGAAAATCAGACAGAGATATATTTGGCGACAAAACAGCACGTATTCTGCGAGATATGGACAAACAAGTTATTGATACTGAAAAATCAATGAATTCAATTCTCGATCTCGATACCCATGATGGCATAAAACATGTGAGAATTGAAAAATCTCGACTATTGGATGATGATGGCATGTTTATGGGCATTGTTACTGTCGCCAGTAACATGACTGATTACATTCATCAACAGCGCAAAAAAGAAGAACTTGGCAAGAAAACCATCTCTATTCTTATAAGAATGATGGAAGAAAATGATCCTTATCTTGCGGGACATTCACAACGCATGGGAGAGTTGTCCAGCCAAGTAGCTGAGATTATGGATCTTCCCGTAACAACACAACAAACCATCGCAACAGGCGCTAACCTATCTCAGATTGGTAAAATCTCGATTCCCTCAAAAATCAGAACAAAAAGTAGCCGCCTCACTGAAAAAGAAATGGCTATCATGCAAGGGCATGTTGATCGTGCTACTGCAATGCTTAGCGAAATGGAAATAGATGAGACGATCGTCAATGCGATCTCTCAAATGTTTGAACGCATGGATGGTTCAGGATATCCGAACAACTTGAAACAAGACGAAATTGCAATGTCCGCCCGTATTTTGGGAATGGCAGACATTCTTGTTGCTAGAGTATCACCTCGCTCCTACAGGCAATCCATTAGTGTAGAGGAAGCAATGGAAGTATTCAGAAGTAATCCTGAAAAATATGATGTGGATGTTGTTGTCGCAATGGATGAGTTTTTAATATCGAATAAAGGTCGCGATTTTAAAGACAGCATTATTGAAAAGAAGGCATGATCGGGAAAGACTCTAAAATAGGGTGTTTTCCTGATTGCTCTTAAGATTCGTCGGAGATTATAGGGTCACTTCCCCTATTTTCTGCGACCACGTTGACATCATCCATGCTCGCGGACACTCCTGCCACGGTTAAGGCTTCGTTTGTTACTGTCAAAACGCCAGAATTTTCGTCGGAACCACTTACATATCCAATAGCGTCAACACCTTCTTCTGCGGCAATATTCAATGCATCGAATAAAGAGTCCAAATCAACAAGTTCATCTTGATCATGCATCATAAAACCAACATCATAGGCATCCTCTGAAGCAGTTTGACTAGTCTTACCAACATCTTCCATTTCGCTTGAGACAATTTGACTAGCGCGCGCAACATCAATTGGTGTTTTATCACCCACTTCAGTTTGACGACTATTTTGCCCAGCTTTATCAGGATCCGGTATAGACACGGCTAGCCCACTTTCTTAAGACACATTCCCCAGAAGTAATAACTTAAATGGTAAATCAACTGTCATTTTACAAATAATTTACCAACACTTTTAGCAATCTATGCCCTAAAAGCTAACTTTTCATCCCCCAAACGAGGTATTGCATACGAAATATTAATAAATAATTAGGAAATTAATTTCATTCTTCTTCATTTTATCACTCAATTGCGTCCAAAATCAATTTTGACATAATATTCAATTTCTAAGATGCTGAAAGAATTGACGGGTTGGTATGGCAATTCCAATAATTTTTCCGGCATTGGTCATTCCAGTCGCTGAGTGAATTGCCATTAACGAGTAGTTTCCTTGCTCAAAATGAAAAATTGGAGATCCGGAATCTCCTCTTGTTGCATCACATTGATGAAAGTAGACAGGCTCTCTATTAGTACCGAGTCTTGCATAATCCGTGATTTTGCATTCTTTATGAACTGTCAAGACATGCGCGAAGTCCTTACTGTACCCGGCTTGAACAATATCCCCATTCTTTCGAGACTTTTGTACAAAATATTGCCCCTTTAAAGGGGAGAGAGGAACTGTCCCAAATATATCTCCGAGCGGTTTGTCTAGTGTCAATATAGCCCAGTCATCCTCTCGCTTCAGAGAATAACGCGTTAAATCTGGCAGTTCTTTGAAAACGGTTTTGTAGGATACACCTTTTGCATGGCCGGCATATTTTCCTTTATCGTAACCAACGACGAAATGATAAAACTTTGCTTGCGACCAGCGGCGTGTTCGAGAATTCCAAAAACAATGCGCTGCGGTCAAAATTTTATCTCGAGCAACAAGCACACCTGTGCAAAAATTTCCATCACGATTTAATCGCCCGACTGTTCTCCATGGATATTCTTTAACATCGACCCGAACCCTGTCGTCCAGTCCTTTAATTCCACTAGGCCGAGCCTGTTTCGCCATCGCGATCATCTCATTCGCCCCGAAACTTCCCAAACACAAAAAGGCAAGGCATATATAACACAAGAAAAGTCCTGCATGGCGGTTGGCGGATTTAGACAGGTAAATCATTTTTCTTTTTTTCTCAAATTTTTGAGATACAAATAGGGAAATAATACGGGATATCGTGGTCTTGAGTGTAAATCAAACTAGCCTAACCTTAATCTCAAAAGCCTAAACAAAACATTGGTAATAGGAGATATTTTTTGCAAAAATTTCAGTATATCCTCGATTTCTGGTTTCATTCGAAAGACAGCAAGCAATATGGTGAAAAACGTATTGAGTGGTTTAAAAAGGATCCGGAGTTCGACAAGACTATCCGTCAAAAATTCTTGGATGATTTTACCCATGCTGAAAGAGGCGAATATCTACACTGGAGCGACCATGTTGAAGGATGCCTTGCACTTATTCTCCTATTTGATCAATTTTCCAGAAATATGTTCAGGGATGAAGCTAGAGCGTTTTCCACAGATGGGAAGGCGCGTGAAATTGCAAACCATATGATCCGCAGCGGTTATTTTTTTGCTCTCCCAAAATTTCAAAAATCTTTCGCAATTCTACCCTTTGAGCATAGCGAAGAAATAGAAGATCAGATATTATCCGTAAAATTGTGTAAAAAATTCTGCGACAAAGCTGAAATTGAATATGCGGAACAGCACTTTGAGATAATTAAAAAGTTCAACCGTTTTCCGCACAGAAACAAAATACTTGAGAGAAAATCAACTCCAGCTGAAATCGATTTTTTGACACAACCAAATTCATCGTTCTAGAACCCAATTTAAGCTAATTACTAATCGAAACATGCAACCAAGGCCAAATATAATGAACACTCTTTCCAAAAAAGTCGTGATTGTAACAGGTGCAAGCCGTGGTATTGGCGCCGCTGCGGCAATTGAACTTGCCCGTGCCGGTGCAAAATTGTCAATTAGTTCAAGAAATGCAGCCGCATGCAGTGACACTTTAGAGACCATTGGAAATGAAGGCGGTGATGCTTTTGCTGCAAGTTGCGATATGTCCGATTATCAAGCTGTTGAAAAACTGGTCGCTGAGACGATCCAAAGATACGGAAAAATTGACGCTCTTATTAATAATGCAGGTATCATTGATCCCATTGGACGCATTGAAGATACAAATCCTGAAGACTGGGCTCGGAATATTTCTGTAAATTTGGTCGGCGTCTATAACGGAACCCGAGCAATTTTACCCCATTTTTACAAACAAAATTCCGGCACAATTATAAATATCAGCTCCGGCGCAGCCCACAGCCCATTGGAAGGTTGGAGTGCTTACTGCTCAGGAAAAGCGGGTGTTTACATGATGACACGAGCGACAGCACTGGAAGCGGCGGAAAAAAACGTACGAGTATACGGTTTTGCACCGGGGGTTGTTGATACGGATATGCAGGGTAGTATTCGTGAATCGGGCATAAATCCTGTTAGCGAGCTTCCCCGTGATAGCCTTGCAGCAGCTTCTGACCCGGCAAAAGCAATTGTCTGGTTATGTGGAGAAGACGCCGCGGACCTTGCGGGAGAAGAACTTACTATCCGTGATCAAGAATTACGTAAACGTATTGGCCTGAAACCAACAGAATAAATAACTATTATTTTAAAACAAAGAGTGCCTCAACGCGCCGTGGGAGCAAGAGTTAATGAGTGAACTGATTAGTGGAAATCGTAGACTAACCGACGAAGAGATGACAATAAGCGTAAATAAGGCGGCGTCCGGTTTTCAAAAATTGGGCGTAAAGTCAGGTGACTGCGTTGCCCTCATGCTGAGAAATGATTTTCCATTTATTATTGCCTCCCTCGCCGCTGGACAGTTAGGCGCTTATGTGACACCTGTGAACTGGCATTACACCCCTTCTGAGACAAAATATATTCTCAATGATTGCGGCGCTGATTTTCTAGCCATTCACACAGACTTACTCCCTCAAATTGAAGGATCAATCCACGACAATATGACGGTGATGGTTGTTGAAACGCCTCCTGAAATTGCAGCTGCCTACAAAATTTCCGACCACTCGGCATCAATCCCGGTAAATTACCTCAATTGGGATCGCTGGTTGGAAGAACAAGATCCGGCTGGTGTAGAAGAAAAACTAGCGCCTGCGTCAATGATTTACACCTCGGGCACAACAGGTCATCCAAAGGGGGTAAAAAGACAGCCGCCCACGGCAAAAACCATGGCTAATCGCTTGGAATGGATAATTGCGAGTTTTGGACTAGACCCGCAATTGGATTATGTGGTCTTGATGAACGGGCCGATGTATCATTCCGCTCCTAATGGTTACGGCATCCATGCCTGTAGAAATGGCGGAAAAATTATATTTGAAGCCAAATTCGACCCTGAGGAAATGCTCCAACTAATTGAGCAATACGAAGTTACGCACATGCATATTGTGCCGACCATGTTCAGTCGACTGTTAAAACTACCTGAAGATATCCGCAACAAATACGATGTCAGCTCCCTTCAGTTTGTGGTCCACGGTGCGGCCCCGTGCCCAGCAGAAATTAAAAAAGCCATGATAGATTGGTGGGGGCCCGTAATTAATGAATATTATGGGGGCACTGAAACGGGCATAATCTCAGTTTTGAATAGTGCAGATGCCTTAACGCGCCCTGGAACAGTTGGAAAACAAATGATCCGCCGGGAAGTTCGTGTCTTTGGCGAGGATGGTAAAGAGCTTGGTCCAAATGAAATTGGTGACATTTATGTGGATGTGCCTGAAGATTCCAATTTCACCTATCATGGAAATGACCAAAAACGCGCAGATATAAGCCATGAAGGAATGGTGACGCTAGGAGACATGGGATATAAAGACGAAGAAGGTTACATTTACTTATGTGATCGCCGTAATGACATGGTTATCTCTGGTGGTGTGAATATATACCCAGCTGAAATTGAAGCGGCTCTTTCTCAAATGCCAATTGTTAAAGATTGTGCCGTATTTGGTATTCCCCATGAAGAATTTGGAGAGTCCCTCTGTTCCTATGTCGAACTTGAAGAAGGGGAAACTGCTACCTCGTCCGAAATACAAGATTTCTTAAAAAACAAGCTCGCCTCGTTCAAAATACCCCGCATCGTTAAGTTCTCACCAAACCTTCCCAGAGAAGATAGTGGAAAAATTTTCAAACGAAAACTACGAGCGCCCTATTGGGAAGAAAGCGGCAGAAAGATATAGTGCGGCCAGAAAATATAGCGTTATAACTTCCAGAACTCTCGTAACTTAATGCCGGATATCTGATCGACTTCAGGTGTTTTTATTTGAAAAAACCGGCATTGAGTTTCTAAAAATTGAAGTTCTTTCAGATAAGCATCTTCCACGAGAAAACGATCACAGATTTCTGTGCTCGACATGATTTGCATTGCACGGATACTCATAATAATTCGCTGCCGATTTGAGCCAGTAGATTGGTCCATCGAATTTTTTAAAATATTGGCAAATCGATTGCATGCAGTAATTAATAGCTTGGATGCATAAAGGAGAACACTACTTCGAACAAATTTCCTTTGCTGGCGCATAGAAAACACTGTTTTCTCCAAAGAACATGTTGCTAAAAATTTCCGAACAACTGTTTTGCGAAGTTGGATCAACTTTTTTGGCATAATTTTGGTAAGTCGTATAAATAAAGGTGCGTAATACATCAACTGATTTGCCGACATTAAATTTCCCATAAACTCAAATTCGGCTATCCAAAACCTTGACGGTCCAGAAGGGAGTTTGACAAGCTCTTTTTCAACGAATTCGCCAATAACAGATCGCTCCACTTTTTCTTGATCAATGAGGGACCAGTGAAAAGCACGACTAGCATCATTCTCTATCAGAAACGGTTTAGTCCATTGACTATATAACCCCTTCTCTCGAGGCCATTCCAAATTCTCTCGAGGATCAAGTATTTTTTGAATTTCCTCGGGTAGTTCGCTGGGAAAAATCATATTAGCCTCAAAATATTATTACTATTTTAGAGACTACACAGACGTACAAAGCTCAGTTTATGTGAGAGTTTTATTAGAAGGTGAAAGAGGCAACGGGCATCTTTATGGGACCATCTTTTCTTTTATTCCAAAATTGTTCTACAAATGCATTTTTCGTCGATGAAGCCTCTGATGCCTCTCCAATCCAAACACATTTCCCTTCATGAAGCATGGCGATCCGATCAGAGATACGGCTCGCAGTCGTCAAATTGCTTGTAACAACAATCGCTGTACTTCCAAGTTCACGTACATTTTTGACGATCAGATCATTGATCACATTGCTCATAATCGGATCCAAACCCGCTGTGGGTTCATCCAGAAACAAAATGGAAGGATTCCCCGCGAGTGCCCGTGCAATGCCGACACGCTTTTGCATTCCGCCGGATAATTCTGCAGTAAACAAGTCAGCAACGTCAGAAGACAAACCAACAGCCTGCAATTTATCCAAGACTTGCTCGCGTACTTCCGATTTCACCGCGCCTTTTTCTTGCAAAAGGCGAAAACCAATATTCTCCCATACCGGTAATCCATCAAACAATCCTGAGCGCTGAAATGAAATACCAAATTGGCTTAAGAATTTGTCATATTCAGGACCTCGCAAATGCCCTACATCCGTACCATCAACCTTAATAGACCCGGCATCAGATTTTAGAAGCCTTAAAATACACTTCAACAAAACCGTTTTACCAGCGCCAGAAGGCCCTATTAAAGTCAGGATTTCACCTGACCTTACGTCCAAATCCAACCCATCAAGAGCCACAGTAGAGTCAAAGCTTTTAAATAGCCCCTGCAGCTGAATTTTCGGCATTGTGTCTGGCACGTAAATAATTCCCCTGATTGTGATATTGCGTCAAGCTACAGGATATAATTGCGATTTCAAACCGCTATCTGATAAGAGATGTCCACGAGGCAATAAAACACAGCGAAATGACCAAAAGAATGAATCTCCTTAAAAATACCTATAATAGAGAGATCTTCCACGGAGGAGATTTGAATTGGGCTAAAAACCATTTTGGCTCAGATGGACCAATCTGGATTGACATTAGTACAGGTATAAATCCCAATCCCTACCCAGTCCCTGATCTACCTCAGACTACATGGGCTCGCCTGCCTGAGACAGCTCAAGAAGAGGCATTACTCAAGGCTGCTCGAAATTATTACGTGGCACCGGACACAAGCAATATAGTGGCCTGCCCCGGGACTCAATCTGCGCTTCAACAGATCCCTTTTTTAAGACAAAAAAGTATCGTCTCAATTGTGTCTCCTACATATGCAGAACACGCAAACTGTTGGAAACTTGCTGGACATGAGGTGATAGAAGCATCCAGTTTATGTGATGTAACTACAGCCACTGACGTCGTTGTCGTTGTATCTCCAAACAACCCGACGGGCACCATTGCAGATAAGTTGAAACTTAAATCCTTGCAAAAGGATCTTTCTGCAAAAGGGGGCTGGCTTATCGTCGATGAAGCTTTCATGGATATGACCCCATCGCAATCAGCAACTCACTACTTGCCCCAAGAAAACACTCTAATTTTGAAGTCTTTCGGTAAATTCTTTGGCCTTGCCGGGCTCCGCTTAGGGTTTGTATTGGGGGATAAATCCATTGTGTCTCAAATAAATTCGAAATTAGGGCCATGGGCAATAAGCGGGATTGCATCCCATATCGGGAAGATCGCTTTTGAAGATAAAAACTGGTCCCAATCCACCAGAGAAAAGCTCAAACTTGATAGCCAACGATTACAATCGCTTCTATTGCAAGTGGACTTAACAATATTGGGAAATACCGATTTATTCACTCTGGTAAGTGACCCCGCTGCCCGCTCTCTTTTCACTCATTTATGTAACAACCGAATTCTCACACGTCCGTTCCCAGAAAGGCCTGAGCATTTACGGTTTGGTTTGCCCGCAGGCGAAGAAAATTGGCAAAGACTAAGTGTTGCACTTTCTGATTGGAAAAACCGCCCCTAAAACAACAATACAGTACTTAAAGAATTGACAGAAGCACTGATCCCCCGTAGCGTCCGATCCGATGGTTCCGGGGCATATGCTCAGGGATTAAAAGGGAACGCGGTGAGATCTAGATGATTAACTCCGCGGCTGTCCCCGCAACTGTAAACGATTAGCCAATGCTGCACACCACTGTATAAACGGGAAGGTTAGCAAAGGTGCCATTCGTAAGCCAGGAGACCTGCCATCAAACCTGTTAATCTAAGCATGACGGAGGATCATGATAACCATGAAGATACCCGGCACTCAAATGCCCTTAATTAATTGCCACGATGTTCCAGATATCTGGGATACGACAATTATGCGCTTAAACTCCATCCCCTCTCAAAGACTACAAGCTGGATTCCCCACATGAACAAACTCGAAAAAATTCCGGCAACGGTCATAACTGGCTTCTTAGGTGCCGGTAAAACAAGCCTGATCAGGAACTTGATTGAAAATGCCAATGGAAAAAGGCTCGCGCTTATCATCAACGAATTTGGTGATCTTGGTGTCGATGGGGATGTTTTAAAAGGCTGCGGCAATGAAAACTGCAGCGAAGAAGATATTGTTGAACTTGCGAATGGGTGCATCTGTTGCACGGTCGCCGATGAATTTCTTCCCACTATTCAAGCCCTGCTTGATAGAGAAGACCGTCCAGATCATATCATTGTGGAAACTTCAGGGCTCGCCCTTCCCAAACCGCTTGTTCGTGCCTTTGGCTGGCCCGAAGTCAGAACCCAAGTGACTGTCGATGGGGTTGTAACGGTCATTGATGGTCCGGCTTATCGTGATGGGCTTTTTGCTTCCAACCCGGAGGCTGTTCAAGATCAACGGGAAGCAGACGAAAACCTTGATCACGATAGCCCCTTGGAAGAACTGTTCGAAGATCAACTCAATTGCGCAGATCTGATCATCATAAACAAAGCGGATTTACTGAGCGAAAATGAAACAGCAGAGGCAATTAATTCCATTGAAGCCGAAGTTCGCCCATCCGTAAAACTTGTAAAAGCAAGCCATGGCAACATAAATGCCAATATTCTTTTAGGGATTGGTGCCGCGGCAGAAGACGATTTAGACATCAGAAAATCTCATCATGACGGTGAAGATGACCATGAACATGATGATTTTGATAGTTTTGTTCTTGACCTTCCAAACCCTTCGACGCCAGACGAGCTGGTATCCCGCTTAACAACGGCAATTGAGGCACATGGCATTTTACGTGTAAAAGGATTTATCGCGGTTGCTGGGAAAGAAATGCGCCTTGTAGTTCAAGGTGTTGGAAATAGAATCCAACACTATTATGACAGAGAATGGGCAGAGGATGAGGTTCCATCCAGCCGACTTGTTATCATTGGAGAGCATGGTCTAGATGAGCAGGCCATCAGCGCCCTCCTTCAAGGGTAAGTCATGCATCTTTTAGCGGCAACACCTGGCGGTATTTCTGATGGATCAGAAGCGATAGAGCTTGGCCAAACACCGGGCGACATTGTCTTCTTGTCTGCTGCGGACACAGAACTTTCGAGCTTGGCAAAATCTTTTGAGGAACTAGCTGATAAGACATCGACGGTCCGCCTCGCCAACAATATGCAGCTTTCCCATAATTTGAGCGTTGATATTTATGTAGACGATATTATTAGCTCTGCCAAACTAGTGGTCATCCGCCTACTGGGCGGTGTTAGCTATTGGCCTTATGGTGTTGAGCAGATTACCGAGAGCTGCAGAAAAAATGGCATTAAGCTGGCCTTTCTGCCCGGTGATGATAATCCAGATGAAGAGTTATCGAGCTTGAATACCCTTGGTCGGGAAGACAGCCATCGATTGTGGCAATATCTCGTTCAAGGAGGATCTGCAAATTACGACGAATTTCTGAAATATTGCTCTTTTCTGCTGGATGGAAAGACTGACTGGCAAGAACCCCGCCCCTTGTTGAAAGCGGGCATTTACTGGCCTGACTTGAAAGACATTGATTTGGATTTGATCCGGACCAAATGGATTAATGAGGCGCCCGTTGTTGGGATCATTTTCTACAAAGCCTTGTTCCAAGCAAATAACTTAGGGCCAGTGAATGATCTTATTACGGCCTTGGGCCACAACGGCATTAATGCCCTACCCGTCTACGTGTCGAGCCTGAAAGACCCGATCTCTTGTGAAATTCTGGAAGATTTGTTTTTCAAAGCTTCCCCATCCGTTATTCTAAATGCAACGGGCTTTGCAGTCTCAAATCCTGGTGGCATCCGCAAAAAAACGCCATTTGATCAAGCCGACTGCCCCGTTCTGCAAGTTATTTTCTCTGGCGGCAACGAAGAGAGTTGGCGGTCTGGCATTAGTGGTCTTTCTGCCCGTGACATAGCAATGAATGTAGCATTGCCTGAAGTGGATGGTCGCGTACTTACCCGTGCTGTATCGTTTAAGGCAGATGCGGGTTTTGATAAGGGTACTCAAACAAATATAGTCGCGTACAAAAGCGTTCAGGATAGAATTGATTTTGTTGCGGACTTGGCGACGAACTGGGCGAGGCTCCGCTATACCCCTGCTAGCGCGCGCAAAGTAGGTCTTATTCTTGCCAATTACCCAACGAAGAATGGGCGCATTGGTAACGGTGTTGGTCTGGATACGCCTGCTGGGACGATCGAAGTCCTTAAAGCGATGAAAGTTGCTGGATATGAAGTAGAGGATATTCCGGACACCGGCAATGCCCTTATTGAGATGCTTTTGCGCGGCCCTACTAATGACCGAGAAAACCACGAAAAGCGGTTAAGTAAACACACGCTTTCTCTTGACGATTATCACGCTTTCTTCGCATCTCTCCCAGAGGCCATGCAACTTGAGATCACAGCGAAATGGGGAGATCCAAAAGATGATCCTTTTGTGATCGACCAAGACTTCCACTTATCCATTATTCAATGTGGTCACGTGCTGGTAGGTATCCAGCCTGCACGGGGATACAATATTGATCCGGTTTCAAGTTACCACTCTCCTGACCTAATTCCGCCGCACGGTTATTTTGCGTTTTATGCCTGGCTTCGGGTCATTCAGAATGTTCACGCGATCATTCATATGGGCAAGCACGGCAATATGGAATGGCTTCCGGGAAAATCATTGGCCCTGTCCGAAGAATGCTATCCAGAGGCTATTTTTGGCCCAACCCCACACCTCTACCCTTTCATTGTGAATGATCCGGGTGAAGGAACGCAGGCGAAGCGTCGCTCATCGGCAGTTATTATCGACCACCTAACCCCTCCGATGACTCGGGCAGAAAGCTATGGCCCACTTGCAGATCTGGAACGTCTGGTTGATGAATATTATGAAGCAGCTGGTGTTGATCCCCGCAGGATTACCCTTCTTAGAAAACAAATTCTGGAGCTAACCCAGTTTTCAGGTATCGATATTGATTGCGGCATCGATGACGCTGATCCAGAGGACGAGCAACTTTCCAAACTTGATAATTATTTATGCGAGTTGAAAGAGCTACAAATTCGCGACGGCCTCCATATTTTTGGGAAATCGCCAGAAGATACCCAGCTTGACGACTTACTCGTGGCCCTTGTCCGTATTCCAAGAGGCGATGGCAAAGGAGCTGATGCCTCCCTAATCAGGGCTCTTGCCACGGATTTGGGGTTAGGCGTGGAATTTGATCCTCTCGATTGTGAGATGGGGAACGAGTGGCTTGGCCCCCGTCCAAATGCTCTCGAATTTGAAGGCGCTTGGCGCAGCAATGGCGATACAGTTGAACGACTGGAATTATTAGCCTTAACCCTTATAAACGGCAAACAAGTCGCCCAAGATCATTGGACCAATACCAATGCGGTTATGGACAATATCACAACGAACTTAAGGCCCACCGTTGAAAA
>Ga0209826_1000601_pt1 | contig 25765 bp, 19 predicted proteins | sample GOMGulsemesocosm_5_FD_184637 | JGI IMG/M metagenome (GOLD analysis project Ga0209826, IMG submission 184637) | Methane-oxidizing microbial communities from mesocosms in the Gulf of Mexico - GOM15C Gulf of Mexico (SPAdes) (version 2) | ecosystem: Environmental > Aquatic > Marine > Cold seeps... | reverse complement strand
AGTTCTAATGCCGTCAATCACTAGCTCATCAAGTGCGCTGCGCATGCGATTTAAGGCCGTTTCGCGATCGTCGCCATGAGTAATAATCTTGGCGATCATCGAGTCATAGTGAGGTGGTACGGGGTAGCCGCTGTAAAGATGGGACTCAACTCGTACGCCAAGGCCACCAGGTGCGTGAAATTGATTCACAGTGCCCGGGCAGGGCATAAACGTTTTAGGGTCTTCCGCGTTGATGCGGCACTCAAATGAGTGGCCTTTGATCACGATGTCATCTTGCGTTATGGAGAGTTTTTCCCCTGCGCAGACTCGAATTTGCTCTTTGATCAAGTCGATGCCTGTCACCATCTCGGTTACTGGGTGTTCGACTTGAATGCGTGTGTTCATTTCGATGAAGTAGTAGCGACCGTTTTCATAGAGGAACTCAAAGGTGCCTGCACCTCGGTAACCAATGTCGATACACGCTTGTACGCAGGCTTCGGCCGTTGCTTTACGAACGTCATCAGGAATGCCTGGAGCGGGTGCTTCTTCTAGCACTTTCTGATGGCGACGCTGCAGTGAGCAATCGCGGTCACCTAGGTGAACGGCTTGGCCTTGGCCGTCAGACATGATTTGAATTTCTACGTGACGGGGTGTCTGTAAAAACTTTTCCATGTAAACCGTATCGTCACCAAAAGCAGCTTTGGCTTCAGCTTTTGTAACGTGAATAGAATTGTACAGCGCCGCCTCAGAATGGCAGACGCGCATGCCGCGACCACCTCCACCTGATGCAGCTTTAATGATGATAGGGTAGCCGATTTTGCGGGCAATTTGCTGGCAGACTTCCTTGTTGTCGGGCAGGGCTCCGTCAGAGCCCGGCACGGTAGGTACGCCCGCCTTTTTCATGGCGGCAATGGCCGATACTTTATCGCCCATTAAGCGAATAACGTCGGCGTCAGGACCAATAAAGGTGAATCCACTTTTTTGTACCTGCTCAGCAAAGTCCGCATTTTCAGCCAAAAAGCCGTAGCCAGGGTGTACTGCCACCGAATCGGTGATTTCCATCGCGCTGATAATGGCTGGAATGTTCAGATAGCTTTGAGCTGAAGAGTTTGGGCCGATACAGACAGATTCGTCGGCAAGGCGCACGTGTTTGAGGTTACGGTCTACTTGCGAATGCACGGCAACGGTTTTAATGCCCATTTCTTTGCAGGCACGCAATATTCGCAATGCAATTTCGCCGCGATTAGCGATTAATATTTTTTCTAGCATGGGGCCAGCTCCAAGTTACGGTGTGGAATTCAGTGGTGCAGTGATTACACAATCGTAATTAGAGGCTGATCAAATTCGAGTGGCTCGCCGTCTTCTACTAGAATGGCTTCAACCACGCCCGCTTTGTCAGCTTCAATTTGATTCATCATTTTCATGGCTTCAACGATGCAGATAACATCGCCAGGCTTAACGTGTTGGCCAACCTCGACGAATGGTGGAGATCCTGGGCTGGCAGCGGAATAATAAGTGCCTACCATAGGCGACTTTATAATGTGCCCGCTTAAGGCCTCTTTTTTCTCTTCTGGGGCACTGACAGTCGCAGCGGCGGCTACTGGAGCTGCTGGAGCTACTGGAGCTACTGGTGCTGCGTACTGTGGCGCGGGCATGAAATTACCATTGCGACTGATGCGCACAGATTCTTCACCCTCTTTAATTTCCAGCTCACCGATGTCTGACTCTTCGAGTAATTCAATCAGTTTTTTGATCTTGCGAATATCCATTGTTATCTCTCTTGTTCATTTATTATTAACGAGCTGGCTACAGGTTTAATTGAGCTCAGCAGTTTGTTCCAGTGCGGCCAGCAAAGCCAGTTCGTAACCCTTGGCGCCGAGACCGCAGATGACGCCTTGGGCGACATCAGAAAAGTAGGAGTGGGCCCTGAATGGCTCACGCTGGTGAATATTCGAAAGGTGCACTTCTATAAAAGGTATCTTGACTCCCAGTAGCGCATCTCTTAGTGCCACACTGGTATGAGTGAAAGCTGCAGGGTTGATCAAGATGAAGTTGACGCCTTCTTTCGCTGCATCATGAATGCGATCAATGAGTTCATACTCTGCGTTGCTTTGCAGCGCCTGTAGGTGGTGACCTTGAGCGGTGCAAATATCAGATAGGTGACGATTGATGTCGTCCAGAGTAGTTGAACCATAGATTTCAGGCTCCCGAGTACCGAGTAGGTTCAGGTTGGGGCCGTGTAACACGAGGATAGTTGCCATGATAATGTCGGGGCTCGACTAGAGTGTGAAACGAGTCTGCCGCAAAATAAGGTGACTGTCTATTATATTTTAAGAATTTGGTTAATTAGGCGAAGTTAGACGCAAGATTGCAGAAGTTAACTGAATAAAACTGCTTGTTGTGGGTGAGGGAGCCTTAGGTTTTTACCGGATTGGCGAAGATTGGCCACAATTTAACGAATATACCCACCATATACAGGGTTTTGTCGTATCGTGACCTTAAAGTGCAGCGTATTGGGTCTAACGTCGTCTAAAATTGCAAGTTTAGTTGTTCGATGCAAATTCCAATGCTTCCAGAAGGTCGTCGGTACGCAAAATTTGTGGAAGAATGAGTGGTTTACCCTGACCGCTTGCCCCATAGAGCAGATATAGAGGTACCCCACTTCGGCCGTGCTTGTTCAGAAGTGTCGTAATCTCAGCGTTGTAGTTGGTCCAATCGCCTTTAAGGGTGATCACGTTTAGGCGTTCGAGGGCCTCCTTGACAGTATCTGTGCCGAGGGTCATACGTTCATTCGCCAGACAGGTAATACACCAGTCGGCCGTTAAGTTTATAAAGATAGGGCGGCCTGTAGCTTGGTGTTGTGCAAACTTATTTTGTTGGTAGGTTTGCCAGGGGCCTTCGTTGGTCGCTGTTTTTTGGGTGTTTGGTAGTAAATTAAAGGGGATTAGCAAGGCTCCAAGTGCGGCAAGTAAAGCAATGCTTCCAGAAATTTTGGAGGGACTAAGGGACTTTAGCCAAAGTGCAAATGCGATCAGAATGGCCCCAATCACCATTGCTGCCATGTTGTCGCTTCCTGCTTGGCGTCCGAGAACCCAAAGTAACCATACCGCGGCAAGATAGAGTGGGAATGCCAGGCACTGCTTCAATGTTTCCATCCAAGCACCGGGCTTGGGTAGGTATTGACTGAGTTTTGGTATGTGGCAGATCAGCAGGAAGGGGAGTGCCATACCAAATCCCAGTGCGGCAAACACGCTTAAGCTGACGAGTGGCGTTTGTGTCAGTGCATAGCCTAGCGCTGTTCCCATAAAGGGTGCTGTGCAGGGGCTGGCTACAACCGCCGCTAGCACGCCTGTGAAGAATGAGCCTTTTAAACCTTTGGTGGTGGTTAGGCCTTGGCCCACACCCATCAAATTTGTGCCGAAATTGGCGAGCCCAGAGAGGCTCAGGCCCATGACAAAAAATAAATAGGCCAGTAGGCCCACTAGTGCGGGTGATTGGAGTTGGAAGCCCCAGCCAACAGCTTGGCCGCCTGCTCGGGCAATGAGCATAGCTCCGGCGACAAGTAGAAATGCGGCAACAGCGCCGGCGGTATAAGCCCAGCCGTGGCTTTTGTGGTCACCTTGAGCATTGGCGATACTCAGGGCTTTGATTGACAGAACTGGGAATACGCAGGGCATAAGGTTAAGAATGGCGCCGCCGGCGATGGCGAGGAGCAAAACCAAGGGAAGCCAGAGTGTGGCCTCCTCGCTGGCGCTCGCATCATTGGCTGAAGCGGCCTGTTTGAGGCTTGGTTTGCTGCGGGGGCTGAGCGTGGCCGCATTTAGGTCAACATTATAGTATTCATCTTGAGGTGGGTAGCACAGGCCCGCATCAGCACAACCTTGCGACCTAACTTTAAGTAAAAACTGTACTGGCAGCCCCTCTTTGCTGATGAGTATTTCAGTGCTGTTGTAGAATACTTCCAGCTCTTTATCGAAATATTCATCGTATTTCACCTTGCCTTTTTCGAAGCGAGCGTCGAGTTTTTGATATTTTCCATCAATCATCGCGCTGATAGCAAAGCGGTCTTTATATAAATAGTAGGCGGGCGCTATTGCCCAGAGTAAGGCAATGTCTTTATTTTGAACTTCAGTACTTAGTTGATAAGCTTCCTCTACGCGTAAAAAGGTCTCTGTTTCATTTGCTTGGCCGAGTGTAGGAGGAGCCTGATTGGTCAATAATGCACCGCCATCAGAAAATTGGGCATAGGCTTGAGTGCTGAGTATCAGAGCTAAAAAAATTAGAATACTACTGAGTCGCATGGTTAATCGTACTCTCTGTAATGGGCTTTGGTGCCATTGCTGCCCCTGTTTCAAAGGTTCAGGTCTGAAGCGTTGCTTTGACCTTCGCTTTAGGGCAGAGTTTCGGCGCATTGTAGTCTATTTATGGTGTTATTGAATGTTAACTGTTCGCAATATTGAAAGTTGGAAAACTTTACCTTTGGTTTTGGCGCTCGCTCTGGGGGCTTGTATGAGCAGCCCAAATCAGCGCGCACCCGCTTTGGAGGCGCGAGCTGAGGTGTCTAGGGCTGCGCCGGATACCAGCTTAGCATTGCTGGCGGCTGCAGAAAAAGCCTTAGCGGCGGATCGTTTGATGTCACCGTCTCATGATAATGCTTATGATCGATATAAGGCTGTATTGATATTAAGGCCAGGAAATGAACAGGCGACATCGGGGTTGCAGCAGGTGTTTCTCCGTTATTTAGCCTTAACTCGAAGTGCCTTGGCGAAGGCGCGATGGCGACAGGCTGAAACCTACTTGGCGCGTGCGAATATTGTCAGCCCTAATCATTCTTTAGTTGAGGCTTTAGCTTTCCGGCTTAAAGAGCAGCGTTCCGCCCAGGTTCGGGCTGATGCGCCAGATAATGAAGTAGATGCTGTTTTTCGTCTCGATGCGACTCAAGTGGCGAGGCGCGACCCAGCTATATTGGACCAGCTCCGGATCATCGCGGAACGCATGAAAGAGACTGGTGAAACCATGTTGATTGTGTCCCTGTCAGACGTGGACGGCCGCTGGTTGTACAGTCAGATGAAAGCCTCTGTGCCCGGATTCAGGCTGCGTGGCGATATTCGTTTAGGGCGTAAAGTAAAAGTGGTTTTACGCGCGCCTATTGATGTGCCTTTAAATCAATAATGTGTGAATTTAGTAAGGGTTGTGGAGGCGGGAGAAAATGAGTTTATTTCGACAGTCCATTTTGGTGGTTACAGCTCTGATCGCGAGTTTACTTGTGGGCAATCTTTATGTCAGCGTGAACAACGCAAGAGACTATTTGTCGCAACAAATGCAGGTGCACGCAGAGGACGCGGCTACATCTCTGGCCTTCAGCTTGTCCCGGGCGGCACAGGAAAATGATCAAGCACTACTAAGCTCAATGGTTGATATCATCTTCGATCGCGGTTACTACCGGCTGATTGAGTTTCGAGATTTGAGTGGCAAGGAGATTATTCGGCGCGAGTTGCCGGTCAATATAGAAGGTGTGCCGTCTTGGTTTGTTAATACACTATTGCTGCCTGAGCCGCAGGGACGTGCTGAAGTGGTATCGGGTTGGTATCGCTTAGGAGAGCTGAAAGTGATTAGCCATCCGGGTTACGCCTACCGTGACTTATGGCGAGTTTTTGTCGAGCAGCTACAGGTGTTTTTGGCGATCGCCCTTCTTTGTTACCTCCTAGTTGGCTTGGGCTTACGTTTTTTATTTAGGCCTTTGAAGTTGTTGGAGTTGCAGGCTGACGCCATTTCTCGGCGCGAATTCCCGGTGCAAGAACAGCTGCCTAAAACCCCAGAGCTGCGAAGTATCGTGGTCGCTATGAATCGCATGGTTATGAAGCTGAAAGATTTATTTCAGGAGCAGGTCGACCTCTCTGAAACGCTCCATAGGCAGTCTTGGGTGGACTCTGTTACGGGCTTACCTAATCGGCGAGATTTTGATGCGCGTCTGGACGCGCTTACCCGTTCCGAGCGAGGCGGAGGTGCAGCGGCTTTGTTGCTTCTGCATGTCGACGGTTTGCAGATCTTGAATGATGCAGAAGGTCGGGAGAGTGGGGATGATTTACTAGCCCAGCTCGCCGACATTATTCGCGAACAACTAGAACCTTATTCCGAAGCCATTGTGGCGCGAAGGAGCGGAGCTGATTTTAGCGTATTACTGCCTGCATTAAGCGAAGAAGAAGTAAGGGGTTTTATGGGTTTGTTGTTGGGTCGCTTGCGGGCTTGTGCTGACGTGAGTTCGGGGGTTGCATATACCCAAGCTCTAACGCTCAAACATCAGTTGCTGCCTGTGGCTGATCTCGCACTGCGGCAGGCACAGGGGCGATCGGAGTCAGGGTGGGCGATGCTGCCCGAAGGCCACGAATCTGGACGTGGTTTACCCGCGGTCGTGCGTCAGGCTCAAGAGTGGCGTGAATTCTTACAGGATGTGCTGACTCGAGGCCTGATTCAGTTGCACTTTCAGCCACTTGTCGGCAGTGATCGTGAGCTTGAGCATTTTGAAATATTGTGTCGTCTTCCCGACGGCGATGATTTGCTGCAAGCGGGCGTTTTTTGGCCGATGCTAGAACGGTTTAATTTAGCGCTTGAAATGGACCAAAAGGTAATTGAATTGGTGCGGCAAGCTTGTTTGGATGGGGGGCCTAATGCTGCGCAAAAGCAGAGTCTTTGTGTTAATCTTTCTCCCTCGTCGGTGTTGAGCCCCAGCTTTTTTCGATGGCTGGATCAGCTGCTTGCAGATGATCGCGAATTTGCCGAACGTTTGTTGTTTGAAGTGCCAGAAACTTGCTTGGCCACCAGTCGTGATGTGGTGCAGGCGTTTGCACAAATGTTGGTGAGCCGTGGTGCGGGGCTGTCACTCGATCACTTTGGTCTCGGCATTCGGGCCTTTAGTTATCTACAGAGTTTACCGTTAACTTGCCTCAAAGTTGACCAAAGTTTTATTCGACAGCTGCCTACTCAGGCCGACAACCAGTTTTTTGTACGCTCGCTGGTGCAAATTGCGCGAAGCTGTGATATCGCGATATACGCTGAAGGCATAGAGACTGAAGAAGAATGGAAAAGCGTTTTAGAATTGGGGCTAAATGGTGGGCAAGGTTATTATTTGGGTGAGCCCAGAGTGCACAAATTTTGATGGTGGAGGTAGAGTGAGGCGATGAGAGCAATAATTTCCTTTTTGTTACTCAGTGGATTGTTGTCTGGTGTCATGCCAGTTCGAGCCGAGGGTGTTGTGGTGACTGATGCGTGGGTGCGCGCTCTGTTGCCCACGAGAACCATGACAGCGGCATTTTTGACGATTGAAAATCACTCCATGCGTGAAGAAAAGTTAGTGGGGGTGGCGTCGGAGCGCGTGAAGGCGATAGAAATTCATGGCCATTCCCATGTTGACGGGATGATGAGGATGCGTCAGGTGCCAAGTTTGACGGTTGCAGCCGGCGAAACTCAGGCTTTGCAGCCGGGAGGGTTTCACCTCATGTTATTTGATGTTGATGCCACTTTGGTGGTGGGTGATTCTCTGCCTTTGATATTAGAATTTGAGTCAGGTTTACAATTAAGCATTGATGCTAATGTTACAAGCGTTCTACAGGAATAGAATAATGGTTTTTACAGGGTCTACAAACAAGATATCGACTTGGTCAAGAGGCCTGCGTGAATGGCTGTCCGAATGGTTTGAAGATGCAGCCGGAGCTGGTACTTTTCTTAAATTTAGTATTTATGGTTTTACACTTTATCTATTAATATCTATTGCCATTGGTATTTACTGGAGTGCAGAACCCGAAGCTTTCAATGTTAGAGATAACGCTGTGCTTCATACGCAGGGAAAAAATCATCAGGTAATTGGTGTGGTGACCACAAGTACTCTAATTGGAGTGGCCGAGCTCTTGCTCGACAAGCAGGGCGGGTTTCTGAGTAACGACATTCTGCCGCCGGGTTCGCTGTTAGATAATATTCCCAATTGGGAATATGGCGCGCTGATACAAGTGCGAGATATGAGCAAGGCTATGCGAGAGGCATTCAGCCGTTCGCAGTCGCAATCCAGCGAAGACAATGATTTGGCCCGAGCAGAATCACGATTTAATTTCGACCATGATAGTTGGGCGGTGCCAGCATCTGAGTCGGAGTATCGTCAGGGTATTAAGTTCTTACAGGCCTATCGACTTCGGCTTGTTGACAATCGGCAACAGAATGCACAATTTTATGCGCGGGCCGATAACTTGCGATATTGGTTGTCTACTGTTGAGTCGCGCTTGGGTAGCTTATCCCAGCGTTTGAGTGCCAGCGTTGGGCAGCGCCGAATTAATACCGATCTGGCAAATGAGGAGCGTGCCTCCCAAGCGACGCCGGCACCAAAGGAAATGGAGGTTAAAACTCCGTGGCTTGAAATTGACGATGTATTCTATGAGGCTCGTGGTTCTGCGTGGGCTTTGATACAGTTTTTGCGTGCTGTTGAGGTTGATTTTGGCGATGTACTGGCAAAGAAAAATGCCCTAGTAAGTTTGCAGCAAATCATTCGTGAATTGGAATCCACTCAGGAAACGGTATACAGCCCACTCATTCTTAATGGCAGCGGTTTTGGCGCGCTGGCCAACCACTCGCTAGTAATGGCGTCTTATATCTCGAGGGCTAACGCCGGTATTATTGATTTGCGTCGCTTGTTGGAACAGGGATGATTCGGTTTTAAAATCGGGACTGCATATTTATGATTCGCGGGTTCCTGTTAACTCGGCAGTGGCGGGACTCCCCCTCTGGAATTGTTCTAGATTTGTGGTTCGCTACTGAGCAGGGGCCGCAGTGGGTTCAAGTAAGCGGGCAAGAGAGCGTTATGTTCCTGTCGCGGGACGACGCTGAGGCGGCAAAAAATTTGCTGGGGTCTAGTAGAGGGTGGCGGCAAACTCAGGTCGCCTTGAAAACCTTTCGCAATCAAGATGTCAACGCTTTTTACTTTCGTTCGCAGCGGCGAGCGCGGGAATTTCGTGATCGGCTCGATACTTTAGGTATCCCTCATTGGGAGGCTGACATCAAACCACCCGAGCGCTACTTGATGGAGCGCTTCATAACCGCCGCGTGTACAATTGATCATCCAGTCGCTGAGGCTAAATCGGTAAGTCCCGAGCCCTTGCTGAATCCTCGTTTAAATTCCGTTGATTACCGACCCAAGCTAAGGGTTGCGTCTATCGACATTGAAACCTCTATGGACGCTGAAACTCTGTATTCCATTGCCGTTCAAGCGGAGGGGGTGGCGCGCGTATTCATGATCTCAGAATCAATTTCGAACGATCTGGAGTTGGGTGATGTTGATATAGTTTACTGCCGAAACACCCGTGCTTGCATAATGCAGTTTTTGATTTGGCTGGACACTTTTGACCCAGATGTACTGATCGGCTGGAACGTAGTGGGTTTTGATCTTTGGGTGTTGTCTCAGCTTTGCAAAACCCACAAATTGGGCTTTACGATTGGTCGCGCCCATCAAAACCCGCATTGGCGTGAAGATGATGAAGGGCACCGTAAGTATATAACTATTCCGGGTCGCGTCGCCTTAGATGGTATTGAAATGCTCAAGGCGGCCACTTATCGTTTTGACAGCTTTAGTTTGGAGTCGGTGTCCCGTCAGCTGCTGGGCGAGGGAAAGTTGTTGTCGGGTTCGGATCGGGGTGGTGACATAACTCAGTTGTTCACAGATGACAAAGTTCAACTAGCTCGATACAACTTGCGCGATTGTGAGTTGGTGACGGATATTTTTAATCGTGAAAAATTACTAGAATTTGCACTGGAGAGGAGCCATTTGACGGGGCTTCTATTAGATCGAATTGGTGGTTCTGTCGCATCGTTTGAATATGCCTATTTGCCAAAGTTACACCGCAATGGTTATGTCGCGCCAAATTTAGGAGAGCTTGAGTCAGACATCGTCAGCCCGGGTGGCTATGTGATGGATTCTACCCCGGGAATTTATGATGACGTTCTAGTTTTGGACTTCAAAAGTCTATACCCAAGTATTATAAAAACTTTTTTGATTGATCCTTTGGGGTTTTGGACCGCGGAGCATCAGGGCTTGTCTGGAGATGAGGTTGTCCCGGGTTTCAATGGCGCGTATTTTTCTAAGGTGACACATATATTGCCTTCGATTATCGAAAATCTCTGGCAGGCCCGAGATGAAGCGAAGCGCCTTAATAACGAACCTTTGTCGCAGGCCATAAAAATAATCATGAATTCATTTTATGGTGTTTTGGGTTCGACAGGTTGTCGCTTTTATGATCCTCGCGTGTGCAGCTCTATAACCCTTCGGGGTCATGAAATTATTCAAGCTAGTAGAGATTGGATTCGTCAGCAGGGGTTCGAGGTTATTTATGGTGATACTGATTCTTTGTTTGTCTGGCTGAAAGACAAGCCAGGTCAAGCGGGGGCGGGCGCCGTGGGGAATAATTTGTCTGCGGGGCTTAATCAGTACTGGCAAGAATTACTTCCGAAAAATTATGGTATTTCCAGCGCCTTGGAAATTGAATTTGAAACACATTATCTAAAATTTTTAATGCCGACGATAAGAGGTTCGGCCGTAGGTAGTAAGAAGCGCTACGCTGGTATTGTGCAAACCGATGATGGGCAAAAGCTTATTTTTAAGGGCTTGGAGAGTGTCCGTACAGATTGGACTCCATTGGCTAAACGTTTTCAGGAGGTGTTATTTGCTAGAGTTTTTGCCGGCGAGCCTTACAGAACTTTTGTCGCGAATACCGTTGAGACGGTGCTGAATGGCGAGTGTGATCATGAGCTAGTGTATAGGAAGCGCTTGCGGAGACATTTGCATGAGTATACGAAAACGGCGCCTCCTCATGTGAAGGCCGCAAGGAAAGTCACCAAAAGTACCTTGCGTCGAGGTGATTGGATAGAATACCTGATTACGCTGAATGGGCCGGAACCGATTCAGGAAAGGGTAAGCATTATCGACTATCAGCATTACGTTGATAAACAATTGTTGCCGGTGGCCGATAGTATATTACATTTCAAAGGTATTACTTTTGATCAAATAATCGACCAACAGCTTGGTTTATTTTAAATTTGGTAATAAAGTTTAATTTTTAATAGCAAATAATTTGGATATATAAGATAGTGTCGTAGCAGCAAAGACAAGCTAATATTAATTGATATTGGGAATCACTCATTCAGGATAAGAGGCTCGTGGCTCGTGGATCCAGTTGATTCAACTCTTTCCACTATGGAGAAAAACCGACAGCAGGGGCAGGCTCATGCTGTAGGAAACGCTCGTTCTATATTTGAGCACAGCCGAGACGCTTGTCTAATAGTTCGCCATTCTGGTGAAATACTCTACTTAAATAACGCGGCCATTCAGTTATTTTCCCATTATTCAAATGACAATTTATCGCTGGGCGAATTGTTGCCTTGCTTGGATGTTGATAAAAACGACTCGGCAGGTATACCCAAAGCCTTGAGCGTATATCAGAGTAACGTTCCGCTTACACTGGTCGGTTTGGATTCAAGTGGATCCCGTTTGGCGCTGCGTTTGAATGGTGTTGAAATCGGTGGCACTCAAAGTACCATAATCCTTAGTCGTGAATCTCAAGAACATCCCTTACAAGATGAGCTGTTGCGTCAGCGCGAAGTCCAACAGGTGACTTTGTCAAGCGTGGCAGACGGCATATTGATAAGCGATGCTGAGGGGCGGGTGGTCATCATCAATGATGCGGCTCGAGAGATGTTAGGCTTGGGGAGTGCTGATGTAGAGGGCGAGCCGGTTGATAGTGTTTTGCGTCTATGTGGGGCAGAAGAAACTCAAATATTAGAGTCAATGTTTGCTCAAGTTATTCGTCGGGATGACAGGGTGCATGCAGATTCAGACTCACGCCTACTCGTTGAAAATCGCAACCCATTGCCGGTGAGTGCTCAGGCTTCGCCTGTACGTAGTAGTCAGGCAGAAATCGTCGGGGCAGTGATTACACTTCGGGACAATAGCGAAACTCGTCGCTTATCAGCTAAATTGAGCTGGCAAGCAAATCACGACGCGCTAACGTTACTACCCAATCGTCGCTATTTTGAAGCTGAGCTCGGGCGTGCAATGGAGGCAGCCCGATTCGGCAATGCGAATCATGGTCTGATCTACGTTGATATCTATCAATTTCAGATTGTAAATGACACTTGTGGTCATGCGGCGGGTGATGAGTTGTTAAAGCGCTTGGCGCAGCTGTTTGGAAAGGCTTTGCGCAGCCAAGATTTATTGGCTCGCTTAGGTAGCGATGAATTTGGTATTTTGCTTCGTAACTGCACCTTGGCTGGAACGCATCGCGTGGCTAATTTGTTGTTGCGAGGCGTGGAACAGTTTGTATTTTCTTGGGGAGGAAAGCGCCTAACAGTGGGTATTAGTGTTGGCGCGGTTGCAATTGATCGCGACAGTGAGTCTGACGCGCAAGTGATGGCGGCCGCGGAAGCTTCGTGTGCTGCGGCGAAAGAAGCCGGCAGAAATCGTATTCACCTCTATCACCATCATAATAGTCAAATTGTTGAGCGTCGACGCAACGAAATGCACTGGGTGGAAAAAATTAATGATGCCTTAGCTGAGAACAGGCTCGTACTTTATCAGCAACCGGTAGTGCCGGTAGTGCTTTCCAACCTTGCCGATAATCAGCCTCATGTACCTCATTACGAAATTTTGGTTCGAATGAGAGATCGTGATGGCAATGTTATTTTACCAGGGCAGTTTATCCCAGCGGCTGAACGTTATGGTCTCATGGAGGATATCGATCGCTGGGTTTTGACCAATGTTGTTGACTATATCGCTCGCCGTGAGCGAGCTGGTTTGGCTACAGTGAGTTATGCGGTGAATCTATCCGGCCCGACTTTAGGTAATGAAAGTTTTCGGGATTTTGTGCAGCAGGAATTGTCGAGAACGGCTATCGATGCTAAGGCACTGAATTTTGAAATTACAGAAACTGCGGCTGTGGGTAACTTTTCTCGTGCTATTCGTTTCATTGAAACTTTTCGAGCTCGTGGCTGTGAGTTTTACCTAGATGATTTCGGAAGTGGTATGTCTTCCTTTAGCTACCTAAAAGATTTGCCTGTCGATTACTTGAAAATTGATGGGGCGTTCATAAAGTCGATGGAAACGGATTCCGTGGATTATGCAATGGTAAGTGCGATCAATCATTTGGCGCACGTTATGGGTATTAAAACTGTCGCGGAATACGTTGAAAATGAAGGCATATTGAAATTGCTGGAAAAACTCGGCGTTGATTATGCGCAAGGTTTTGGTATTGCCGCGCCTGCACCGGTTCACTCTCTTCGATAGTTGTCATGGTTTCAAAAACAAAAAAACGTAAAAAAACAAATGCGTCGATGTCGACTATTAGGTCTTGGTTGATAAGGGCTTTATTGCTGTCATTTTTCCTGGGTTTGGTGGGTATTGTGACGCTGGACTATGTGGTTCGCGAAAAATTCGAAGGAAAAAAATGGTCTATTCCGGCTAGAGTTTATGCCCGACCTCTTGAGTTGTATGTGTCGAAACCTTTGCGTAGCCAGAGTTTCGAATATGAGCTTTCACGTTTGTCTTATGTTCGAGTCGAAGACCTCACAGCGCCGGGGCAGTGGCTGAAGAAAGGGCGAGAGTATAAGGTTTTCAGTCGTGGATTTGACTTTTTTGACGGTCAGGAGAGTGCGAAAAAATTCATTTTAAAAATTGAAAGCTCTCGAGTTTCTGCCCTGGAATCACCCTCCGGTGACGACTTAGCATTATTGCGATTAGAGCCTCTGGAAATTGGCGGTATATATCCCAATCATCCTGAAAATAGGATCCTGGTATCACTTCTGGACGTGCCGCCGCTATTGGGGGAAACCTTAATTGCGGTTGAGGATCGTGGTTTTGTGAGTCATTTCGGCGTTTCCCCTAAGTCTATTTTACGCGCAGCTTTGGCGAATATTCGAGCCGGTGGTGTGGTTCAGGGCGGCAGTACTATAACTCAGCAATTGATTAAAAATTTCTATTTGGACAGCCGGCAAAACTTAGGAAGAAAGATTCTTGAATCTTTGATGTCTGTATTGTTGGAGCTTCACTATTCCAAGGCGCAGATTTTAGAAACTTATATCAATGAAGTGTACCTCGGGCAAAGTGGTGCACAAGGGGTTCATGGTTTTGGGTTGGCCTCTCAACACTATTTTGGGCGAGCCTTAATTGAACTCGATTCCGTTCAGATTGCTCTGTTAGTAGGTTTGGTTAAGGGGGCCTCGTATTATAATCCTTGGAAGAATCCAATTCGAGCCCTAGAGCGTCGTAACCTAGTACTCCGGATTATGAATGAAGGGCAGTTGCTGACAAAAAAAGAGTACGATGCTGCAATTAAGCGCCCCTTAGGTATTGTGACGAGAGTACGAAAAAAACTTCAGCCCTACCCTGCATTCTTGGATTTAGTTCGTCGTCAATTGTTGCAAGATTATGAAGAGAGTGATTTAAAAACTGAGGGCCTAGCGATTTTCACAACCCTTGACCCTCAGGCGCAGCATCAGGCGGAAGAGTCCTTGAGTCAAACGCTGAACACTCTAGAATTAGAACACAGCCTGACAAAAGGGGGCTTGCAAAGCGGTTTGGCGATGCTGGCTTTGGGCAGCGCCGAAGTTCTGGCGCTTGTGGGTGATCGTAAGGTGCAGTACTCGGGTTTCAATCGAGCGATAGATATACGACGTCCTATTGGCTCTCTCGTTAAGCCCGCGGTGTATCTGGCGGCCTTGGGGAAGGGTTATTCTCTTTCCAGTCTAATTAGCGATGCACCAGTGGCCGTCAGAGGTCCCGATCAGAGCGTTTGGGAGCCCAGAAATTTTTCTCGTCAGAGCCATGGCGATGTGCCTTTATACAAAGCTCTAGCATTTTCTTATAATCAGGCCACCGCGAGGCTTGGCATGAACATTGGTCTCGGCCTTGTTGAGTCTACGCTGCAAGCCAGCGGTTTGGAGCGCTCGTTTTCGGTGGTGCCGTCTCTGCTCTTGGGTTCTTTGGAGCTGTCGCCACTTGATGTCGCTTCTATGTATCATACTTTCGCGGCCGATGGCTTCTATACTAAACCACGGGCTATCCGTTCGGTTCAAACCCCGCACGGTGATACGCTTAAGCGTTACGCTTTGCGCTCTGAGCGCCGTTTCCCTTCCTCTACAATTTACCAGCTTAACTATGCGCTCAGTCTGGTGATGCAGGAGGGTACCGGTCAGCGGGCTAAGTTGTGGAACGAGGCGGAGCAAAGGGTTACTGCGGGAAAGACAGGCACTACAAACAACCAGCGAGACAGTTGGTTTAGTGGTTACGACGGAGATCAATTGGTGAGTATCTGGGTCGGTCGCGATGATAATGGAATAACGCCGCTCACGGGTTCAACAGGGGCTTTGAGGATTTGGGCCGATTTAATGAGCCATATCCCAGGGAGAGGTTTGACGATGGCTAAGCCGGCAAACCTAGAATACTATTGGGTAGATTCTGCGACTGGGAAAGCAAGCGGCGAGAATTGCCGAGGTGCGCGCCTGTTGCCTTTTGAGATAAGTCAGCAGCCACAAAAAAAGTCCCGTTGTGAATGGCGAAAAAACCCAGTGATTCACTGGTGGAGAAAGGTTTGGCAAAAATAATGAGCAAGGAGTATTGGAATTGAAGGGCGCATTAAACTTTGGAGCTTCTAGGGTAGTAATACTGGCATTTGTGTGTGTGACTGGAGCCTGTAGCGTTGCTCCCGTGCAAGTAGAGGATGCTACGTCCTCCTCTTCCACTGTGGAGGCCGCAGCAGACATAAATCACTCAGCGCCGCGAGTTATTTCGCCTGCGAAGTCTGAGGATGAAAAGGCCAGAGCTGCCAGCGATGTGTTATTGCAGCAGGCCTATGAGCAATATGACCACGATCGCTGGCAGCAAGCGGTGCAGTTGGCCGAGCGTGGCTTGAGAATAGACAGGTATAACGCCCATTGGCATCTTTTACTGGCAAAATGTTATACCCACTTGGGGGATGATGAGCGCGCTCAAGAGTTCGTGAGCCAGGGGCTTGCGTATGCTCCCTCAGGTAAAACCTCGCTGCGAAAGGGCTTGCAGGCTCTGATGTTGGGTTCTAAGCCTTAAGTGGCTGAATTTAACGGCTTTTATTTGCCCCGGTTTTGTCAAAACCCCTGAAGGGGTGCTAGTATCATGTGATATTTGACGTCATACAAAAATGGAAGATGGTGAGCGTGGGATTATGAGCAGCAGCGATAACACACAAAGCGATCGCCCAGAGCTGGGAGCACAAACTCAGGCCGCGGATGACAGGATCGTTGCGCGTCTCAAAATCTGTCGGAATATGGCGCTCGAGTTTTCTGCGAAGCACTTTCCAAGTTGTTTAATGGCTTTAGAAGAACGCTTATTTGATTTGGCCGATAACGCCAGCAATAACCAAGACCAGATTCGCCTGTTCGAAATTCAGAAGAGTTTTAAAAAACACCAAGATGACCTCATTCGCTATTTCTGCGGAAGTGTCGGTGAGAGCTACATCAAATTTAAGAAAAATACTCTCGATACCCATACAGAAGGGGAGCACTCTCAGCGTGACAGCCTGTCACTATTGGAAAATGAAAAGCTTGAAGAGAGTATCGCCATTTCATCAATTGCCTTGCGGGCCGATAATGTTTACGCCGAACTGATTTGGAAGTTGAATCAACGTTATTCTGTGCTTAGAGGCGGCGCTCAAGTCTATGAGAGCAGTAATCCGAGTAGTCCCATTCAATTCTGTGAGGGCCTTCGTCGCGCCCTCACATTGATGGAGCTTGATGTTAACGCTAAAGTGTTGGCCTATAAGGTATTTGATAAATTCTTCGTTCCTCAGCTGGGTTCTCTGCTAGAAGATATTAATGATTATTTAGCCTCTGAAGGGCTGTTACCCAATTTACAGTTTACTCCTGATGTAGACCGTTCATTTGTCCCCATGCCTAGCGGAGTTGGTGCAATAGATGGGCCTAACTCTGCGGCCACCGAAAATTTTAGCCCGGCCAATCCCGCTCAAGGTGCCTCCAATCTTCAAGGCCTAGTGCAAGGTGAAGCGCAAAACAGCGCGCAATACCAAGGTAACTTGGTTAACGCCATTCGAGAACTACAAAATCATTTGGCGCATGAAAGCCTGATACCTGGCGCGCAGGGTGGAAATTCTGGAGTTTCTTCAGCTATGTCACCGTCGTTTGCCAGCAGCGGCGCACGAACGGTGCCTGTTTATTCGAGCGAGCAACTGGTGGGTGCACTGCAAAATATGCAGGCAGACGCTCTGTCCATCACCAGTGCAGCAGGTTTTGCAAGTGGCGACCTTACGGCTTTAAACCCTCAGGGAATAGCGACGACCAGCAGTCAATTGACAAGGCAGTTGCAGCAAGAGAATGACGAAGATGGAGCGGTTGACCACACGGATATGCATACCATTGATTTGGTGGGTATGTTGTTTGAATATATGTTAGCCGATGATAACTTGCCACCGTCGGTTAAAGCTTTATTGAGTTATTTGCACACTCCATTTTTAAAGATGGCTTTTATAGATAAAGATTTTTTTGAGCAGAGCGATCATCCCGCGCGTTTGTTACTGAATAACTTGGCGGAGGCCGGCACCAAATGGGTGAGTATTGATGGCTCTAGTCAATATGAAATTTATCCAAAGATAAAGTCAGTTGTTTCTCAGCTGTTGGAAAAGTTCGAAAATGACGTTCGTATTTTTGCGGAACTACTCTTAGATTTTAATACTTACACCAAAAAAATATCCCGTCGCCAGGAACTTATGGAGCGTAGAGCTCTGGAGAAAGTTCAAGGTGAGGAAAAACTTCGCGAAGTAAAAATGCAGGTGAATCGTGAAGTTCGAGCTAGAACGGATAACAAGCAGTTACCGTCTGCGGTGCTATTGCTTTTGCTGCAGCCATGGTCTGACTACCTCTCTTTTTCATTGCTGCGTTATGGGGAAACTTCAGAAAGTTGGCGGCAAGGTTTGGACCTGATCGACGAAATCCTCTGGTCCATTGAGGCTAAAGAAACCAATGAAGATAAGACTCGTCAGGTTGAGGTGGTGGAAAATATTGCAGAATTACTAGAACAGGGTTTTGACAATATTGGCTACGATCAGGTAAAAGCCAAGAAATTGTTGGATGCTCTATTTTCACTGCAAAAGCTCGCCTTGCAAAGTAAGCAGGCCGAGCCTGCGCCAGCGGTGATGAGAGATAAGCTGGAAAGCTTGGCTGCAGAAAAAGCGGGTGAGTCACCCGATGCCGAGCCAGTAATAAGCGATACTGAATTGAAAATGGTTGAAAATCTCAAGCTCATAGAATTCGGGACATGGTTTGAGTTTGAAGAGGGTAAGCGTTTAAAGGTGGCTTGGTATAACTCGAAGACATCACACTATATGTTGGTGGACCAGATGGGTAAAAAAGTCGCTATGAGTTCCGGGCTTGATCTTGCGAGAGGCATGATTGCCGGTAAAGTGAAAGTAATTGCCGGCAGTACTAAGCCGTTCTTTGAGCGGGCCTTGGAAAACATATTGCATAGTTTGAATGCGCGAGCCGATGGTGATCAGGCTGAGGATATTAAAGGTAAGTTGAATGACTGAAGATAATCAGCGGCGACTTAGCCGGCGTACCGTACAGCAAAAAATCACTATAATTGATGTGATGACGGACCAAGTGCTGGGGCATTTGGTGAATATTCACCGCGAAGGTTTAATGCTTGTTGGCGCGCGTTCAGTGACGGTGGACGCGCTGTATCAACTATCTCTACAGCTGTCGATGCCTGTTAATGGACAGAGTCAAATTGCAGTGGGTGGAGATTGTCTGTGGACACGTGTCGACGATGGAAGCAGTCAGCACTGGGCCGGATTTCATATTATTGACATCTCGGCCCAGGGCTTAGAGCTGATTGACGCGCTGATCTAAGTTAAATCGGCAAATACACGAGCAGCGGCTTGCAAGGTAAATTCAATATCTTCGTCGGAGTGGGCTGCGGACATAAATCCGGCTTCGAATGAAGCGGGCGCTAGATAAACCCCCTCTCGTAACATGCCGTGAAAAAATTGATTAAAACGTTCGCCATTGCAGGCCATGACTTGTTGGAAATTAGTGATTTTGGATTCGGTGGTGAAAAACCCACCGAACATGGTGCCCACATTATTGGTGGTGAACGGAATACCCGCCTCTTTGGCTAAACGTTCTAAGTTTGTGCAGAGATAGTTTGTTTTTGCAATTAGGCTGTCGTAAAACCCCTCTTGGCTAATTAGCTCTATGGTTTTTAGTCCCGCGGCCATGGCAACGGGGTTGCCAGATAATGTTCCCGCTTGGTACACCGGGCCCAATGGTGCAATGTGCTCCATGATCTTGCGTTTGCCGCCAAAGGCGCCCACAGGCATCCCGCCGCCAATGACTTTTCCCAAGGTGGTGATGTCAGCTTCGATGCCGTAGTGACCTTGGGCGCCAGTGTGGCTAACCCTGAATCCCGTCATTACTTCGTCGATAATTAGCAGGGCCCCGTACTGGTCGCAAACCTCACGTAGACTTTCTAGAAATCCAGGTATGGGTGGAACACAATTCATGTTGCCAGCTACCGGCTCAACTATAATACAGGCTACTTCGTCGCCAATGCTGGCAAAGGCCTGTTTTACGGCATCGATATCGTTGTAACTTAGGGTAAGCGTATGGTCAGCAAGTGAGGCAGGGACACCGGGCGAGCTGGGAACGCCCATTGTTAGTGCGCCCGATCCGGCTTTTACCAATAATGAATCTGAATGCCCGTGGTAGCAGCCTTCAAATTTTACAATCTTGTCGCGATTCGTAAAACCTCTGGCGAGACGGATTGCGCTCATAGTCGCTTCTGTACCGGAATTGACGAAGCGCACCATGTCCATATTGGGCATAATATCGCAGACTTTGTCTGCAAGCAGGGTTTCCATTTCTGTAGGGGCGCCAAAACTCAAGCCGAGCTTTGACCTTTCAATAACCACATCGATAACTTCTGGGTGAGCGTGACCTAAAATCATTGGGCCCCAGGATTGTACATAGTCAACGTAACGTTTTCCGTCGGCATCAAAAAGATAGGCTCCCTCTGCATGTTCAAAAAAAACGGGTGTGCCGCCTACGGCTTTAAATGCCCTTACGGGGGAGTTTACGCCGCCGGGGATGTGTTTTTGGGCGGCTTCAAAAAGTACTTCAGATCGGCTCATGTCCGGTTCCTGTATTGTGCTGAGTGGTGAGTGTGTATAACAACGAATGTTTATTGCAGTTTCCGGCCTTGAGGGGCATTTTTGTCGGCCCAGTACAGGCGATTAGGAATGCGCTGGCCCATGCCAAGCTGACGGCTGTGTGAAAGCGCGTGCCAAGTGAAATTTTGGCCTTGTTCAACGGCGTCAATTAGTCTTAGATCGTGTGCTAGATAGGCTGCAATACTGGCTGAGAGTATTGCTCCACAGCCGTGGCTGTGAATATTAAGGCGTTCCCATTGGTATTGTTTGGTTAGCCCGTTTTGATCGTAGAGTCTGTTTTCTATGCTCGTTTGGTTTCGGTTACTGCCAGTAACTAATACGTGCTCGCAGCCAAATTCGAGTATTTCCATGACGCAGGCGTCTATAGTGTCGGCTTGGCGGCCAATATTTTGAGCTTCCACAAGATCGGGTGTTACCAGAGTAGCCAGTGGTAGTAAAAGCGCTTCGAGCGCCTGATTAACTGCACTAGTTGTGAATTCAATACCGCCCCAGCGAGTATTTACCGGGTCGAGCACAACGTAAATATTTGGGTAGTCTCGTAAAATACTGTGGATGGCCTCAACCTGCTCGACACTGGCTAAGTGACCAATTTTTATTGTTTTCACGGGCATGTCTTCCAAGATAACCCTGGCTTGTTCAATCAGCAGACTTGCCTCAACAGGCACCATCTCTTTGAGTTCTGCCGTATCTTTTGCCCATAAAGAGGTAATTATGGGGGTGCAGTGACCGCCTAAGCTGGCTACTGTTTCTATATCGGCTTGGATGCCAACCGCACCACTGGGATCGAAGTTGGATAAGCTCATAACGACGGGGGTGCTGTGCTCAAATTGAGCCATGGTGTGCTCCTGAACCCATATAATCTGTAAGGTATTTAAAGTTTATCACAGGTGTCCAGAATTGCTGTCAAAAAGGCCGGACTACGACCAAAATTACTGCGCCCACCAGTAGGAATACAGGGAATTCATTGAACCAGCGGAAAAAGGTATGTCCATGGGGCTTCTGTCCATCTTTCAACTTTTGTATGTATCGGCCGCACATGTGATGGTAAGAAATTAGTACAAGTACGAGTGCAATTTTTGCCTGAAACCAATGTGCACCTTGGAAATACGCCCAATTGGAAGCCGCAAGAGTTATACCCAGTATCAGGGTCGCGATCATCGATGGAGTGGCGATGCCTCTATACAGTTTGCGCTCCATGATCTCAAAGCGCTCTTGGCTAAGCTTGTCTTCGCTCATAGAGTGATAGACAAACAAACGAGGCAGATAGAACAGCGCAGCGAACCAGCATACTACCGCTATAATATGAAAGGCCTTAATCCAAAGCATAGAGTTTAAATCCGATAGTAGTTGCTGATAGTTTCTGCAGTGATTATACCCAAAACAGGAGCGTCAGTACTGGGTTGCGCAAGGTTAGTGACACACAAGGCTTCAAAGTTTCCTTTGTTTAGAGTTTGTAAGGCTTCAAAGAGGTTTGAGCGGTCTTGGACGTAGGCCAAGCTTAAGCGTCGAGCAGGAATATCATCTAATTGAATGGACATGAGCTCTTCAGCATTTTGTTCCGAGTCGAGCACGCTCAAGTGCTGAGCCAAATCTGCGGCACGTAGCAAGTATCGAGTATCGCCTTCAACAATAATCCAAAGCGGCTGGTTGAGCAGTAAGTGCACGGCTGCTGAATGACTAATATTTGTAGCGCAGCTAGCGAAGGCGGTATTCATTACGCTACGTACGCCAACTCGGCTTAAAATCTGCTGCGCGGGACCACTAGAGGTTTTTTTACCTGCGGCCTGAAGCTGCATCTGAAAAATACCTTCGCAGCCAAAAAATTGCCGGGTTGCAAAACAGGACACCACAATCACTAGCATGCTGGGAAAAATAATATTTGGGTTGTAGGTCAACTCAATAATTGTCATTAGTGCCGCCAGCGGTGCGTTTAAAATAGCGCCCATCATCGCGGCCATGCCTAGGGCGACGTAAAAACCTGAACTTGCGGCATATTCTGGTGCCAAGGTACTGCCTATGACGCTGATAACACCGCCGATACATGCGCCAATGAATAAGCTGGGTCCAATTAACCCGCCAGGCATTCCCATGCCTAAGCTGAATGTTGTGACAAAAAGCTTACTGGCGATAATAATCATTAGTAAATTCAGGCCAATTTTCCCCTGCATGGCTAAGGATACGGTGTCGTAGCCTAAGCCCATCACCTGGGGCACAAATAAAGCTACTAGGCCAGTTACCGCACCTGCCGCTACAAGCCTTGCCATAATGGATTTGGGCCCGGAATGTTGAAAGTAGTGCTGTAGCTTTATGTAGATAGCCGCGCAGGCGGCGATGACGAGCCCCGCAAACGCCATATATGGAATTTCCCAGAGGCTATTCATTTGAATGTTTACGCCCGCCAGCAAGGAGTCTTGCCCAAATACCATTTGGCTGATAGCGGCACCTGATACTGAAGCCAAGATCACTGGAATGAAGCCAGCGATGGTGTATTCCATGAGTACAACCTCCATGGCAAAAATTACGCCAGCCATAGGGGTGTTGAACGAAGCTGCGATAGCGGCAGCCACGCCGCAGCCGGCTAGTGTGCGTAGGCTGTTATTGGGTAATTTAAAATACTGCCCAAGCTGGCTGGCGGCGCCAGCACCTAAGTGGACTGCGGGACCTTCTCGGCCAACAGATTGACCTGTGATCAAACATAGGACACCACCAAAAAACTGGACCAAAATATTGCCCATGGGCAGTTGCCCTTGATGGTTGTGTAAGCGGTCAAGTACATGGCTTACGCTAATGGCTCGATGGGCTTTGCTCACCCCATTGAGCAGAATACCAATGGCAAGAGCACCGGCTAAGGGCAATATCAGGCGCCAATGTGAGTCAAGGGCCTCGAAATTCTCACTATCCCCAGGAAGCAAGTTTGACAGAGGCCAGTCGATAGCGTGGCGAAACAACACAATTACTAGCGCTGCGAGTATTCCGCTTATCAAACCTAAGATTGTTAGCTGGGGTAGAGCTTCCTGATAAGCGAGCTGATGACGGAATTTATCTATATTGTGTTGCCAAAGTTGCTGCAATGACTGCTTGAAAGGGGGTTTGCGCGATGGCGTCATAGCTTTCTCAATATAGGGAACAAAACGACGGAATAATAAGGCAATTGCAAATAATTGGTAAAAAAGTCGAGCAAAACTTTTGATTTTCGCGAAGGACTCTTATTATAGTGGCCTAATCTTATCGTTAGTTTTTACAGAAGCCAAACTTCTACTCGCTTTCGGGCGTCGTAGTGGTGAGTATTTGCGTTTATAAAGTGGTCGAGGTGTAGTTGTGATTAAAGTGGGTATCGTGGGTGGCACAGGTTATACCGGTGTGGAGCTGTTGAGGTTATTGTTGAGTCACTCGGGTGTTGAAGTGGCCGTCATCACCTCTCGAGCTGAAGCGGGTGTTCAAGTTTCAGCTCTATACCCAAGCTTGCGAGGTCATTTGGACTTGGCATTTTCGGTCCCTGATGTCTCAGTACTAGCAACTTGCGACCTAGTATTTTTTGCTACTCCTCACGGGGTTGCGCAAAATATGATGCCAGCTCTAATCAGTCGTGGGATTCGGGTCATAGACCTTTCGGCCGATTTCAGAATTAGAGACGCCGACGTATGGGCCGACTGGTACGGCCAGGCTCATGGTTGCCCAGAACTGATTAGTGAAGCGGTGTATGGTTTGCCTGAAGTCAATCGCGAAGCTATTAAAAGCGCGCAGCTACTTGCGTGTCCAGGGTGTTACCCTACAGCCACGCAGTTAGGCTTGATTCCTCTTCTGGAAAATAACTTAGTTGACCCCAGTGACCTCATTGCCAATGCCGCTTCTGGTGCTAGCGGTGCAGGCCGTCAGGCTAATGTAAACAATCTGCTCTCTGAAATTAGTGACAGTTTTAAGGCCTATGGCAGCGCCGGGCATCGACATCTACCTGAAATAGAGCAAGGCTTGAGGGATGTTCAGCCAGAGGGCGCCGATGCGGCTCAGCTAACATTTATGCCACATTTACTGCCCATGATTCGGGGGATTCACGCCACCTTGTATGCGAACCTACAAGGTGGAGGCAAAGAGCTGTCTGACGCGGCATTGCAGGACTTGTATGAAACCCGTTATGCTCAGGAACCTTTTGTGGACGTGTTGCCTTGGGGGAGTCACCCCGCTACCCGTTCAGTTAGGGGGTCTAACGTCTGTCGTATTGCGCTTTGTCGGCCACAGGGGCGAGATAAAATTGTGGTATTGTCAGTGATCGATAACCTAACAAAAGGTGCGTCAGGCCAAGCCGTTCAAAACATGAATATTATGTTCGGCTTTGATGAGAATGAGGGGCTTCGGCACGTAGCCTTAATGCCTTGAGTCTCTTGAGAGAATTACAGGAGGTTAAATGAATGCAGTAAAGGGTAGCAAGCGCTATCGAATGCAGGTGGTGAAGTACCGTCCCTATGTGCGCTTATTCGTCAGAATTCTGCTGTTGCTACTGGTAATAGGTGGAACTGGAGGAAGCTATCTATTTGGTATCTATAAAGGAACCGAACTTCAGGCGGAGGCTATTGATGAGCGTGACCGCTTGCGAGTGGAGTTAAGCGCGAGCGTGAGAGAGGCCGAGCAATTTGGCCAGCAGCTCGCCAACGTCAATTTAGGTGCGGAAGTTGACCGGAAAGCCAATGAAGATGTCCGCCAGGAAGTCATCGAGCTGAAAAATGAAATTGCGGCTCTGGAAGAGGATATAACGTTTTATCGAGGCCTTATGTCCCCAACAGCAGACAAAAGAGGCTTAACCATAGGCTCGTTGGAAGTGCTGGAGACCCATGAAGCTAGAACCTACGAGTACAAGTTGGTTGTGCAGCAATTAGCAGCCAATCACCAAGTGTTGAATGGGCATTTAAAATTTTTAGTCGTTGGGCGCCAGGATGGCGTTGAAAATTCTCTTCACTTAAACGCCTTGTCGAACAAGGTAAGCGTAGAGAATATTAAATTACGGTTTCGTTATTTTCAGAATTTCGAAGGTCAGTTAAAGCTGCCATTAGGTTTTGAGCCGGTTCGAATAGAGCTTGTGGCTACATCTATTGGCCCCACCCCTGTTACGGTTAACAAAAAATTTGGGTGGCTAGTTCAGGAGAGTTAACCCGCTTATGTGGAGTAATAAGAAAGACATGGCATTTTCAAATAATCACACCTTAATATCAAAGGGTACCGAAGTAGTGGGTAACTTGTTGTTCACGGGTGAGTTACAGATTGAGGGCAAAGTTCGAGGCAATATTGTCGCCGAAGCTGGCACTGATGCCAAAGTAGTGGTCGCGCACAAAGGGCAGGTTGAAGGTGAAATTCGCGTACCCAGCGTTGTCGTTGACGGCAGTGTAGTGGGTGATATTTATTCTTCGAAGCATGTTGAGCTGGCAGCTAAGGCTGTGGTGAAAGGCAATGTTCACTACCACATGATAGAAATGGTTAAAGGCTCACAGGTGAATGGTAGCCTGCTTTATGGTGGGAGCAAGGTTGGCGAAGATATGAAATCGAGTAAAGGT
>Ga0209826_1000599_pt1 | contig 25786 bp, 20 predicted proteins | sample GOMGulsemesocosm_5_FD_184637 | JGI IMG/M metagenome (GOLD analysis project Ga0209826, IMG submission 184637) | Methane-oxidizing microbial communities from mesocosms in the Gulf of Mexico - GOM15C Gulf of Mexico (SPAdes) (version 2) | ecosystem: Environmental > Aquatic > Marine > Cold seeps... | reverse complement strand
CGTGCAAAGTCGGTCTGCATCGTACCAAAATCATCGCGAGTGGTGCCGGAACCGACGTTGTTGTTCTCAAAGTAGCCGTTGTCGTTGTCGTAGTAGGCAACCAGCTTGCCAGCGAGCTTGTCTTCGATCAGCGAGCCCTCAACGCTGGCTGCAACGTTGGTGCGGTTTGCGTCGGTGACGGTTGTGCGTACACGGTAACCAAATTCGCCATCGGGGCGAGAGGTGCGCAGAGCAACGGCGCCACCGGTTACGTTACGGCCAAACAGCAAACCCTGCGGGCCACGCAGTACTTCAACGGATTCGACTTCAAACATGTCGACCACAGCGCCGAAGGTGACGCCGAGGTAGACGCCATCAACAAAGGTGCCGACGGTCGGGTCAATGGATGGAATTGAGCTGTTAATGCCCTGCCCACGGATAGAGAAGTTCTGTACACCCGGGAAGGTGCCTGAAGCCTCGAGTTGAACGTTGGGCGCGGTAAAGCTCAAGTCCTGTAGGTTCTGTACGAACATTGAATCAAGCTGCTCACCGCTGTAGGCGGTTACGGCCAATGGCACATCCTGCAGGGCTTCGGCGTTGCTGCGCTTGCGGGCGGTAACTTGAATCTCTTCCATCATCATCGCCGCCGCGCCGCGCGAGGTTTTCTTCTCGGGAGCTGTGCTCTCTTGCGCCGTTGCGCCCGCAACGATCAACGCACTCAGCGCTATGGCGATGGGGGTTTTTTGTAGCATTGGGCCTATTATTTTCATTATATGTTCTCTCTCTGTCGTAGCGAAATCTGTGTCAGTTTGCGTATCGAGCAAGGCATGGGTTAAGTAAGCCATGCCTTTAAAATAGAGTCAGTCGAGCGTACGTAAACTGAATTGGGCGGCAGAATAACAGAAAATAATTTGTGACCAAGTACTGAATGCCCAGTCACAAATAGAGTTGTTAGGGGCTTGCGGCAGCATCAATGAATAGGTTAGTAACTACTCATTTTGTAGGTTGCTGGGGTGGATGATCAATGGGGTGGAGCCGAGACGCGGGCGCTGCCCTTAGTGTGCATATGGCCAATGTTGTAGCGGCTAAACGCAAAAAAACCGCTGACCATTAAGTCACTATTTTCTAGACGGGCGATGCCGCCCCAGTTATCCCGGCGAATGTTGTTGTCTGGTCTGGTCTGGGAAGCGACAGTGGGCGTTAATACTCCCAGTTTCCCAATCGGCAGCGACGTATTCATAGCGACCATCGAGGCTGTGATCAGGTATCACCGCCAGCTTGTCCACGCCTTCGCCAAACTCAAGGGCATTCTAAGGCTTGCCCCACCACCTGAGACCTATTGGCCTGAACTGCAGAGCGAAATAGGGTAAACGCTTTCGTTGAACCAAGGTTTTCTCACAACACTTATGGCGTGACTGATTTCGCGCTGGCCATAGGGCTGATCAGAAAAAACCACGCTCAGTTGTGTGAGTGCTTGGTACAAAGACTTCTTTGGGCGCACGAGCGGACTGGTTATCAGGTGGTTATTAAACGTCTGCTTTCGCTGGCTATGTTTGTCTCAGCTCTCAGCCAGTTCGTGTGCCTTATTGAAAATTCTACTGCCACAGGTCATCACACATCACGGGGTAGGTGGCTGGAGAGAAGTCGGTGAAGGTCATGTCCCTGACTCGGGTCAGGTCGCCCCAGAGAAGTTCGTGACCTTTTAGTTTACTGGTGATTTTTATACTGTTCTTCAAGGTTTCTATTTCTTCTGCAGTGGCATCCCGGGCGTCGCTCACCTCACCGAATAAACGCACCGCTGGCGCAGACGCAAATCGCCCCCTTAGTAATGAGGTTAACCAAAACCAATTACCGCTGTTTACGGCCATCAGGCATATTCGATTGTTGGTGATAAAATTCTTTGGCATGGCCTTTGAGTAAGCATCAAAGTAATACCCCGTCATATTATTTCTGAAATAAACATGGCCAATAGGTGTGACATGGGGGTTACCATTTTCATCAACCGTGGCGATAGAGAAGAATTTGTTTGATTGTTTGCCTTTTCGCAGCACATTGAGTATCTCGTGCCAGTTTTTTGAAATATCCATTGGTTACTCCCTTAACGTAAATGTTTTGCGCAAACGATCTAATGAGCGTCGCCAATGACGGTCTTGAGGCCAGGGAGAACTGCTTGGACGCGGGCATGAATGATTATATGAGCAACCCCTACCGGCTCGAGGAACTGACCAAGGTGCTGAAAAAATGGGCGCCGCTGGTTGATTGAAGGTTCAATCAACAAGGCTGGACTTATCGCCCAGCCACGACCGCAGCAGAGCAAATCACTGCTGCCGGATGAGCAATTCTGACAAATTTCGAATCCTCTAGCGTCTCCCTCTTCACTTTGAGGTCGGTTGTCGGGTCGGGCAATGCCAGTAAATTTTCGAATTTCACTTGCGTCATATCCAAACCCAGCAAGCAAAAATACACGACACTGCCTAATCCATTTCCCGCTCGCCGCAACGCCGATACCTTTTCCCCTTACCTTGATTAACCTCGGTTACTTTTATCTGCTGTTTCTGTAATGTTACAGAAGAATATCCGCATCGTTGCCCGAGTTATATGACTTGTGTGGTCTATAGCCGAAACTATAGCTGGCTGTAGGCATCAGAACAGCAGACCCATGGTGGGGCATTCGATGTCGCCGTAATCCATCACTATTTCTCGATCGAGTACCTTGTAACCCTCGCCGACCTTTTGCAATGTGTCGCGACGCTGACCACTGTAGAGAAAATCACGCGACCCTGGGCGGGCGTAGAACAGGTGGAAGTTACTGATGACCTTGAGCTGATCACCTGCCTGCTCTAGCACCTCGACATTACCAATGATACGGCGGGTGCGCGCTGGCGGGTTTTCTGCCCAAGAGTTCATTTTATAAGCTCGGTCGACGCGCATCATCAAGAAGGCAAAGTTCTCCTCGCGCAGCGGGCAGCCGGTCATATCCTGGGCGCGTTCGAGCTCTCGATCGACACAGATCATTTCTTCCTTGCCGCGGTCGCGATTGTTCACCTGGGTGTTGATGCGCGAGGGCATGCTGTAGCTGATCTGCTCCGACATTAAGCGCAGCCACTGCTGGTATTGGCGCCCGTCGAGCAAGCGTGCCTCGCGGTAGTACCACTGCTCTATTTCAAACTGCAGTTCGGGTGTCATCTTAAATTCGCACATGTTATTTGACTCGCTCATGCCACTTACTTCGCTCATGACTGTTCCTCCACAGACTCGAGGTCACTGCGCCAGCGCTTGAAGAACTCGCGGGCGTAATGCTCATTCGCGCAGACGTCGACCTGGCCGGGTAGGTCGGGATGACTCTTCTCTTCCCCCAAACCGAGGCCGTAAAAGTAAGGTCGGTCATCGACATAATCGATGTTGCTACCAAGAAATTGTTGTGACCAGGCCTCAGAATCTTCCTGCTCGAGAATACCGCCTGGGCCGAAGAAACAGCTGTAGTTGGCGCGCAGAGTTTTCTTCACCTCCTCGGGTGCATCGGCCGGAACCACCGACCAGGACCAGTACTCGACCTTGCCTGGCCCGCGCGGATGCGAGACCTTGAAGGAGGCGTTGGACCAGAGGAAGGAGAAGTTCGGGTAGACGCCGTATGTCAGGCCCTTCATGCGTGAGCGAATATCACCGACGCGCTCCACTGCCTTGTCTTGGGTTTCGAACAGATACTGATGAACTTCCGGCTCGGCCATGAGCGCCACCGGTGACTCCATGCCCCAGGCCATCATGCCTGGATGTGCGTCTTCTGGCATCAGCCGGAAGGTGGCGCCGTGGCCAGGATTAGTGACCGCGCTGAAACCAAATTCGTTGATTTCTTCGGCGGCTTCGGCTGGCACGATAGAGGAGTGCAGAAAGGGGCCATGGTTGACGTCGCCCAGTTGGTTCTCTACTGGCAGCTTCCAGTTGGCGTCGATGGTCCAGCGATGCGGCGCACCGATAAACTCAACGCCGCCCTTGAAGCGGTCGATAAACGCGCCCAGGTAGAACTTCATGTCGCCAAGGAAGTCATCCAGTGACTCGATGTCTTCGTTAAAGCTGCCGAAGTAAAAGCCTTTCCAAGACTCCAGGCGTGGTACGGCCTTGAGACCCAGCTTGCTCTTGTCCGGACAACCTTGTAACTCACGCTCTTGGGGGATGCTGACCAGCTCGCCTTCTACCGTGTAAGACCAGTTGTGGTAAGGACAGACAAAGCGCTTGGCGTTGCCGTGATCGCTGCGGCACACAGGCACGCCTCGGTGGCTGCAGCTGTTGACGTTGGCGTAGACCTGCTCATTGCTGCCACGGGCCAGAATGATCGGTGTCTCGCCCATATAGGCCTGGACGAAGTCGCCCGGATTTTTGATCTGGCTCTCGTGACCGAGAAACAGCCAGGTTTTGCCGAAGATACCCTTCTTTTCTAGGTCGTAGATGTGTCCGTCCGTCCATGCCTCGCGGGCAATCAGGCTGGCGTCATCGCTGACGATGTCTTTTAGCTTTTTAGTCACGGCTCAAACCTCAACAATGTAAATCACGTTGATTTAAAAGTTATCAACCGTTAACTTTACTTGCAAGGCTGAAGCTAGAATCAGGCTGAATAGCTATCGGAACCCCACAATTCGATAACTAAATGGGCCGATATTTAGCGTAACTTAACAAAGATAGCCAATACCGGAGACCCTCGTGAGCGCGGAACCCCTCGATCCTTTGATCCCTAAAACCACGGCCAGACCCAAGCCCCAAACAAGCCCTAAAGCAAAGGGCCTGCGCACGGCCGAGCGCATCCTTGATGCCGCCGAAACGCTGTTTGCTCGCAAGGGTTATAAAGGCACCTCGCTGCGTGATATTGCCCGCAACGCCTATATTCAGCAGCCTGGTATCTACAAGCATTTTGATAGCAAGCAGGGCCTCTATGCGTCGGTATTGGACCGAGCGCTAAGCCCGATGATCGAAGCCATGCAAAGCCACTTGGCCCAGGGCGGTGGCGATGCGGCCTATGTGCAATTACTGGATCAGATGACCGACCTGCTGGCCAAGCACCCTGGCATGGCGGCGCTGTTTCAGCAGGCTCTGCTGGTGGATGACAGCGCTGAAAATCAGCAACCGATTACCGAATGGCTGGTGCGCCTGCTGGTTCAGGGCAAGGAGACAATTGCCCCGATTGGCGGCGCGAGTAATGAGGAGCAGGCGATTCATATAATAGCGACATTTAATCTGGTCACCGGCTACTTCTTGTCGCAGCGGATTTTTGAAACCTTAGCGGACGGCAAGGTGACGGACCCTGCGAACATCGAGCGGCAAAAGCAATTGCTGCGCCGCCTTGCCAGAGCTTGGCAAATGCCGTGATGTCTCGAAGTAATGGGCGCGAATAGGCGTGTCTTGGGGGGGGAAGGCCTTTGTGTTTGTCTCGGCTTTGCGGTAAAACACAGCCCAACTCTCTTTTTCGTTAAATAGGTTTCCCCATGAAAGCTCTCTTGCGAAAGTTGTTCGCACCGATTCTCAATGTGTTTGAAAACGGCACCGAGCCATATAGTTACAAACCGCTCAACCGCAAGGTGCTGATTGTGCTGGGCGCGCTCTTCAGCTTACTGGATGTGGTGGTGGTGTATATCTCGGAGCGTGGCGGCATAGCGCCGAGCGAGTATATGATCCCAGTGGTGGTGTTTGGCACGGTGGCGCTGGTGGCGCTGGTGGTGGGCGGTCTGGGCAATGAGCGAGCGGTCTCGAAAATTTGGGGCAGTCGCTAGGTCGTGACCTGATTTTTGGAACAGCCGCTGGTCGCGTATCGACCTCAGTGGCCGGTAGACAAAAGAGCCGAGTTTGATGCATTCAAACTCGGTTTTTTATGGGTAGGTTTTTACAATCGCCGCTCTTAACTGCTCTGCTTAACGGGTGCCAGATGTGTAAGCAGCGCCTGACTAGAGAGAGGCATCGGATATTTCCAGTCTGTAGCATACGGTCGGCGTTAGTAATCAGGGTGAGGTTATGCAGCTTTGGGAGGAGGGTGCGCATAAAGGAGATGGGCTAATTTCACGGAAGTATCAATGTGGCGGAAATGGACTTTGGCCATATCGGTGTATTCGGTGAATGGCGGCACATCTGGATTATGGGGTGCCGCGGGCTTCGGTAAGCCGATGACCGCAATTGGATGCTGGATAATCAATTTCTGATTGGCTTCAGACACTCTAGCCCTTAACTTGAATTGAGACTTTATGACTAAGACAAATATAGGCCGCAGTATTTTTGCGCTCATCGCTTTATTCTTTCTGGCAAACGGTTTAATCCTGATGCTAAATCCAACCAGTATTCTGGATCACATGTTGCTTGGGGCTGTGGACTCGGTGAGTGGGCTCTCGAGTATCCGCGCCCTACTGGGCGGGGCAGTCTTGGCGACCTGGGCGAGTGTTCTGGTTGGGGTGTATAAAGCCGATGTAACTTATACCCTAGTCGGTATTATCAATTTATCGGCGGTTATTTTTGCACGTCTGGTGGGTTATTTTGTCGATGGTTCCTTCCCCGAATTTGTCCCTATGATTGTGCCGCCCATTGTCGCGCTGGCCCTTCTACTTATCGCTTACAAACTCATGACAAGTGAGGCTGACGCACAGGCCTAAACAAATACTCTGAGCGTCACCGGATGTTTGCACACAAAGAAGCCGGCACTTGCCGGCTTCTTTGTTATTTTGTATTACGTGAGTTTATACGCGGGTGAGTTTGCTCTTATCCTTGTGCTTAAACTCGCGGCCGTAGATGTCTAGCATGGTGGTCATGTCGTAGGACAGTTCATCACCGCTGAGCACCATGGTGTGGCCGAAGCTTGTGGTCTTGGCGTTGTCGCGCATAAAGTCGGACTGGCTGATGGTGTCGCTGGCTTTCTCGGCAGGGGCGTCCATCTGGATGGTGACGGTGCTATTGGCTTCACTGGCGGTGCCACTGGCGACAATCGCCACGCCGCGGGGGATGATGAACGAGTGGCTGACCACGCCCGTGGCTGAGTCCCAGGTGATGTAGCCGAACTGGTCGTGGAACTGCTCATCGTTGGACTTGCGATACACCTGCTGGTGATAGCGCAATATTGCCAGTGTTTGCTTGCCGGCATTTTCAACGTCGCCGATGGCTTCAAAGTCGATGGTTTCCCAGTAGGGATTACGCTCGATATCACCGTTTTCTTCTGGTGCGACGTCGAGACCGCGATCGCCTTTCCAGGAGCCAACAAGGCCGCTTAGGGGGCCATAGTTTATTGAGTCACTCATAGGGTTCTCTTCTTAGCTGTTAATCAGTGGGGTGGCTGAGATGATGCTGAATATCAGTCTAGTCGTTCAATCTATCTCGTTGGTCATTCTATGAAGAATGTTCAGCAGTCTAGTTGTCATGCATTAATAAGTCTTATCAATACATTTAATTGTATTGATAGCTTAGGCTGACTCAAGGCAGGAGGCGACGACGGAAAGGGGGGGGAGCGCTGGGCTGGGGAGGTCCATCGTTAGACCGCCCCGGCGTGAGGCGGTAAGGGGGATCAGTCGGACCACTTGCCCCAAGGGTTGTCGCCGGCAGGTTTGCTGGCGGGCTTGCGCTCACGCGGGTTGTCGCGTTGATCAAGCTGTCGCTCGCGCTGTTGTGCTCGCGGGTTGCGCGGCTCGTCGCTACGCTCGCTTGAACGGTCACGCTTGACCACAGGTGCCGGCGCGTCGCTCGGCTTTTGGTTCAGCGGAATCGTGCGGTCGCGCGGTGGTAGCGCGTAGTTGGCATCGTCTGGACGTGGTAGACGTTTGAACTTGTATAGGTAAAAACCTTCGACCTTCTCGCGCGCCCAAGGGGTCTTACGCAAGAACTTTAGGCTCGACTTGATGCTCGGGTTGCTCTTAAAGCAGTTGAGGTTCATTGCCTCGGCCAGGTCTTCCCAGCCGTAGTGGTCGACGAGCTCGGTCAGCAGCACTTCGAGCTTAATACCGTGCAGTGGGTTGTTTTGTTGTACTTCAATATCGGTCATGGTTTTGTCCGGAATGTAAGGCTAGCTTACGGGGCGGTCATGGTTTTTACGTGCTTCTTATCAGGGTAGCAGACACTGCGGCCCAGAAACAAAGCGGCCGAGCGTTGCTCGGCCGTTTATTCTAATCGCACAAGTGGATGCGGTTAGATGTCGAAACCTTCGCTCAGTTTCTTCTCGGCCTTTACCTTTTTCAGCTTGGTGTAGTGAGGTACACCGTTCTTGTAAGGAGGGTAGTCTTCGCCCTGGATCAGTGGCAAGAAGTAGGCGTGAGCGGCTTCGGTGATACCGAAACCATCTTCAGAGATGTACTCAGTTGGCATCATCTTTTCAACGTTGGCAATTTCGGCCAACGGCGCCTCTTCAATAGTCCAAGTGTACTCGGCGCCGGTGCCGCGGATGATGGCGGGCATTACCGCGTTCTTGCCTTCGAGTGCGAACTCAACGGCGGCTTTACCCACGGCGTAGGCTTGCTCAACGTCGGTCTTAGAGGCAATGTGACGTGCGGCGCGCTGTAGGTAGTCGGCAACGGCCCAGTGGTACTTGTAGCCCAGCTCGTCTTTCACCATCTGCGCCAGGGTTGGTGCAACACCGCCCAGCTGGGTGTGACCGAAGGCATCAACGCTGCCGGCGTCAGCCAGGAACTTACCGTCTTCGTAGGCGGCGCCCTCAGAGGCAACGATCACACAGAAGCCCTTCTCTTCAACGGTGGCCTTAACCTTGGCCATGAACTTCTCACGGTCGAAGGCGACTTCCGGGAAGAGGATGATGTGTGGAGCATCGCCTTCTTCCTGCGCCGCCAGGGCGCTGGCACCGGCAATCCAGCCGGCGTGACGACCCATCACTTCCAGCACGAAGACCTTGGTGGAGGTCTCACACATGGAGGCTACATCCATGGCCGCTTCCTTGGTGGAAACAGCAATGTACTTGGCTACTGAGCCAAAGCCTGGGCAGTTGTCGGTGAACGGCAGGTCGTTATCCACCGTCTTAGGCACGTGGATCGCCTGTAGCGGGTAACCCATCTTCTCGGACAGCTGAGAGATCTTCAGGCAGGTATCAGCGCTGTCGCCGCCGCCGTTGTAAAAGAAATAGCCTATGTTGTGGGCCTTGAAGACTTCGATCAGACGCTCGTACTCGGCTCGGTTGTCTTCCAGGCTTTTGAGCTTGTAGCGACAAGAACCAAAGGCACCCGACGGGGTGTGCTTCAGAGCGGCAATGGCTTCGCTGCTTTCAGCGTTGGTGTCGATCAAGTCTTCACGCAGGGCACCGATGATGCCGCTGTTGCCGGCGTAAACTGTGCCGATCTTGTCGCTGTGCTGGCGAGCTGTTTCGATCACACCACAAGCAGAGGCGTTGATAACCGCGGTAACACCGCCAGATTGTGCGTAGAAGGCGTTCTTTATAGCCATTGCTGAAAGATTTCCTGGGATTCTATTGGTGGGTGGCCGCGACTATATGAAGGACGCGACCACCTGAGAATTTAGTGGCGCAAATTATACGCGAGGTTGATCGAAAATTCACCGCTAAACGCACTAATTTGTAGCGGCGTGTGTTTCTATTGAGACCAGGTGGCGGCGGAAGCTGCACCCGTCTTTACCAAGTGCTGTCTCAGGCGGACTGTTGGGTCACTTGTACCCTGCAGGCGGTGGCTAGTGCGTGATAAGCTGAACTGATACGGCTGCGCTATACGCTGGTGGCAGCCTCCATTTATTGATGTCTCGGGTAATTGATCCTTCTTTATGCACATACACATTCTCGGTATTTGCGGCACCTTTATGGGCAGCCTTGCACAGTTGGCCAAGGGGCTCGGCCACAGAGTCACGGGTTCTGACGCCAACGTTTATCCACCCATGAGCACCCAACTAGAGAGCGCGGGTATTGAGTTGATTGAAGGGTTTGACCCAGTTCAGCTCGAGCCACTGCCGGATTTAGTGGTGATCGGCAATGCCATGAGCCGCGGCAACCCTGTCGTGGAAGCGGTACTGGCCAAGAACATTCCCTACACTTCAGGCCCCCAGTGGCTGTGTGATCACCTGCTGCAAGACAAATGGGTATTGGCCGTCGCCGGTACCCACGGCAAAACCACCACCGCCAGTATGCTGGCTTGGGTGTTGGAATACGCGAATATGAAGCCGGGATATTTAATCGGCGGCGTGCCGAGTAACTTTGAAACATCGGCGCGCTTGGGTCATAGTCCTTTCTTTGTGGTGGAAGCCGACGAGTACGACAGCGCCTTTTTTGATAAGCGTTCAAAGTTTGTCCATTACCGCCCGCATACGCTGGTGATGAACAACCTTGAGTTTGACCATGCCGATATCTTTGATGATCTGGCGGCCATTCAAAAACAGTTCCATCACCTGCTGCGCACCGTGCCGGGCAATGGGTTGGTGATCTACCCGGATAATGAGCCGAATCTGGACGCTGTCATAGATATGGGCTGTTGGACTGAAACCGTTAAGGCAGGGGTTGTGGATAACTCGACTGATGGCGCAGGTGGCAACGGCTGGCAGGCGCGCCTGCTTGAGAGTGATGGCTCTGAGTATGAACTCTATTTCGACGGCGAGTTGGCTGGAACCGTTAACTGGAATCACACAGGCCTGCACAATGTGCGTAATGGCATGGCCGCAGCCGCAGCCGCGCGCAATGTCGGCGTGGCTGCGGAGGTTGCCGTGGCCGCGCTGAGCGAGTTTCTAGGCGTGAAGCGCCGTATGGAGTGCCTGGGTGAGGCTAATGGCGTCAAAGTCTACGATGATTTTGCTCACCACCCCACCGCGATTGCCACCACCCTCGAAGGCCTGCGTGCCAAGGTCGGCGATGAGAAAATCATCGCTCTGATAGAGCCGCGCTCCAACACCATGCGCATGGGCATCCACAGGGATACGCTGGCTCAATCGACCGCGGCGGCCAATCAGGTGCTGTGGTTGCAGCCGGCCGATGCCGACTGGTCTTTGGCCTCAATTGTTGAGGGAAGCCCAGTTGCCGCGCAGCTGCAGGATTCTGTCGAAAATATGATCGATGCCTGTGTTGAACTGTGCAGCGCCGATAGTCATGTGGTGATCATGTCCAACGGCGGCTTCGGCGGTATTCATCAACAATTATTAAAGCGCCTGGCGAGCGAAGAACTTACATGTACCGAGAGTCATTCATGAGTAGCTCAGCAGCGGGCGATGCCCAAGAAACCATTACCCTAGCCATGACCGGCGCTTCAGGCGCCCAGTATGGTTTGCGTTTACTGCAGTGTTTGTTGGCAGCCGATAAAGAAGTATTTTTATTGTTATCGAGTGCGGCGCAAATTGTTATTCGCACCGAAACAGATTTGCAGCTACCCGAAGGCCTTGAGGCGCAGCAGGTCTTTTTAGCTGAGCGTTATGGTGCCAAACCTGAACAGTTACAGTTGTTGAGTAAAGAAGATTGGTTCTCGCCGGTGGCGTCGGGGTCAAGCTCACCCGCTAAAATGATTGTCTGTCCGGCCAGCGGTGGCACCTTGTCGGCGATTGCCTGTGGCGCCAGTAATAACTTGATTGAGCGTGCGGCGGATGTTGCCTTGAAGGAGCGACGCGCACTGATTATGGTGCCGCGCGAGGCGCCTTATTCAGAAATTCATTTGGAAAACATGCTTAAACTCACGCGCATGGGCGCGGTGATGATTCCGGCGAGCCCAGGCTTTTATCACGAACCGAAAAGTATCGAGGATTTGATCGACTTTGTCGTGGCCCGCATATTGGATCAGTGCGGCATTGATCAAACCATTATGCCGCGCTGGGGAGAGTGAACCGCGCTGGACAACAACAAACTATCAATGGAGTAATGTTTTGAGTACCCGTGAAATAGAATTGGACGGAGGTGTTAACTTTCGTGACCTTGGGGGTTATGCAACCGCGGATGGTCGCGAGCTGCAGTGGCGACGCTTATTGCGTTGTGGCCACCTGCGTGATCTGTCGGATAAGGATACTGAGTCTTTACAGGCTCTAGGGCTGACACATCTGCACGATTTTCGCCGCGAAGAAGAGCGCAAGCGCACGGTTAACCGCAGCTTGCCGATTACCGTTTATGACGATTACAACATCAGCATAGGCAGCATGCCGCGCTTTTGGGAAATGCTGCGCGCCGGTGAACTGAGTGATGAAGCTTCGCACCGCCTGGTGAGTGGCGCTTATGCCGACTGCCTCACAGAAGTAACCCCCATCTATCAACGATTTTTTGCGCGCCTGCTTGATGATATAGCAGCGCCTAATAGCGCGACGGTTTTTCATTGCACGGCGGGTAAAGATCGAACAGGTTTGGCGGCGGCGCTTATCTTGTCGGCGTTGAATGTACCGCGTGAAACCATTGTCGAAGACTATATGCTCACCCTGAAATACTACGACATTGAGAGCCTGCTTGAGCTGGTTGAGGGGCACTTGATCGAGGCGGGTACAAAGAACTGGCAGCGCAGTTGGCTGATGCCTTATTGCAGTGTGCACGCAGATAATATCAATGGGTTTTTCAGTGCCGTAGAAACACAGTACGGGGATGTGGGCAGTTACCTGAAAACTGGGTTGGGTTTAACCGATGAGGCCATCGCGCTCTTGCAGGCACGTTTGTTGGTGTGAACTTGCAAGAGAGCATTTTGCTGCCCTGCCTGTTAAGCAGTGAACACCATCAATCGCGGCTATGGGCGTTTATTATTTCAAGGTCTTCTATCCCTCGGTACTCCGAGGGCGTTTGCCCTGCCCAGGATTTAAACGCTGTGCAAAAAGAGCTGGCCTGGCTGTAGCCCAGTTTCAAGGCGATATCCAGAGTGGTGAGATTTTTCTCCTGCAAATAAATCAGCGCAAACTCGTGGCGCACATTGGTCAAAAGCTCGTGAAAGCTGGTGTTCTCTTTGTCTAAACGTCGCTGTACCGTGCGGGTGGAGATATGCATCAGCTCGGCAATCGCCTGGATAGACACCTCGCCTTTGGCTAGCTGCTGCTTAAGATGGTATTCCAGCTTTTCCGAAAACGGGCATTCGGCTTTAAAGTAAGCGACATCCTGCTCTGCCTGAGTGCACAGCAGTCGGTGAGTTTTATTGTCGGAAAAGTGCAGGGGCAGATCCATATCTTCAGCCCGAAAGGAGATACTGTTGTAGGGTTGGTCAAAACTGACTCGGGTCCCGTAGGTTTCCACAAATAATTCGCTCATGACCGGCTTGGCGTAGGTGACTGACACGCTTAAGGGTTGAATCACTTTACCTGTGAGGGCCTTGGAATTGAGCACCCAACCGGCGAGGACGGCATCGACAAAGAAGCGCTCGGTCACGATTGAATGACTGTAAGGGTACCAACGTATGCAAGCAGTGCTCCCTTCGTTGAGAAACTGTGAGTTGCCCGTGTTCATGACCAGGTGGCGAAAGCGAAACACCGTTTCCCAGGCTTCCCTCAGGGTCGGCGCGGTATAGACTGCCATGCCCAGTAGTCCCAGGGAGCAGGGGTGGCCATTTAAGATATAACGTATGCCTATGTCCGGCTCCTGACATCGGTCGCTGATCATCTGGAACAGCTTAATCAGGTCCGCCAGTGGGTGGTGCTTTTCAAGGTTGGAAAAGAAACTAGGGGTTAGGCCCAACTCCTCCAATAACTGCTTGCGATCACAACCCAGGCCTGCTGCCGTATCGAGCAGGTTTCTGAACCAAAATCCGGCTGCGGTCCATTCTGGAGAAATGATCGGCCTGTCGTTATTTGGTAAAGCTTTCTCCGCGCTTTTAATCTCAATCTCCCTCTTTTTGTGAGCCAATAGATAATGTATTGATTTGTATGACTATTTTCGATGGCTCTTCAGTTTCGTAAACTACTTTGCTGAGCCTATCACTATAGGGTGGCGTAAATTCGAAATCAACTTGCCGCCAATTCACACAGGTGCCGTCGATTGTCGTCAGATCAAAATCGATTGTCGCTGTATAAGAAGCCGCGTTTATTTTGCTGGCCTACCCTAGTGCTTCTAGTCAGAACTATAAAAAAATAATTGAGGAGAGAGTCTATGAGTCATTTAAGAATACTGCCCCTAGCGGCGGCTATTGCGGGCCTAGCATCCGTCACGTCAATCGCTGCGAGCGCAGAGAGTGCCGCTTTCGCACTGGAAGAAATTGTGGTGACCGCGCAGAAGCGCGCTCAGGATATGCAGGATGTGCCCATCGCCGTGACCGCTATGTCGGCCGAGATGATCAAGCAGGCGGGCATCAGCGATATGAAGGGCATTGCGGTGCGCACACCAGGTTTTAGTATGGGTAGTTTTAACCCCACTCAGCCGCAGATGTTTATTCGTGGCATCGGCAGCAACGGTGATGGTGCTGGTGGCGGTGAGCAGTCGGTGGCCATGTTCCTCGACGGGGTCTATATCAACCGCAGCGCCGGCGCCGGTACCGAGCTCTACGACCTGGAGAGTATCGAAGTGCTGCGCGGTCCACAGGGAACCCTGTGGGGAAAAAATGCCATTGCTGGCGCCATTAACCTGACCAGTAAAAAACCCGCTGACGAACTCGAGGGTTCTCTTGAGATCGGGGCGGGTAATTACGGCCTGAAAACCTACCGTGGCATGGTGACAGGCCCCCTGACAGATAACCTCAACGGTAAAATCAGCTTCAGTCAAAAGGATCGCGATGCCTATGTGCAGAGCGTGATAGACCCAGAGGTGGAGACAGGTGACCTCGACAGTAGCAGTGTCCGTGCACAGTTGTTGTTTACACCCCGCGATGATCTGGAGGTGTTGCTCACACTCGACTATGGCACTGACAAGCGCAGTGGTTCGGCGGTAGCGCCGGCCCAGGATCAGGGTTTGATCGGCATGTTCTTACAGACACCAGGGCTCCCCGTAGCCGGTTTTCATGAAAACTATCTGGAAGAACCAGGCAAGACCGATATGGCTTCCAAGGGCATTTCCCTGCAGATGGACTGGGATAATAGTCTGGGTACTCTGACATCTCTGACCGCTTATAGGGATAGTGATACGGCGTCCAGCCAGATCTCACTGGGAACAGGCATCACGGCGTTTCCAGTACTGACTCTTGACAACTATGTTGAAGAAAGCAGCGAGATGTTCAGTCAAGAATTTCGCTTGGCGGGTGAAACCGGTGACCTGAATTGGCAGACAGGGCTCTACTACAACAATGAGAAAACTCGTCGCCATGAGGGCGGTGCCTTCACCACGGCGGTCAATCTCGGTACGCTCTTTAGTGGCGGTGGTGTGGTGCCGCTGGGTTTTGTCGCAGCCCTGCCAGATGACTTTAGCACGCAGACCAACGAGACCAACAGCGTTGCTGTTTTTGGTCAGGGAACCTACGCGGTAACCGAGGATCTGGATGTTACCCTTGGACTGCGTTACACCCGTGAAGAGAAGGATTTTCAAAATCTTGGCATCAGTGGCGCCGCGCTCTATGTCCAAGAAAATTACGATGTCGCGGAGACAGAAACCTGGACGGCACCAACCTACAAGTTGGTGACCAACTACCATGTCAACGATGACACCATGGTCTATTTCAGCGCGGCCACGGGTTTTAAGAGTGGTGGTTTTGACGGCACTGCCTCCAACACTCTCAGTGCGGCTACCCCCTTCAACGAGGAGCAGGCGCTCAATTTAGAAATCGGTTTCAAGTCGATGTTGTTGGAGAATCGTCTGCGCTTGAACGGCGCGCTGTTCAACACCGCCTATGAAGACCTGCAAATCGTCTCGGCCTTTCCCAACGGCAGCCCGGTGCCACCGCTGCAAACTAAAAATGCCGGTGAAGCCAAAAGCCAAGGGGTAGAGCTGGAGGCGATGCTGGCGGTCACCGAAAACTTCCAGCTTGCAGCCACCTATGCCCACCTGAACACAGAGTACACCGAGCTTGAGGGCAGCCTAAAGCCACACGAGGGCAACAAACTGCGCAATGCACCGCGCAATGCCTACAGTGTTGCTGCGACTTACGACTGGAATCTGGCCGTTGGTGGTGCGCTTACGGCTCGTGCGGAATATGTGGCCAAAGATCAGGCCTACCAGGACGTTCCGAATACCGAACATGCCGCTATTCCCGCTTATCGTGTGACCAATATGCGCCTTGCCTACACCTCACCAGATGAGCAGTGGGAAGTGGCGGGCAGCATTAAGAACGCATTTAATGAGGAGTACTATCTGCACAACTATGACCTGCAACCCTTTGGTGCACTGCACATACCGGCAATGCCTCGCACCTACGGCGTGACGGTCACCTGGCAGCTCTGATCCGCTAAGCGCTTCAGCGTCTGCGGTTGCCTGTTCTGGGCAGCCGCGGGTTTTCCCCTTTCATGTTTTCTATCACAGTCGCCGGGCATGCGACTGTGTTGTTTCTTAACGCCTGGAGATTCTATGTGTCGGCGTATTTTTATTGCTATTTTCGTACCGTTATTTTCTGTCGTGGCATTGGCCGACAATCCTGTGAAAGTCTATGTTGGCGGCACCATTCTAACGATGGACGAAAGTCGGCCCAGGGTTGAGGCCGTTGCCGTGCGTGGAAAAAATATTATTGCGCTGGGTAAGCGCGCCGAGGTTATTAAGTCTGTAGGCGCAGCCCATGAATTGGTAAACCTGCAGGGCCGTACTCTGCTGCCCGGCTTTATCGACAGTCACAGTCACCTCAGCCTGGTGGCGCAAAAGTTGTCAGTGGCGAATGCCAGCCCGCCGCCCAATGGTCCGGTCGACAGCCTGGCCAAACTGAAGACCCTGCTGTTACAGCAGCGAGATGCCTTAACACCAGGGCAGTGGCTGGTCGGCTGGGGTTATGACCACGATAAATTGCAGGAGCAGCGTCATCCGACTCGGCAAGATCTCGACCGTATCTCTACCGAGTACCCCATCGCACTCATCCACTTCTCTGCTCACCAGGCGGTACTCAACACCCGCGCTCTGGCATTGATGGGGTACAACGCCGCGAGTGAAGACCCAGCAGGTGGCGTGATTCGCCGCCAGTCTGGCAGCCGCGAACCCAACGGCATGGTCGAGGAGCAGGCGTGGATGCCGGTTTACCAGCGGTTGTTTAACCCCTCGCTGGAGAAACAGAAAAAGCTGTTGGAAAAAGCGGCCATTCATTATGCCAGCCGGGGTTTTACCACCGTGCAGGATGGCGCCACCTTTAACCCGCAGGTCGTGCGCTCGTTAAAGCAGTTGGGCGCCGACCAGAAATTGCCGGTCGATCTTGTGCTCTACCCCTATGCGCCTTTTGCCAAACAGTTTTCCAGCGAACTGGAGGGTGAGCGCGACTACAAAAATGGTATTCGCTTTGGTGGCGTCAAGCTGGTGCTGGACGGCGGTACGCCCGGTCGCACCGCATTTTTGCGTCAGCCTTATCACACCCAGTTACCCGGTGAGGAGCGTTACCGGGGTTATCCACACCAGGCGCAACAAGCGCGAATAGACGATGAGGTGAGTGGCTTCTACGGGCTGGGTATTCCGCTCAATATTCACGCGTTGGGAGATGCTGCCGTTGATCAGGCCATCAACGCCGTCAGTGCCGCCGAGGCAAGGTATCCTGGCGGGGATCGCCGCACCAATCTGATTCACCTGCAGTTGGTTAACGACGATCAGTTCGATCAATTACAAAAGCTCGATGTCACCCTCACGTTTCAGGTTAACCACAACTACGATTTTGGTGATTTTCATCGCCAAGTCACCCTGGGGCCGGAGCGCGCAGCGCGGCTAAATCCAGCGCGCACTGCCATCGATCGCGGCTTTAATACCACCATCCATCACGACGCCCCCGTGCACGCGGTGGATCAACTGGCGCTGATTTCTGCGGCGGTTAATCGCACCACCCGCAGTGGCAAGTTGCTCGGCGCCGAGCAGAGAATCACCGTCATGGAAGCGCTCAAGGCCAGCACGATCAACGCCGCCCACCAATATTTCGAAGAATCCAGCAAGGGCAGTATTCAGGTCGGTAAGCTGGCGGACTTTGTGGTTCTCTCAGCCAACCCACTGAGGGTTGATAGGCAAGAGCTGACCAATATAGAAGTTATGGAAACCATCAAGGCAGGTAAGAGCGTTTATCGGAAGACGCTCTAGTACAAGCTTCAGAGTCTCTTATTTATTGTTGCCAGTTGTCGTCAACTGAGGAGAAGTGAAAAGTGAAATTCATAAGAGCAATACAGGCATGGTTGGCCGCCGTTTTGCTGGCGGCAGCGCCTTTGATATTAACCGTGTCTGGGGCCTATGCACTTGCTGAGCAAGCGACAGAAAAATCAACTTATGAGCTTGTTCTGAAGGGCGGGCGGGTCATCGATCCGGAATCCGGCTTGGACGCTGTTCGAAATCTGGCGATTAGCGCTGGGCGTATTATCGCCATCAGCGATCAGCCGCTAGAGGGCGAGCGGATGCTTGATGTCTCCTCACTGGTGGTGGCGCCAGGGTTTATCGATCTTCACAGTCACGCCCCAACGCCTTTCGGGCAACGCTTGCAGGTGCAGGACGGTGTGACCACATCGCTGGAGCTGGAGGCGGGCGCTTATCCAGTAAGCGATTTCGGCGGCTTGATCCGCGAGCGCCCGCTGATCAACTACGGCGCTTCCGTGGGTTATGGCTCCATTCGCATGGAGGTCATGCAAGGTATTCGCAAGCCGCATCTGTTAACCGACCCAGCCAAACCTGTTGGCTTTAAAGGTTATTGGACGCTACTGCGTTCACTGTTTTCCGAGCCGCGTGAAGCCTTTACCGAGATAGCCAGCCGTGACGAGCTGCAAAAGCTGCGCGCTGCGTTGCTGGGCGGCTTGGATCAGGGCGGCATTGGTATTGGCCTGCCCCTCGATTACTTCAGTGAAGGCATCAGCACCGACGAGCTGCGCATGGTATTCGAGGTGGCTGGCGAGAGACAGGCACCCGTGTTTGTGCATATTCGCCGTGGCAACAACGGCGACCCTACCGGGCTGCGCGAAGTGCTGGGACTGGCCAAGACCACCGGTGCGCCGCTGCATATTTGCCATATTCAGCACAACGCGATGGGCAATATAGAATTATTTTTGGCCGAAATTCGCCAGGCTCGGGCGGCGGGCGTGGATGTGAGCACCGAGCTGCTGCCCTACAACGCTGGCTCAGCACTGATCTCTTCGGCGGTATTCGGTCGCGATTGGCAGAGCGTTTTTGCGATCAGTTATGAGGATGTGCAGTGGGCCGCTACCGGTGAATATTTTAATAAGGCCATGTGGGATGAGTATCGCGAAAAACACCCGGACGGGCAGGTGCTGCATCACTATGTGAAAGAGGCCTGGAGCCGCAGAGCCTTGATGGAGCCAGGGGTGATGGTGGTGAGTGACCTGCTACCCATCATCAATAAGGAGACCAAGGCTGCGCCGCATGTGGGGGCCTTCGCCAAGGTACTGGGTCGCTATGTGCGCGATGAATCCCTGCTCGACTTGAGTGGCGCGCTGGCCAAGATGACCTTGCTGCCGGCGCAGCGATTGCAGCAGGTGGCCCCAAGCTTTAGTCGCAAGGGGCGACTTCAGGAGGGCGCCGATGCCGATATTGTTGTCTTCGACCCCAACACCATTATCGACCGTGCCACCTATGCCGAGCCTTTTTTGCCCTCGCGAGGAATGGTACATGTGCTGGTTAATGGTGAACTGGTGGTGAGCGACGGGCAGCTGCGCAGCGCGGTTTATCCTGGTAAGTCTCTGGCTGGAAAAGAAAAGGCCAGCTCCGGTGTTTAGTCAATCAGAGAAGTTAGCTCACAGACGGGCGAGCAGCGTTGAGGAGAAGAGTATGGTGAAGTGTAAAAAAGCAAACGAGGTGGTTTGCGCCACTCTTTTTCTTACCGCCCTGATGTTTGTCTCGCAGGCTTTTGCCGAGGCAGACTCGAGCTCTGTCCGCACCGACTATGCCGACAGGGTTTTTATAAACGGGGAAGTGATCACCCTTAACGACAGGCAGCCCCAAGCACATGCGCTGGCGGTCAAGGACGGCAAGATCTTGTATGTCGGGAACGCGGAGGGCATCGAGCCCTTTATTGGCTCGAGCACAGAGCGAATCGATCTGCAGGGAAAAACACTGACCTCAGGTTTTGTCGATGCCCACAGTCACTTTGCCTTTGCCGCTCTTATGGCCGACTGGGTCAATGTTTCACTTCCCCCTGTCGGGCCTGTCGAGTCGATAGGCGACATCATCACTGCGCTTAAAACACACGTCGAAAAACATCCACTCTCCTCCGGCCAGCCGCTGATGGCCTACGGCTATGATGCCAATGGTTTGCAAGAGGGGCGCGATATTACCCGTGACGACATCGATGCGCATTTCCCCGACAACCCCGTCATTCTGGTGCACGTCTCGGGTCACGGTGCCGCGCTTAACTCTGCGGCCCTGAGCAAGGCGGGTATTAGCGCCGCCACCCCGACGCCTCCCGGTGGCGTCATTGCCCGCAAGCCGGGTAGCCGTGAACCGGCGGGGCTATTGATGGAAACAGCCTGGATCCCCCTGCTGACGAGTTTGCCCAGGCCCTCCTATGAAAAACGTCTGGCCTCGTTCGATAAGGCTCAAAATCTCTATGCAGAAAACGGCTACACCACCATTCAGGATGGCGCGTCGAAATACAGCGACCTTGTCGAATACCAGAAGGCCGCAAGCGAGGGCCGCTTTTTTCTCGACCTGGTGTCGCTACCCGTCTTCTTGGACATGCAGCAGTTCCTTGCCGATGACACTATGAGTTTTGGCCGCTACCACAACCGCATCAAGCTTGGCGGTGTAAAGATAGTCACGGATGGCTCCCCCCAAGGGCGCACAGCCTATTTCACTCATGCCATGCACGGCCCGGGTCCCGATGGGCAGCCAATCTGGTTTGGCGAACCCACCATGTCCTATGAGGAGTACCAACAGATTTTTAAGGCAGCCGACCATGCTGGTCTGCGTATTTACACGCACGCTAACGGGGATGCCGCTGTCGACATGGTACTAAAGGCACATGCGGCTACTGGCATTCGCGCCGAGCAGGACCGCCGAAATGTTGTTATACACTCGCAGTTTATGCGTCCAGAGCAACTGGACAGTTACGCGCAATACGGTATTTCCCCCTCCTTCTTCAGCAATCACGCCTTCTTCTGGGGGGATGTACACACTGAAAACCTGGGAGAAGAGCGCGCCCACTTTCTGAGCCCGATGAAGAGCGCAGGTGAAAAGGGCATCATTTTCTCCAATCACACGGATTTTAATGTGACCCCGCTCGATCCGATGCTGACCATCTGGACAGCTGTGGCCCGCGAGTCACGCAGCGGAAAAATCATCGGTAAAGATCAACGTATCTCTGCCTATGAAGCCTTAAAGGCGCTGACCATCTACCCGGCTTGGCAGTACAAGGAAGAAAACACCAAGGGCTCGTTGGAAGTGGGAAAACTGGCGGATCTGGTGATCCTGAGTGCCAACCCGTTGAGCGTCGATACGCCGGACATCCGCGATATAACCGTCGAGGCTACCTACAAAGAAGGCCGGGCCGTGTTTGTTAAATAGCCACTCGTCTGGTGCCGCGTACGGGCACAACAATAAAAATTCAGTTATTAAATGAGAAAATGATCATGTTCAAAAAGGTTCTTCTACTTTTGTGTTTAGCGCCCATTGTTGGCGCGATGACGGCTTACTCCAGTCCCGACAAGAGCGATACCTTGCACGCTGGCAGCGTCAAGGTGTACACGGCTCGGGAAATTCTCACCCTGGATCCTGCAAAACCTCTTGCCGAGGCGGTGGCGGTAGACGGTGATAAGATCGTGGCGGTGGGCAGTCTGGCCGAGGTCAAGCAGGCCTTAGCAGGAAAGACGCTGGAGCTGGATACTCGATTTGCCGATAAAGTGTTGGTTCCTGGTTTTATCAATCAGCATGACCACCCCTGGCTTGCCGCGCTGACCTTGTCGACAGAAATTATCGCCATTGAAGACTGGCAGCTGGCAGGCAAAACCTATCCACGTGCCACCAATGCGCAAGAGTATCATCAGCGCCTGCGGGCAGTCGTGCAGGCTCATGGCAAGTCTCAAGAGGTTCTCTACTCCTGGGGTTATCATCGTTTGTGGCACGGTGACCTAAGCCGCGCTGACCTCGACGCCATCAGCGCGACGGTGCCCATTGTTATCTGGCAGAGGTCGGCCCATGAGTTCATCTTTAATACTCGGGCGCTGACGGTTTTCGGTATTGATCGAGCTAGGGTGGATAAGTTTCCTGAAGCCTCTAAAGCTCAAGTCAACTTGGCACAAGGACACTTTTGGGAGCAGGGGGCCATGTCCCTAGTACCGATACTGTTCGAGGTGATGGCGGCTCCAGAGCGCTTTATCCCCGCCCTGAAAATGGTGAAAGACTATTGGCATGCGGCAGGCAGTACTCTGGTGGTGGAGCCTGGTGGCCTAGTCAACAGGGGCCTGCAGGCTATGCAAAATAGTGTGTTTAGTCCCGCCGATACTCCCTTTCATATGGATTACATCGCCGACGGTAAAACCATGGCCTATCAGCACCTGGACGGTGACATCATTGGTGAGACAGAAAAGTTGTTGAGCTGGGGGAAGGGCATGAGCCGCTTTATCCCCAAGCAGGTAAAGCTGTTTACCGACGGCGCTATATTCAGCCAACTGATGCAGATGAAAGAGGGGTATCTGGATGGCCATCAGGGCGAGTGGATCATTGATCCGGATCGTTTTGCAAAGGCCTTTAAGACCTATTGGGATGCTGGCTACCAGATACACGTTCATCAAAATGGAGATGCCGGTCTAGATGTGGTGCTGGATGCGGTCGAAGCTAACCTCAAACGTAACCCCCGTGAGGGCCACCGCACCGTGGTCGTGCACTTTGGCTTTTCCACCCTGGAGCAGGTCCAGCGTATTGCCGATCTGGGGGTGATCGTGAGTGCCAACCCCTACTACCCAGTCGCCCTAGCCGATACATACAGCGACGTGGGGGTTGGTTCTGAGCGGGCCCAGCAGATGGTGCGTCTGGGGGATGTGGCACGTGCCGGTATTTCCTTCTCCCTGCACTCGGACATGCCTATGGCTCCAGGCAAGCCCCTGTTTCTTATGTGGAACGCAGTCAATCGAACCACACTTGAGGGCAATGTTGTCGGCCCCAATCAGCGTATCTCCGCAGAGCAGGCATTGCGTGCGGTTACCTTGGGTGCGGCTTACTCCATGCAGCTGGAGCATCAGTTGGGTTCTGTTGAGGTGGGTAAACGGGCAAATCTAACGGTCTTGGCAGAAAACCCGCTCACGGTAGACCCTATGGCCATCAAAGACATTGATGTCTGGGGGACTGTACATGAAGGTCGGGTTTTACCTGTCGCCTGCTGTTCTTTGCCTCAATAAGAACCGCATGAATATGAAGCCTAGTCTGTCGAAATACACAGCAGGACGGCGGTGATTTTCCGCTCTGGTTGGGCCGGAAACACGACCACTTTGCAAGCGGGCTACCCGCAATCTGCGCGCGAGTCATCCAGAGAGTGTGTTCTTGCAAAACAAAGCCGACTTTTTAAGTTTTTTTGAATGACGCCAGCCGGCCATGAAAAGTTGGGGGCAAGGCTAGTCGTATACGGCGGCTGTGTTGAACGGATCTTTGCAACCTATTCCAGAAAATATGACCTGTGTGTTCGACACATCCACCAACGTTTACAGTCTTAGAGAGAGGTATAAAATGCACGGTTTACTTCAGCCGTTAATCGTCACAATTTTTCTCGCGTTCATGTCGATGACGACGACCGCTTCCCCTGAGGTCAAAGCGTCTGACCGGCTCGATGTGATCGAGCAGGTGTATCGCTACGCCTATCGTTACGACGCGAATGATATGGATGGGTTGCAGGCCCTGTTTACCGAGCAGGCAACATCTAGGTTGGTACGGGGAGGGCAGGTGCAATCGGGCAGGGTAGAAGAGTTTGTGGCGTTTACCCGCGCGCGCATGCAAGAAAAACAGACGGACGGAGTGATCCGACGTCACATTTTCAGCAACCTTATTGTGCATAAGTTGGAAGATGATTTTGCAGAAGTGTCGGCGATGGTGCTGATTATGAATGTGAAAGACAATCAGCTAAGCCCATTTTTGACCGCGCCCTATCGATTTACCCTAGAGCGACGGGCTGGGCGCTGGCTGATCAGTCATTTGAGCATAGAGTCAGATATAACGTTTTGATAAACCTCAGCTTGGCAGGGGTCAGCCGACACACCTAGGCGATAAGGAGTATTTTTATTTTTAGGTTTTTAAAGTCTGCATGAAATGCCTTTAGGCAAGGCAAGGCAGGGCAAGATAAGAAAATCTATAAAGTGGACTGATGCCATATTGCAGCCTGTACGCGGATAGCACTACGCTTTTTTCAGCGTCCTGAAAGCTCAGGGTGGTGATGTGGGATGGTGATGCGGAAAGTTGGTTGGTGTTCATGCGGTGACAGTGTGGCCGTTTTATGCCAAGCACCGTCATTCCCGAGGGTTGTATCGGGAATCCAGCGACTTCCTTCTTTAGGTTGCCCGTTTCGCCGGGCGGACGACCCTGCATTTAACAAGAGTGACTTTTGCACACCCAAAAGTCTTAACAATCTAAAGGGTGCCCTACAGCCCTGCTCCCTGGCTCTGGCGATTTTGTTCAGGTCGATTCGATACGTCATCCATGGCTAGACGAATCTCATCTGCGCATCGGCCCTACAGGATGTCGGGTCTGCCGGAATTGCAGGAGCCTTTTCCGGCCTGCACATCTGACCTAAAAAAAACCGCCGCCACTCGGCGGGCTGAAAGGGGATGGGTGCCAGCTGAAGCTTTGGGGGCTCAACTTTAAGCAGCTCGCTGTACGGCATAGCAACACATTTAAACTACCGCTTAGTGCCATGGGACTAAACCGCTCGCGCGGTAGCAAACCGTCACCGCCGTCGCACGCCCCCAGCATCGGTATAGCCCCCAGACTTAAATGCGCCCACCCTGTTACCAGCAGCCAGACAATTTTGCCTCGCTGCCGCCCACAGGAGAAGGTCCATGACACAGTCTCATCCTACCCTGCTCAAGCCTCCCGTCAGCCCCTTGCGTCAACGCATGATCGAGGATATGTCTCTGCGTAAATTAAAGCCCAAGACACAATCAGACTACCTGCGATCCGTGCTCAAGCTGGCTGAGTTTCTGGGGCATTCCCCGCGCACAGCCACCGCCGAAGAGCTGCGCTGTTTTCAGCTGCAACTGGTCAACCTCGGCGTCTCGAGCACCAGTATCAATGCGATGCTCAGCGGTTTGCGCTTCTTTTTTGGTGTGACCTTGGACAACTCCAGTGTCATGCGCAAGATGAGCGCCGTCTATCAACCCCGTAAAATCCCATCGGTCTTGAGCCCAGGTGAAGTGCAGCAGTTGTTGGCTGCCTGCGCCAGCCTTAAATACAAAGCCGCTCTGTCGGCGGCCTATGGTGCCGGCTTGCGCGCCAGTGAAGTCACCCACCTTAAAGTCAGTGATATCGACAGCCAGCGCATGCTGATTCACATTGAGCAGGGCAAGGGGGAGCGCGATCGCCAAGCAATGTTATCTCCGGTATTGCTGACACTGTTGCGCCAGTGGTGGCGTGAAGCTCAAGCCCAGCAGCTGATGCTCAAGGGCGGCTGGTTGTTTCCCGGGCAGGATCCGATTAACCCGGTTTCAACGCGCCAGCTGCGGCGCGCCTGTTGCGCCGCCGCGGCCCTAGCCGGCATTACCAAGCACATGTCCCTGCACACCTTGCGACACAGTTTTGCCACCCACCTGCTGGAGCAGGGGGTCGACATACGCGTGATCCAGGTGCTGCTCGGGCACAAGAAACTCGAGAGCACAGCCCTCTACAGTCAGGTGGCGACGCGCACCCTGCGGCAGACGCAGAGCCCCCTCGATCTTCTGTCGC
>Ga0209826_1000597_pt1 | contig 25799 bp, 24 predicted proteins | sample GOMGulsemesocosm_5_FD_184637 | JGI IMG/M metagenome (GOLD analysis project Ga0209826, IMG submission 184637) | Methane-oxidizing microbial communities from mesocosms in the Gulf of Mexico - GOM15C Gulf of Mexico (SPAdes) (version 2) | ecosystem: Environmental > Aquatic > Marine > Cold seeps... | reverse complement strand
AGGAGAGACTCGAACTCTCACATCTTACGATACTGGTACCTAAAACCAGCGCGTCTACCAATTCCGCCACTTTCGCAAAGTAGTCTGTAACTAAGTGCGCTATGATACCGGCTTTACGCATCCATTTCACTTTTTTTTACAACTAATTTCCAAGATAAGACAATTTAATGAAAGCAACTACATTCTTTATAGCCTATTTTCTTACCGCCTCGCTAATTGCTGCTGTAGTTAGCTACCCAATTTACCAATTGAGCTCTATTGGTGCCTATGAGTTTGAACGTTGGGTAACTCGTTTTGCATTATTATTTCTAGTTATCGGCATTTACCCATGTACAAAACTTTTCAATCTCAAGTCCAAGCAATTAGGCTTCAACTTTCCTTTTATACCTTTTATAACTAAAACATTCGTTGGCTTCCTCTCAGGGCTGGCCATTTTAGCTATCGTCATTGGGATTCTATTAATCTTAGGTGTTTTATCTATTAAACCTAACGAAACGGTTACCCTCTCGTTAGTTTCAACTGCATTACTTTCTGGTATCGTTGTTGCACTTATTGAAGAAACCCTGTTTCGAGGGTTTTTTTTCAACGTTAGCCTTAAGTTCCACAATGTATCTCTAGCAATTATCCTCAGTAGTTTCTTTTATGCCATTTTGCACTTTATAAAACCTTACTCTCACCTTGACCCTGATTCTGTTAATTGGCTAAGTGGCTTTCAAGTTATTTATTATGCTTTCGAAGGACTTTCCCAGCTTAATGTTGATGACCTATTAGCCCTTTTTTCTGTTGGTGTATTACTTGCCATTGTGCGATTCAAAACAAACACCCTTGCGTACTGTATTGGCCTGCATGCAAGCTGGGTATTATTACTTAAGGTGACCAATAAGCTTACCAATGAAAACAATGATTCTACTTGGTCATTTTTAACAGGGCAATATGACGGGATTATTGGCTTATTAGTTTTTTTCTGGCTCTCAATCATCTCAATTAGCTATATTTTTGTCACGCGTCAGAAAAACCCCATTCCTTAGTATCGAGCACTTGACATATCACCTTAGTGTTTTTAGACTGAAAATCATTATCATTTAGAATTAATGTTTACATGTCGACAGAGCCAACCGTTTACGCATTATCAAGCCTTGAGATTGGGCAAAAAGCCTTTCTTGATAGAAAGAGCATTGACCGAAAGTTAGAAAAGAAATTACTCGCCCTGGGTTTTTCAAACCTTATTCCTGTAACCGTCATCCATAAGAGGAAAGGCGGTGTGGTGGTTGGTATTGGTAATGCTCGCATTGCACTAGATCAAGCTCTTGCAAACCAAATATCCGTTAAGGCCGCCTAATGTCAAAGCAATGCTGTGAAAGCAGCTCATCATCCAAAATAACTGGGCACAAACCAAGCGTTGCAATTATTGGTAACCCAAATTGCGGCAAGTCCACTCTATTTAACAGCCTAACAGGTATCAAGCAAAAGGTTGGCAATTGGCCTGGGGTCACGATTGATCGCCATGAAGGCAATGTCACTCTCGCTGGAAGTGATTTTACTCTCGTCGATTTGCCTGGCGTTTATGCTTTAGATGTTGACCGAGAATCTTTAGATGAAAAAATAGCTCGTGACTATATTATGTCGGGTGTCGCCGATGTATTGTTGATTGTTGCCGATGCTTCAAATCTAGAACGCAGCCTTTATATAATAAGTCAGTTACTGGAATCTAAAACGCCTGCCGTACTCGCTCTCAACATGATGGATGTTGCCAAAGTGAGGGGTATGGAGATTGATATTAATGAACTTTCAGAACATTTAGGCTGCCCAGTTATCCCCGTAATGGCAAGACAAAGCAAAGGGATTGACACCTTAGTTAGCGCCCTAAATGGGATCATATCAAAAAATGACCAGGGTTCATTTAAAGTTGAATACCCAACACTTATAAAAGATGCTATCACTAAACTTTCCGCAACAATTGCTGAAAAATCAGGTGAGCAAAACCTTCCAACTGACTGGTTAGCATTACAATGTTTAGAAGGCTATTACCCTGATCACGCATCCTCTGAAGTAAAAGAAGAAACGCAACAATTGCAAAAAGCCATCCTTCAGCGCACTCAGGAAGAAGCTGATACTTTAATTGCTGCTAGTCGCTATGAGTTTGCCCATCAACTTATATCGAAAATTGTCACCCAACAAGTCTCTTCCCGTAATACCTGGTCTGATCGTGTTGATAAAGCTGTGCTAAATGATTATTTAGGCATACCTATTTTTCTATTTGCCATCTATTTAATGTTTAGCATCACCATTAATTTTGGTGGCGCACTAATTGATTTCTTTGATATTACCGCAGGTGCTATTTTTATTGATGGCATGCGTATCGCTCTAGAGAACGTTGGTTTCCCTAATTGGGCGCAGGTTTTAATTGCCGATGGTTTTGGTGGTGGTATACAAGTTGTTGCAACCTTCATCCCTATTATCGCTACACTTTATTTATGTCTATCCATTCTTGAAGATTCTGGCTATATGGCGCGCGCCGCTTTTGTGATGGACCGGTTTATGCGTAGACTCGGTTTGCCCGGCAAAGCCTTTGTACCCCTTATCGTTGGATTTGGCTGTAATGTGCCATCAATTATGGCGGCACGCACCTTGGATAAGCCTCGTGAACGAATTTTGACAGTAATGATGGCCCCTTTCATGTCCTGTGGTGCCCGTTTATCTGTTTACGCCTTATTTGCAGCTGCTTTTTTCCCTCAATCAGGTCAAAATATTGTTTTCTTACTGTACATCGTTGGAATTGTTGCTGCGATCTTTACCGCCTTATTATTAAAAACCAGTGTGTTAGAAGGTGAGTCAGACTCCTTCCTCATTGAGCTACCTCCTTATCATCGACCTGCTATTAAAAATCTATACATCCATACTTGGGAACGCCTAAAAGGCTTTATTCTTGAAGCGGGTAAATTTATTGTTTTAATGGTGATGGCCATCAATGTACTTAACTCAGTCGGCCTTGATGGTAGCTTTGGTAATGAAAATAGCTCTAACTCTATTTTAAGTGAAGTGAGTAAAACATTTACCCCGGCCTTTGAGCCAATGGGTATAAAACAAGATAATTGGCCCGCCATTGTAGGGATTTTTAGTGGTTTACTTGCTAAAGAAGTTGTTGTTGGCACTTTAGATGCTGTGTATACGGGCCTTGAAGGCAATACAACTGATAAGGAAGAAGAATTTAGCCTAAAGCAGCAGTTTGAAGAAGCCCTATCAATTACAAATGATAACCTAACCGATGCATTTCAAAACATAGGCGATCCTCTCGGCTTGCGTACACTTGACGCAACAGGCGATATACAGCAAGCTGCCGAAGAACAGGAGGTTAGCAATACCCTGTTTGGCACGTTAGCTAAATACTTTGATGGAAAAGTTGGTGCTTTTAGCTACCTATTATTTATTCTCCTCTATGTACCTTGTGTAGCCGCACTTGCAGCCATCAAGAGGGAAACCGGGACACGCTGGGTTATTTTTGCATCCCTTTGGAGCTCATATTTAGCTTATAGCGTATCAGTGAGTTTCTACCAAATTGTAACGTTTACAAACCATCCAAGCCAATCAAGTTTTTGGGTTGGAGGGTTTATTCTTGGTTATATCGCTATTTGGCTTGTACTACGAAAAATGGGTAGTCAATTATTAGAGACACCCCAAGCTACTATTAAGAACATATGATACTGCTTAAAGTTAGAAACCAACTTCAAGCCGCAGGAGAAATTGCTGTACGAGACCTTGCCGCACAATTGAACATTTCTAAACAAGAAACCACCTTGCTTCTTGATCACTGGGTTAAAAAAGGCCTTGCTCAAAAGCTTCCTGCTGGCTCCTCTTGCAAGGGAAGTTGTAGAAGCTGCTCCCCTGATACTATTGAAATTTACCAGTGGATTAAAAAACCATCATCACAAACCTGATAACGACAGCATCACTTTTAATCCCCGTCGTCTACATTTTCGTTTTATCCAACTGATCTACTGCTCTTTATGAATAGTGGTGCAAATGTTATTCTAAAAAGCTGATATATCACCTACCAAAGACACAATGGAAAACCGAATCACCGAACTTGAGATGAAAATCGCCTTTCAAGAAGATACAATTAATCAACTAGATGCCGTTGTCTGCCAACAACACGATAAAATAGACAAGCTCAGCAAACAGCTTAGCTATTTGCTAGAACAAGCACAGGACACTGATAAAGCAGATAAAAACAGCACTAGCCTTGCAGATGACGTCCCTCCACATTACTAAATAAGACGTATTAAATATGAGTATTAATTGGTACCCCGGCCATATGCATAAGGCCAAAAAAGAAATGCAAAAACTATTGCCTTCTGTTGATATGGTGATTGAAATATTAGATGCACGTATTCCATTTAGTAGTGAAAACCCATTGTTGGCTGAGTTACGTGGCGACAAACCCTGTTTGAAAATCTTGAATAAAACAGATTTAGCAGATTCTAGCAAAACAACCGAATGGCAAGATTACCTAGAACAAAAGAAAAACATCAAAACTCTGGCTCTATCTCTTCAACAAACAGCTAAGCAACAGCAAATTCTAGCTTTATGCAAAAAACTAGTTCCTTCTAAAGGCTCTAGGGAGCAACCAATTACTTGTCTGATTACTGGCATTCCTAATGTTGGCAAATCAACACTTATTAATTCCCTCGCTGGCCGTAGTATTGCTAAAACGGGTAATGAGCCAGCTGTTACCAAACACCAACAACGTATTGACTTAGACAACGGGTTAATTCTATTTGATAGCCCAGGTATGCTTTGGCCAAAACTTGCCAATAAAAAAAGCGGTTATCGCCTTGCCATGACAGGTGCTATAAAAGATACCGCAATTGACTATGAAGATATCGCCTATTTTGCTGCTGATTTTCTTCTTAAGCACCACAGGGAAATGACTCTAGAGCGATATGAGCTAGAAGAGGACCCTCAAGATGAAACGGCTTTACTAAGACAAATAGGCAAAAAACGTGGTTGTATCGTTAACCGCGGCGAAATTAATTTTAACAAAACATCTAATATACTTATTCATGAATATCGTGAAGGCTTGCTTGGTAAAATAACCTTGGAATCCCCCCTCATGATGGAGACTGAAATCATCGAAACTCAAAAACTTATCACTGAAAAAGAAGCTAAGAAAACAGCGAGAAAAAAGAGACGTAGATAGTTCCCTATAATTAGTCGCTATAATTCATCTCATGCCGATTCTTGATATCGACTATAATTTCATTGGTTTAATCTATACTTCACTATCGATCAAAAATCACCAGCTTGTTTTTCCAATTAAAATAACCTAACTACTTGCTATGACAAAATTATTTAGCTTTATCCTCCTTCTAGTGCCATCTATTGCTTGGTCTTCTGCTGCTGAGCACCCTAACTTAGATTTGACTGATCACACGGTTGGTTATATTGCACTTGCCATTTTTGTTATTGCATATACCTTAGTTATTTTTGAAGAACAATTACATTTAAGAAAATCCAAGCCAGTACTCCTAGCTGCTGGCTTAATTTGGATCTTAATCGCAGTCGTTTATCAGCAACATGGTTTTGATCATGCCGCCGAAGTTGCCATACGGCATAACTTTCTCGAATATGCTGAGTTATTCTTCTTCCTGTTAGTTGCAATGACTTATATCAATGCAATGATTGAACGAGGTGTTTTTGATGCGCTACGAGGTTGGCTGGTAGAAAAAGGTTTTGGTTACCGCACCTTATTCTGGATGCTAGGCATCTTAGCCTTCTTTATTTCCCCCGTTGCCGACAATCTAACTACCGCTCTTATTATGTGTACGGTTGCCCTAACAGTTGGCTCTAAAGAACCTAAATTTGTTGCAATTTCCTGTATCACAATTGTAGTTGGTGCTAATGCTGGTGGAGCTTTCAGCCCTTTTGGTGACATTACAACACTGATGGTTTGGCAAAAAGGGATTATTCAGTTCCAAGAATTCTTTGTGCTATTCATTCCATCGGTTATCAATTTTGTGGTACCTGCTGCCATCATGCACTTCTTTGTGCCAACTGGACACCCAGATCCTGTTGAAGGCGAAGAACTAACCATGAAAAAAGGCGGCATAATAATCGTTGTACTATTCTTATTAACAATTGCCACCGCTGTTTGCTTCCATAACTTCTTACACCTTCCACCTGCTATTGGCATGATGACTGGCTTAGCTTACTTAAAGTTTTTTGGTTACTACCTGAAAAAAAGCGAACAAAAAGAGCTTTACAATACTGAAGATCAGTTTAGTGAAGCGATGACTATCGATTATCAAACTGCTCATGCAGAACCTAAAGGGTTTGATATTTTCAAAAAGGTAGCACGTGCTGAGTGGGATACATTGTTTTTCTTCTATGGCGTTATTATGGCTGTAGGTGGCCTTGGCTTTATCGGTTATTTAGGCCTCGTATCTGAAGCCATGTATGGTCAACTAGGCCCTACAACAGCTAATGTGATTGTCGGTGTACTTTCAGCTATTGTTGATAATATTCCGGTGATGTTTGCGGTGTTAACGATGCAACCTGATATGTCACATGGCCAGTGGTTATTAGTAACGTTAACCGCTGGTGTTGGTGGTAGTTTATTATCCATCGGCTCTGCTGCTGGTGTTGCGTTAATGGGCCAAGCTAGAGGTATTTACACCTTTGCCTCCCACCTTAAATGGACACCCGTTATCGCCTTAGGTTATGCCGCAAGTATTTATGCTCATTTGTGGATTAACTCTCACCATATGTAAGCCAAATTTCTCTCTTGCATACCACTGAGATTCCAATACTAGGTTTTGCTGCCCGTAGCGGCACTGGCAAAACCACTTTATTGACATATGTTATCCCGTTGCTTAAAGCAGCGGGAATACGTATTGGGCTAATAAAACATACCCACCATGATGTTGATATTGATCAACCTGGTAAGGACAGCTATCGCTTGAGACAAGCTGGTGCCACACCAGTGGTTCTGATATCTACCCACCGCAGAGCAGTTATCACTGAAATTGAAAGTGATGACGAGCCTCTTTTATCTGATCAATTAAGTTCATTTTCAGCACTAACAACTGATTTAATTATTGTTGAAGGCTTTAAACATGAAAGCTTTCCAAAAATTGAATTGCACAGAAAAGAATTAGCCAATCCTTTTCTATTCCAAACCGATCCATCCGTTATTGCTGTTGCAACTAATGACTCTGTCATTAGTTGTGAGCTACCTGTTCTTGATATTAACAACCCCGAGAATGTGGCTGATTTTATAATAAATAATTTTGTTAATTAGACCTTATGAGTGATTGCTGTAACACACCTGGCCTCCAGAGCATGGAGCAAGCATTAGAGCAAATTATTAGTTCATGCTCTCGCATTTCTGGGTTTGAAAACGTATCGATCAAAAAATCTATTAATCGAATTTTATATAGCGACATTCAAGCGAATATTAATGTCCCTCCATTTAGAAACTCTTCTATGGACGGTTACGCTCTACCTTACCCTTATGACGAGCAGCAGCCTCTACGTATAGTAGGCACATCCTGGGCCGGCCACCCATTTCAAGGAACGGTTAAAAACAATGAATGCGTAAGAATTTTTACTGGTGCGCAACTACCTGATGATTGCGACAGTGTTGTTATGCAGGAAAATGTTAACGCTCAGGATAACACCATCCAACTAACGTCTTTAGTTTCTAAGCATGAAAACATCCGCAATATTGGTGACGATATTCAGCTAGGTACAACCATACTTAACAAAGGTCGCCTACTAAAACCTGTAGATCTTGGCTTGATTGCCTCCTGTGGGATTGCAGACGTTAGTGTTTACCGAAAATTAAGAATTGCCTTTTTCTCGACTGGTGATGAACTTACCCCTATTGGTAGTAATTTAAAAGCTGGTCAGATCTATGACAGTAACCGATACACCTTACATGCTTTAATTGAAGAATTAGGTGCTCTAGCGATCGATTTAGGCGTTATTCCCGATAATGCTAAAGCCGTTGAAGACGCTTTAATTTCGGCATCTCAAAATAACGATGTCATCATTACCACCGGTGGCGTATCCGTTGGTGACGCTGATTACATCGTTGATGTATTAGCTAAAATTGGTCAGGTTGATTTGTGGAAAATTGCCATCAAACCGGGTAAACCACTTGCCTTCGGGGCAATTAATAACTGTCAGTTTTTTGGCCTGCCGGGCAATCCTGTCTCAACGCTCGTCACCTTCCAGCAAATTGTTCGCCCTGCACTTGAAAGCATGATGGGATTAAATCGCCCTTCTACTTTAGTAGAAGTTCAGGCAACAGCCTTATCAGCCATCAAAAAAACGGTAGGTAGAAAAGAGTTTCAGCGAGGCATTGTTAAAACTGTAGATAAACAACTCGTTGTAGAACCTAGCGGTGGTCAAGGTTCACATATTCTATCTTCTCTTTCCAAGGCAAACTGTTATATTGTTTTAGAACCTGAGTGCAATGGCATTAAACAAGGCGAACAGGTTACTATCCAACTTTTTTCTTAAAACAACATTCAAAGATTATGACTAAAAAAACGATTCTTGTTACGGGTGGCGCTGGTTACATTGGCAGCCATGTGGTTAAACTGCTCGGCCAACGTGGTGAAAATATTATCATCCTCGACGACCTTTCTAGTGGTTTTAAAGAGTCTATTTTATTTGGGGAATTTATTGAAGGTAATACCGGCGATAAGGCCTTAGTTAGCTCAATTTTAAAACAGCATAACGTTGAAGCCGTTTTGCATTTCGCTGCCCACACCATCGTCCCAGAATCTGTAGAAAACCCACTTAAATACTATGCCAACAATACTTGTTGTACCCGTAATCTTTTAGAGTGTTGTTCAGATGCAGGTGTTAAACATATTATTTTCAGCTCGACTGCCGCCACTTATGGTGAATTAGAAACCGGCTTTGCTTCAGAAGAAACACCTACCGCCCCGATTAACCCGTATGGCAGCTCAAAATTAATGAGTGAGCAAATGATTAAAGATTTATCATTTGCGACCGATTTAAGTCACGTTATTCTTCGTTACTTCAATGTTGCAGGCTCAGATCCTGACGGTCAAATAGGCCAATCAACCAAAAATGCCACCTTATTAATTAAAGTTGCTGCCGAAGTTGCCACCGCTAAACGAGAAAAACTGTTCGTTTTTGGAACAGATTACCCGACACCTGATGGCACCGGTATACGTGATTACATTCATGTCTCCGATTTAGCGGCTGCCCATATTGATGCGCTTGATTACTTAAGAGCAGAAGGTGAATCAGTTACATTAAATTGTGGTTACGGCCATGGCTACAGTGTTAAAGAAGTTATTGATGCCATCAATAAAGAAAATGGCAGCCCAATTAATGTAGAAGAAATGCCAAGACGCGCCGGCGACCCACCAGAGCTAGTATCCATTGCTAAAAAAATTCGCAGTACATTGGGCTGGCAGCCTCAATACGATGATCTGAACCTGATCGTCAAAACCTCTTTACATTGGGAAAAAAAGCTGGCTAAGCAATAAACGTTTTTATCCGGCGCAAGCCCTCTTCTATCTTTTCCAAAGACGTTGTATAGGCGAACCGTATATAACGACTAGCCTGATTTTTACCAAAATCAATTCCAGGGGTAACCGCTACCCCCGCTTGCTCAAGCAAGTCCAGGGAAAATTGATAGCTATCAGAACTAAATTTAGAACAGTCAGCATAAATATAAAAAGCCCCTTCGGGCTTATTCGGTATGATAAAACCTAATTCTTTTAGGCCGTTGTACAGTGTATCTCTGCGTACATTAAATTCTTCTCGACGTTGCTCTAAAACCACTAAGGTTTCTTTTTTAAACGCCGCTAAGGCAGCGTATTGTGAATGAGTTGGTGCAGCAATAAATAAATTCTGCATTAGCTTAGTCGCTGCTTCTATCGCATTTTCTGGCACGATCAACCAACCTAAACGCCACCCTGTCATCCCAAAGTACTTTGAAAAACTATTGATCACATAGGCATGCTTGGAATATTCAAGCGCAGAAACAGCAGGTTCCCCGTAAACTAACCCATGATAAATTTCATCAGAAATTAAAAAACCATTTTCATTCGCTATTGCCTCAACAATCTCAGCCATATTTGGCCTTGTGATCATTGTCCCCGTTGGATTTGAAGGGGAAGCGATCATAACGCCTTTAGTATTATCACCCCAAGCTTGCTCAATTAATGCAGCACTTAATTGGAAGGCATCCTTAGCACCAACATCAACGGCTTTTACCTGGCCCCCATAAAGATTAATAAGATTACTATTACAAGGGTAGCTAGGATCGGCAATTAGCACCTCATCACTCTTATCAAGCACTATCGCAAGCGCGACCGATAAAGCTCCGGATGCACCTGGGGTAATAAAAACTTGCTCTTCATTAATATCAACTGAATATTGCAGCTGATAAAAGCTTACGATTTTTTGCCTGAGGGCGAGCAAACCTTTTGCCTCGGTATAGTGAACATTACCTTGGCTCAAGAAATCCTTAGCTGCCTCAATAACAGGTTCAGGGCTTGAAAAGTCAGGCTCACCTACTTCCATATGTATAATGTCTCTGCCCTCAGACTCAAGAGCCTTAGCGCGTGACATAACACTCATCACATGAAACTGTTTTATTTGCTCAGCACGTGTTGAGATACTTTCAGATAACATAGAAAACCTTTGTGGAAATCATCAATAAACGCTATATTTTAGCCTATCTCTCGTTACATTATTAGTCGAAAAAATACGAAAAATGTTGCAGTTGAAGACGTTTTCTGATATTTATTCGCGCTTAAATTTTTAAAGGCTGGTAAAGCAATATGACAAACAAAAAAAGTAGTGACGCTGGGCATTTAGACTTTAAACCTTATAAAGCTAAAAAAGGTGAAGAGTACATGGGGCCTCCTCAGGTCGAGCACTTCAAATCAATTCTATTAATGTGGAAAGAAGAGCTACTTTCAGAAGTAGATCGGACTGTTAACCATATGCAAGATGAAGCGTCTAACTTTCCAGACCCAACTGACCGTGCAACTCAAGAATCTGATTTTAGTCTAGAACTACGTACCCGAGATCGTGAACGTAAATTGGTTAAAAAAATTGATGAGGCTATCGATTCTATTGAGACTGAAGAATATGGTTTTTGTGAAACCTGTGGTATCGATATTGGTATTAGACGTCTTGAAGCCAGACCTACTGCTACTCAATGTATAGATTGTAAATCTCTTGATGAAATAAGAGAAAAACAAATGAGCTAATAAGCTCAATTTCTATTAGCTATAACAATTTACCATATAGGGGGCGCTTTGCCCCCTCGCCCTCTGGTCCGCTTCATCTAGGATCACTCTACACAGCTGTAGCAAGTTACCTTGATGCTAAATCAAACCAAGGAATTTGGCTGGTTAGAATTGATGACCTTGATCCTTTACGTTGTAAAGATCAACATGCCACGCACATCCTCAATACGCTAGAAAAATTCAATCTAGCATGGGATGAGGAAGTACTCTACCAAAGTCACCGTACCATCGCTTACAAGGCTGCTCTTCAACAACTGAAGCAGCAGACTATGCTCTATTGCTGCGACTGCTCTAGAAAACAAATTGAAGCACGAACAGGGGCCGCTGATATTTATGATCAATATTGCCTTAACTCACCCGTTAAAACCAAACCTGTTGCCCAACGGTTTATAGTTCCTCAAAAGGCAATTTCTTTTTTAGATCAGGTTCAAGGGGGTATTTATCAAACCATCAGTGATTTTGTCGTACTAAGAAAAGACAATATTGTTGCCTATCACCTAGCCGTTGTCATAGACGATCATCAGCAAGGAATCACTCATGTTTTACGTGGCCATGATCTACTCAGCAGCACTGCTAACCAAATAGCATTACAACAGCAACTTAAAATAGCCACGCCACAGTATGCCCATATTCCAATTATTACTGATCAACAGCAGCACAAATTAAGTAAACAAACCTTTGCCGACGATATTTTTGAGTCAGCAGTTGAAAAAACGTTATTAAACATATTTGAATATTTAAACTTAAAACCACCCCTCGAACTTTCCTATGCTAGCCCACAAGAAATTTTAGCGTGGGGAGTAGATAATTGGGATCCATTAAAAATAAGAAAACTATCATCAATTCAGCTTAAATAGACTATTATATCTAGCTGAATACTCCTTACTCTGATCATTCGCAATACCAATGACTGAAAAAAACACAGCTGATCCATCCACTGCTGAACTCTTACAAAATTTTGAACAGTTGTTTAGCCATTCCTTGCCGGATGAATACAAACTGCTTGCTAAGAATTCACAGCAACAAGCTGATTTCTTTAAAAAATTTATTCAATCAGTTGCCGATAAGGAAAACCTAACATCATTTTGGAACCTATCAGAAACGTTAGGCTTTGATCAAATTCAAAGCAATAAAAATGACTCTCTTAATAGCTTTAATTGGCTTACAAAACTATTTGACGTCAGCCTTTCAGATAATGATAGATCCCCCATTGAAAACCTAGCCTATCGCTTTGTAGATATGAGTACTCAGTATCAAACTGAGTTTATTGCCTTCCAAAAAGCGCTGGCAGAAATAAACACCCTTTATCAACAGATAAACAGCTCTGCCTTCGATAAATTCAAACAACGGCAACAAGCTTCAGATATAACTAACCCAGAACAATTGTGTCACTTTTGGTTAGAAGCTGGTGAAGAGAGCTTCAAGGAGCTATCTAGCCAACCGTCTTACATTGCGGCTCAACAGCAGCTTTTCAACTCACTAACATCACTAACAGATCAATATAAAGAGTTCTTACAACAGATCTCTTCTCTGTTAGGTCTCCCAACACAAAATGATATTGATGAACTACGTGAAGATATACATGAATTACGGCTATCATTTGCAAACTACCGTGATAAAACAGAAGCTGAAATAATAACGTTGAAGAAACAACTTAACTCATAGTCATTATTTACTTATGACCCATAAACAGTCAGCAACTGCAAATTGGCATGATAATCTTGCCAGCTTAAATGAGCTATACAAAGGTGTTCAAGAGGATCATAAAGTTGACGTTGGTATGAGCCCTAAGGTACAGCTTTACAAAGAAAACAAACTTCGCCTTTATCAATATGAAGCACTTCCTGTAAAACAAAAAAATACACCCTTATTGATTGTTTATGCGCTGGTGAACCGGCCATTTATTACCGATCTTGAACCTGATAGATCACTGGTTCTTAGACTATTAGAAGCTGGTTACCCCGTTTTTCTTATTGATTGGGGCTATCCTGATGAGAGTGATAAATTCACCAGCCTTGATGATTATATTAATGGATATCTGTATCGTTCCATCCAGCAGATCCATCGCCATACAAACAGTAAAAAAATTGACTTGCTAGGTGTGTGCCAAGGTGGTGTTTTTTCATTGTGCTACAGCGCGCTCTACCCTGAAAGTATTAGAAAAGTCATTACACTGGTAACGCCTATTAATTTCCACTGCGATGAAAGCAACTTACATCACTGGGTTTCAGGCATCAAATCATCACTGAGTAATACAAGCCCTAACAATATTCCTGGTAAATTACTGACCCATTTTTTTAAAGCAATGCGCCCTTATTTATTAAACCGTGATAAATATAGAAATCTCAGCAAACGGATTAAAACAAGCACGCAGCTTGAAACGTTTCTACGCATGGAGAAATGGATAAACGACAGCCCTGATTTAGCTGGAAAAGCAGCCATCGAATTTATCGAAAAATTCTACCAAAAAAATGGTTTTGTTAACGACAATTTAACAATAGGAAAGAAGACCGTTCAGCTAAACAAAATAACCTCACCTGTACTCAACTTATTTGCCGACAACGATCATATTGTGCCGGCATCTTCTAGCCAAGCACTTGCTCAATTAATAAAGCCCACTCTCTATAAGGAAAGCATTTTAGAAGGCGGGCATATTGGCGCTTTCACGCGAGTTTCCTCACAAAAGAAACTAATCATCACCCTAAAAAAATGGCTAGGCTGATTGCCTAACCATTAATCATCAAAAGCTACTCTATTTTTTTGTATCACCCTCTGTAGAAGGCCTGCCAGATGGTTTGGGCATTGTAGGAGCTGGCTTCGCAACTGTTTTTTCAGCCACTGCTACAGGTGCTTTCTTTGCCGCAGACCTTGTTGTAACAGCCTTATTTACGGTTACTGCTTTCTTAACGGGCGCCCTTTTGACGACTGTTTTTGCAGGTGCTTTTTTTGCCACGGGTTTTGTTGTAACGGCTTTCACCGGAGCTTTTCTTACCGCTGCTTTAACAGGTGCCTTTTTTACGGTGGCTTTTGCTACTACTTTTCTAACTGCTGGCTTAGCAACTGGTCTTTTTACAGGTGTTTTTTTAACAGCCTGTTTAGTAACGGGTGATACTTCTTCCTGTTTTGGTAGGCCAGCTTGAAGCAAATCATCCATTGCAGATTTTGTTTCCATGGCAAGTTGCACTGATTTTTGAGCATTTTCTAGCACTTTCTCAGTCAGCTCTTTGTACAAACTGGATTGAAGATTCATCAACTCTTCAATTGATGTGACTTGTCCAACACCCTGAACTTTTTTAACACTGCCCTCAAGGCAACTCGACACCATATCCATTTGGAGTTTGGTCAATTCCTTAATTGACTTTGTATTTAAGGTATTAATCTTTTTAAGTGATGATCTTGCCTTTTCACCTAGCTCACCCCACTGTTTAATAATTTCATTACTCATAAGTCACCTTCATAAATTAATGTTTATTTTCAATAAAACCACGAACTTAGTATTGACTTTATTAGAAAAAAGTCAATAAAAAAGGCGGTCAAATGACCGCCTTTCTATGTATCAAATTCAAACTGTTTTAGAAGCTTGTGAATAAGCCGCCGTTAACAGGAATATTTGCACCCGTAATGTAATCAGCTTGATCAGACGCTAAGAAGCCTACGGTATTAGCAATTTCAGCAGGTTCTGCCAAACGTTGCATTGGAATTTGTTTAATCAAGCTATTGCGAATTTCTTCATCAATTGCCATAACCATAGATGTTGCAACATAACCTGGGCTTACTGAATTAACAGTAATGCCTTTACGCGCAACTTCTTGAGCTAAAGCCATAGTAAAACCGTGCATACCCGCTTTTGCAGCAGAATAGTTAGTTTGACCAAATTGACCACGTTGGCCATTAACAGATGAGATATTAATAATACGGCCGTTGCCTCTAGCCAACATGAAGTCTAAAACATTTTTAGTCATGTTGAATACGCCATCAAGGTTAGTTGATAACACAGCATCCCATTTTGACTCATCCATATTTTTCAAGAATGTGTCACGTGTAATACCTGCACAGTTAACAAGTACTGCAACTGGGCCAACTTCTTCTTCAACGCGCTTAATCATTACGCCACAAGCTTCAAAGTCAGTAACATCAGCTTCTTCAACCAACATTTCATAACCATTTTCTTTTTGAGCAGCAACCCACTCATCAGCTTTTTCAATTTCTTTATTGAATGTTGTAGCAACGACTACATAACCATTTTCTGATAATTTTTTACAAATTTCAGAACCGATACCACCGATACCACCAGATACTAATGCGACTGATTTCATTTTGTTTCCTTAAGAGTTGAATCAAATTTTGTGCATCGCAGTATACGGCAATTTAAATACTTTTAAAAGACTATTATATCAGTGCCAAATTAATGGTTTTCTTGTTGAGTTTTATCCCGCTCAACCAACTATTTGACTAATTAAGCAAATCAAAGTGAGCCAAATAAACGTCTTTAATAAAAGTAGCTGGGTGTCCCCGTTCAAATTTCACAATATTGATAACCCTCTTAGTCTAAAACAAAAGCATTACCATCATTAAAAGATGACGCCTTTTGCAAATTACCATTAGCCATGGTTGAATAAATTTTTCCATGGCTGCCTTTTAATTAATGAAGACCCCACTTTAGAATAAGAATTCATCATAATTTTTCGAAAAAATATAGATTCTTAAATGTAATAAAGATGAATGGCTTGAGTAATATTTCCCAATAGCGCCACTTACACGTAAAATCGGCATTCAACAATTACGGAGCATAAGTCACATGGGTAGAGCATATCAAAATCGCAAAGAATCGATGGCCAAAACCTCAGATATGAAGGCCAAGGTGTATAGCCGCTATGGTCGTGAAATTTATGTCAGCGCTAAATCAGGCGGTACCGACCCCAGCGGTAATTTAAGCCTGCGCAGCTTAATAGACCGGGCTAAAAAAGATCAGGTCCCGAGCCATGTGATAGACAAGGCGATTGATAAAGCCAAAGGCGGAGCTGGTGAAGATTATGCACCAGCACGCTATGAAGGTTACGGCCCCGGTGGCAGCATGGCTATCATTGAATGTCTAACCGACAATCCAAACCGCACCTTCGGTGATGTACGCCAAGCATTCACCAAAACCAAATGTAAAATTGGTACCCAGGGCAGCGTTAGCCACATGTTCGATCACCTGGCCATTTTCGTTTTCAAACATGATGACGAAGACGCGATACTGGAAGCCTTGATGGAAGCAGACGTTGATATCACCGATATCGAAAATGAAGCCGGTAAAATATCGGTATTTACCGCTACCAGCGATTACTTCAAAGCCAAACAAACCCTGCTAGACAGCTTTGGTGATATTGATTTTGAGCTGGATGAAATACAGTTTATTGCTCATGCCTACCAGGCACTGAGCGGTGATGACGTCGAGCTGTTCGAAAAATTCTTAGATATGCTCGATGAGTTGGATGACGTGCAAAGGGTATTTCACAATATTGCCGAAGCTTAGGCTGGCCTAATCACTAACGATTGATGCTACCCGAAAGACAATAAAGAGGTCTGACTTTTTACTCATTTGAGTAAAACGTAAATAATAAAAAACCGCTTACAGTGATGTAAGCGGTTTTTAAATTTATGTCCAGCGCCTTGAGCTTAAGTCGCTTTCACTGCAAAACGATCTTCTAAATAGTTAATAATATCAGAAGACTCGTACATCCAAGAAACCTTACCTTCTTCTTCAATACGTAAGCAAGGCACCTTTAATTTACCAGCGCCCTCTACAAGCTCCTCACGGGCATTATCGCTGCGTTTAGCATCACGAGTTTCAATATTTAAGGTATTGCGTTTCATGCTGCGGCGTACTTTTACGCAAAATGGGCAGGCTTTATATTGGTAAAGAGTAAGGTTTTTGGTTTGCGCATCAACCTGTTCTTGAATTTCCGTTTCACGCTTTATGCCTCTTGGGGTAAATACCCAGTTTAGGAATAAAATTAACACACCCATTGCCCAGCGAAGAACACGTAACATATAACCACCTTGAATATTAAACAGTAAGAATAATTGACCGTATTATATATAAACCGGCTTGATAGGGCTAATGCCGTGATCACCCTAATTTAGGGTCCAATTTATAGCCCCAGTTTATTGCCAAAAGTAAGCTCATAAACCGCAAACCCTAACCATGAAAGCAACAATAAAACCCAAGGTAGTTTAGGGGTTGAATGGGGGCCTTTTTCTTCTTCATTGATGCTTGTTTCAACTTGAGGTTGCTTGGCTTTTTTGAGTAATTTATCTAACTCACGAGCTTTAGAATTCTGCTGCTTTTTATACAGTTCAATACCTTTTTGAATACCTTGCGCCACTAACTTAGTTTGTTCTTTTGTTTGCGCTGGTTTTTGAATACCTTTTGCAATGGCAATGGCTTCAGTTTTACTGTGCTCTGGAGCTGTGTCTTTTTTAGAATAGCGTGCCATTAATATGCTCAGTTTTTAAGGTGTCTAATGGTAGCGAACATAGCATAAAGCTGCCATTAAGGGTTAGATGATGTAAAAAAAGCGGTACGTTTACAAAATGGCGAGGTAATTGATTTAATTGAAGGGTATCGTCATCTTTAATCGGGAATGCACTCAACCCTCCTCTTCTAGCCTAGTACCATCGGGGCTTCCATTACTCTTGTCATACAATTGTCATATTACTTGAATAACATTGATCGATTGAATTTAGCCGTGCTATTTTTTTCTCTGAATTAGCACCTTGAGTCGGGTGGTTTGATAAAGCCACTTTGTAAAGTAATAAATAACTAGTCTTGGAGTGTCAGTTGAAAGTGTTGTTAAGCCCAGTGACTCATTTAATGAGTCGCCTTAGTTACCCACGTAAAATAAGTGCTATTTCTGTTTTATTTTTCTTGCCACTAATGGTTATTTCATTACTATTAATTGATGAACTTAATCGAGAAATTGATAATACGTATAAAGAGCAGCGTGGCTTAGAATATATCAGTGTGGTAAGAATACTTTACCAACATGTGTCGGAGCATATGGGGCTAACTAACGCAGATTTGAACGATGCTGATGGCTTTGAGGAAATGATTCTCACTAAAAGACGGCAAATAAGCCTCGATATCAAGGCAATGGATGCGGTAAATATACGCCATGGTTTGGAGCTTGAAACGAATCCTCTATGGCATGGAATTAAGAAGAATTGGGAGGCTTTAAGTAAAGATTTGTCCACGACAGCATCGGCCGATGAGTTATTAACCGACCATCGCTTACTTATTGTTCGCCTTGCCGCCTTGTTGGAGCAGGCCAGCAATACGTCTGGCCTTATTTTAGACCCCGATATTGATAGTTCATTTGTTATGGAGATGATTGTTTATCGAATGCCACGGCTACTCGATGGCTTGGGGGAATTACGAGCGATGTCAGTAGGGTCTGCCGCAACAGGTTGGGTTTCCTTTAAACAGCGCGTAGAGTTAAATATGACGATCAATAGCGTAAGTGGCTATTTTAACTCGGTAGAAAAAGCATTAGCGATCGTCTTGAAAGAAAACGCTGCTTTACAGAATCAATTGGCTGAGAAAAAATCAGGGGTTAAGAAACAGGTACTGGTTTTTTCTGAACGAGTTAATGAGGAAATATTAGAGCCCGACCTTATTGAGGCAGACACTGGTGATATCTATACAGCAGGTGGTCTGGCGGTGAACCATGCTTATACTTTATATGATACCTTCTTACTGAGCTTGGATGGTTTGTTTGCGGAACGTTTGGAGCGTTTAACGAAGAAGCGCAATAGTATCGTGACAGGGATATTACTCGTGTTACTGGTGATAATCTACATGCTGCTAGGCTTCTATTTGGTGACGGTAAAAACAATTAATATGTTGGAAAATTCGGTTAGTAGAATAGCTAAGGGTGATTTGACGGTAAGAGTGGAAAGTGTGACGAAGGATGAGCTAAATAATGTGGCGACCTCATTAAACTCGATGATCTCTCATTTACATGGGGTTGTGGCTAAGCTGGGTGGCCAGTCAGCACTACTATCTTCTTCTTCAAATAAATTACTAGAGACAACAGAACACTCGAAAGGAGTTGCCCTAGCTCAGCAACAGCAAACCGAGCAGATTACGCAAGCTATGACGCGTATGTTATTGGCGATTGACGAGACGGCCGTTAATGCGACAGCTTCATTAGTTGATGCCAAAGAAACTGATCATGAAGCGAATGAAGGCGGTAGAGTGATTGGTAAAACGATTGCTTCTATTCGTGAGTTGGCCAGAGAGGTAAGTGAGGCAGCGTTTGAGGTGAGTAAGCTGAAGCAAGACAGTGCTGATATAGGATCCGTTCTTGATGTGATACGAGGTATTGCTGACCAAACTAACTTATTAGCCCTGAATGCAGCGATTGAAGCAGCAAGAGCAGGTGAGCATGGTAGAGGTTTTGCGGTGGTTGCCGGTGAGGTTCGTACATTGGCTGGGCGCACGCAAGAGTCTACGGCAGAAATTCAAAAAATTGTTGAGCGGTTGCAGTTTAATACTCAACGGTCAGTTGAGGTTATGGAGCGAAATAAGGTCAATGCAACCGATATGTCGGTATCGGCATCTTTGGCTTCTGAATCGATGAGTAAAATTATTAATAAAGCCTCGCTGATTATGGATAAAACAAAACTGGTCGCGGGAGCTGCTGAGAGTCAAGAAAGATTAGCAAAAGAAGTCGATAGCTATGTTTCTCATGTTTCGAAAGGGGCTAAATCGAGTACCATTTCAGCAGAAGAAGTTGCTTTTTCCAGTGAAAACCTAGCCAGTTTGGCTGCTGAACTTGAGGTAGTGGTGGCACATTTTAGAATCTAATTCGGTGAATCAAGTTGGCTACCCTCTTGATCTCTCCTTGATTTCTATAAGCTAGTCCTCATCTTGCAATTGCGGCTTCCATGCACTAGCAGGTGCTTGCTCGGCCTCGCTGCTGTTATCCCCCTTCTGTTTCTTCATCGATTGACTCTAAAGAAAACGAGAAAGGCTGTTTTTCATCTTCTACAGCTTCAGTCATTTTCGGTGCTTCTTCAACCTCAGATGTTGACGCTACTGTTTCTGCAGGTTCAGGTCTTGATTCTGCCGATTTCTCTGCATCATGCATTTTGATTTTTAAACGTAAGTTATTTGCCGAGTCAGAATTGGCTAGGGCTTCTTCTTTGGTGATAATGCCTTCTCCGTATAAACGCAAAAGATCCATATCGAAAGTTCGCATACCCATTTCAGCGGATTGTTCCATGACTTCTTTAATCCCCGAAATATCTCCATCATGAATTAACTCAGCAATTAATGGCGAATTTAATAAAATCTCAAAGGCTGCGGCACGTCCGCCTTCAATGGTTCGAACCAGCCGTTGTGAAATAAACCCACGCAAGTTAAGTGATAAGTCCATCAGCAATTGATTTTTTCGCTCTTCGGGAAAAAAGTTAATAATGCGATCAAGGGCTTGATTTGAATTGTTGGCGTGCAGTGTAGAAAGGCATAAATGGCCTGTTTCTGCAAAGGCCATCGCATGATCCATTGTTCCTTGCGCTCGAATTTCGCCGATTAAAATAACATCGGGTGCTTGGCGTAAGGTGTTTTTTAGAGCATCTTCATAGGTGTCGGTATCAACCCCTACTTCGCGTTGGTTAATAATGGATTTTTTGTGCTCGTGTACAAACTCAATTGGGTCTTCTATCGTTATGATATGGCCTGCTTCAAAGCGGTTACGGTGGTCAATTAATGAGGCTAAAGAGGTGGATTTACCAGAGCCTGTGGCACCTATAAATAAGATTAGGCCTCTTTTTTCTAAAATTAATTCGGTCAAAATTTTTGGTAGGCCTAAATCTGTGGCACTTGGAATATCGGTAACAATGTTACGTACTACCATTGCATAGGTGTTTCGCTGCATAAAGATATTAACTCGAAAGCGGCCAATTCCTTTTTCTGAAATGGCTAAATTCATTTCAGGCTTTTCTGCAAATTCCACTATCTGCTTATCAGACATGACAGATTCTGCTATGGCTTTAAGTACATCGGGGGTTAGGGTTTGCGGATCAATATCGGTCATGCTGCCCTGTATCTTGGCCGATGGTTGTGCACCTACGGATAAATACAAGTCAGAGCCATGATTATCGACTAGGTTTTTTAACCACTGATGAAATAGTTCCACTGTCTACGCCCTCGCTTAAATTCTTTTATAACTTAGCCTTAGCTGCTTAGCAGCAGGCCAATAAAGTATCGGAAATCAAGTATAGTCGAAATTCTGCTTTTTAAAACCAAGCAGGCTTGTATCTGACCCCTTGATCTTGCTGATTTGATTAAAGGGCCCTTTGATTGAAAAGATAGAGAAAGAATGGTGCGTTGCAATATATATGATCCTATTTTTTTCTAGCCAGTTTGGCTGCCGAACTTGAGGTAATGGTGGCACATTTTAGAATCTAATTCGCTAAATCAAGCTGGCTGACCACTTGATTTCCTCTTGATTTCCTTGATTTCTCTTGATCTTCTGACGTGAAGCAAACCAACTAAGCAGTGAAATTAGGCCACAAAAAAGCCGTAATGAACTTAATCACTACGGCTTATTGTTGTTCAGTTAAAGCTTTGTATTTAAGCTACTGAGTTTTTAGCCTTACGACGTAAACCCATGAAGCCTAGTAGAGCTGGTGCAAACATAAGGAGTGCAGCTGGAACTGGAACTTCGCCAACAGAACTTCCGAAGGTTAAATCATCGAGCACTACATAATTATCACTAAGACCAATTGAAAAAATATCCGCAGTACTCCGCGAGATTCCCCTAAAGTCACCTCCAAATATCAAATCATTTATTGTGTATTGCTCTAACACGCTTCCAGAAGAGCCGAAAGCCGTCAGTATTGTACCAGCAGTAGAATGGTAATTAATAAAGCCTCCCGCGTAGCTAACTGCTTGTGAAAAGGTAAATGTCATTGTTCCACTAGCAGTGTTTAACCCAGTAAAGCCATTCTTGGATGAGGTCCAGTTACCATTGCCCATTCCATAGTGACCATCACCAATTACAGAGTAGCTGCTGGTTGATGTAAATGTAGCCCCACCATTTAAGCTGACAGGCCCCATACCAGAATCCCAGCCACCACTGAAGCTGCTGAAGTCTTCAATGATTGGAGTTGTGCTTGATGTAACTAATGCTGCAGAGGCACTGGAAGACAGCAGGATGACTGCAATTGTTAATATATGTTTTTTCATAACATTCCCTTTTTTTGAAATATATATAAATATTATAGGTCACAAAATGTGATGTATCTCACATGCTACTCCCTATGTGTTTAGAATGTAAAGTGAGATTGTAAATAGTTTTGTGTAACCGCCCATTAAATGAAGTCCGATAATCGGTCTTCAAATTCGATCATAAATCGGTTTAATGTTAACTTCCAGTTTCTTATCGGCATCGTCCATTTCTTTGTAAAAGGGGTCATGTGTAAAAGGGGTCATGTGTATTGTTACATGCGAAATTAATACTATAGTCTGGTCATGCCTAGACCTCTACGAATAGAATATGAAACGCTTTTCATCATGTGATGAATCGAGGAAGGAATCAATAATTAGGGTCAGAGTAAAATTAATCTAAATTTCTAATTCTCTACGCCTAATTCTAATCGGCTTGGCTAGAAGCTTCTTATGTTTCATAATTACTTCATCCCTCTTATTTCTTGCCCAACTTCCAACTGCCCTTCAATAATCCGCTCTTTTATATTCCTGGCCGTATGAAAGAGAGTTGCAATAATAAGCTTGTCATTATGAATCTCAAAAAAAACATATTGCTGTTCAGATTAAATGGATTAAATGGATTAAATGGGGCGCTACCCTTTGATTGACTATTAGCCAAAAACTCCCCTTTATCGCGCTTAAGAATATTTTTATATTCGGATGAGTGTGTACGTTGTCTGAGCGTAGCGAGTTCGGACACACCTAAAAATAAATGTATTCTTGCGATAGGGTGTCCTTTTCTTTGGTTCTGTATTTAATCGAATTGCGGATGGTTTTTTATCCGCATTCATGAGATTTATACTCCAGAACACAAGTGCCTATGGTGCTTTTGGACAAGCAAAAGAAATGAACGCCCTCGCGGCAGCGAAATTCTAGAAGGCAACACCTCTACAGCAGCACTGAACCCTACCAAGAAAATAGACTTACCTAAAAAATCGTTAACAACCAATAGGCTGTTAACGATTAAACATAAATAATAAAGAGTGTTACTAAATGCTGACTTCGTAAATACTCACTGTATTACTAATTTCGCTGGTAACTACCAACCAACCTGTACTTTCTGTTTTTTTAATAAAGGTCAACCCTTCTGGGCCTATTTCACCTTCGCTTTCAATATTGATGAAGCCCGCTGGTGTTGGGCGATTAGGATTGCTTATGTTGTAAACAAAAATACCGTTTGCACGTTCCAAACCAATAAAGGCATAGGTTTCTCCACTGAGCTCACCGGTTATAATGGATTCAGGTTCAGGGCCTTTATCATCACTTCGATTCTCTACCCATGGTTCTTTGGTTTCATCTTGGTCGGCGTATTCGGCTAAGAATCGTTCAAAGTCAGAACCTGAGTCATAAACTCGTTTTCCATTCGCATTCCAGATTGAAAATGAGCGAGCACCATACGAGTAAATTTCATCATGGTCACCGTCATTATCAATATCACCTGTAGCCGTAGTCGTTTTTAAACGGCCTAATTCAGTGCTCTCTTGAAGGCTTTCTGCATCTGGGAATGTTTCTGAATCTAATGTCAGGTCTTTAACTCTAACTTCTTCACTAAAACCATCGTAGTCTCTAGAGTCACCTTCATTGGCGGATAAAATAAAGGTACTGTTACCGCGCTGATACATTGCAATTGCATCGGGTTGATACATACCTTTAGTAGGCCATGTTTTAATATTGATAGCATCATCTTTGTTGCTCGCATCAAAGGCATTGCGTTTTTGCTGGTGTTTTTTGTAGCCTAAACCAAATACATCAGTAATTGTTGCAGAAGCAATATCGAGTTTTGCTAAGGCATTATTTTCTTGTAAGGAAATCCACGCGGTTTTTGAGTCTGCTGAGACGGCAATGTATTCAGGCTCTAAATCTTGAGCAACGCTCGCGCCAGGGCCAAATATCCGAACATCTTTTAGTTCAGCATCGTTGAAGTTGGTGAAAGTAGCGTGAGTGACAGTCCAGTTAGATACATCGCTATTACCGGATGAAATAACGGTGACGCTGCCTTCAGGGTCAACAGTGTAGTCATCATTCGGTTCACCTTCATTAGCCACTAATAGGTATTCACCATTAGGTGTAAAAGTGACCATATCAGGTAGGGCTCCAGCAAAGATTTCTCGTTGAAAATTACCATCTAAGTCAAAGATGACTACCGAACCAATATCCGTTTTGGTTTTAGCTTGTATAGCAACGGCAATATAATTGCCGTGGGTTGCTACGCTGTTGGGCCCACCACCGTAGCCGCTGAGATCGATAAATGAAAACTCAGCGAGTGAACCATTGGCGGCTACATCTAGAATTCGTAATTGGTTCTCTTCTGCATTTGTTGTGTAAATGCGGTTACTGCTAGCACTAAATGCTGATATTTCTGCACAGCTTTTGCCTTCATTACACTCTTCGGCGTAAGTGCTTAACTTTGTTAGGCTGATATCAGCAAAACTGGCCGTCGGTAAAGCGATACAGCTTGCTAAGCTAATACCTAGGCTTATTTTGGTTAATTTTTTCATTTGAACATCTTATTTAGTTATTGAGAGGACGGTCAATTTAAGACATAAATGTTACAGCTTAATGAATATTTAATGAATAACCGGTGACGCTTCAAGGCGATAGAGATCCAAGCATATTGGTGGATACGGACTGGCTGTTCCACTAAAGGTAATGCAAGGGGATGTAAAGCCGACGTAAGAGTCCATTTACATATAAAAATTATTATTGGGGAATTAGATGACCACTTAGGTTTTGGCAAGCACGAAACATCAACCAGTAGTAACATGCCGTGACCGCTACCCAAGCAAAATTACCTGAGTTCAAATTCCAAGTTCAACTTACTCACCGAATCGCCGACAAAGGAATATCCTTCACTCCTCCCCATTGCTCCCATTCATCCGCTGTTTTACCCTTTAGTGCCGTGCCTAAACTTTCTCTAGTCAGCTTTTCTAGCCCCAGCTTTTCTTGTAAACGTTTTTTAAAATGTGGCTCTAGCGCTGCTACTGCTAGCCATCCTTTTGCTGTTTCATAAAGTGCATATTCGGCAAGTGCACCTGATAAAAGCCCGCCTGTATCGGTAACGCCATAAGTAAACGGGTAAGAAGCTTCTATTGCTGCATCTTCTAAAGCAACTTCTATATAAGAGCCTTTTGCGGTTTTTTGATTATTCAGAATCGCGGCTAATGCCATAGAAAAGGCTTTTTCTGCACCAACCATATCGGCTAATAATATTTTTGGCATTTGCGGTGGTGTTAACA
>Ga0209826_1000594_pt1 | contig 25836 bp, 24 predicted proteins | sample GOMGulsemesocosm_5_FD_184637 | JGI IMG/M metagenome (GOLD analysis project Ga0209826, IMG submission 184637) | Methane-oxidizing microbial communities from mesocosms in the Gulf of Mexico - GOM15C Gulf of Mexico (SPAdes) (version 2) | ecosystem: Environmental > Aquatic > Marine > Cold seeps... | reverse complement strand
TCGGACTTACGTCATGGCAAAAGAAGTGTTAGGTTTGGCAGACACGGCCCGTATTCTCGCCGTTGGTGATAGTATGCGAACAGATATTAAGGGTGCAAATAACGCGGGTATCGACAATATTTTGGTTGCGACCGGTATTCACGCAGATGAGTGGGGACTGTCAAATGGGCAGGCGCCAAGTGCTGCCCAAGTTGAAGAACTCTCCAAGTTGCACGGATTTAGTCCGACTTTTGCTGCGGGGCGATTGCGTTGGTAAAAAAATAGACCTCTGAATTAACAGCGGCCTATTTTATTTTTAATTAAACAAAGCGTCGATATCGTCTTGATCAATGCTACCGTCTTTGTCTGGTGTTTTGCTGTCTTTTTTCGGCGGATCATCAGGGACCGCCTCGTCTTGTTGCTTCATTTCAGGTGTTGATGCAAACATGTTATCAACATAGTTCTGATCGATACCTTCGCCCTCCAGCGCAGGTCCGTTCAACAAGGCTGCTTCTTCATCAACACTTTCGGGTTTTGCCGTTTTAAGGCCTTCACCGTCGTGGTCCCATGCAGACGTTAATTTGTCCAAATAGGTTTCGATGTATTCAAGCGTTGAGACAACCTTGCTAATTCGTTGTCCCGTAATATCTTGAAAAGAACAGGCTTCAAAAATCTCCATGCAGGCGTCACTTACGACATTTGCATCAGTAACTTTTGCGTCCATTATTTTTTCTGCGGCTTCCATAATTTGGTTCGTCGCATTTTCGGTAGATTGGACAATGGCGTCCAGTTCCTTACCTGCCCTTGGAAGTTTGTCTTCCTTTAGATCATTTGGGTGGATTTGTGAAATCTCAGATCGGGCAGATACAATAAACCGGACGAGGTCAAAACAATCAGCGTGCAGATTTTTAATCTCTACACGTAATGAGTCAACACTGTCTTCGCTTTCCATTAGAAATCGCCCAATACTGCCGCCATTTTGGTTTTCAGTGTGGCTGCATTGAATGGTTTAACAATGTAGTTGTTAACACCGGCTTTTTTCGCTGCGATGACGTTGTCGGTTTTAGACTCAGCCGTAATCATAATGAAAGGCGTTGCTTTCAATGTTTCATCCGCGCGAACTTCTTGAAGAAGCTGGTAGCCTGTCATTGGCTCCATATTCCAGTCGGAAATTACAAGACCGTATGATGCTGTGCGCATTTTGGAAAGTGCAGCAGAACCGTCAGTCGCCTCGTCTACGTTGTCAAAACCCAACTGCTTGAGTAGATTTCGAATGATACGCAGCATTGTTTTGTAATCATCGATGATTAGGATCGGCATGTTCATGTCGACGGCCATAGGTATACCCTCTTATAAATTAGTCAGTTTCTTCTACAATTCATTTTGAGACTGCCACCCGATGGATGTGCTCTCATGGAGAAACACTACGAACTGAACCTAAAAAAATGGTTAATAGATCGGACATCTGGGCAGAGAAATTTAGGAAAATTGTTTTTATTGAATTTTTTTTGCTATTTTTCGTGAAAACGACCTGTTCTACCTTTTATTATCAATCCTTGCAGATTGCAGGCAATGCCCTTTATATTGCGATGCAAAAAGAAACCTTGAGAGATGAATTATGTCGAATTTTGATGAATTGCACGGCTATTTTATTGAAGATTTAGAAGTTGGTATGAGCGATTTATTCGCGAAAACCGTCACAGAAGCAGATATTGTAATGTTTGCTGGCGTCACTGGAGATACAAATCCTGTTCACATTAATCAGGAATTCGCTGAAAAGACCATGTTTAAGGAGAGGATTGCCCACGGAATGCTTTCTGCTGGCTTGATTTCCACAGTATTTGGAACCAAACTTCCAGGGCCCGGCGCGATTTATATGAATCAAAGTCTGAACTTTAAGGCTCCTGTTTGTATCGGCGATACAGTTGTTGCTAAAGTCGTCTTGAAAGAAATTAATGGGCGACGTGCTCTATTCGAATGTACTTGCCATGTTGGTGATACTTTGGTGCTGGACGGGGAAGCAACATTAATGGTTGCTAAAAAAACCAAGTAAAATTAGGCGGTGCTGTATTTATGCTGATCCAAAGAACATATACTGATGTGCCAGAAGAGTTTCATGGCTGCGTACTTGCCATAGGAAACTTTGACGGTGTTCATCGTGGTCATCAGGCGGTCATTTCTGCAATGCAGGAAAAGGCTGGAGAATTAGGAAAAACAGCTGGCGTGTTGACGTTTGAGCCTCATTCTCGGGAATTTTTTGCTCCAGATGCCCCCGCATTCCGGCTGACCACCCTTGAAACACGAGCCGCGCATTTAAATTGGCTTGGTGTTGATATCATGGCAGCTCTGAAATTTGATGCAGAGCTTTCCCAAAAATCAGCAGAAAAATTTGTCCAAGACGTACTTGTTGGCGGATTCAATGTGAGCCACGTTGTTGTGGGCTATGATTTTATTTTCGGGCACAAGCGTCAAGGAACGACCGTCATCCTAACAGAGCTCGGAAAGAAATATGGTTTTGGCGTCAGCGTGATTGAACCCGTAGGTGAGCAAACTTTAATTTTTTCGTCTACGGCAATTCGCGAAAGTCTTACAAATGGTGACCCTTTAACGGCAGCCAGTATGCTTGGACATTGGTGGGAAGTGGAAGGCGAGGTCATCAAAGGTGATCAAAGAGGTCGCACTATTGGGTTCCCAACAGCAAATATTCCCATAACCCATTATCATCAGCCAAAACTCGGTGTGTATGCGGTTCGGGTTGGTTTGACGGCTGATGACGGGACAACCTCTTGGGTGCCGGGTGTCGCAAATTACGGAAAACGTCCGACATTTGACAAAAAAGATCTGATACTCGAAGTGCATTTGTTTGATTTTGATGGGGATCTATACGGGCAGCATATTCGAGTTGCATTCGTCGATTTTATTCGCCCTGAGCTGAAATTCTCTGGAATTGAGGAACTTGAAGCCCAAATATCTGAAGATGCGATTTTAGGAGCAGCCATACTTGCGAAGCCTGAAATGCGGCAAGATAAATACGCAGATAAGAAAATTCTGAAACGCTAAGAGTGAGAAATGCTGGAAAAACGGCATTTCTCTTAACTGAATGCTCGACACAAAATAGCTAGCTTGATACAACATGCGCATGAACCATACACGTAATTTGTACATTCCGGCGCGCCTCATTGGCGGCGCCATATGCCGAATTATCGGCCCGGCCTTAATTTAGTAGGGCCGGGAAAGAATAGCCGGTGCGTAAATGAGACGCACAGCGCAAGATTAGGGCGTATGAAATGCCCGTTTTTACACATTTATGACTACTGTTAGGATCAGTTCGCTGCAATGAGCACTGACTATAAATCTACATTATTTTTGCCTAAAACGAAATTCCCAATGAAGGGAGGTCTTCCTGTTAAAGAACCTGGTCTTCTCGATCGGTGGAACGAAATGGGCCTCTTCGAAAAACTACGTGAGCAGTCTAAAGATCGTGAACAATATGTGCTTCATGATGGACCTCCCTATGCCAACGGGCATTTGCACATGGGGCATGCGCTGAATAAGGTGCTAAAAGATGTGATTAACCGTAGCCAGCAAATGCTCGGTAAAAATGCGCATTACGTCCCCGGCTGGGATTGTCATGGGTTGCCAATTGAGTGGAAAATTGAAGAAAAATACCGTAAAGCGGGTAAAAATAAAGACGAAGTTCCTGTCGTGGAATTTCGCCAAGAATGCCGCGATTTTGCTCAGCATTGGGTGGATATCCAAAAAGATGAGTTTAAACGGCTAGGTGTTCTGGGCGATTGGGAAAACCCATATCTGACAATGAGTTTCGATGCTGAGGCGCAAATCGTTCGAGAATTGCTAAAATTCTCCATGAACGGTGGTTTGTACCGGGGGTCGAAACCTGTGATGTGGTCACCAGTTGAGAAAACGGCATTGGCTGAAGCTGAAGTCGAATATCATGATCACACGTCAACGACCATTTACGTGCGCTTCCCTGTTGTAAGCGGCGCGGAGCATTTCCTCGGCGGCAGTGTTGCCATTTGGACAACCACCCCTTGGACTATGCCGGGCAATAGAGCTGTTGCTTACGGAAATGAAATTAATTACGTCGGCGTTGAAGTTGTTTCTGTGGACGAGGGCTCACTTGCTGTCGTTGGCGAAAAACTTTTCGTAGCGGCTGATTTGACCGAAGACTTGAAACAGGTTTGCGGTATCGCAGAGCTTAAAGTCGTCTGGGAAGGTCTTGGAACTGAATTGAAGGGCGTTGTCTGTAAGCATCCATTCGCAGGTCAGGGCTATGACTTCGATGTGCCCCTTCTTGATGGTGAGCATGTGACGGTTGATGCCGGTACTGGTTTTGTTCATACGGCTCCTGGCCATGGTCAGGAAGATTATGAAGTCGGCTTGGTCTATGATCTGGAAATCCCGCAAACTGTTGATGAAGATGGAACTTTCTATAAGCATGTTCCGCTTTTTGCTGGCGAACATGTATACAAATGCAATGAACATGTAGCTGATGAATTACAAGCTGCAGGCGCGTTGCTGAAACGCGGAAAAATCAAACATTCCTATCCACATTCGTGGCGCTCAAAAGCACCTTTGATATATCGCAATACAAGTCAGTGGTTCATTTCTATGGAAACCAATGGTTTGCGGGAAAAAGCCCTGAAAGCTATTGATGATACAAAATGGTATCCAAAATCTGGCCATCGTCGCCTATACAGCATGGTTGAAAATCGCCCTGACTGGGTGTTGTCTCGTCAACGCGCATGGGGCGTTCCTATAGCAATTTTCGTGAACAAAGAAACGACTGAAATTCTTCGTGACCCAGAGGTCAATGACCGGATTGTCAAAATTACCGAAGAAGAAGGATCAGATGCTTGGTTCGCATCAAGCGCAGATCGCTTCCTCGGCGATAAATACGATCCTGCTGATTACGAAATGATCATGGATATCCTTGATGTATGGTTTGATTCTGGAAGCACCCACGCGTTTACGCTGGAAAATCGCCCAGAAATGAAGTGGCCTGCGGATTTATATCTGGAGGGGACAGATCAACATCGTGGCTGGTTCCATTCATCTCTTCTTGAATCTTGCGGAACACGAGGTCGGGCGCCGTACGATGGTGTTCTCACTCACGGGTTTGTTCTCGATGGTAAAGGTCGCAAGATGTCCAAGTCTCTTGGTAACATCGTAGCCCCTGAAAAAATCATCAAGCAGAGCGGCGCTGATATCTTGCGTTTGTGGGTGGTTGCATCTGACTACACAGATGATATGCGTATCGGCGACGAAATTATTCGGGGCCAAGTGGACAGCTATCGCCGCCTGCGTAACACATTGCGCTTTATTCTAGGCAATTTGGCTGACTGGGATGATGCTGAAAAAGTAGAAGTCGAGCAGATGCCTGAGTTAGAGCAGTGGGTTATGCACCGCATCTCTGAATTGGATGTTCAAGTTCGCAAAAATTGTGCAGATTATGAATTCGGCCGCATGTTTACGACGATCCATAATTTCTGCACGTTGGAATTATCTGCGTTCTATTTTGATGTTCGAAAAGACGTTATGTATTGTGATGGCAAAAGCGATCTTCGCCGCCGCGCTGCCCGTACAGTTTTGGATCAGCTATTCCATTGCATGACATCATGGCTTGCGCCAATATTGGTGTTCACCGCAGAGGAGACATGGCTGTCTCGTTATCCTGAAGATGAAGGGTCTGTTCATCTGAACCAATTCCCAGATATCCCTGAGTCTTGGAGAAATGACGAACTTGACGCTAAATGGACTAAAATTCGGGCGTTCCGCCGTGTGGTAACAGGTGCCTTGGAGATTGAGCGCCGGGAAAAAACCATCGGCTCCAGCTTGCAAGCAGCTCCAACCGTATACGTTAGCGACGAGTACATGGGCATTCTTGAAGGTCTTCCTCTTGATGATATCTGCATCACATCTGGTCTTGTTACAACGACGGACACAGCCCCAAGTGACGCCTTTACCATTGATGATATTCCAGGTGTCGCCGTGGTCTTTGCTCTGGCTGAAGGTGACAAATGCGATCGTTGCTGGAAAATCCTAGACGAGGTTGGTGACAATGACACTCACCCAACATTGTGTGGGCGTTGCGCTGGTGTGGTTGAGGGAATGGATTTCGAAGCGGAAGCCTCGTGAGTTCTGCTCTAAAATTAGGCCTGATCGTCGCGTTGGTTAGTGTTGTGATCGATCAGGCTTTTAAGATCTATATGGTGGACTATATGGTTGCCTATCCTTTTGGGATAGAGGTGACCTCGTTCTTCCGCTTAGTCATGGTTTGGAACAGCGGCGTCAGCTTTGGAATGTTTGCCGGCGGAGAGACAACCCGGTGGGTTTTAATCACGCTTTCCACTGTGATTAGTGGTGTTCTCTTGTTCATGATGTATCAGGCAACGCGAAAATTTCTAAGCGTGGGACTAGGTTTAGTTTTGGGCGGTGCAGTCGGTAATATTATTGATCGCATCCATTATGGGCGTGTTGCGGATTTCTTTGATTTTGATTTATTCATAATGAGATGGCCTGCATTTAACATAGCAGACATCACTATTGTGTGCGGAGTTGCTATTCTGTTGGTGGATAGCTTGTTTTTTGATGAAAAATCGGATAACAATAAAACCTGATTCAAGGGGTGTGATTATGGCTATGTCAGGTAAGTTTGCAGGTGTGGTTATTCTGTCGGTATTGGCAGTTGGACTGAGTGGGTGTGAAAACACGCGTCAAGCACTTGGAATACAAGGAAAGAAGGCTCCGGATGAATTCGCTGTTTTAACAAAAGCACCGCTTATTATTCCGCCTGATTTCTCGTTGCGGCCACCAAGCCCAGGCCAAAAAGGCCCTCATGATGAAATGGCGCGGACATCTGCGCGCTCTGCCTTGTTTGGACGTAAATCTTCAAGCGGCGTTATTAGTCAGGAAGAAGCCAAGGCTGCCGGGACATCAGCGGGCGAGCTCGCGCTCTTGCGCCAAGCAGACGCTGTTGATGTTGATAGCTCCATTCGCCAACTCATAAACGAAGAAACCGGCGTGCTTGCGGAAGACGACCAATCTCTTATTGAACGGGTAATGTTCTGGCAAGAAAAGTCGAAACCTGGAACCGTTGTTGATGCTGCAAAAGAGCAAAAACGTATTCAAGAGAATGCAGCCCTGGGCAATTCAGCAAGTGATGGTGGGGCAACGCCTACAATTGAACGCCGGAAAAAAGCTTTGCTTGAAGGCTTATTCAACTAATCTGAGGCGTTTGGCGGAGACATTCCGCCATCAAATCATTTAAATCTCCCATATCGCGCGAAAGTGAAAATTTTCGTGCCTTCGCGCCTTGCATTCCCCGCCAATGTTCCCTTTATTAAGAGGGACATTGGATGAAGGGAACCTCATGAGACAACTAACTGTTGCAACAAGTTTATTGCTTGTTGCTTTTCTGAATGTTGGAAGCGCAAGTGCCAGCTCGCAGGATAAAAAATACCCAACATTATTTGATCCAAAGACCACAATCCTGGAAAATGGACTGGAAGTGGTGGTTATTGAAGATCATAGAGCGCCGGTCGTAACGCATATGGTGTGGTACCGAATTGGTGCTGCTGACGAGCCGTCAGGTAAGTCGGGCATCGCGCATTTCCTAGAACATCTAATGTTTAAGGGAACAGAAAAGGTCGGAAACGGTGAATTCTCGAAAATAGTCGCAAAAAATGGGGGGCAAGATAACGCATTTACCTCTCAAGATTATACGGCATACTTTCAAAATGCTAGCGCTGACAAACTTCCACTTCTTATGGAAATTGAATCTGATCGAATGCAAGGCTTGATTCTTAATGACGCAGCCGTTGGCGCCGAATTAAAAGTTGTGCTTGAAGAGAGATCTCAGCGAACAGACAATAATCCAAATGCTCTGCTGCGAGAGCAATTAAATGCATCACTTTATCTTGCACATCCATATGGAATTCCCGTTATTGGATGGCGAAACGAGCTGGAAAAATTAACAACTCAAGATGCCATCGATTGGTATAAAACCTATTACGCCCCAAATAATGCAATTTTGGTCGTGGCTGGCGACGTTAACGCAGAAGAGGTTTTTGAACTCGCGCGGAAATATTATGGACCGCAAAAAGCGATGACGCTACCAAAGCGGGAGCGTTTGAAAGAGCCACCTCAGCTTGCCAAGCGCATTGTTGTCATGATGGATAAACGGGTGAGAGAACCTTCTTGGCGGCAAACCTATTTGGCACCGACAGGCAGAACTGGCGAGCTTAAAACAGTGAGAGCACTTGAGGTGCTCGACGAGATCTTGAGCGGTGGGGTAACCAGCCGTTTATATTCCAAATTGGTGATTGATGAAAAAATCGCCGTAGGAGCAGGAACCTATTACGATTCTGGTGCTTATGATCAGTCTTCCTTTACTGTTTATGGAAGTCCTGCAAACGGAACCGACTTAGAAATTTTAGAGATAGCCATAAAAACCATGATCAAGGATGTTCTTGAAAATGGTATTACTGAAGATGAATTAATGGCCGCAAAAAATCGGATGTTAGCATCTGCTATTTACGCCCGTGATAGTCTAAAGGGAGCCGCAAATATATTTGGTGGTGCATTGGCAAGTGGCGAGAAAATTGAAAATGTTGTTAATTGGCCCAAGCAAATTTCGGAAGTAACCGCAGAAGATATTTCGATTGCCGCCTCTCTCATTTTTGTTGAAAAACAATCAGTTGTTGGCAAGCTTTTGCCGGAGGAGAAATAAGATGAGAGTTTTCGCATTTATATGGATCGTTAGCTTAACTATCTCCTCTGCTTTTGTTCCCGCCGCCTTTGCCGCCAAAATTCAAGAAGTGGTAAGTCCCGGTGGCATTAAGGCATGGTTCGTCGAAGAAAAAACTATTCCCATCGTTAGCATGGAAGTTGTCTGGAAAGGCGGAGCTAGTACTGTTTCGGCAGAAAAAGCGGGGCTCGCTCATTTGATGGCATCGACCATGGATGAAGGGGCCGCAGATCTGGACAGTAAGGCTTTTCAAAAGAAGATGTCCGATTTGGCGATCTCATTGTCCTTTGATGCTGCAAAAGATACCTTCGGTGGCAGCCTGAAGACTTTGTCCGTGAATAAAGAAGAAGCCTTTCGCCTATTCTCGCTGGCGATCAGTGCACCCCGTTTTGATACGGATCCGGTTGAGCGCATCAGAAATCAAATTTTGGTTGGCTTGAATAGAAAACTTGCTAATCCTAATAGTTTGGCAGGGCGGGCGTGGTTTGAAGCTGCGTTTAAGGGGCACGCTTACGCCAATCCAACCATGGGTTCGCTTGCAACTATGAAGGCGCTCACAACAGCGGACCTTCGACAATTTAAAGACAAACAAATCGCCCAAGACAATATGGTCATTTCAGTGATCGGTGATATTCGCGTAGAAGAATTGGGTCGCCTTCTTGATCAAACATTTATGGGAATTCCGAAAAAATCGGATTTGAAATTCCCCATTGATGTGGATCGTGTGAACGGGCCCTTACTTGAGATTATCCCTCAAGATATCCCGCAAAGTGTTGTCATCTATGGTGGTAACGGAGTGAAGCGTGATGATCCTGAATATTATGCGGCCTACGTTCTAAACTACATTTTGGGCGGCGGCGGTTTTGAATCGCGCCTCACAAAAGAGATCCGCGAAAAACGAGGGCTCGTATATTCCGTCTATAGCTACTTATCGCCGTTTCAAAGGGTTGGTTTACAGCTAGGCGGTTTTGGAACCAGCAATGCATCTGTTGCTGAAGCGATTAAATTGGTAAAATCGGAGCTTGTCAAAATTCGCACAAAAGGCGTAACGGCAGAAGAACTCGATGCCGCAAAGAAATATCTGAACGGCTCATTTCCCCTTCGGTTATCTTCTAACTCGCGAATAGCTAATATTATGGTGAGTATGCAGCTGTTTGATTTGCCGGTTAGTTATTTGGATGAACGTCCCAAACACATTAATGCGGTCTCACTTGCGGATGTTAAAAAAGTTGCAAACCGCCTAATGGATCCAGATGAATTGATTATTACAATTGTCGGTAAGCCTGAGGGGATGACGCCAGAAAATTGATGGCTAATTGAACATTGTTAGCCAAATACGAGATTGTTCGTATATAGTTAATTTAAACTAACATACGCCTAAACGAGCATCTTGGACCTGGACGATAATGCATGCCTTATAAGCAAACTTTCGAGAATTGTTTTTCTTCAGCGGAAGGTAAAGAACAGAACTGGGTTCATACCGCTTTTTTGAAGGCTTTATCGGAAACAGAAAATATCGCCCAATCGCTGACGGCTTTGAAAGAAGATGGGCGAATGCCTATTTTGGAATTGCCAGAACGATTGGACGATTTAGCGGCGTTGAGCGAACATCCGTTTGTAACTGATACTAATTTTAGCCGATTTGTTGTCGTGGGTATCGGTGGGTCCTCGCTGGGCGCGCAAGTCCTGGTTAATATTCGGAACAAAGATGAAGCACCATATTTACATTTTTGGGATACGCTTGACTACCATGTGATGCATCCGCATTTATCAGGCTCAAAATTAAAAGACACCCGGTTTTTGCTGGTATCAAAATCGGGGACAACACCTGAAATTTTGGCGCAAACCCTATTGGTGATCGAAGCGCTTAATTCTGAAGGCGGCAAGGCGGCCGTTAGCGACCAATGCCTTATCATTTGTGAGCCGGGGGACAATCCTTTGGGTTATATCGCTGATAAATGGGATATTCCAAGGCTTGATCATGATCCCTATATTGGTGGCCGTTATTCAGCCTTCTCTTTAGTCGGTGCGTTGCCAGCATTAATCGCTGGTATTGATGTGGCAGCGGTTCGGCAAGGTGCAAAAGAAGTATTGGATGATGCGCTTATAAATCCGGAAGCCGCGCCACGTGTATCCGCTGCCCTTAATCATTCGCTTGGTGATTTATGTGGCGTAAAAATGAACGTTTTGATGCCGTACGCGAAACAATTGGAGCCATTTACCCATTGGTATCGTCAGCTTTGGGCTGAAAGTATTGGTAAAGAAGGGCGTGGGAGTACTCCGCTAAATGCGTTGGGGCCCATTGATCAACACAGTCAGTTACAGTTGTGGCTTGATGGTCCTAATGATAAATTTTTCACCCTTATCGTTAATCAAGAAGATGACGCCAGCCCAATTATGGATGTCTCGATCGCTGATAATATTCCCGAATTGGATTATTTGAAAAACCACCGGATCAGTGATGTGGTGCGTGCTGAAGCTCATGCCACAGCCAAAACCCTCGCTGATCGAGGAAAATATCTACGCTGCATTTATATTAAAACGTTGGATGAGAAAACCATCGGTGCATTGTTAATGCACTTTATGTTGGAAACCATCTTTACCTGTTACCTTTTGGGGGTTAATCCTTTTGATCAGCCTGCTGTAGAGGAAGGCAAACGATTAACCAAAATGTATCTTAAGGGTGAAGAATGAAACTCCGGAGACTACCGGACAATATTGTCAACCAGATTGCTGCGGGTGAAGTTGTTGAAAGACCCGCATCCGCTGTGAAGGAATTGGTCGAAAACTCTATTGATGCTGGCGCTGATCGGATTGACGTCGTCATGCGAAATGGCGGGCGTTCTCTAATTACCATTACAGATAATGGAAAGGGAATGACACCAGATGAGCTCGAACTTTGTTTCGAAAGGCACGCGACATCTAAACTTCCCGATGAAGATTTGGTCAATATTCAACATCTAGGCTTTCGAGGGGAAGCAATCCCTTCCATCGCATCCGTTAGCCGAATGTCCATAGCAACGCGAACGGCTGACGATGACAGCGGATGGCGGCTTTTAGTTGAAGGCGGAAAGCGAAGCGAAATTGAACCTGCAGCCTTATCGAAAGGCACACGCGTTGAAGTTCGTGATATTTTCTATGCGACTCCTGCACGCCTCAAATTTCTGAAAAGTGAGCGAGCAGAGTTTGGGGCAACACTTGACGTCATGCGGCGCCTTGCTATGGCGTATCCTGCCATCGCTTTCACTCTATCCGATGAAAAAAGAACAGCCTTGAAAGTCAGCGCTGCGCAAGGCGATTTATTTGAAGCTTGGCTCGACCGTCTTGGTGCGATTATGGGGCGTGAGTTTTCTGAAAATGCCTTGAAAATTGACGCAGAACGAAATGGCGTTGTGCTCAGTGGGTATGCGGGTGTGCCGACATTTAATCGGGGTAATGCCACCATGCAATTTATGTATGTCAATGGACGCCCAGTTAAAGATAAATTATTCACAGGTTCGGTTCGTGCAGCTTACATGGATCTGCTGGCACGGAACAGGCACCCGCTCATGGCGCTCTTCTTGGAAGTGCCTGCGGATCTTGTCGATGTTAATGTCCATCCTGCAAAAGCCGAAGTGCGCTTTCGCGATTCAGGCGGTGTTCGCGGTTTGATAATTGGGGCGCTACGGAATGCGCTTGCTGCGAACGGGCACCAAGCCTCCTCAACCGTTGGTACTCAAGCGTTAAGTGCGTTCGAGCCACAGACACAACCTTTCCACATGCAATCAAGGCCTGCACAGCAGGTTGGTATGGGGAACTGGGCAGCTGTTCATCCGTCCCAGTTGCCATCAGGCGTTGCAGATGAGGCTGCGGCCTATCATGCGCCCCTTATGGGCGGAAGGGCAGATGGCGGTGGCTCTATGCCTATGCAGCCATCAGCGCCGCCGCCAGTTTATGGCAGTGCAGGGGTCGAACATGTTCAAGATCTTGAAATGTACCCACTTGGTGCCGCACGGGGACAGTTACACGAAACTTATATTGTCGCGCAAACCCAAGATGGAATGATCTTGGTGGATCAGCATGCAGCCCACGAGCGGTTGGTCATGGAGCGAATGAAGAAAGCCTTCGCTGAAAAGACTATGAACCGTCAATTGTTGTTGTTGCCAGACGTTGTGGAAATTGACGAAGTTGCCGCAGAACGTGTTTGTTCAAGAGCGGAAGAGCTGGCCGAAATGGGTTTAGTGATTGAGCCCTTTGGTAACGGCGCAATTGTTGTTCGCGAAACACCTGCCATGCTGGGCACTTGTGATGTCAAAGGCTTGATACAGGATCTAGCCGATGATCTCGCCGAATTTGACACAGCGTTATCGCTGAAAGACAGAATAGATGATGTCTTTGCGACCATGGCTTGTCATGGTTCTGTGCGGGCAGGTCGGCGGTTGACCATCGAAGAAATGAACGCATTACTGCGCGAAATGGAGGTAACCCCTCATTCTGGGCAATGCAATCATGGACGACCAACCTATGTTCAGCTAAAACTTGCTGAAATCGAAAAGCTGTTTGGTCGGCGATAGTAACTTTCAGGAATAGTAGAATGCCAAATTCGGAAATCCGTACCTTTGACGTTGTTGTCGTTGGTGCTGGCGCTGCAGGTATGATGTGTGCCATCGAAGCGGGCAAGCGCGGCCGGAAAGTTCTTCTTTTGGAAAAATCCGATAAACCGGGTAAAAAAATCCTCATATCTGGCGGCGGTCGATGCAACTTCACTAACCTATTTGCGGCCTCTGATCGATATGTCTCTGACAATAAACATTTCTGTAAATCGGCTCTTCGGAACTATACTCAAACAGATTTTATTGCGTTGGTTGAGAAGTATGAAATTCTCTATCATGAAAAGAAACTCGGGCAGCTTTTTTGCGATAAATCAGCATCCTCTATTACTGATATGCTGCTAGATGAATGCGATGCAGCCGATGTGACGCTTTGGTGTGATGCTGGCGCGGATGCCATTGTAAAAGCGGCTGATGGCTTATATACGGTTGTTGTTGGCAAAGAGAAAGTCCGAGCAAATTCGGTTGTGATCGCAAGCGGCGGACTGTCTATTCCCAAAATGGGTGCAAATGATTTTGCCTTTAGAATGGCCAGTAGGCATGGGTTAAATCTAACTGAACTCCGGCCGGGGTTAGTTCCCTTTACGTTTGAGCAGTTAGATATGGATCGGTTTTCTGGCCTTACAGGAATTTCCGCAGACGTCACGGTGAAAATTGGAAAAGTTTCTTTTCGTGAAAATGTCCTGTTTACTCACCGAGGGGTTAGTGGTCCCGCCATACTACAAATTTCATCTTTTTGGAAGGTGGGCGATTTGCTCCATATCGATTTCTTGCCAGATGAAGATCTCATGGAGAACTTGAAGCTCGCGCGAAAAAATACCCCCAAAGGCAGTGTTAAGAAATATCTCCTTCAGCTATTGTCCTCGCGTTTGATGGAGAAATTAATATCGGATTTAGGTGAATTTCCTGAATTTGGAAATTGCTCAGATAAAATGTTTGATCAGATCGTGCGCCGTATAAAAAACGTAGAAATCACACCAAACGGAACCGAAGGCTACCGAAAAGCGGAGGTCACCGTTGGCGGCGTGTGTACAAGCGAGCTTAGCTCCAAAACCATGGAGAGTAAAAAGGCCAAAGGCCTCTATTTCATAGGTGAGGCCGTGGATGTAACCGGTTTTCTCGGTGGCTACAATTTCCAATGGGCTTGGTCTTCTGGATATACTGCTGGTCAATATGTTTGAGCTCACTGTCCAAGAGTGGCGCAATATTTGCCCCGATTTGACCGTTGACCAATGCGCGACTATTGAACCACTGCCTTTTACGGTGGCTGAGCTTACGTCTATAGCAGATCAGTTTTGGAAAACGGGTTACTTAAATATTCCGCAACTTCTTAGTCCTTCTGAGTTTGAGCCAATTATATCCGCTTTCAACGCTTTGCAGGCAGCGAATATACCACCTGTCTATATCTATATATTTGACCAGCCGTGGGTCTTGTTTGAAAAGTTGCGAACCTTAATTTCCCATTTTTTGGGAGATAAATATGCGCTTCTTCCAAATTTTTGGGCTTGGCATTTAAGTGAGCACGGGAAAACTGGTTGGCCGCCGCACCGTGATTGTGACGCAGAGACTGTTTTTCAAATTGGACCAGATCCAGTTCTAATGAGTTTATCTCTATGGATACCGCTCAGTGATGTGGATGAAGAGAACGGCTGTATGTCGGTGGTGGCGCGGTCAGAAGAGATAAACTTGCCAGAAGACGGTCGGTTAAATCTGGAAGATCTTTCAGCTTATGCAACTTGCCTGCCGGCCAAAGCAGGTTCTGTTTTGGGATGGCGCCAAGATTTAGTGCATTGGGGCGGTGAATTTACGCCAAAAGCAAAAACACCGCGGATCAGTTTATCGTTTGAATTTCAAAATAGGTTTTTCGATCCGCTAGTGGAACCGTTGCTGGATACTGGTCATCCACCAAAATTTACAGATCGCGTCGCATTGCTCGGGGCCCAGTTTGATAAATACAAACATATTGACCCCGACTTAGGCTGAAAACTAAAGAGTTTTTAAGAAAATCAATCTGGCAGCGCCATATTTCCGTTCATCCAACATTTCAAATCCAGCTGGACACTCAAATTTTTCTTTTGCAGCAAGTTCGACTACGCAAATAGTTCCCTCCTGCACCCAGCGTCCTGCGAGAAGAGCTGTTAAAGCTTTTTCCGCCAAATTTTTGTTGTATGGCGGATCCAGCAGAACTAGATCGGCAGGGGATGCCGCTGTTCCAGGCGCTGTTCCATCTCGCATCAGCATATCTGCGCTTCGTCTGAGATCAAAAGCTTCGATATTTTGTTTTACGAGTTTTAAACCACCCACATGGTTATCAATAAAGGTCACATGTGTGGCCCCGCGCGATAAGGCTTCCATGCCAAGCGCGCCGGTTCCTGAAAAAACATCCAACACACGAGCTCCCATAGGGAGTGGTCCATTTTCAGTTCGATAATCGCTACCGTGACCTAAAATGTTAAACAAAGCTTCACGCGTGCGGTCCGCAGTCGGGCGGATGTGTTCATCTTCAGGAAGGGCAAGTTTCTTCCCCCTGTAGGTTCCTCCAACGATGCGCATTAGCGTATTCTCTTCCGAGTTTGTTTCGAAGAGGCAGATGTTTTCCGGCGCTCTTTTCTGTCCATATCTTTGGTTGGGCGTTTGCCGCTCTCTGGTTTAGCTCCGCGTTCAGGTCTTGCGCTACTATCAGGTTTGGCGCTGCGTTCAGGTCTCTCGAAACGTTCAGTCGGCTGCTTCCCGCGTGTATTCCGCTCCATACGCTCAGCAGGGGTTAGCCGGCCTTTTATCTTTGGCGCTATGGGCTCATTTTTTTGCGCCCGTTTTACATTTTTAGGGGCAAAGCTACCTTGATCCTTAGGCTTCCGGCTTTGGAAAGGGACCGTTTCATCGTCATCGTTATCGTCGAATTTTTCAACACCCATTTGGTCGCGCAAAATTTTCGATTTAACTTCCTCGGTAGCTCCCGTTGGAAGTTCGCCCAACTGGAGAGGTCCATAAGAGACACGGATGAGGCGCAATACTGTGAAGCCTAAATGTTCCATAACTTTACGGATTTCACGGTTTTTACCTTCTCTAAGAGAGATGGTGAGCCACGAGTTGGCGCCTTTGCTACTGTCGAGAGTTGCTTCGATACCAATATAGCGAATGCCCTCGATGGTAACGCCTTTTTGAAGCGATTTTAGGGCATTTTCTTTTGGATGGCCGTGCACCCGGACCCGGTATTTGCGTTTCCAACCTGTGGCTGGAAGCTCTAGCCTCCGGGCCAATTCTCCGTCATTGGTCAATAAAAGCAGGCCTTCTGAGTTTAAATCAAGCCGTCCGACGGAAATAACCCGTGGCATATCTTCTGGAAGCTGATCAAAGACCGTCTCGCGGCCTTTTTCGTCGCGGTGACTTGTTACCAAACCGACAGGTTTGTGGTAACACCAAAGCCGAGGGCGCTCTAATTTAGGCATGGGTTTGCCATCGACCAAAATAAGATCTGTCGCTGAAACTGTAAAAGCTGGGCTGTCGAGTTTTTCGCCGTTCACAACGACGCGTCCATCTGTAATCCAGCGTTCGGCATCTCTGCGTGAACATAATCCCGCGCGTGCCATGCGTTTCGCGATGCGCTCTTTCTTTACTTCGTTTTCAGTCATGATTTTGAGGCCTCTTCAATAAATGCGTTGAAGATTTTCTTGTCTCCATCAGAAATTAAATATTCAGGGTGCCATTGCACACCGAGGCAGAACCGATATCGGTTATCCTCTATCCCTTCGATAACACCATCACTCGCTGTTGCGTTTACGATGATATTATCTGAAATGTCTTTTGCTGCCTGATGATGCGCGCTGTTTACAGGCAATGTTGTTGTTCCCACGATGCGGTGGAGCAGTGTACCGGGCTTAACGGCGACATCGTGTCCAGCCTCTGTCCGTGGGTTCGGTTGCTCATGTGCCAATGGATCAGTGACTTCATCGGGAATGTGCTGAATAAGGGTGCCCCCAAGAATGACATGGAGCAATTGTTGCCCGCCGCAAATTCCAAGCACAGGTTTATCCGCTTTTAGCATTTCTTCGGTGATGTTTTTCTCAAATGTTGTTCGGCGATCTTTGGTAATGACGGTCTCATGTCGGGACGTGGCTCCAAACATTGAAGGGTCAACATCAAAGGCACCGCCAGTGACAACCAATCCATCGAGCAGATTGCAATAGGAACTTGCGATTTCTGGCTCATGAGGGAGAGGGACAGGTATGCCACCACTTGCGGTGATTACATCTGCATAATTTTGCCGAAGGGCATACCACGGCATATTTGAATATCCGCCAGGGTCTTCGGAATCGAGTGTGATGCCAATAATTGGTTTTGTCATGTCTCCTTGTAAGCCTCAACCATTAACAACTCAATAGAAGAAGCCCCAACGAAATAAATATCTAGATGGCAGCTTGATGCTTGACGAGACAGGAAGCATTCGGCACTTTATGCTATGGACTTTGAAATAACGAATTATATGGAAGAAGCGCTACATACAGCCGAACTTTCAGGAAACAGGGGCGAAGTTCCAGTTGGTGCCGTGATTGTCGATACAAAAACAGGGCGAATAGTCGCTAAAACAGGCAATCAAATGGTTGGGCGCCACGATCCTACAGCTCATGCAGAAATGCTAGCAATCCGTGCCGCCGCCAATATGGTTGGCAGCCAACGGCTTGTTGATTGCGATTTGTATGTAACGTTGGAGCCTTGCCCAATGTGCGCGGCTGCGATCTCGCTTGCGCGTATTCGCAGATTGTATTTTGGGGCGTTTGATTCAAAAGGTGGCGGCGTTGAATATGGCCCGCGCATTTTTGATCAAACGACTTGTCATCATAAACCTGAAATCTACGGGGGAGTTGGTGAAGACCAATCAAGCCGATTGTTAAAAGATTTTTTTGCATCCCGGCGATAAAATTTAAATAAGTAACAAACAAAAAGAAGAAATGAGGAAGCGTCATGAATTTTGAATATTCAGATAAAGTGAAAGAACTCCAAGAGCGCGTACAAGCGTTTATGGATGAACATATTTATCCAAATGAAGATCTGTTTTACGAACAGGTCAATGAAGGCGATCGTTGGGAACCAACCGCGATTATGGAAGAACTTAAAGCAAAGGCCAAAGAAGTCGGCCTTTGGAACCTGTTCCTTCCAGAAAGCGACCTTGGCGCTGGTCTTACCAATTTGGAATACGCACCGCTTTGCGAAATCATGGGCCGTGTTTCTTTCGCGCCAGAAGTCTTTAACTGCGCAGCACCAGATACTGGCAACATGGAAGTTTTCGAGCGTTATGCAAATGATGAGCTGAAAGAGCGTTGGTTGAAGCCGTTGCTCAACGGTGAAATTCGGTCGGCATTTGCGATGACTGAACCTGCCGTAGCGTCTTCTGATGCGACAAATATTGAATCAGATATTGCCCGTGACGGCGATGAATATGTGATCAACGGGACAAAATGGTGGACATCCGGTGCAATGGATCCTCGTTGTAAAGTTCTGATTTTCATGGGTAAAACGGACAAAAGCGCGTCGGTCTACAATCAACAATCAATGATTGTTGTTCCTATGGATACACCAGGTATCAATGTGAAACGCTTCCTTCCAGTGTTTGGCTATGACCATGCACCGCATGGCCATGCTGAAGTTGAGTTTAAAGATGTTCGGGTACCTGCGGATCATATCTTACTTGGCGAAGGCCGTGGTTTTGAAATCGCTCAGGGGCGTCTTGGACCTGGCCGCATTCATCATTGCATGCGCCTGATCGGTGTTGCTGAACGGGCACTTGAGAAACTTTGCGTACGGGTTCAAAGCCGCGTAGCGTTCGGTAAAAAAGTTTCAGAGCAAACTGTTACGTTGGAGCGTATTGCAGAATCTCGGGCAATGATCGAACAGGCTCGTTTATTGACGCTGAAAGCGGCATACATGATGGACACCGTTGGCAATAAGAAAGCAAAAGCTGAAATTGCTATGATCAAGGTTATTGCACCGAACATGGCTTGCCAAATCATTGATTGGGCAATTCAAGCCCATGGCGGCGGCGGCGTTACAAGTGACTTTGGTCTTGCGTCTGCTTATGCCGGTGCACGGACATTGCGTCTTGCTGATGGTCCAGATGAAGTTCATCGTAACCAAATCGGCCGTTTGGAACTTAAAAAATACAGCTGATTACCTATTTGCCCTATGTCTGGGCAAGCAGTCTAATTTAAAGCCTCCGCTTTGGCGGGGGCTTTTTCTTTGCATAGAGGCAACTGCTCTTATATACAAGCGGGTGTAAGCTCGTATTTTTGAAAGTCGTTATTTTTATGATCAAGACAATAGGTTGGATAGTCTTCGCGATTATCGTGGTAGTCGGTGGCTTCCAGTATCAGTATGAAAGTCTTGATCCATGTGAATGGATGACACAAGAAATGGCCTTAACAGCAGGTCTTCCTGGCGTTAATGGCCTTGGCGATACTGCAGGAGCAATCCTTAGCAAAGGTGAGTGCCTTCAAAACTGGATGGATCTCCGTGTTAAAGGTGCCGAAAGTAAATAGGCCGGGAAACCCCCAGCCTATTTCGATGTCTGTCTCAGCTTTGATGTTAAGCCTTCAGTATATTTTTCGCACCGAGATCAGATAGCATTGTTGCAAATGCGGCATATGTTTTCGCGCGGTCAGAACTGGCGTTCCCATCAAGGCCACGCTTGTAGACGCCCTGAACAATTGCCGCTAATCTGAAGAATGAAAACGCAACATAGAACGGCCAGTTTTCAATGCCCTCCCGGCCTGTTCGCTTGCAATACGCTTCAATGTAGGCTTGCTCAGATGGGATTCCGCTTGTCTCGTAATTGGTGGTGACCAGGCCGCCAGATGAGGGATGCATGAAATGATACGTCATGCAGTTATATGCAAGGTCGGCCAGAGGATGCCCAAGCGTACAAAGCTCCCAATCTAAAACTGCAACCACTTCAGGTTTAGTTGGATGGATGATCATATTTTCAAGCCGGTAGTCACCGTGGCAAATGGTGTTTTCCAGATCTTTTGGCATATTTGCAGGCAGCCATTCGATCAGTTTTTCCATTGTAGGTACGACTTCAGTTTCTGAAGATCGGTATTGCTTAGTCCAGCGACCAATTTGTCGTTCGAAAAAATTACCTTGTTTACCAAAATCAGTTAATCCAACAGCATCCACATCAACATTATGCATCTTTGCCAATGTATCGTTCATTGCATCGTATATAGCTGATCGTTCAGCAGGATCCATGCCCGGCAGTTCCGGCTGGCGGAAAATTCGGCCGTCTACTTTTTCCATGATGTAGAAGGGTGTTCCAATAACATCGGAGTCTTCGCAAAGGCTATAAGTTTTCGCCACAGGAACATCAGTGTCTTGAAGTGCAGACATGATAAGATATTCCCGCTCCACCGCATGAGCTGATGGTAGCAGAACTCCGGGTGGCTTCTTCCGCATGACGTATTCTTGGTCTGGTGTGTGGAGTAGAAAAGTCGGATTTGATTGTCCGCCTTCAAATTGGCTAACAGTCAAAGGACCTTTATATCCATCGACATTTTGTTCCATATAGTCAACGAGACTACTTTCATTAAACTTATGGGCGTCCCGGACCGCAGTCACTTCTGCATCATCAGCCATCGAGTTTCCTTTGCTCTTATTGTTATTGATTTATTGGCTATTTATTAAGGATCAATTCTACTTGTTCCCAGCCTTTATGCGCAAGTGGTTTGGCGCGCTGGCCCATATCTTTAGCATGCTGACTGGACGCTGTCCCGTCGACAACACGTCCCATAATACCTTGTAAAATAGCGGACAGGCGGAACATGTTATAGGCCATATAGAAATCCCAATTGGCGATACTGTCGCGTCCCGTACGCTTGCAATACATGCGAACATATTCGTCTTCTGTTGGTATGCCCAAAGAGGGTAAATCCAATCCCTTTAGCCCGCGAAATAGCTCAGGCTCTAACCGCCAAGTCATGCAATGGTATGAAAAGTCAGCCAACGGATGCCCGAGTGTGGAAAGCTCCCAATCCAGAATGGCAATTACTTCTTTGCTAGAACGATCAATAATAGTGTTATCCAGGCGGTAGTCACCATGCACGACAGAAGTCTCATCGCCTGCCGGAATATTCTCTGGAAGCCATTCCATGAGCTTGTTCATGGCATCAATATTTTCGGTTTCGGATGCTTTATATTGTTTGCTCCAGCGGTTTATTTGGCGGGCAAGATAATCCGTTGGTTTACCGAAATCTTCAAGGCCAGCTGCTTTGTAATCAACTTTATGAAGCTTTGCGATCGCCGCATTCATTGAATTAAAGGCAGCGGATCTTTCATCGTTTGTGAAATGGGGAAGTGCGGGGTCCCATTCAATATCACCATCAACAAAATCCATTATGTAGAAAATGGTCCCGATAACCTGTTCATCCATGCAAAGGCAATAGGTGCGAGGAACAGGTACATCTGTGGTATTAAGGCCTGTGATAACCTTATATTCCCGGTCGACGGCATGGGCTGAGGGCAGCAAAACTCCCGGCGGTTTTTTCCGAAGAACGTATTTTTTTGAAGGCGTTACAAGAAGATAACTTGGGTTTGATTGCCCACCTTTAAATTGGCGAATTTCCAAAGGGCTTGTAAATCCGTCCACATGCTTTGACATGTAGTCTTCAAGGACCGCAGCATCTATTTGATGCCGATCCTGTACGTCCATAGTTCCTGAAAAATCGGAAGATGAGGTTGTCATTTTTATTTTTCCCTAGTTATTATTCTTCTCTAGCAATTGCTCTCCAACCAATATCGGAGCGGCAGAAGCCTTCGGGCCAGTTTATTTTATTAATTGCAGCATACGCATTTTTTTGCGCGTCGGTAACTGTTTGTCCTGTGGCTGTAACGCCTAGCACACGCCCGCCTGTGGAAAGTATCTCGCCACCTTCTTTTTTAGTTCCGGCATGTAATACAATCACATTCGGTGTCTCATTTGCGGCTGCTAGGTTAGCGATTTGGGTGTTCTTTACATAGGCATCGGGGTAGCCTTTTGCCGCCATTACAACAACAAGTGCAGCTTCATCTTTCCATGAAATTGAAACTTCGTTCAAAGTCCCGTTTGCCGTTGCCCGGAGCGCAGGCAGGATATCACTATCAAGACGCGCGCAAAGAACTTGAGTTTCAGGATCGCCAAATCGCACATTATATTCAATGAGTTTCGGACCATCCTGAGTGATCATTAGTCCTGCATAAAGGACCCCCGTATAGGGAGCGCCTCTACTTGTCATGGCCGCAACCGTTGGCTTGATAATAGTATCAATGGTTGTCTGGATCATTTCTTCGGTCATAACCGGTGCTGGTGAATACGCCCCCATGCCGCCGGTGTTTGGGCCAGTGTCGCCGTCGCCAACTGCTTTATGATCTTGAGCCGTGGCGAGAGGAAGAATGTTGGTGCCGTCAGTTAGAACGAAAAAACTAGCTTCTTCGCCTTGCATAAATTCTTCTATAACAATCTCTGCGCCAGCACCGCCAAATTTCCCGCCAAGAATATCATCAACGGTGGCTTCGGCTTCATCCAATGTGGTTGGAATGATAACGCCTTTACCTGCCGCTAGACCATCGGCCTTGATTACTATCGGCATGGATTGGGTTTTTAAATATTCTTTAGCAGCTTTTGGATCCGTAAAGCGCTCATAGGCCGCTGTTGGGATATCAAATTCACGGCAAAGGTCTTTCATAAAACCTTTGGAGCCTTCAAGCGCTGCAGCATTTGCGCGCGGGCCAAATGCGTCAATTCCAGCAGCAGAAAGGTCATCTACCAATCCAGCAACGAGCGGTACTTCTGGGCCAACAACAACAAATTCGATTTTGTTCTTATGGCAAAAATTGATGACTTCATCTGAAATCTCAGTGTTTAGAGGAACGCAAACCGCCACTTCCTCAATGCCACCATTTCCGGGCGCACAATAAAGGGTTTCGATGTCAGATGATTTTTTAAGTGCCCAACAAAGGGCGTGTTCGCGGCCACCAGAGCCAATAACTAATACATTCATTTTAAGATGCACTATTTTCCTGTTTCGTTGTGCCCATCAGTGGGTGTAAAGTTTGTAGCATACCAATGGAACGATACAAATAATCTATAGGCTGTAAGTGTCAGATTCTCAATTTCCTGAAAAATCGAATATTCACGAGTTTACGGTAACCGAGCTAAGCGGTGCGTTGAAGCGTACTGTTGAAGACCAGTTCGGCCATGTTCGCTTGCGTGCAGAAATCTCTGGATTAAAGCGCGCGGCTTCCGGGCATGTGTATCTCGCGTTGAAAGATGAAAAAGCAGTCCTAGACGGCATTATGTGGCGCGGTGTGGCGCAAAAACTGACTTTTCAGCCGCAAGATGGTCTGGAAGTGGTTTGCACCGGTAAGCTGACAACTTACCCCGGCCGCTCAAAATATCAGATTGTTATCGAAAGTATGGCCCCTGCAGGTGTGGGCGCTTTGATGGCACTGCTGGAAGAGCGGAAGAAAAAACTCGCCGCTGAAGGATTGTTCTCGACCGACCGAAAAAAAGCTCTTCCCTACATGCCTCAAGTGATTGGTGTCGTGACTTCACCCACGGGGGCAGTGATTCGAGATATCTTGCACCGACTTCGGGATCGTTTCCCCACCCATGTTCTTCTGTGGCCGGTTTTGGTCCAAGGAGATGTTGCTGCGGGGCAGATCGCGGCGGCCATTCGAGGGTTTAATGAAATCCCAAAAGACGGATCTGTTCCAAGGCCTGATTTGCTTATCGTTGCGCGGGGCGGGGGCAGCCTTGAAGATCTTTGGGCATTTAATGAAGAAGAAGTTGTTCGAGCAGTAGCAGAAAGTGAAATTCCGCTTATTTCCGCCGTTGGACATGAGACAGATACCACACTGATTGACTATGTGTCAGATCGCCGGGCACCAACCCCAACGGCTGCGGCTGAAATGGCTGTCCCCGTTCGATCTGAATTGCTCAATTACGTGGAAGATCTTGATCGGCGCGTTCGAAGAGGATTGACCCGATCTATTGGCGAGAAAAAGGATCGTTTGACCGGCCTTGCTCGGGGATTACGTGATCCGCAATCCATGATCGCTGATAAAATCCAGCACCTTGATAATTTGGATAGCCGCCTAAACAGTGCTGTTGGCAACTCGGTTGCGCTGAAAAGACAACGCTTTACCAGCGTCTCAGCCCAGCTAAGACCGGATCTTTTGAAACGGGGATTCACCCAAAACTCTGAGCGATTACAGAATTTTCAATCGAGAATGGACCGGGCGGTTGCTGTAATTAAAAACCGATCAAACGATCGATTGAATTCGACAGCTCGTATGATGGAAAGCCTATCGTTTAAGCGGGTTCTTGCTCGCGGATACTCTATTGTAAAAGACAGTGATGGTGTTGTGATTTCAAACGTAAAATCAGTGTCTGATGGGCAGTCGGTTTCTGTTCAATTCCAAGATGGTAGCGCAAATGCAACTATTGGTGAAAATGTCAGTGTACCTCCGTCAGCACTGGTGAAAAAAGCGGCAAAGAAAACTAAGGTACCGAAATCTGAACAGGGGACTTTGTTATGACCCGCTGGACAATAACGTTTGTTTTTTTATTTATTGCCTTCCCGGCACTAGGGGCCAACGCGGTTGATACGGACGTATTAAAACTCTCTGGCTCGTTTTTGCAGGGAGGTGTTGTCTTTGGGCAAACTAAAAGCGGATCATCTGTTGCGCTGGATGGCCGCCAGGTCAGAGTTTCAAAAGACGGTCGTTTTGTCATTGGCTTCGGCCGTGATCATCAAGTGAACTCCCTGCTAACAGTAAAGACGCAAACTAGTATTCGAATTAGCCATCCTATTCAGGTGAAAACGCGGCAGTATAAGACAGAAAAAGTAAATGGATTGCCGGCGTCGAAAGTGACCCCTAGCGCAAAATTCCTAAAACGCATCCGAAAAGAAAACGGAAAAATTGCTCAAATTAGAACTTTGGACACAGATGAAAATTGGTATCAATCGGGCTGGAAATGGCCTGCAATTGGTAGAATTAGTGGTGTGTTTGGAAGTCAGAGAGTTTTGAACGGTATTCCGAAAAGACCGCATTATGGACTTGATGTAGCGGCTCCCATTGGGACGCCCATTGTTGCATCAACAGATGGTACCATCCATATGGCAGAGAAGGACCTCTATTATACTGGCGGGACCGTGATGATCGATCACGGGCACGGATTAGTATCTGTTTATTCCCACTTGTCAAAACTATCTGTAAAAGTCGGAACGTTTGTTAAACAGGGAACAAAGATCGGTGAAATCGGCGCAACCGGCAGGGCAAGTGGCCCACATCTGGACTGGCGATTAAACTGGTTTAAAGAACGGTTAGACCCACAATTACTGCTGGGGCCCATGCCAAAAAAATAGGGTTTATTTCTTTGGCTCAAAGTCTTTCAACAAATCCATTAAAACAGGATGCAGCGCAGCCCCGCTTGAAATGACGGTCTCGTGCACAGGATCTTTTTGGTTG
>Ga0209826_1000586_pt1 | contig 25956 bp, 21 predicted proteins | sample GOMGulsemesocosm_5_FD_184637 | JGI IMG/M metagenome (GOLD analysis project Ga0209826, IMG submission 184637) | Methane-oxidizing microbial communities from mesocosms in the Gulf of Mexico - GOM15C Gulf of Mexico (SPAdes) (version 2) | ecosystem: Environmental > Aquatic > Marine > Cold seeps... | reverse complement strand
AAATTTGAAAATCTAATCAATCAATATATGTTGAAATAACACAGGCTTCGCGGACCTAAAGGTCCGCGGAAGAACCTTAATTCAGGGAGGCGGCTTTGCGCCTCCTTTTTGGTGCTGGCCCGGTTGAGCTTCTGACTATCAATTTGTGAGGTACTATTTCAGCTTCAATTCCAATGTCTTGGCCTTCAATCGCACTGATCAAGCGCTGCATCGTACGCCGCCCTATTTCTTCTGTAGGCTGCGCAATAGTGGTAAGCGGTGGATCGAGTATTTCTGCGTAGCGAATATCATCGAAACCAAGCACTGAAATATCTTCGGGGATTCTTAACTTGGCCGATTTTATTTCATACAAAGCTCCCATAGCCATTTCATCGTTAGCACAAAAAATGGCGGTGGGTCGCTCAGGGTGATTCAATAATTTTCGAGTTGCGATGCGAGCGCCGTCGATGGTAAGCGCTCCCTCAAGTACCCAGCCTTCGGCGATGGGCAGTTTCGCAGCTTTCATCGCGCGTTGATAACCGTGCTCACGATCTTGAGTTAAGGTAGAAGTGTGTGTGCCATAGATAAAGGCAATGTTTTTGTGTCCAAGACCAATTAAGTAATCTGTCGCTTCCATAGAAGCCGACATATTGTCGATGCGCACACTGGGAAAATGGCTGAGTTCGGGGGTGACACTTTCACAGCTAATAATGATCGGCTGACGTTTACGATTGACATCCGACAAATTTGTGGGCGTAATCGGGCAGATACTGGCGAGAAGAATAATTCCGTCAGCCTGCTTGGAAAAGATCATGTTGCTGTAGTCATCGGCCGTCAGGGTATCAAACTGAGTCTCACGAATGAATATACTGTAGTGTTGTTCTTCCGCTATGCACTGAATACCTTTCATCACGCCTTCAAAGAAAGGGTCGCCGATAGAGGGTAAGACCACAAAAATAATACCTGATTTGCCACGACGAAAATTACGCGCAAGCGTATTAGGTGCATATCCGCTTTCACTGATCGCAGCCTGTACTTTATTACGCGTGGCTTCCTTCACTTGCTCAGGGTTATTAATGTAGCGGGAGACGGTGGCAATTGAGACATTCGCCATTTGAGCAACGTCTTTAATTGAGGCCATTGTTTTTTCCTGGAGACATCTTTCTTGCCAAGTCTTATTAGAGACTTTCAATTGTACGTGAAGCTCAATTGGCAGGCAAAGGAATACGCCCCAGAAACTTTAGGCGGATAGATCAAAAGCCGCGGTAAACGATCTGTAAAACTCGATAGCCAAGTCAGGTAATGCCCAAGATTCTACGATTGCTCGCCTCATCACTTTCGCCACCGGCAAAATCGTCAAAGGCCGTCTCCGGAGGTCGAATCAAATGACGCTCGATAAAAGGCGCCCCTTCACGGGCGCCGTCCTCCGGATGTTTTAAGCAGCATTCCCATTCCAACACCGCCCAACCATCATACCCTTTAGCGGTCAAACGCGAAAAGATGCTGTTAAAATCAACTTGCCCATCGCCCAAGGAACGGAAGCGGCCCGGACGATCTACCCACCCTTGATACCCTCCATACACTCCGCAGCGACCATTAGGATTGAACTCTGCATCTTTTACGTGAAACGCCTTAATTCGCTCATGATAGATGTTGATGAAGTCGAGGTAATCCAGTTGTTGCAACACAAAATGACTGGGGTCATAAAGAATATTAACTCGCGGGTGATTGCCTGTAGCCTCTAAAAAGCGTTCGAAAGTCACACCATCGTGCAGATCCTCACCGGGGTGAAGCTCGTAACAAATATCCACCCCGGAATTGTCAAACGCATTGAGAATAGGCATCCAGCGCTTCGCCAACTCTGCAAAGCCGGTTTCGACTAAACCCGCGGGACGTTGCGGCCAGGGGTAGACCGTGTGCCATAACAAAGCGCCTGAAAAACTGGCGTGTCCGCTTAAACCCAGTCGTTCGCTGGCTTTCGCCGCACACAACATTTGGTTGACGGCCCAAGCCGTGCGAGCTTCAGGTTTGCCCTTTACTTCATCAGGTGCAAAACCGTCAAACATGCTGTCATAGGCGGGATGCACGGCCACCAACTGCCCTTGTAAATGCGTGGAGAGTTCGGTGATTTGCAAACCAAATTCAGCGGCAGTACCAGTGAGTTCATCGCAGTAAGTTTGACTTTCCGCCGCCTTCACCAAATCCATACAACGAGCATCCCAACTGGGTAGTTGCACGCCCTTATAGCCAAGGCTGGAAGCCCATTGGCACAGATGTCGAAAATTATTGAACGGGGTCTCATCGCCCATAAACTGTGCGAGGAAAATTGCCGGACCTTGAATCATTTTCATTGCCATCACTCCTGAATTTCAAACCATTTTTGATCTGATGCATTACTGGCCACCAGAGATTCAATCAAAGCCATTCCCCGCACGCCATCCTCAATGCCTGGGTAGTCAAACGCGGCCGGTTCATTGCAGCCATCGATTGCATGGGCCCGCACAGCCGCTGAAAAATTTCGATAAATATTCGCAAAGGCTTCAAGGTAACCTTCGGGGTGACCCATGGGTGTACGTGTATTTGCCGCGGCCATTGCACTGTGCGCCCCACCGGTGCGATAAACTTGCATTGGTCCTACTTGAGGCTTCAGCACTAGTGTATTGGGCTCTTGCTGTTGCCACTCCAAACCACCCTTCTCGCCGTACACGCGGACGGTCAAATTATTTTCTTCCCCTGCAGCCACCTGGCTGGCGTGAAGAATGCCCTTTATACCCTCGCCCATTTTCATCAATACCATGCCGTCATCGTCCAATAAGCGATCTGGGACAAAGGTCGTGAGTTCCGCGCAGACACTGTGAATATGACTACCGCAAATGTATTCAGCGAGATTGGCGGCGTGGGAGCCTATGTCACCCATGCAGCCACTCGCCCCTGACATCGCGGGGTTCGTACGCCACGCGGCTTGCTTGTTGTCGCTGCCCGCCGGTTCAGACAACCAACCTTGAGTGTATTCAACAATAACCTTCCTCAGTGGGCCCAATTTTCCCTCACTGATCAGCTGGCGCGCCTCCTTCACCATGGGGTAACCCGTATAGGTATGAGTGAGCCCAAATAACAAGCCCGTTTCTTTAACCAATTCCCGAAGTTGCTTGGCTTCATAAAGGTTCAGCGTCGCCGGTTTATCACTGATCACATGAAAGCCCGCGAGAAGTGCTGCACTAGCAACTGGAAAATGCATGTGATTAGGCGTAACGATGGCAACAAAGTCCATGCGCTCATTTTCCGGCAACTCAGCTTCGGCGCGGAACATAGTTTGATAGCTTTCGTAATTTCTGCTGCAATCAATACCTAAGTCTCGGCCCGAAGCACGGGCTTTTTCTGGGCTGCTACTGAAGGCGCCGCACACTAACTCGATCTCGCCATCGAGAGCTGCCGCCATTCGATGCACTGCGCCGATGAAGGCACCTTGACCACCACCGACCATGCCCATTTTTAGTTTCTGCTTCATGATTAACCCTGCCATTTTTTAAATTACCCGATCATTGCCGCCGTCAACAGGCAATTGCGCTCCCGTAGTTTTTGCTAGGGTGCCGTCGGCAAATGCGAGCACCGCCGCCGCCACATTGTGTGACTTAATTTCGGTTTTCAGCAAATTGCGCGTTTTATAATCCGCCACACTCATGTCATAGCGGCGAGCAGAATTCGCTAAAGCCTCTTCGGTCCACAGCTGTGTATCAAATACAGCATCGGGGTGCACCGCGTTTACCGTGATACCCTCAGGCGCTAGCTCCAATGCGGCCACTCTCATCAATTGTGTCAGGCCCGCCTTAGACACCGAGTAGGCCGCTGCCCCAGCACCCGGTGCAGTGAAGTTGCGTGAGCCCATGAAAATTACCGACGCGTCAATGCCGCAGCGGAGATAGGGAATGGCGTGTTTCAATAAGAGCTGATGGGAAGACAAATTGACGTTCAGGGTCCGATCCCATTGTTGGGCGTCAAGCTTTTCAATGTGAGCGCCAGCGGTAAAAATACCAGCGTTCGAAACCAGTACATCCAAGCCTCCATAGCTATCAACCACCCTCGCCAGTGCTTGTTCAACCTGTACTTCTTCAGTGAGATCTACTACCAAACCTTCAAAGCCGGGCGTGTTCATTTTCTCGAGTATTTCGGGATTTATATCCAGGCCCACCACCACAGCACCCTGATCCCGCAAGGCTTCGGCGCAGGCCAAACCAATGCCCGCCGCAGCGCCACTGACTACCGCCACTTTTCCCGTCAAACTCGGACTCGCCTGCTGGCGTTTTAATTTGGCCTGCTCTAGTTCCCAGTATTCTATGTCGCGCAAATCCTGTTCTTGTAGTCCCTGCCAACCCCCTAACTGCTCGGCATAAGTGAGTGCAATTAAAGTAGCTTCCGCTACATCGGCGGAAATGTCTGCCCGCTTTAAGTTAACGCCGTAACTGCGACTCTCCCCACCGGGAAAGATCATCCAGTGAGGATGGCTCGGTAGACGCACAAGTTCGGGGTCATTTGCACGCTCAAAATACGCGAGATATTCATCGTGAAAATTTTCTAAGTCTAGCTGGGCATCATCGCCACGGGGCATACCGGGAAAGGGCTTGTTGTGAAGTACATGCTCGGGAGTTAACGTTCCCCGTCGTAACATGCGACCCACAAGCGCGGTCTTATCGGCGGCAATACGAGCACTCTTACGAGAGATCAGCGGCTGCCCCGAAAAGGCACTAGCCGCTTTGCGATAACGAGCTACTTTAAGCGCGTCCGATGAAAGGGTTGATTCAGAACCCTGCATTTTTTTCGCCACTGAACGCACAGCGGCTTGGCCAAATGTGTCTGTAAGATAACGCTCCGCCCTATCAACGGTAGCGATCATATTGTCATAGCTCTCTTTGGCCTCATTAGAAAATGTAAATACCCCGTGATGCTCTAGAATCACAGCATCCACACCTTCAAGCCCGCCTTTGGCAATCACTTCGCGAAACTGTAGAGCCAAATCAAAACCTGGTTTTATATAGGGGAGAAAAAGCACCCGTTCACCGTAGACAGATTTCATTAAAGCCAAACCATCGGGGCTATTTGAAAGAGTCAGCACAGCGTTCGCATGGCTGTGATCCACATACTTATAGGGGATTAGCGCGTGCACAATGGCTTCAATAGAGGCCGCTGCCGCATTGGGATTGAGGCGCGCCACTTTAAGGTCCGCCACCATATCCGGATCACTAAGCTCATCAAGCTCAGCCAAGCGCAGCACTTTTGCCAACTCCAGCGCGGTATAACCCTCCTCGCCCATACTGGCTAAATCATAGCCACTGGCCTTCACCCAAATAATGTCGAGGGTTTCACCAAAGCGATTAATGGTGCTGGATTTAAGCGAGGTATTGCCGCCACCATGCAAAACTAGATTTCTGTCTGATCCTATCAAGCGAGAGGTAAATACTCTTAAATCCAAATCCGTATCGCAAGCGCTGGCGGTCTGTTCATCCCATCTATTTTTCATGCTATTTTGGTTTCCAAATCGATCATATTGGTTAAAATTTCAACCGCACGAGTCACAAAGTTTTCATCTTCAGCATTGTTGTTCATGCGAACACATTCAATGTGTTCGGGCAGAACACGCTCCACTGACTTATGAAAAATGGCGTCACTTTCAGGGTCGTAAAGGGCTCCATCTTTCGCTGAATAGCTACTGACCCCAAGAGTGGGAAGCATAAATACAGTATTGCTGCCACAGTGCTGAAGACGCTCTGCAATCACCGACATAATTTCGGTCATTTCCTCGCCGGTAGTGCGCGGAACAAAAATTGAGGGATTGTGATAGCTATAAATTGAATCGCGATATTTTTCCGGAACGGTGTTGGGTTCATCCAAAAGAATTCCCAAGTGATCAATACCGCCTGGCACGACCACTTGCGGCAAACCCAGTTCGGCCGCCACGCTCAAACGGTTTTTGTCAGCGGCACGAATACCACCAAATACTGAGTCTGCGATATCGCCGAGCCCGTAATCAAATACCGCCGTGATGATGCCCTCCCTCATCATTTGTTCCATGGCCCGTCCACCCGCCCCCACCGCGTGAAACACAATGGTTTCATAACCTTTCTCGGTGAATTGTTGAATCGCTTGCATACAACCTTGTGTCAGCACGCCCAAATTGGAAATACCAATTAAGGGTTTGGCCCGATCAAATTCCATGCGCGATGCAATTTTGGCCATTCCACAAACCGCTCCGGCTGCATTGGACAGAATGCGACGCATAAAAGGATTCAGGCCCAGAATGTCGGCCACCGAAAACATCATGGTGATGTCTTTAATACCCACATACGGTGAGGTATCACCGGAGGCCAAGGTCGACACCATGACTTTCGGCAGGCCATAGGGCAAAGTTTGCATCACCCGGCAAGCATTGCTGGTGCCCTGGGTTCCACCCAAGCTGATAATGCCATGCACACGGTCACTGGCAATTGCTTCGCTCACGATCAATGTGGCGCCTGCCACCATCACCTGAGAAGCTACATCTCTTGAGGGCTGCTCAAGTAAAACCGACAGCGCAGTGCCTCCTCGTTCGGCAACGGTTTGCTTATCAATATCCACTTCAATTTGGGTTTCACCCACCACGCCAAAATCAATGAGTAAGGCCGTGCCCCCCTGAGACTCAATTTCACTTTTGAGATACGCACACTCTTCACCTTTGGTATCCATGGTGGCCAAAATTGCAATGCATTTACTCATAGTGATCCTCCCTTATTCGTAGTCACTCATGAATGAAAGGTCAATTCAGAAAATGCCTTGGCCGCTGTGCTGACCGCACGCTCAATAGGCAGACGTTCAGTGGATGAACCCGTCCAAAAACCATGACCTGAAGTATGGTCGAGCATGTATTGGGCATCTGTAGGATTTTCCATGGCCGCACCGTGACCCACCAGTATCACCTCAGGGTGAACATCTAGTACCGCCTGATAAACGGCTTCAGTATCGGCGGCCGTCTGCTCGATGGTGCTGCCATTGTCATAGCCGCTGCGGCCGCCTTTCGTGGTGCCTGCGTGGTAACAGAAAATGTGCGGTTTGGCCTGACGACAAATATCTAAAGCGTCCTCTGGGGTAAAGGCTAAACCCACAGTGACCATATCCATTTCTTCTTTGGCGAAGCGCAGCATGTCTATTTCGTTTTGTAAGGTGATGCCTGCACTGCTCAGAACTTTGAAAATCTCGCTGTCTTTGTCCACGTAGCTGATGGAAGGGCCAATATTGGAAACGGCGTTAACCCCCATCCGGCGGCAGTCGTCCAGAACCATCGCCATGTCTTTCAAAGGATCGTTCGCATTCAGGCAAGCACAGACAAAAGCTTCGCCGTTCAAGGCTGGAACAATGTCTTCGCGGGTATAATTAAGGGTTTGCAGGTTAGAATCTAGGATAGGCCACATCATTGCCATGGTGCCCATGCCATTGGCTCGCAAGCGAGCTCCGGAAAACGTATTTATGCAATCCACTCCCGCGTCCTCCAACAAACGAGCCACCAAACCACTGCCGGCACTGGCAATCATAATGGGTTTACGTGCGGCTACTTTGGTGTGCAATTTTTCTAGAATTTTCTTTGTACTGATTCTCTTGGTGATCATTAGCGGTGGGGCTCCGTTATAAATATTCTGGCGTAGTCAGGCGATCAAGAAAGCGCTGGGCATGATATGTGAACTGCTGAAAGTGCTGCTCAGGATTCAGGTAGCGCGAAGGAATTTCCCGGAATGTGCAATTGGCCATTTTCTTCGCAAGCCCAAGCGCAATATCCAAAGGATGCAAGGGGTCGTGCTCGCAGGATAGGACCAATGTTGGAGTTCGAATCCCCTGCAATTGCTCAGGGTATATAAAAGGTTGGTCCATCACTAAGGCGGGCAATACCGCTGCGGCCGACTTAGCTTGCGACCGGTCTAATAAGGCTCGAATAGAGCGGGCACAGGGTGGATTGTAGGTATCCAGCTCGCGTAATAAATCGTGCTTATTCAGTTTTTCCTGAGCATGGTCTAAGCCCACAGAATCAATCCACAAACCGACGCTGGCGACAATTTCCAAATTAGCGACGGCTGGAGTATTGAGCCAAGCTGGCCGTTGTAGCAGCAGAGCATCCACCCTCTCCGGCCAACGCATGGCGACCTGTAAACAAACCCCCGCGCCCATAGATATGCCACCCAATAAGGCGCTGGCAATACCCAGTTCATCCATCAAAGCTTGTGTTACTTCTGCGAAAAAAGAGAAACTGAATTTTTCCCGATCGCTGCAAACACTTTGGCCATGCCCAGGCATGTCCACGCAAATAACTTGCAAGTTTTTCATTTCCGCACACAGCGACAAGGCCTGTTCGCAATCAGCGCCCAGGCCGTGTAGAAAAATCAACGTTTTCCCGCCCGGGCGCTGATCGTCACAATCCCCCTCGACTGCCAGCGTCAAACGGCGACGCTGGTAGTGCAGGTCGCAGTTTTGATATTGAAAGCTAGGCATCGACGGCTAAGACCTCAGTTTCATCCGTGTTACTAGTCGCTTTTTCGCGGGCGCGATCAGACCACCAAATCAAACCAAATATGGGCAATAAAAATAGTGGAATATAAGCTACGGTCTGAAAGGATTCTTGTGATGCAAAACGCAGCACCTCATCCAACTCTGAACCTGACAAAGTACTTAATACCGCTACGCTGCCAGCCGCCTCTACCTTCGCTTGATCAAACACGGCGCCCAGAACGGGCAATAGAAATTGAATCGCCATGCCGCCAGCGAAACCCATCAGACCCAACATCAATGCGCCGCCCCGAGGGAAACGCTCTGCCACTATGGCCAGCATAGTTGGCCACATATAACATACGCCCACCCCCCATATGGTTGCCGCCGCAAATGCTGGCAGTGGAGAATTAGCGATGCTCAAAGCATATAAACCGACCGCCGCAAGCAGGCTGCTGATCCACATTAAGCCCACGGAAGACACTCGATCAACCACTGGGCCCGCGAAGTGACGCATCACGAACATGAGAGAACTGACATAGACCAACAGGAGAATACCCTGCACACCCACCACCTTTGACAAGGTGAGATTCACCCATTGCCCAGGCGCCAATTCAGAACTTGCCGTCGCCCACATACACAACCAAAACAACCAAAACAAAGGCTGATGCATAAGTTCCTTAAACATCTCACCATAGCTGATGCCAGATGAAACACGTTCGGTAACGGGAAAGACGGTCTTGAACACCATCCATGTGAGTACCAGCGAAGGAACAACCAATAAAACAATATTCCACTGCCACGCGAGCGATAAGGAAGAAATTGCAAAGCCAGCAAGACCGCCAACAACAATTCCGCCAGGAAACCAAGCGTGCAGCACGTTCATTCGATGGGTTTTCTCATCGGGGTAGATTGTCGCAACCATCGGATTACTGGCCGCTTCCACTGCACCCCAACCCAAGCCGGTAAGTAATAAACCGCCCAGCACCAACCAGGAAACAAGCGGTGTCACAGGCATCATAGAAGCCACTAGAATCATCGCGGAACCAAGCACATAACCCACTGCAGAGAGCAGCAGCATCTTGCGCATACCCATCCAGTCCACCAGGGCGCTACCAAACAAAAGCGTCATAGCAAAACCGGCGAAGGTGAGCCCTAGCGCCTCCCCAACCATCGCAGCTGAATTGGCAAGATCGAGGTGATTGTAAATATCGGTTTGCAGATCGGGCGCGATGGTTGCGCGTATCGCGAAAGCCAAGCCGATGGTGAATATGGACAGCTGACCAATGACAAACAGCCGCTTAATATCAATTTCTGACGGATCCTGTGTAGACATAAATCACCTTTTCAAAAAAAATGGCAATAGGGCAAAAAGCCACTATTGCCTAACGAGAGAAAGCTTATCCAGATTAGAAGGCGTAGTTCAGGCGCAGCCCCGACATACGACCGCGGGCACGATAGGCGAGATCCTTAGCGGCACCGCCAAACAACTCACGCTCATTGGGAGAAAACTCTGAGTCGTAAATTTCGTTGGTACAGTTTTTACACCACGCTTGCAGTTCTAGATTTTCACCGAGAGACAAACTAATGCTCGCAGAGATCAAACCTAGCGGGTCTTGCACGTCTTGCTCGTCCAACCACCAGTAAACATCGTCGGTAAAGCTGTAGTCGATGCGAGTGATCAGCGAACCGCTATCGAATACAGACATCTCATGTTCAATGCCCAAGTTCAATGTAGTGTGTGCAAAGTTGGACAGTTTAGAACCTTCGAAATCACGATCAAATGCAGCTTGCGTGGCTTCTGGCAACTTCACCGTGTTGGTGTTGCGTTGCTTCAACTCAAATTCCATTTTTGTTGCGATCCCTTCATCAAAATCAATCACCTCTGAATCCATTAAGCCGAAGCCGAAGTTCAAGGTTAGATTTTCGGTGGCGGCAAAATCGACGCTGCCTTCAATGCCAGCGATTTCAGTTTCAGGAATGTTGTATAAGCTCTGTACAAATACGTTGCCGTCAAATTCAAACTGCTGGGTATTTTTGTAGTCTTGATAAAACGCCGCAAAGTTAGCGCGCAAACGGCCGTCCATTAGGGTTGATTTGAAACCAACTTCAAAACTGTCGAGGGTTTCCGAGTCATAGGTATCGGTCAACAACGCGCCCGACGCGTTAAAACCACCGCTGCGGAATCCGCGGGCGAACGTGGCGTAGTAGGTCATGTTCTCGCCAGGCGTGTAGGCGAGCGAGGCCTTTGGCTGGAATGCGCTGAAGGTGTCTGAAATCGTCGAACCACTGGCAATACAATTCTCTGGATCAAGTACTGAATCACAATCGGCACCAACGTTACCCACACCCAGACCAAAGGTATCAACCGTGGGGCCATCAAGACGTGTTACTTGGCGTTTATCTTCGTCATAACGACCGGCCAGCGTCAGTTTAAGATCATCGGTTATCTCGTAATCGACGTTAAAAAATACCGCCCATGCCGTATTATCTTGAACATTTTGGGTAGAGAATAATAAACCACTACAGTCAAAGGTGGTCACCGAAGGGCCACCTTGATAAGCCGGCGCACAATCAAAACCCGCGCCATCAGGCTTTTCCCAGGTTGCACGAATAGTGTCTTTGCGATCTGTTGCCAGGTAATAAAAACCGGCTATGTAGTTAATGCTATCGTTAAATTCACCGCTAAAGCGGAATTCCTGAGAAGTGGTTTGAATATCGTAATACTGATCACTGCCCACAAAGTCGCCGCTCAACACTGCACCGAGGTCTGCAGAAAAGAAATCGACATCAATGGGGTTGGTAAAGCTATCAACCATCGCTTGAACAAAAGGTTGAGTATGGAACCAAACGTTCGCGGTTCTATCGTGGCCGCGAGTTTCACCGGCCACACCATAACGTTCGTTGGTGTCGGACACGTTGGTCACGGAAGTGAGGTTACCGAAACTAAATTCGTGATCTATCTTAACAGTGTGAGAATTGATGGTGCGAAATGCCGTTGGGTTGCCATTGGAGTTAACAGGCAATTCATATGTTTCATCAGGGTTGCTTTCCAGGCGATAAATGTTGCGGTACCACATCGCTCCAGTCTCAGTATCATTTTTGGAATAACGATAATCAACCGAGGTCATATCAGAAGGTTCCCAGAACAACTGAAAACGCAAATCGTTGTTTTCCTCGAAGTCCATATAAGACTTGGAAGGGTTAGGCCCTGTAACGCCGTCGCCACTGCGACCAACAACACTAGAGAGAAATTCATTCTCAATATTGCCATCAAAAGTTTTTTGGTTTCCCGCCAAGCGGAAAATAAGGTCATCGGTCAAAGCACCACTTAAAGATCCAGACACCTCAGACAAACCATCCTCACCGGTGCCGATTTTGAACTTACCTTGAAATTCTTCTTCAGGTTTTTTTGAAGTGATGATCAATGCACCACCTAAAGCGTTGCGACCATATAGAGCGCCCTGTGGGCCCTTCAGCAATTCAATTTGTTCTACATCGTAATAAGACTGCGACACTTCTGTGGCAGAACCGACTTGCACGCCATCGACAATCACTGCCACAGCGGGTTCGGAGTTACGTACGGAGGCTATACCACGCACAATGATATAGGTTGAAGTTGGACTTAATGATTCCACCAATGAGACATTGGGGATGCGCGCTGCGATATCGCGAGCCGCGGTGATGTTAGCGCGCTCAACGGTGTCGGCTGAAATTGCCACAACAGTATCTGGCACTTCCTGCAAATTTTCCGACCTACGGCGCGCCGTAACGGTGACTTCTTCTAGGCCAAATCCAGACTCACCATCGGCCGCCATGACGGTAGGCACACTCATCATTGCTGCCAATGCGGATGCGATAGCACACGATAATTTTGTTTTTCTGTTCATCTCTCAGCCCCCCTTGGGCGATGTTGTTATCAACTAGCGACAAACGAATTTGATATTTTCAAATATTCAAACTTCTCAATATCGCTCAAGGGAGTAGACGAGACAGGAATAATTTTCCTCTATATATAAATAATTTATTTGTAATTGATCAGCTGAAGGGGAAAAGAAAACTAAAAACTGTAATTCAGTTGCAAGCCAGATGTGCGGCCACGTGCTCGATAGGCCAGGTCTTTCGCGGCGCCACCAAATAATTCACGTTCAGTAGGCGAGTACTCGGAATCATAAATAACATCGGTACAATTTTTACACCAGAGAGACAGCTCAAGGGCGTCAGACAAATACAAATTGATACTGCCATTGAGTAAACCTAAGTCTTCTTGTTTATCCACGCCATCGATCCACCAATAGACATCTCCAGAATGACTATAATCTATTCGAGTGAGCAATGTGTTGTTGCGACTCAGAGGCAGTTCATGCTCTAAGGTGAAATTCAAACTCTGGTGGGCAAAGTTAGGTAGCTGTGAGCCCTTAAAACCCCGATCAAAGGCCTCCTGAGTACCGGGCCCAAGTTTGTCTGTATTGGCAATACGGCCGGCTAATTCAGATTCCATGTGTGCCAGAGTCGTCGCGTCAAATTGGGTAATCTGCGAGTCCATCCAACCCAAGCCTGCACTGAGCGTTAAGTTCTCCGAAGCCGCCATTTCCAAGGACATTTCTATGCCTGAAATTTCACTTTTTGGTATATTGTAAAGACTCTGCACAAAAACATTGCCGTCAAATTCAAACTGCTGAGCGTTTTTGTAATCTTGAAAAAACGCGGCCATATTGGCTCGAAGCCGCCCGCCCTGCCATGTAGTTTTTACGCCCAACTCATAGCTGTCCAAGTTTTCCTGCTCATAGGTGTCCGTCAGCAAAGCTCCCGACGCATTAAATCCACCGCTGCGGAAACCATGTGCATAAGTACCATAAATGGTTAAATCGTTTGATGGAACGTAAGCAAGTGAGAATTTCGGTTGGAACGCTGTGAAGGTGTTTTCAATTTTTGAACCACTCACTGCACAGTTATCTGGGTCTACAGAGGAATCGCAACTCCCCACGCCCAGCCCCATAGTATCTACTGTTGGCCCATCAATACGAGTCACTTCCCGATGATCGGAGTCATAGCGCATGGCGGCGGTTAACACCCAATCAGCGGACAATTGATAGTCAGTACTCAAATAGATCGCCCAGGCGTCATTGTCCTGTTGGTTGATGGTGTTAAACAACAGCCCATTACAATCGGAATCACTGATTTTTGGACCGCCTTCGTAAGTGGGCTCACAATCAAAAGAAGTGCCTGTCGGGCCCTCCCAGGTCGCCCGAATAATGTCATCTCTCTGAGTGCGGATATAATAAATACCACCAATGTAATTCAACGAATCACTGATATCTCCCGTCACACTGAATTCCTGGGAGATGGTTTGAATGTCGTAATATTGGTCGCTGCCAACGAAACTACCAGCCGCCACTAAAGCCATTTCCCGCTGGAAGAACTCTTGATCAATGGGGTTCGTCAGCTGCTCTAAAAATTCATTCACGAAGGGAGCGGTATAGAACAACACATTCCCCGTACGATCATGTCCTTGGGTTTCTCCAGCCTTTCCGTAATGTTCTCGGGTGTCGGTAAAATTCGAAATTGACGTGAGGGTGGCCGCCGAAAGATCAACATCAATTTTTAAAGTATGAGCATCAATCGTTCGAATTGCCGTAGGGTTTCCGTTGGAATTCACGGGAAATTCATAACTTAGGTTGGGGTCGCTTTCCATACGATAGACATTGCGATACCACATGGCGCCGCTTTCAATGTCATTGAGAGAGTAGCGATAATCGAAAGCTAAACTGTCTGCGGGCTGCCACAAGACTTGCGCTCGAAAGCCATGGGATTTTGCGAAGTCCATGGCGTGAGAGGCCGGTTTATCGCCTGCACCCACCCCCAGGTCCATGCTGTGCCCTTGACGCAAGAACTCATTAACAATGTTACCGTCAAAAGTCGAGTAGTCACCTGCCAAGCGGAATAACAAGTCATCACTGCCCTGCCCCAACAAAGGCCCACTAAACGAACCAGAAACCTCCAGCAAACCATCTTCACCAAAACCTGTGGAGAATTTCCCCTCATAATCCTGTGTCGGTTTCTTCGAGGTTACCAGCAGCGCACCACCTAATGCATTGCGACCATACAAAGCGCCCTGAGGCCCTTTCAACAACTCGATAGTTTCAATATCAAAATAGGATTGTGATAGCTCGGTTGCGCTGCCCACTTGAACCCCATCAATCAATACAGCAACGGCCGGTTCAGAATTGCGCATAGAAGAAATGCCCCGCACGATAATGTAAGTCGACGTTGGGCTTAGAGATTCAATGATAGAAACATTGGGAACGCTGGCTGTGATATCGCGTACGTTCTGAACATTAGCACGCTCAAGTTGGCCCTCGGAAAAAGCCACCACCGTATCCGGAATACTTTGCAAATTCTCGGAGCGGCGCCTCGCCGTTACGTTGATTTCCTCCAGAAGACGAAAATCATTGGGCTTAGAATCTTTAGATAACTCGTCAGGCAGTGAGTGATTTTGTACAAGTCGTTTAGGGCTGCCTTCTATGTATTGAGCGCCAACGGCACTTGGGCGCTCAGATCTTCTGGGCAAGGCGGTAGAATTGTCGAGCCTGTAAATCGTTAGTTGGTTATTGTCTTCAAGCGTTGCCCCAAGCCCCGTGCCCATTAGCAACATTTGAATCGCATCTCGCAGGGAATAACGCCCCTTCACCGCGTTGCCTTGTTTATGTTCAATAATTTCGTAGGGTACAATCAGGGTTAGGCCCGCTTGATCTGCAAATTCAACCAGCGAACGACGAGCGACTTTAGTATCAATTGAAAAGTTGTACAGCGCTTCTGCAGAAGCCCCTGAAGAGTGAACCATGGTGATAAACATAGCGGTGCCCAAGGCAAAACCTAAAGCAAATTTCGCAGGTAGTATTTTTATATTATCGCTGCAATCACGCATTTTTATTATTTTCTTCACCTGATCTCAGGGAGTTAATTACTCCATCTTACTTTGGACTCAGCAGCACTTTACCGTCTCCCGTTTTTCTGGAAGTAATGTTAAAGTTCTTACGCAGGGCCGACAGCAAGCCATCCACGTCACCCGCTCTGAACAAACCGGCAATACGAACTTGCTTTAGCTCTTCGTCTACAATAATAAATTCAACCTGAGTATAGCGATTAATTTCCGTCATGGCGTCTGCCAGCGACTCTCCCTGAAAGATCAGATCGCCTTCCCGCCAAGACAACTTCACCTTAATATCTTCCGAGTCGATACGGCTTACTTCGCCATCGACTTCGCTCAGCAGCACCTGTTGGCCCCGACTAACAGCCACGGTGCCTGCGCCTAATACTGGCGGAATCAATCGTTCGCCTTGCTGGGCCTGATGCACAGCGACCAACACCTTACCCTCGGTAACCACCAGCTCAATACTCTGATCGCTGTTGATCTCGACGTTGAACGCCGTACCCACCGCTTGTATCAATTTATTGTTAGCCCAAACACTCAGTGGACGCTGCCGATGATGAGCCACCTGAATGTGAATCTCACCCCGCTCCAACTTCAACAGGCGGTATTCATCGGCGTAATGAACTTTAACGGCGCTATTAGTATTCAGAGTCAGCAAACTGCCATCCGACAAAGTGATGGTTGAGCGTTCGCCCACGGCGGTTTCATAGCTATGTTCGACTAAACCTGCCACCGCTAATACTTGCGCGGATTCCACGCTGCCTTTCGGTGCTTTGAGTATCCCTTGAACACTCAGCAGCGTTATCACCACAACTGCGGCCGCGGCTGCCACGTAGCTCCCCCAGCCAGACATTGAAAAGCGCGATTCCTGCCCTGAGCTTTGATTTTTCGGGAAAAGATCCGAGAGCCGAGCTAGATCGTCCATTTTGTCCCAGACTTCGGCCATCTTCATCAGCACTCGCTGATTTTCTTCATCTTTGGTCACCCATTGCTGGAAAGCCAGCTTGTCTTGGGCCGACAATTCATTGTCTAGTTTCGCGATCCACAGGCTGGCTTCATCGAAGCACGCTTCTTGAGACTCTAGGGCAATGACATTACTCATGGTCGGCCCCCTTGTGCGTGTGGACGTGAAGTGGAAATGCCTCCGCAAGAGTCGAGTGAGCGCGAGCTCTGCCCTGCGATTGACCTGAAGTTTCCTGCTGCATCATCATATAGGTACAACGTTTTATCCCGTTGGCAACGTGCTTTTCCACGGTGCTCTCACTGATTTCCAACTCCAAGGCGATTTCCCGCTGGGAGTATCCATAAACTTTCTTTAATACAAATACCTTGCGACACTGCTGTGGCAGTTGGCGCACGGTTTGACAAAATAGGGAGAATTCTTGGTCGGACGCCACTTTTTCATAGGTTTCATCGCTATTGGCCGCCGCACCATAAGGCTCATAATCGGCCTCTTCTTCAGCCCCGTCGGCACGTTGTGTTTCGGCGCGCTTAAGGTAGTCAAAGGCCAGGTTTTTCGCGGTACGCATCAAAAAAGAACGCGGGTGCTGAATGTCTTCCTGATGTTTTACTTGGCAGACACGTACATAAGCTTCCTGAACGATGTCCTCAATTTCTTTAGGTGGCACAATATGGGCCACCGCCCGCGACAAGTTGGCTCGAAATGATACAAAGATGTTACTGATCTTGTCTTGACTAGCCATTGATTCGCGCGTTTCCAAAGTGGACCCTTATATCGCCCTACAGGACAGTAGACGACACAGCAAAGATAATCCGCCATTAGATTGTACATTTATTTCAATAATTCTTGATACTCGCCTACACCCTAGGACTCGAGACTAGAGCAGACAGTAAGAAAAGCTAAAATAAGGCACCTAAGGACCAAATATAGACCAAATACGGGCTTATTGATTTATTTTATCGAGTAAAGAGTAGCTCTGATGACAGTTTCCACTGCTCGACATTTCACCAATGCGAAAGAAAAACCGCTGTGACTCTACGGCTGAATAGACCTGCTCAATCAAAGCCTTTGACTCGGGATGCGCCATGGCGGACCAAGGGGCTTCCTCGCGCTTATACCACCCCCACGCTTGAGTCTCAGCAGTGAGCTTCGCAGCCAGGGCTTCCGAGCATTGATAACGAAACACCACGTAAATTTGGTCTATGGGTACAACCGAGCTCACACTCATGGGAATCATGGCTTTTGAGGGGATGTCGATACCGGTCTCTTCCCGCAATTCTCTGGCAGCGGCCTGCTGTAAAGACTCGCCACACTCGGCGAAACCCGCCGGAAACGCCCAGAGCCCCTTAAAGGGTTCAATGCCACGTCGAGTCCAAAGCATGGTGTCTTCATAATGCAAAAATGCCGCGACAAGTACCGTGGGGTTTTTATAGTGTGCCACGCTGCAGGCAGAGCACCACAAGCGCTCGACATCCTCTTCTTGCAGTCGCCTGAGAGATAAAGCCGACCCACAATAACAACAAAAATTCATACTTTTTGTATCGCTCATAGATCAACTCCGCGGATAGGCAGAACCTATTCGTCTATTTTTTCAACGAGTTCATCGAGAAGTTCGTATAATAATTCCAACTTCCCGGGCCCAAACTTCTCGGTGATATACTGATAGCGCTCTGCCGACTTTGGGGAGATTTCGGCAAAAAGCCGCTGCCCTTCCGCGGTCAAAAATATTGCACTTCGCCGCTGATCAGTGCTGACAGGCTTGCGGCTCACAAGGCCGCGCTGATCAAGGTTTTGGATAATGCGCGACAAGCTAGGCATCAACAAATAACAGCGCTCAGACAACAAAGTCATTTCCAGGCCATTTTCATCCTCAAGCGCACGGATAACACGCCACTGCTGCGGCGAAATATTATGCTCTTTAAGTGCCGGGGAAAACTTTTTCATTACGGCTTCCCGCGCTCGCAACAGCGACATAGGTAAAGACCGATTAAAACCCCGAAGACTACTGTTCTTCATTGCTGCAACTCACTGATCATTTCGACAAAACGCAATCCTACACTCATTGCCCTCAATCCAACAGGGCCGCCACTGACCTATGACTCCTGAGCCATCAAGCCATATTTTCCGGCGTGAAATATCAAGGGCGCTTTTTCAGGTTTACTTGTAATCTCAAGCACTTCACCCACCAAAATTGTATGATCGCCACCTGGGTATCGAGCCCACACACGGCATTCAAAACTGGAGGCCACATTATGCAAAACTGGAGTTCCCGACTTTCCTAGCTGGAACGTTTCCGAATCGAGCACATGATCGCCCTTTTTTGCACAACTGTTTGAAAGTGCCTGCTGATCATCGGCCAGTATGTTGATGCAAAACGCTTCAGACTCTTCAAACCAAGCTAGACAATCGGAGTCATTTTGCAGGCTCCACAATACTAATGCTGGCTCTAATGACACGGACGCAAAGGAATTAACGGTCATGCCAAAAGGCTTGTGGCTTTTTGGGTTCGCGGTAATGACACACACGCCCGTTGCGAAACTGCCTAGTGCGTTACGAAGTTCAATAGGATCGATATTCATAATTACTCTCTTTATTCAATAATATACATACAATGACACAACTTTTGTCACTATTGTCTCTCACAGCTTGCAATATTTGGCTCAATACCACCTAAGCAGAGATACTTTATTTCCAAATAGTCCTCCAAACCGTACTTCGATCCCTCTCGCCCCATACCCGATTCTTTTACTCCCCCAAAAGGCGCCGCAGGGTTTGAAATGGCCGCTTCATTTATGCCAACCATACCGTATTCCAGTGCCTCTGAAACTCGCCAGATACGAGACAAGTTCTGTGTGTAAAAATATGCCGCCAAACCCGCGCGCGTGGCGTTCGCCATGGCAATGGCCTCACCCTCGGTTTCAAACCTGAGCACCGCGGCAACCGGGCCAAATATTTCTTCTTGAGCGATGGCCATGTGCGATTCCACCTCACTTAAAACGCTTGGCGGGTAAAAACACTCACCCAAGCTGGACATCGATCCCCCGCAGAGTACTTTTGCGCCCTGCTCAACGGCCTGCGCCACTTTGCTCTGGACCGAATTTACGGCTTTGGCGTTAATTAAAGGACCAATATCCGTTTGCGGTGCGTCACCCGCCCCAACTTCAAGTTTTTTAACGGCCAGCACTAATTTCTCAAGGAAAGCATCGTAAATACCCGCCTGCACCAGCACCCGATTGGTGCATACACAGGTTTGCCCCGCGTTGCGATATTTAGACAGCATCACTCCCGCTACCGCTTGATCGATGTCGGCGTCGTCAAACACTAAAAAGGGAGCGTTACCACCCAACTCCATCGACGTTTTTTTCACGGTATCGGCTGTTTTCTTCAACAATATTTTACCAACCGCAGTAGAACCCGTGAAAGAAAATTTTCCGATTCTAGGGTCGGTGACCAACACTTCGCCCACTTCGATTGATTGTTCACTGACTAGAACATTAAACACACCCGCCGGGATTCCCGCCTCGTCGGCAAGCTCTGCTAAGGCCAATGCCGACAAGGGCGTTTCCTCTGAAGCCTTAACAACAAAGGTACAACCCGCGGCCAAGGCTGGCGCCGCTTTTCGAGTGATCATGGCAAGCGGGAAATTCCAAGGTGTAATGGCCGACACCACACCTACGGCTTGTTTGATAACAATAATTCGCTTGTCGTTTGCGGGACTGGGAATGGTGTCGCCGTATACGCGCTTCGCCTCTTCGGCAAACCATTCGATGTAGCTTGCGGCATAATCCACTTCACTTTTAGCCTCGGCCAAAGGCTTGCCTTGCTCGGCCGTTAAAAGCTCTGCCAGTTGATGGCTATTTTTCACAATCAGCTTAAACCAAAGCATCAGTACGTCGGCACGCTGCTTCGCTGTTTTTGCACGCCACGCCGGTAGCGCCTGCTCTGCAGCATCAACCGCCAAAACGGCGTCAGCTGAGCTCGCCGAAGCGACCTCAGCGACACAACTCTGATTGGCGGGGTTTACGACTGCAAAGGTATTTCGGCCCTTACAATTTATCCAGCCGCCATTAATATAGCTGCTTTTATTAATCAAGCTATTACTCACCGGCTTTACACGGCAGCACTTCATCAATAACGCCGTTGGAGAGCGTACCTACACCCTCAACTTCAACTTCAACCACGTCACCAGGCACTAAATACACAGGTGGCTCAAACCGCGCGCCGGCGCCATTAGGCGTACCCGTGGCAATCACATCGCCAGGTTTGAGATGAAAAAATTGCGAGAAATAGCTAATGATGTATTTGAATGGAAACATCATGCTCGCAGTTGTATCGTTCTGACGCACTTCGCCGTTGACGCGGGTGGTCACCCGAAGGTCTTCTAGTTGCGCTTCAGTGAATTCATCTCTAGTCACCATCCATGGGCCAATAGACCCAGAATGCACAAAGTTTTTACCCTGAGTCACATTGAACTTGGCATGCCGAACCCAATCTCGCAAAGTGCCCTCATTCATAATTGTCAGGCCTGCAATGTGGCTGTAGGCATCTTCCTCGGCAATACGTCGGCCACCTTTACCAATGATCAAGACAATCTCACCTTCATAATCTAACTGGTGCGACTCTGGCGGGCGAACCAAGGGTTGATCATGGCCAGTTAAAGAGTCGGGCGTGCGAATAAACAAGCTGGGGAATTTTGGCGCCGCTGAACCGTCTTTATACTCGGCATTCCGATTCGCGTAGTTCACTCCTACACAGGCAATTTTCTCAGGCGACGTGATGGGGGCTAGGTAAACAATGCCTTCATCTGAGAAGTCAGCGTCTAAGTCAGCAGCAAGTGCCTGCATTTCTGCGAGGCGATCCTGCTTTAAGATCTCATGCAAATCGCCCCCTATACGGCGACCCAAGTCGACGATACCCGTGCTCTTTATTACGCCCCAGGATTGCTTCCCTTCTCTCTCAAATGTTACAAATTTCATAAAGCCCTACCCTCTCAGCATTCACTGTTGAACCAACATAGCGAATATATTTAACGTGTTATGCAATATACTCCAGTATTATCTTGATTTCCAGCAATAAATAGGTCGAAACATGCAAATTTGCTGTTTACAACGGCCTACTTTGAACATATTATACTTAACACGTTATACAAATTAGCCGATACGGAGGCTGCCATGCCGAGTTTTAAAGAGAACCAAACCAATGCCAACCATTTTTTGGCGCGATTCAAAAAATCGGTTACGGGCCATTTTATTAATGGCGCGCTCCATTTACCGAGCGAGCTTGAGACTTATAGCAACACCACACCTGTCGACAATTCAAGCCTAGGAGATGTTGTGATTGGCTCCGCTGCGGATGTTGATAAAGCCTGCGAGGCCGCCAAAAATGCCTTCCCAGCGTGGCGCGATATGCCTGGCGCCGAGCGTAAAAAGCTGCTGAATCACTTTGCCGACAAAATTGTTGAACGCGCCGATGAAATTGCTTTGGTGGAGTCAATGGACTGTGGTCAGCCCATTCGTTTTATGAAACAAGCCGCGATTCGCGGCGCCGCCAACTTCCGCTTTTTTGCCGACAAGGCGCCAGAGGCTCAAAACGGCCAGGCCCTGCATCAAGCTGAACACACAAACTACACGCTGCGCAGCCCAATCGGCCCCGTGGGTATTATCACTCCGTGGAATACCCCATTCATGCTGGCCACGTGGAAAATTGCGCCCGCGCTGGCTTCAGGTTGCACCATTGTGCACAAGCCCGCTGAACTCACCCCCCTCACTGCCATGCTCCTGGCTGAGATTGCACGCGACGCAGGCATTCCAGACGGCGTTTGGAACACCGTAAATGGTTTTGGCGAAGTGGCTGGTAAACGCCTAACTGAGCACCCCGCGATAAAAGCGATTGCACTCGTGGGCGAAGGCGCAACGGGCAGCCATATCATGCGACAGGGTGCGGAAACATTGAAACGAGTGCATTTTGAATTGGGCGGTAAAAACCCCGTTATCGTATTTGATGATGCCGATTTTGATCGCGCACTCGACGCGGTGGTATTTATGATTTACAGCTTAAACGGCCAGCGGTGTACATCCTCCAGTCGTTTACTCGTGCAAAGCGGCATTAAGGATCGGTTCATTGCAGCTCTAGAAGCCAGAGTTAAAAATCTGAAAGTGGGTCATCCCCTAGATCCCGATACAGAAGTGGGGCCACTGGTACACAAGGGACATTTTGAAAAGGTGATGAGTTACATGGACATCGCCAACGAAGATGGCGCCACCACAGCAGTGGGCGGCAAGCGCATGCCTGAACTTGGCTCTGGCAACTATGTTACACCAACCCTGTTTACCAACGCTCATAACTCAATGCGCATTGCCCAAGAAGAAATATTTGGCCCGGTACTCACCAGCATGAGCTTCGATACGGAAGAGGAAGCCATTGCCATGGCCAACGACACCATTTATGGCTTGTCGGGCTACATCTGGACCAACGATACTGGCCGAGCGATGCGCATGGCAAAACACGTTGAAGCGGGTATGTTATGGGTTAATTCCGAAAATAACCGCAACTTACCTTCGCCCTTTGGCGGCGTTAAGATGTCAGGTATTGGTCGAGATGGTGGCGACTACAGTTTTGATTTCTACATGGAAACCAAAAACGTTTGTATTGCCCACGGTACCCACAACGTGCCGGTATTAGGCCGCTAGACTAAATTCATAAGAGGATTGAATGATGGGAGAAATTGCACTCGCGGCGAAAGTCACGCATGTACCGTCCATGTACATTTCTGAACAGCCCGGGCCGCACCAGGGTTGTCGTGAACAGGCCATTGAAGGGCACAGGGAATTAAGCCGGCGCGCTCGTGCGCTGGGCGTAGATACCATTGTGGTCTTCGACGTGCATTGGTTGGTCAATGCGGGCTACCACATTAACTGTAACGGTTCCTTTCAAGGCACCTACACCAGTAATGAATTGCCCCACTTCATCAAAGACATGGAGTACAAGTATTCCGGCAACCCAGAACTGGGACAGCTGATTGCGGAGAGCGCCAATGCACGCGGCGTCAATACGTTAGCGCACGAAGTGGACTCGCTTGAGCTCGAATACGGCACTCTTGTGCCCTGCCGCTACATGAACGATGACAACCATTTCAAGGTGATTTCTATCGCGGGATGGTGCGCTTGGCACAGCCATGAAGACTCTAAGATGTTTGGCGAAGCCGTCAAAGAAGCCATTGAGAAAAGTGACAGTAAAGTCATGGTTTTAGCCAGCGGTTCGCTATCGCATCGCTTCAATGACAATCGCTCTGGCAAAGACAGCATGTTTGAGATCAGCAACGAGTTTTATCGCCAGGTTGATTTGCGAGTATTGGAACTCTGGCAACAAGGGCAGTGGAAAACCTTCACCGACATGCTCGGCGTATACAATGAGACTTGCCACGGAGAGGGCGGCATGCACGACACCGCTATGCTGCTGGGCATGCTTGGCTGGGACCAGTACAACGGCAAAGTTGAGATTTTAGGTGAATACTTCCCCAGCTCTGGCACGGGTCAAGTAAACGCACTGTTCCCCATCGTATAAACGGGTTAAATATGCCTCATTTTATTCTTGAATATTCCGCCAACCTTGACGAGTCTTTGTTGGCGCTGGATTCTTTGTTTGAGAAACTGCACAAGGCTGCACTCTCAACCGAGCTCTTCCCTCTAGCGGGCATTCGCAGTCGCGCGCACCGCTGCACTGACTTTAGAGTGGCCAACGGCAACCCCGACTACGCTTTTGTTCACCTGCAAGTGAAAATTGGCGGCGGCCGAAGTGCCGAGGAGCAAAAACTTTCGGCTGAGCTTTTTTTCAAGGTGCTCGGCGATCACTTGAAGGTAATTCAGGACAATAAAGGTTTAGGCATATCCTTCGAAATGACGGAACTGCCACCTGTTCTTAAATATAATTTAAACAATTTACGCCAGCACTTGGCTGAAGAGTAAAGTATGTTAACTGAATCTGAAATTAAAGCAGCGGCTGAAGACCTCTACAAGGCCGAAGCAAACCGACAGGCTATTGATCCCGTGTCCTTAACACACCCTGACATGACCATGGACGACGCCTACGCCATCCAGAAGAGCTGGGTGGATAAAAAAATTGATGACGGCCGCAAAGTGATTGGCTACAAAATTGGCTTAACCTCCCGCGCCATGCAAAATGCGATGAAAATTAACGAGCCCGACTACGGGGTGTTGTTAGACGACATGGTTTTCCCCGACGGCACCGATATCGACATCTCACAATTTTGCGACCCGAAAATTGAAGTGGAATTGGCCTTTGTATTGAAGGACCGCCTTGAAGGTGAAAACATCACGATGTTCGATGTGCTCAACGCCACGGACTATGTGGTACCTGCACTGGAAATTATTGCCGCGCGCAGTCATCGGGTTCACCCAGAAACAGGCTACACTCGCAACGTGATGGACACCATTTCTGACAACGCCGCCAACGCTGGTATTATCATGGGCGGTCGCCCCATCAAACCCAATGACATGGATTTACGCTGGTGTGGTTCGCTGTTTTATTTAAACGGCGTGCTTGAAGAGACTGGACTGGCTGCAGGCGTGCTCAATCACCCTGCTAACGGCATTTGCTGGGTGGCCAAACGTTTTGCGCCCCACGGCGTAGCGCTGGAACCTGGACAAGTGATTCTATCGGGCTCCTTTACGCGGCCTGTGGCCATTAAAGCGGGCGATACGGTTCACGCCGACTACGGCCCCTTAGGCGGCATTGCCTGTCGATTTGTGTAAGCAGGAAAACATTTATGAATGTACCTATCAATCAGTTCAAACAAGCGCTCAATAAAGGCAAAGCCCAATATGGGCTTTGGTTGGGTTTACCCGATTCTATCTGTGCTGAAATTGCCGCGGGCGCCGGATTTGATTGGCTGCTCATTGACGCAGAGCACGCGCCTTACAGTGTTCGCGATATTCAAAACCACCTGCAAGCCATTGAGCCCTACAAGGTGCCCGCGATTGTCAGGCCGGCGGAAGGTCGCACGGCACTGCTCAAACAGCTGCTGGATGTGGGTGCGCAAACTCTGCTCATTCCCATGGTAGACACCGCGGAGCAGGCGAGACAATTAGTGCAAGCGGTTCGCTACCCCCCCGAAGGGATACGAGGCCTAGGAACGTCTATGGCCAGAGCCGCCCGCTGGAATGGAATTCCTGGGTATTTGGACAATGCCAATAAGGAAATTTGCTTGATTGTACAAGCCGAAACCGCCAAGGCGATGGAAAACTTAGAAGAGATTGTGGCGGTCGAGGGCGTTGATGCGGTGTTTATCGGGCCGTCTGATTTATCGGCGTCTATGGGCTACATTGGCCAACCCGGTCACCCGGAGGTAGTGAAGGCCATTGAAGCCGGCTTTGAAACTATTTTGGCCGCGGGGAAAGCCGCTGGCGTGCTAGCCGTTGATGAAAAGCTCGCCCACGCTTACGCAAAAAAAGGCGCTAGCTTTATCGGCGTCGGAGTAGACGCTGCGCTGCTGAGCAATGCCACTCGCCAGCTGGCCAATCGATTTATCAACTCAGAAAATGAAGCGCCTTTAGCGGGCTAC
>Ga0209826_1000582_pt1 | contig 26023 bp, 26 predicted proteins | sample GOMGulsemesocosm_5_FD_184637 | JGI IMG/M metagenome (GOLD analysis project Ga0209826, IMG submission 184637) | Methane-oxidizing microbial communities from mesocosms in the Gulf of Mexico - GOM15C Gulf of Mexico (SPAdes) (version 2) | ecosystem: Environmental > Aquatic > Marine > Cold seeps... | reverse complement strand
AACCCGGGTGGAGAATGACCGCCGTCTGGGCGAGCAAGAACGCGCCGCAGCAAAACCAGTGCCAGCAGCGGTAAATGTCGGCGCGGTCACGCTTTTCTAGCGTTGCTGTTCTATAAATGTTCAGGGGGTATTGCCAAGTTGTTGAGCGGGTTTGATCAAGCTATGCCAGTCTCATGAACATTTCGACCGATACGCCGCGCCTGAAGGGCTTCCGCTACCCTCGTGAGATCATTGCATACGCGGTCTGGGCGTACCACCGATTGGCCCTGAGCACGGCTGATGTTGAAGACCTGTTGGCAGCGCGAGGCGTGATTGTCAGCCGGGAAGCGATCCGGCTGTGGGTCAACCGCTTTGGTCAACACTTTGCAGATTGCATCCGCCGGGATCGCCCGCGGCCGAACGGCAAGTGGCACTTGGATGAGGTCGTGATCACGATCCGCGGCAAGAAGCACTGGCTATGGCGCGCAATAGACGCGGATGGAGATGTGCTCGACATTCTCGTGCAAACCCGCCGGAATGCCAAATCGGCAAAGCGCTTTTTTCAAAGACTAGTTGCACAGTTTGGTGTACCGAGGGTCGTCATCACCGACAAATTACGCAGTTATATCAAGCCGATCAAAACACTGGCACCAGACGCTGACCATCGCGCCCACAAGGGGCTAAACAACGCGATAGAAGTGTCGCACCGGCCGACTCGAAAACGTGAGAAAATAATGGGCCGGTTCAAATCCCATCGGCAAGCTCAGAGGTTTCTATCCGCGCATGATCAGATTAACCTGATCTTCCGTCCCCGCCGTTATCAACTAAACGCAACTTCATACCGCCACGCCCGCAACGATGCGTTCAGCCTCTGGGATGACTACACCGCAGAAATGGCGGCATGATCCAGCCTTTGCCAACCCTTCACGATCTGACGCAAACAACTTGGCAATACCGGTCAAACACCTCAAACAAAGCATCGTGATAGCGGCGTGCTTGACCCATACCAAAGTCTTCAATCCCAGCCTGTGAGATTCTGATAAGATCCTCCTCGGCTGCAAGTGTTAGATGGTAAGGCACTAAACGCGGTCAGAACCAGCGTGGCAGGGGCTTGAGCTGCTTGAAAAATTTCATCTTTCGACATCGTGCTGGTCCCACTTGCGAGGCCTTCATCGATGAGCGTCTGCAACGCAGAAATTTTGTCAGTGCGTTCCTGATCTCGACGGATCAAATCGCGCACGTAATCGCTAGCGTTACTATACCGTCCCGTTTGGCTTTGTGCTTCGACCCAAGCCTTCATTCCATCCGGCAGAGAGACATTCATTGTTGCCATAATTAAGCCCTCCTTTGGCAAATTGGATACCATATGGCAAAGATTGTCAATCTTTGCCATATTTGGCTATGTTCTCTCGTCAATAACGTTCCTGAGCAAAAAATACCGGTCCGCGAGCCGTGTAACAGGCTTATCCCGGAACACGATCACCAACGTAGCGAACGACACAAAGTTGACAACAGGCCCCGTCCTTGGCCAACCGACGAGATTGATACGCTATTTGACTGATTGTACGGTTGTTCCAGGAATAAGATGAAATCCCACGTCGCGGGTTGACTGCGTGGGCAACCCATTAATTTGTGACAACAACATCTCGGCTGACAGCTGACCAATTTTTAGATGCGGCACCGCGATCGACGTTAGGCGATAGGGTTGAATCGAGGCGATTGGCAGATCTCCCCAACCGGCAATGCCAATATCCTTGGGAACTTCCAAGCTTTGCTTGCGGCAATATTCATATCCGCCGACTGCCAGATTGTCATTCTGATAGAAGATCACCTCGATGTCATTATGAGCGGCCAACAATTGTTCTGTACCATAAAACCCAGTGTAAAACCCAGGGACATCGCGCAACAACAGCTGCTTTGCCAAGACGCCAGAGGCATCTGTAACAGCCTTGGAAAATCCTGACAAACGCGCGCTCGCCGCATTTGCAGTATCGTGTGAGGTACCAACATAACCGAACTTGGAATAGCCACGGCCAGCCAAGAAACGGCCCATGTCGTAGCCGCTGTCAAAGTGATTGAGGCCCACGCACATATCCAATGGGCTGGAGTTGAAATCCCAGATTTCGACCAGTGGCAGACCAGATGCCTTGAGCAGCTGAATGGCGCGCTGACTGTGTGACCGGCCGGTGACAATCAATCCGGCGGGCTGCCACGACAGCACCGTTTCAACCCATTTCTCTTCGTGAGTGAGATCATGTTCGGTCATTCCCAGAACCGTCTGATGGCCAAAGGCGCCCAGTTTTCGGTCGATCCCCTCCAGCACCTGCGCAAAAATCTCGTTGCCAAGTTCCGGAATACTGACACCGACAAACGTCGACTTCTTATCTCCGGCAAAAACCGTTGCAAGGCGATTCGGCAAATACCCCAAACGCTCAACCTCAGCCATAACCTTGGCACGGGTTTTCTCAGAAAACCCGCCCTCGTCCCTGAGGACCCGACTCGCGGTCATCTTGGAAACACCCGCGGCCAGGGCTACTTCGGCTAGGCTTATTTTGTTGTTTTTCATAGGCTTAAATAGATGTTTTACTGATTTACGTTACGGGTAACGTTTCTTGTTGACTTATAAGGCTTCTATGCGAATGCTAACTTAACGTTACGGGTAACTCAATATGTGTTGAGGAGCACGAGTGCCCGAAAGTATGAGGAGACAGTTGTGCCAGCCACGACGAAAAACAACCTGTTCTTTGACGGTGTCAAAAAACACTTTGGCGGCACCTATGCGCTGCGGGATGTGTCGTTGAACATTGAGCGCGGCGAAATCGTTGCGCTTTTGGGTGAGAACGGGGCGGGGAAATCGACGCTAATTAAAATTCTGAGCGGCATTCATAAGGCGGATGAAGGACAGGTGTTGATCAACGGTGAGCCTTATGAGCATCGCCCCGGCGGTTTTGGTCAACGTCAGTCGGTTGCTTTTATCCACCAGGATCTGGGCATGATCGAGTGGATGACCGTGGCCGAGAACATGGCACTGGCGCTGGGGTATTCCCGCACGGCGGGTCTGATCAACTGGAAGAAAGTCGAGCAGTTTGCAGCTGACGCGCTGGCCAAGGTGGGCTGTGATTTTGACCCGACAACACGGGTTCAGGATCTGTCACGCACTGAGAAATCGCTGGTGTCGATCGCCCGTGCCCTAGCGGTTGACTGTGACTTTTTGGTTTTGGACGAACCCACAGCGTCGCTGCCAGCGGATGAGGTTGAGCGTCTGTTCGAGGCGTTGCGTCCGCTGAAAGAGCAGGGCGTAGGCATGATCTATGTGTCGCACCGCCTGGATGAAATTTTCCAGATTGCCGACCGAGTTGCGGTGTTGCGTGATGGCGAGATGGTGGGCCTGCGCAGCATTGACCATACTACCCCAGAAGAGCTGGTCTATATGATCGTTGGACGCAAGACACGTCAGATCATGAAGACCACATCTGAATTGGGCACTGAGGTGCTGAAGGTCGAAAATATGCGGGTCGAAACCGCAGGTCCGGTGAATTTTGAACTGCGACGCAACGAGATTCTAGGCCTTGTCGGGCTGCGCGGGGCAGGCCATGAACATGTGTCTCGAGCGCTCTTTGGGGTGGAGCCGTTTGAGGGCTCGGTCAAGCTGTTGAGTGAAACCCCGGATTTGTCTTCACCAAGGGCCGCGTTGGATTCAGGGATTGGGCTGGTCGCCAGGGACCGCACCGAAGAATCGGTGGCAATGTCGCTGAACATTCGGGAAAACACCTTTTTGAATCCGCAGGCTGTTGGACGGTCGTTGTTCTCGTTCCTGAGCCCGCGCGCCGAAAGCAAATTGGCGATGACAATCGGCGATAGTGTGGCTTTGTCACCCAATGATCAAAGCATGTCGATTGAATCCCTTTCAGGTGGCAACCAGCAGAAAGTGGTGATTGGTCGCTGGCTGGAAACCAAACGTAAGCTGTTGATCTGCGAGGATCCCACAGCCGGTGTGGACGTTGGCGCCAAAGCGGAAATCTATGCGCTGCTCAATCATGCGATGGAGGAGGGGGTGGGGATCATCATTGTGTCCACCGATTTCGAAGAGGTCGCAGCCGTTTGTCACCGAGCTATTGTCTTTAGCCAGGGCGCCATAGCAGGTCAGTTGACCGGCGCCGAATTGACTACTGAAAACCTGATCCAAGCCGCCTCGGCTGGCAACGTGTCAGCGAACTAAGGAACACGACCATGCAATCCCTTGAATCAACCGCGCTGGAGCCAACAAAGGCTGAGCTGAAGGACGCAAGCACGCGGACGCGCATCCTGCGGTTTTTGCCGGTCTACGGCTTAGTGATCCTGACCGGCTTTCTGATCTTGTTGTTTTCGGTGCTTTTGCCGACAACCTTTCCGACGATGCTGAACTTGCGGGCGATTGTGTCGGACAAGGCAATCATTGCGCTGCTGTCACTGGGGGCGATGATTCCGATGGCGGCGGGTCGGATTGACTTGACCGTTGGCTATGGCATCGTGCTTTGGCATATCCTGGCAATTTCTTTGCAGACAATCTATGGCCTGCCTTGGCCGATGGCGGTTACCATTGTCCTGGCCCTTGGGTTGCTGTCCGGGTTTCTGAACGGGTTGCTGGTAGAAGTGGCCAAGATTGACGCCTTTATCGCAACATTGGGCACCGGAACTGTGCTGTATGCGTTGGCGCTGTGGCACACGGGTGGCCGTCAAATGGTTGGCGCCCTGCCAGACAGCTTTTATGCGCTGAACGGCACCTTTGTTTTTGGTCTGCCGATCACTGGCTTTTATGTGCTGGGAATCACCGTCACCATGTGGCTGATCCTGGAATACACCCCGATTGGCCGCTACCTGTACGCCATCGGTGCAAACCAGCGCGCAGCCGAGTTGAACGGTATCCCAACCCGCAAGTTTGTCATCGGCGCCTTTATGTCCTCGGGCTTTCTGACCGCCTTTGCCGGTGTGCTGCTGGCGTCCAAGCTGCGCATTGGTCAGGCCTCGGTGGGTTTGGAGTTCTTGTTGCCAGCGCTTGTCGGGGCCTTTCTGGGCTCGACCACGATCAAACCCGGCCGGGTCAATGTCTGGGGCACTATCGTTGGTGTGGCCATTCTGGCAGTCGGTATTTCCGGTATTCAGCAATTCGGAGGATCCTTCTGGGTCGAACCGATGTTCAACGGCGTAACCCTGCTCATCGCGATTGGAATCGCAGGATACGCCCAGCGTCGCAAAGGCGATAAAAAGTGAAATGCATAAGGGAGGAGATTATGCAGAAACCTATCTTTAAGGCGGTATCAACCGTCGCTATCCTGGCAGGTCTTGGGCTGCCAGCACTGGCAGAGACAGCCTTTGACGGGCCAACCACTGGACCAGCCGCTGCCGAAGGAAAGTCGATTGTGGTGCTGGCGGGTGATCTGAAAAACGGCGGTATCCTGGGGGTCACAAGTGGCGTCGAAGAAGCCGCAGCCAAAATTGGCTGGGACGTGCGGGTGCTGGACGGCGCCGGGTCGATCCAGGGTCGGACAGCCGCGATTGGTCAGGCGATGGCGCTGAAACCTGCCGGGATCATCATCAACGGGTTTGATGCTGTCGAACAGCAGGCCGCGCTGGAAGGTGTCGCAGAGGCCAACATCCCGATGGTGGCCTGGCACTCCGGTCCAAAAATCGGCTGTGATGCGCCCGGAGGCATTTTCTCGAATGTGTCGACCGATGCGATGACAGTGTCCGAAGTGGCAGCGAAATGGGCGATCGAGGATGCAGGTGATGAGGTAGGAGCCGTCATCTTTACAGACTCGACCTATCAGATTGCCATCGACAAGGCCGACCGCATCAAAGAGACCATCGAGGCGATGGGCGGCACGGTGCTGGAATATGTGGATACCCCCATTGCCGACACCTCGTCGCGGATGGGGCCGCTGACCACCAGCCTGTTGCAGAAATATGGCGATCAATGGACCCACGCACTGGCGATCAACGATCTGTATTTTGACTTCATGGGACCAGCATTGGCAGCCGTGGGGATCAACAGTGCCGATGGCCCGCAGGCGGGCTCTGCGGGGGATGGATCCGAGGCGGCGTTCCAGCGTATTCGCTCCGGCAGCTATCAGAGCATCACTGTGGCGGAACCGCTGAACCTGCAGGGCTGGCAACTGGTGGACGAGTTGAACCGCGCCATTCAGGGGGAACCTTGTTCGGGGTATGTGACAACACCTGCATTGGTGACACATGATGGACTGGCCAAACTGGGCGATAGCAACCTGTTTGACCCGGACAGCCCGTACCGTGCGGCCTATGCCGAAATCTGGGGCAAATAGAACCACGCGCAGTGAGGTGATCCCGAGGCCGTAAGTCTCGGGGGCACCGCTCTGCACAATCACTCACAAGTCAAGTTGCGCGCCGGGGTTGTCCCCGAGGGAGCGGAGCTTTGTCTAAAACAGGGAGGGCACAATGAGAGCTCAACCGATTGTAAAAATGCGCGCCATCACCAAGCGATTTGGCGGCGTCACGGCACTGCAGGATGTCGACCTGACCGCCTATGCCGGCGAGGTGCTGGCAATTGTCGGCGACAACGGGGCCGGGAAATCGACCCTAATCAAGGTGCTTACGGGCGTTTATCAACCCACTGAGGGCGAAATATTGCTGGATGGCCAGCCGCTTGAAATGGCCAGCCATTCGGATGCCATCGCCGTGGGGATTGACGCCGTCTATCAAACACTGGCGCTGGCCGATCATCTGACTCCGGCGGCGAATATGTTCCTGGGCAACGAGCTGACCAAATCGGTTGTGGGTATCAATGTGCTCGACAACCGGCGCATGAAGTCCGAGGCCATTCGGGTTCTGGATGAACGTCTGGGCGTTCGGTTCCGCAGCATGGATGTGTCAACCGACAGCCTGTCGGGTGGTCAACGTCAGGCCGTCGCCATTGCGCGGGCCGTTTATCACAAGGACCTGCGGGTTCTGGTGATGGATGAACCAACAGCGGCGCTGGGTCCGCAAGAAACAGCACGGACACTGAAATTGATCAAAGCGTTGCGGGATCAGGGGCTGGCGGTGATTTTGATCAGCCACTCGCTGGATGACGTCTTTGAAGTGTCTGACCGGGTGCATGTGCAACGCCGCGGGCGTGGCGTGGGTGTGGTGAAAACCGCCGAGAGCTCCACCCAAGAGGTGCTGGGCATGATCGTCGGCGCACAAGACGCGGCGGCCTAAGGGGAAAACGATGTCTGCTATATCAACAAATACCAGTGATAAAACACTGATGGACCGGTTAGAGCCCTATCTGGCGATCATTGGCCCCATGGTGATGATCCTTGCGATCCTGATCTTTATGGGGATTGCTGAGCCGGCGCGCTATTTCCGCCTGTCGAACCTGAACCTGATCCTGCTGGATGCGGCTCTGTATATGCCGATGGCAATGGCGATGACCTTTGTCATCACCCAGCGCGGCATCGATCTGTCGATTGGCTCTATTGCAGCGCTGTCCGGTATTTTGATGGGATTTCTCATCAAGCAATACGGGTTCCCAACCTGGGTGGCTGTCCCCATTGCCCTCCTGCTGGGCGCGACAATGGGATTGATCAACGGGCTGGTGATCACCCGGTTCAAAGTGCCGGATCTGATTGGCACATTGGCGATGGATCTGGTCTATCGCGGCTTGGCCTTGGTGATTGCCAAAGGTCTGGTGCTGGCACGGTTCCCGGATCTGGTGACCGATATCGGGCGCGGCCAGATTCCGGGATTCATTCCAATCCCTGTTATTCTGGGTCTGCTGACCATGGCCCTTGGCTATTGGGCGCTGACACAGACGCATTTTGGCCGCTACACCATTTCCATTGGCTCCAATCCTGAAGCCTCGGAAATGACCGGCGTCGCAGTCGATCGTCACAAGATCTATGCCTATGTTCTGATGGGCGCTTGTGCAGCCCTGGCCGGTGTTATGCTGACCGGTAAGTTGAACGCCATTCAGGCAACCTCGGCCCCCTATTTCAACCTGCACGTCATTGCGGCTGTGGTTGTGGGCGGCACCTCCTTGTTTGGGGGCCGGGCCTCTATTCTGGGATCCCTGGCGGGTGTGCTGCTGCTGTCGATGATGATCAATGCATTGGTGACTTTGCGGATCGAATTCTTCTGGCAGTCGGTTGCCTCGGGCGTTGTCATCATCAGTTCTGTCGCGTTGTACACCTGGATGCAGAAATCTGACCGGGACGGCGCACAGGGGCTGCTGGCCAGCCTGAAATCCAAAGAAGCGCAGAAACTGTTCCGCTTTAGTGCCGTCATCATCGGCGCACTCATTTTGCTGCTGGCCCTTGGGGCTGGGCTGGCAACAAATCCGAACCCATCTGGGTAATCGGCAAACGAAGTGGCGTGCCGGGAGGTAGGAGTCCCGACACGCCGTGACAGACCCCACCATCGCGAAAGGGAGGACAATCCATGAAAACATTCAACAAACTAGCCTTAACCACAAGCGCATTGTGCCTGAGTGCCAGCACTGTGTTTGCCGGTGAACAAGCCACGTTGCCGCTGAAAGAGCTGCCCGGTATTGAGAGCCGCGACTACTGGGTCCCCGGTGAAGTCAACGCCGAGGGCAAGCTGGAGGCGCTGCAGAAAGTCGTCGGAAGTGCGGCCGTGCCCTTTGCCGGCACTCTGGACGATCCGATCCAGATCGCTCTGGTCTATCCGTCGGCGGATACCTCGGATTTCTGGGCGCGCAACTATCTGGCCCTGACCAAACGTCTGGACCAGCTCGGCGTTGCCTATGAAACCACCGAGTTTGCAAGTCGCCAGATTGAGCACTCGCTGCAATCGACCTATGCCAACCAGATTGTGCAGGATGAGGATCTGTATGATTTTGTCATCTTTGGTCCATCAGAGTTGGCGATTCAGGCCGACAACATTGACAAAATGGCGGGTACAGACGGGTTTTCGACCTTTGTCTGGGCCTTCCACACGCCAATGAAAGATTTGACAAATCAACCGGATGCCTGGTTTGATTTCTCGTCTGCAGCCGGTGCATTGACCATGTGTGATTACATGCTGGACCGTCTGGGCAATGACGTCACCATGGCGATGAACCGGGGTATTCCGGGCATCACCGACAATCAGCGCTCGGGTGATTTCAAGGCCTGTGTCGAAGAGAAAGGCAACTGGACCACCGCCTATGAGCACTATGGTGAGTATCAGCGTGAGGGTGGATTTAACGGCACCAGCCTGATCCTGCAGGCCTATCCCGAAGCCAAGGTCATCCACAACGCCAATACCGCCATGGCGATGGGCAGTGTCGAGGCTCAGGTCTCGATAGGTAAGGAGAAAGAGATCTTCTCAACCGGTTGGGGTGGCACTGGTCTGGAACTTGACGCGATCCGTCGCGGTGAGCTGGACGCAACCCCCATGCGGATGGGCGATGACGTAGGTGCCGCGACAGCCGAGGCGATCAAAGCCCATCTGGAGGACCGTGCCGATGAGCTGCCGTTTGTCTTCTTGGGTCGGATCACCATTGCCCATGACCAAATGAGCGCTGGTGAAATCGACGCTCTGGAACAGGAAGCCTTCCGCTTCTCAGGCGTTGGTGCCCTGGAACGCTAAGTCGGTTTGGCGGGGGGCAGCCCCCGCCAAATTTCCTGCGATCGGGATTGACGATGGCGTGTGTTACCGGTAACTCTTGTGACCGGTAACATTTACACAGAAGAAAGGGATTCGCGTGGCGCAATCCATGATGTTGATTGAAAAGTGCAGCCACTGCGTGAGCTGGTACGATATAGAAACCGGCGCCTTACAGGGTCGCCTGGACCTGCCGGACTATCCCCACGAATTCGTCGTGGATGACGAGTTTCGCTATGCCTACGTCGGCCACTACGGCGTGCAGAACTCGGGCATTGACGGAACCGATGGCCGATCGGTCATTGTGGTGGACATCCGCAAACAGGAAATCGCCCATACTTATGATCTGGGTGAGCATGCCCGCCCGCATGGCATTGGGCTAGACGGGCAGGGGCGTCTCTATGTTCTGTCGGAATGGACAGGGCATCTGTTGGTCAAGGAAAACCCACGCGCCTTTGATCAGGGCTGGGACCATATCACCCCAACCGGCGGCACCAAATGTCACCTCTTTGCACTGACCAAGGACGGTCAAACGTCGTACTCGATGAACCTGACCTCGGGGGATGTCACCGTTTTCAACCCCTATGATGCCAGTGTTGCGCCGATTTCGATCAAGTCGGGCGATAAACCCGAGGGGCGTTGCCTGCGCGAAGATGCGGGTATTTTGTACACCTCGCAACGGATCTCGAACACGGTTGCGGTGATTGATACCAAGACGCTAGAAATTCAGCGCAGCTTTCCGACACCGGATGACCCATGCCGCATTTACTATGATGGCAAACGCAATCGTCTGGTGACGATGAACCATTTTGGCGGCTCGTTCTCGGTGTTTGACGAGACCACAGGCGAGATGCTGCACGAGCAAAAAACCCCGGCCAATCCGCTGGCGCTCTGCATCGATGACGAAGCCGCCTTTGCTTATATCGCCATCGACTGCGAGCAGGTGCAGCGATTCAATCTTGATACTTTTGAGGTCGTCCAGACCTTTGACACCGGCAAGGAACCAGACGTGATGGTGATCCTGCCGGACGGATTTTCCAAACATTGGGAGGCAAGCGCATGAGCAAGCCACGTATAGCTATCATCCCCGGCGATCCGTCGGGTATTGGTCCGGAACTTATTGCGCGTCTTCTGAACGACGAGGGCGTGCGCGAGGCAGCCAATATTGTTTTGGTTGGTGACAGCCACCTGTGGCAGCAGGGCGCCCAACAGGCCGATCTTCCGGTGCAGCTGACTGCAATTGCAGAAGGTGACATTGGTGACCAAACCGGTCTGTCTCATCTCGACATGGGCACCATCAACGCCGAGGATGTTCAGGTGGCCGAAGTGACCGTCGCAGGTGGCACCACCTCGTTGCGCTGTCTGGACAAAGCACTGGATCTGGCCGTTGAGGGTGTGGTTGACGGCGTGCTGTTTGCGCCCTTCAACAAGGCGGCGATGACAAGCGCCGGGCTGAACGCCGAAGACGAGCACAGATATATGGCGCGTTATCTGGGGTTCACGGGGTATCACTCGGAAATCAACGTGTTGGATGATCTGATGACCACCCGGGTTACCAGCCACATCGGTCTCAAGGATGTCGCCGCCAATATCAGCCAAGAGGGCATCCTAAGGGCGGTGAATCTGGCCAATGACACGCTGCGTCGGGCGGGCAATCAGCGTCCGCGTATTGCGGTTGCGGCGCTGAACCCACACGCGGGTGACAACGGTAAGTTCGGCCGCGAAGAGATCGACATTCTGGAACCGGCCATCAAATCGGTACAGGCCAAACAGATGGATGTGACCGGGCCCTGGCCGTCGGATACGGTCTTTCTAAAGGCTAAGCGCGGAGAAGTGGATGCGGTCGTGACCATGTACCATGATCAAGGCCAGATCGCCATCAAGCTGATGGGATTTGAGCGCGGCGTGACGGTTGCCGGTGGCTTGCCAATTCCAGTCGCCACACCGGCGCATGGAACAGCCTTTGACATTGCAGGACAAAATAAAGCCAATGTGAGCGCTACCCGTCAGGCCTTTGACCTGCTGGTGCGCATGGCCAATACACATCGCGCACACCGTGACGCGGGCTAAGGAGACTAAAGAAGTGACTAAGATTAAATCAATCAGAACACGCGTTTGGAACTGGACCGGCCCAACCGTTCCGCCATCGGGAAATTTTTGCACCAATGCGTCGGACTCGCTGTGGATGAAGGGCGATGCGATGGCGTCGTTCCGTTTTCATCAGTGGCTGACAGTTGAGGTCGAAACCGATGACGGCACCATTGGCATCGGCAACGCGGCGCTGGCGCCATCTGTTGTAAAGGCAGCCATCGATGACTGGTACGCGCCATTGGTGATTGGTGAAGACCCGTTTGATTATGCCTATATCTGGGAAAAAATGTACCGTCGCACCCAGGCCTGGGGCCGCAAGGGCATTGGCATGACAGCAATCTCGGCGATCGATATTGCGATCTGGGATCTGATGGGCAAACTGGTCGGCAAGCCTGTGTTCAAACTGCTGGGCGGACAGACCAAGGAAAGCATCCCTGTCTATTATTCCAAGCTGTATTCCGGACCGATTGAAACCATGCAGGCCGAGGCCGAAGAGGCGATGAAGTCTGGCTATCAGGCCTTCAAAATGCGGTTTGGCTGGGGTCCAAAGGACGGCATGGCGGGCATGCGCGAAAACCTTAAGCGTATCGAATGCGTGCGCGAAGTGATCGGCTATGACAAGGATCTGATGGCCGATGCCTATATGGGCTGGAATGTGGATTACACCAAACGGATGCTGCCCAAGCTTGCTCCGTTTGAGCTGCGCTGGCTGGAAGAGCCGGTGATCGGTGATGATACCTCGGGCTATGCTGAACTGAACGCCATGAACATCGTGCCAATTTCCGGCGGCGAGCATGAGTTCTCGATCATGGGTTGTAATGAGCTGATCCAGAACAAAGCGGTCAGCGTCCTGCAATATGACACCAACCGTGTGGGCGGTATTACTGCGGCGCAAAAGATCAATGCCATTGCCGAGGCGGCACAGATTCCGGTGATCCCGCATGCGGGTCAGATGCACAACTATCACCTGACCATGGCCAACGCCAATTGCCCGATGTCCGAATACTTCCCTGTGTTTGATGTCGAGGTCGGCAACGAGCTGTTCTATTACATCTTTGAAGGCGATGTTGAGGCCGAAAATGGCGCCCTGAAACTGGATGAGAACCTGCCAGGTTTGGGCATCTCGATCACGGATAAGCACCTGAAACATTTTGAGATCACGGAGTAAACCATGAGCGCGAAATACACAGGTATTTGGCCGGTCGCGCCGACGCCATTTAACGATGATGGCACGCTTGATCTGGACGGAATGAAGCGGGTTCTGGATTGTTTGATTGATCAGGGGGCAGACGGGATCTGCGTTCTGGCCAACTTCTCAGAGCAGTTCCTGATTTCTGATGCGGAACGCGAGACGCTGACCCGTCTTAGTCTTGAACATGTGGCGGGCCGTGTGCCCGTCATCGTCACCATCAGCCATTTTGCCACGCAGATTGCGGTTGAACGGGCCAGGTTCTGCAAAGATCTGGGCGCTGACGTCGTGATGATGATGCCGCCTTATCACGGGGCCCTTCTTAAGGGGAACGGGCAGCAGACCTTTGATCAGTTCAAGGCTGTTGGCGATGTCGGCATCCCGATCATGGTGCAGGATGCGCCCCTGTCTGGTGTGGATCTGCCGGTGCCGCTGTTGATCAAAATGGCCACCGAAATCGATATGGTGAAGCTGTTCAAAATCGAATGCCCCCGTGCTGCTAACAAATTGCGGGTGCTGATTGCCGAAGGTGGCGATGCGATTGAGGCGCCGTTTGATGGTGAAGAGGCAATCACGCTGCTGGCGGATCTTGATGCCGGCGCCACCGGGTCGATGACCAGTGGCATGATCGTTGATCAGATTAAACCGGTTCTGACGCATCACTATGCGGGCCGGATTGATGAGGCGACAGCCGCCTATGGCCGCGTTGCGATGGCGATCAACCATGAAAACCGTCAGTGCGGATGGCAGTCCTGTAAGGCTGCGATGGTCGAAGGTGGGGTGATCAAGTCTGAGTTCTGTCGCCACCCGATTGAGCCCATGCACCCGGCGATCCGGTCACGTTTGATCGATCTTTTAAAACCATTGGACCCGCTGGTCCTGAAATGGGGGAAATAATATGTTGTTGGGAAAAAACCTGATCAATGGGGGCTGGGCTGGGTCGTCCAAAACCCTTGCCTCGGCTGATCTGGATGGGTTCGAATTCGCCCAGGCCTCGGCTGCGGATGTGGATGCGGCCTGTCTTGCGGCGCGCAAAGCCTTTCGCCCTTATAGCCAGAAAACCCGCGCAGAGCGTGCCAATTTCCTGCGGGTGATTGCCGAGCAGATGGACGTTCTGGGGGATGCGATCACCGCGCACGGAATGCGTGAAACCGGACTGCCCGAGGCCCGCCTGAACGGCGAGCGTGGCCGCACCACTGGCCAGCTTCGGATGTTTGCGGATCTGATCGAAGACACCGCGTTCCTGGATATCCGCAAGGATGGCGCACTGCCGGATCGGGCCCCTGTGCCGCGTCCGGATCTGCGTTTGACCCATCAGGCCATCGGCCCTGTTGTTGTCTTTGGCGCGTCGAATTTCCCACTGGCGTTTTCCACCGCGGGCGGTGACACGGCCTCGGCGCTGGCAGCGGGTTGCCCGGTGATTGTCAAAGGTCACAGCGCCCATGCCGGCACCGCTGAATTGGTCGCGCAGGCCATCGCCGAAGCGATTGAGATCTGTGGCATGCCTTCTGGGACCTTCCAGATGTTGCAGGGCTCGGGTCGGGTTGTTGGGTCTGCTCTGGTGCAACACCCCGAAATCACCGCCGTTGGTTTCACTGGCTCGCTGGCCGGCGGGCGCGCCTTGTATGATCTGTGCCATAGCCGTCCAAACCCAATCCCATTCTATGGTGAATTGGGGTCGGTCAATCCAATGTTCTGCTTGCCAAATGCCATGGCGGCCCGGGCTCCGGGGCTTGGCGCCGGTTGGGCTGCGTCGCTGACCATGGGGGCAGGGCAGTTCTGCACCAACCCCGGCATTGCGGTGATGGTCAAAGGGGATGATGCGGATACATTGGAGTCGGCCTGTGTGGCGGCGCTGAGCACTGTTGCGGAACAAAAAATGCTGACAGACGGCATTCACACCGCGTTTGAGCAGGGCGTTGGGCAATTCCGCGAGTTGATGGCGGAGGTCAGCAAATGCGGCACTTCGACAACGCCGCGCTTTGCCTTGCCTGCCTTGTTCAAAGTCACTGCCAAAGAGTGGATGGCGACACCTGCGCTGCAGCACGAGGTTTTTGGCACGGCTGGCATCATTGTTCTGTGTGAGGACACCGATGAAATGCTGTCCCTGGCAGAAGGCATCGAGGGTCAATTGACCTGTACCCTGCATTTGGAGGACGCGGACATCGATTTGGGTCGCGATCTGATGCCCATGCTGGTTGAGAAAGCGGGCCGCGTTTTGGCCAATAGCTTCCCAACCGGGGTCGAAGTGTGTTCGGCGATGATGCACGGCGGGCCGTTCCCGGCATCGACTGATGTGCGGGCCACCTCGGTGGGGACGCTGGGTATTGTCCGCTGGCTGCGTCCGGTCAGCTATCAGGGTATCCCTGAGACCTTGCTTCCGGTCGAGCTGAAAGGCTGATCTTACGATTGTGACCGTGAACAATCTGTTCTAGTTTCTCCTAAAACGGTAGGGAAACCCATGGGCAGTAAAATGAGCGGTCGCACACAAGTGACAATGCGAGACGTCGCCAAAGCGGCCGGCGTCTCGCGCATGACGGTGTCGCGCGCCCTTAAGGAAAACAGCCCGGTTTCCAAGGAAACACGCGACCACATCCTGAAAATCGTCAAGTCGATGAATTATGTGCCCGACCAGATGGCAGGCAGCCTGACGACAAAAAAATCCGGCTTTGTGGCGCTGCTTTTGCCCTCTTTGAACAACCTTCACTTTGCCCTAACCGTACAGTCCCTGACCGAAGAACTGGAGAAAGTCGGGCTGCAACTGTTGTTGGGGCACACGGATTACTCTCCGGATCGCGAAGAACAGATGGTCGAGATGATGCTGCGCCGTCGTCCCGAGGCCATTGTGCTCTCCTATGATGGTCACACTCAGCGTACTCTGGATTTGTTGCACGAGGCCTCGATTCCTGTGGTCGAGATCTGGGAGACACCGAAAAATCCAATTCAGCACACAGTAGGGTTTTCCAACGAAAAAGCTGCCTTTGACATGACACAGGCGCTGATCGGCAAAGGATTCAAGCAGATTGTTTTTCTGGGGGAAGAGCAGGATGACTGGACCCGTGGCGCGGCCCGCCGCGTTGGGTTTGAGCTCGCAATGCGCGAGGCTGGTTTGGATGCTAGCGCCGAAGTCCGATACGGTACACCGCCCTTATCGATTGAGAATGGCGCAGCTGCAGCCGACCTGATCCTGGAGCGGTTTCCTGATGTGGATTGTGTGTTTTGCGTGTCGGATATGGCGGCATTTGGGGTGCAAAGCCGCCTGTTACAGCTGGGGATTTCAGTCCCTGATCAAGTGTCTGTTGCTGGGTTTGGTAACTTTGAAGTCTCTCGGTTCAGCTCGCCTGCGATCAGTACTGTGGTGGTGGACCCGGTCAAAATCGGCTTACAGGCGGGCCAACTGATTGCCCGGGTGCTGGGCTCGAGCACTGTGGACGACAACGAATCACAACATATCGTGCTGGCTCCACAGGTGGATTTCCGCGCCAGCTGCAAAGACTAATTTTTAAAAATCATATAACTCATTGAAAGCTAAGAATTTAATTCTCTATGGGACCGGTCACACAGCTGTTAGTGTGACCGGTAACAAGGGTGGAGAGCTAATGCCGAAAATTCGACTAGAAAACCTCGTAAAACGGTACGGTGACTTTCAGGTCCTGCACGGAATTGACCTCGAGATGGAAGAAAATGAGTTCACGGTCTTCGTGGGTCCATCGGGGTGTGGAAAGTCGACAACGCTGCGGATGATTGCGGGGCTTGAGACGGTGTCGGGTGGTGAAATTTACATCGACGATAAACCGGTCAGCCAGCTTGAACCCAAAGCGCGAGATCTGGCCATGGTGTTTCAGGATTATGCGCTGTACCCGCATATGGATGTAGCGCGGAATATGTCTTTTGCGCTGCGCCTGGCCCGTGCTCCAAAGGCAGAAATCGACACCAAAATCAAAGATGTCGCCGAGATGTTGGGTCTGACCCCGTTCCTGCATCGTAAACCGGGCGAGCTGTCTGGCGGGCAACGTCAACGCGTCGCCATGGGGCGGGCGCTGACTCGTGACAGCAGCACTTTCCTGTTTGATGAACCGTTGTCCAATCTGGATGCCAAGCTGCGCGGTCAGATGCGGGCAGAACTGGCGCTGATGCGCCAGAAGGTCAAAAAGAACATGATCTACGTCACCCATGACCAGATCGAGGCGATGACGCTGGCGGATCGCATCGTGGTCATGCACGGCGGCTACATCCAGCAACAGGGCACCCCCGAAGAGCTGTACAAGTCTCCGGTCAACAAATTTGTCGCGGGGTTTCTGGGCTCACCTCCGATGAATTTTCTGCAGGCAGATATTCAGGACAGAAACGACCGCCTTTACGTGACAGGCGCAGGGTTTGATATTCTGCTACCCGACTCGCGCAAGGCCAGTCTGCAAGGCAAGAATCTGAGCCAGATCACCATGGGCATTCGGCCCTCGGACCTGACTTATTCCCCCGACGCCCCAACAGACAAAAGCTTTGATCTGCAGGTGGTTGTCTCGGAATACATTGGTGCGCAATCGGTTCTGATCTGTGACTGCTCCGGCCAAAAGGTCGAGGTTGAGCTGAAATCAGACACCCCAATTGCCCTGGGCGAAACCCTGCGGTTCCAGGTCAACGCCGATGCCGTCCACATTTTCGATCGCGAAACGGAGGTCGCTCTCTGAGCGATTTAACACAGCATAGGAGGAGCTAATGCTGAATTTCTTTAAGACCACCGGGGCCGCTGTTGCGGGTCTGGCACTGACCGCCGGGATTGCCGCTGCAAATCCATACGAACCCTATGAGGGCCAAACTCTAGTCGTCAACTTTCCCGCGCACCCGCATTTCGATGCGGTTTTGGAAGTCTTGCCGCAGTTTACCGAAGAAACCGGTATCCGCGTCGAGGTTGACCAACTTCAGTACCTGAAGATGCGCGCAAAGCAGACGCTTGAGCTGACCAAAAACAAAGGCGATTACGACCTGATCGCCTATGTGGTTTTCTCGAAAGCTGATTATGTCTACGCGGACCAGCTGGAAAACCTGGCCAAGTATTTCATGAATCCAGCTCTGGCAGATCCGAACTACGACGCTGGCGATCTGATCGACGGCTACGTGGCTAACGTTGGTGTTGCTGGCGGTGAAAAAGGCTATCTGCCGGGCGCGACTGGCTCGCTGTTTGGGATGCCGTTTGGGTCGGAAACCTCGATCCTTGGGTATCGTAAAGATATCTTTGAAAAGCACGGTCTTGAGGTTCCTGAAACCTATGACGAACTGCTGGCTTTGGCCTGTAAAATTCCCGAGCTAGAGCCCGGTATGGGTGGTCTGGCGTCACGGGCGGCATCGGGCCACCATGCGTCGCATGCGTTCCTGCTGCACCTTGCACCTTTGGGCGGTCGCATCTTTGACAGCGAATGGAACCCGATCGTTAATAACGCAGCTGGTGTAGAAGCCGCCGAAGCGCTGAAAACCATCGTTGAATGTGGTGCCGAAGGCGCACAAACATTTGGTTTCGCCGAAGCTGGTGCATCCTTCCTGCAGGGCAATTCAGCCATGTTCCTGGATTCGACCGTCTTTGCCGGTCAGGTGAACAACCCATCCAAGTCTAAGGTTGTTGGCAAAATCGGCTGGGCGCCACATCCTGCAGGCGTTCGCGCTGGTTCGCAGACTGGTGGCTTTGGTATCGGTATTCCAACCAATGCACAAAACAAAGAAGCCGCATTCTTGTTGATGCAGTGGCTGACCAGCAAGCAAGCTGATCAGGCCATTGCAATTGCAGGCGGCAACCCATCGCGGTTCTCGACCCATGCGGATGCCGACGTTCTGGCGGTACACCCCCACCTCGAAGTCTTTGGTGAAGCGCTGAAAAACGCCGACCCTGACTGGCGTCCAATCATCCCTGTCTGGGGTAAAATCAACGCTGATCTGGGCACCTCTCTGTCCAAAGTCCTGACCGAAGGTGACGACATTCAGACCGCACTGGACGGTGTTGCCGAGCGCGCACGCCGCATCATGGACGACGCTGGATATTACACCTGGCAGTAAGCCCTCTCTCCCCCGTGGCGTCCCGCATTAAGCGGGGCGTCACAAATACGAAACCCCACTTATTGAAAAAAGGGCCTCGTTCATGAGCGCTGCTGCAAGGGCCAATCGGCTCACCCCTTACCTGTTTCTTGCGCCGGCCGGGATCATCTTGATTTTTGCGCTGCTCTACCCAATCGGGTATATGGTATACGCCAGCTTTCTGGACTGGAGCCCTAGCCAACGCATTGGCCAAGCTGACTTTATTGGTCTGCGCAACTATACCAACCTGCTCACCGATGCCGCCTTTGGCGAAAGCCTCTGGGTAACGGTCAAGTTCGCCGCCGTGGTGGTGACGCTGGAAATGATCATTGGTGTTGGGTTGGCCTTGCTGCTGGACCGTAACATCCGCGGCATGACGTTTCTGCGCACGATCTTTATCCTGCCGATGATGATCGCCCCCATCGTGGTGGGCCTGATGTGGCGCTATATGTACCACCCAACTGTGGGGATCTTTAACCGGACCCTGAAAAGTTGGGGCATGGACGAGGGTATTCCTTGGCTGTCCGACAGCACTTGGTCGTTCTTTGCCGTTGTCATCGCTGACGTTTGGCAGTGGACCCCGTTTATCTTCATTCTGTCACTTGCTGCGATGCAATCCTTGCCCCGGTCCGCGCTGGAGGCAGCTGAAATTGATGGTGCGACGGAGTGGCAGAAAATCCTGCTGATCAAACTGCCTCTGATGATGCCGGTTTTAATTGTGACCCTGATGCTGCGTTTGATTGACGCCTTCAAAGTGCTCGAAGTGATCATGGTTCTGACCAATGGCGGCCCTGGCCTATCCACCGAAATTGTGGCCCTGCGGATTTTCCGAACGGCACAGGAATTCCAGGAACTTGGCGAGGCCGCTGCGATGTCCAACATCCTGTTGCTTATGCTCATGGCCCTGACAATCGGCATGTTCATTTACACCAAAATTCAGGAATCCCGCGCAGCGAAAATGCGCAAGGCTGCTGAAAACGCAGGAGACCTGTAATATGTCTACTCAACCCGAAAAACAAAATCCCGCATTCTACGCTCTGCTTGTTGCGCTGGTGTTCATGTCCGTCGGTCCGATCCTGCTGATGCTGGCCACCTCGTTCAAAATGAACGTTGATATCTATGATGCAACCGTGTCGTCGTTCTTCTTTTCGCCGACAATCCGCAACTATGAGACCGTGTTGTGCAACGTGTTGTGGTATGCGCCCGAGCATGTCCGCTATTGCGATCCGACCTTTGGCCGCGCACTAGGAAATTCGCTGTTTATTGCGATTATTTCGACAGGTCTGACCCTGACTATCGGCTGTATGGCGGCCTACGCACTGGTGCGGTTCAAGTTTATGGGGCGCGGGACTGTGTCCATGACCACGCTGATGATGCGGATGGTGCCGCCTGCGGTGCTGCTGGTGCCTGTCTTTGGCATCTGGACTTTCCAATACGGTCTTGATCAGTCTCACGCCGGTATCATCCTGGTCTATACAGCGATGAACCTGCCCTTTGTGATCTGGATCCTGCAGAGCTTTATCGTGCAGGTGCCAATCCAGCTGGAAGAGGCCGCGCGTATGGATGGCGCAAACCCGATGCAGGTTTTCTTTCTGGTGGTGCTGCCGATCATCAAGCCTGGCCTGGCGGCGGCGGCGATCTTTACCTTTCGCATCGCCTGGAATGAATTCCTGTTGGCCAATGCCCTGCTGGGACGCAGCACCCGGACGGTGCCGGTGACCATCGTGAACTCGATCACCGAATACGATATCGACTGGGGTGTGATCATGGCAACGGGTATGTTGCTGGCTGTTCCTCCGATCATCTTCACCTTCGTTGCGTCGCGCCAGATTATCACCGGCATGACTGCGGGCGCGGTAAAGGGCTAAAAATGGACTGGTTATTGTCCTCGATTGATCCGGCGCGTGGTCATGAGGTGGGGTTCGCTCTGTCCTGGCACGCCCGGTTTATGGTCCTGGCTTGGGGTGTTATCGTCCCGGCGGCCATTTTTGCTGCGAGGTATTTCAAAATTCTCCCTAGCCAGAACTGGCCACAGGAGTTGGATACCCGGACATGGTGGCAAGCCCATTGGATGGGACAGGCCGTTGCTTATTGCCTGTCGATGGTTGGCTTTGGTCTGATCCTGTGGGCCGAGGATGTGCAGGCTCAATCTATCCTACACAGGGGCCTAGGATATACAGTTCTTGGCGCTGGCCTGTTTCAAATTGGACTGGGTTATTCTCGCGGCTCTAAGGGTGGCCCAACCGCGCCTGCACCCGACGGAAGCCTGCGCGGTGATCACTATGACATGACCCCTTGGCGGTTGATGTTTGAGACGCTGCATCGGCTTGTTGGCTATTCGGCGTTGTGTTTGGCAGTGGCAGCAATTGTCTCTGGGATGTGGGCTGCGAATGCACCAAACTGGATGTGGATCGTGATCATTGGCTATTGGATTGTTCTTTTGATTGCAGCCGCTTATTGCCAGGTACAGGGCTGGGCTATGGATACCTACCAGGCCATTTGGGGGGCGGACCCCGCTCTGCCTGGAAACAAAATACCGATGACCGGCTGGGCCACGCAACGCCCAGGGGATATTGTATCACAAAAAGCTCAAAAGGAATAAATGGATGTTTGGCGTTTTAGACGGCACAGGATTTGACGTTATTGCCCCTGAATTCGAGGGCTGTTTTATCGGTCATGCCAGAGTTGAGCGCTTGTGGTGCGGCGCACGTTGGTCCGAGGGACCTGCGTGGTTTGCAGCCGGACGTTATCTGCTGTGGAGCGATATCCCAAACAACCGGCTGATTCGCTGGGATGAAACAGATGGATCGGTCTCGGTGTTTCGCCAGCCGTCAAACAATACCAATGGCAACACAGTGGACGGGCAGGGGCGTCTGGTGTCCTGCGAGCATCTGACCCGACGGGTGACCCGAACCGAGCATGATGGCTCGATCACCGTGATTGCGGACAAGTGGCAAGGTAAGCGTTTGAATTCTCCCAATGACGTGGTTGTCAAATCCGACGGGTCAATCTGGTTCACCGATCCGGCCTATGGCATCATGATGGATTACGAGGGTGACCGCTCGGAGAGCGAGATTGGCGCCTGCCATGTCTACCGTGTCGATGACGCAACTGGCGACGTCACCTCCGTTGCCACTGATTTTATCAAGCCAAACGGATTGGCGTTCTCTGCTGACGAGGATCATCTGTTCATTGCGGACACCGGCGGAACGCATGACCCAGATGGCCCGGCCCATATCCGCAAGATCAAGGTCAATGCGGACGGTGCCAGTCTTGGCGATAGTAAGATTTTTGCCGACTGCAGCGCTGGGTTCTTTGATGGCTTCCGGTTGGACCGCGCCGGGCGGATCTGGAGCTCGGCTGCGGATGGGGTGCATTGCCTGAACCCGGATGGCGCGTTGATTGGCAAGATCAAGATCCCTGAAATCGTGGGCAACATCTGTTTTGGAGGCCCCAAGAATAACCGATTGTTCATTGCGGGAACCACGTCGTTGTATGCGGTGTATTTGAACGTGAATGGTTTGCGCTGACCGGAGCTCATGTGAAGGATTTTGAAGGTTTAGGCAGCCTTTCAACATAATCTTGATTACACGCTTTTCTACTGTACGCGGGGCACATTCTAAACTCCGTTGCGACAAATCCCCTATCTTGCTGGAAAGCAAGGAGAATGGAAGATGGCCACACAGAGCTGGATTTGCGTGAGAGACGCGCAATTGAAGACATGTTGAACGCGAAAGTGCCTGTGAGCAAGATCGCAACCGAGATCGGCAGACACCGCTCTACGGTGCATCGTGAGATCAAACGGAACCGATACTGCGATGACGAACTGCCTAACCTGAACGGCTACTATGGCATGACTGCACAGAGGTCAGCAGCGCAACGCCGCGCACGTCGACGCAAACTGGTGCGGTTCGAGGATCTGAGGCAACACGTGATCAAGCAACTGGAGATCGGATGGTCGCCCGAACAGATTGCTGGTCGTTTGCAGTGAGAACGCCGGTGGAATACTGCACCACGTGAGCGGCGGGATTGTCTTGCCGCAGATGGGCTGATCGGCCTGTCCTGATAGGCTCTTCGTTTTGACGGAGGGCGGGATTGAAGCACGTGGAATTGTATGGGCGCGTTCGTCACGCTGTTCTTGTTGACGGCATGAGCCGTCGCAAAGCGGCTCGGGTTTTCGGGATCAACCGTCGCACTGTTGAGAAGATGCTGAGGTTTTCGATCCCCCCTGGCTATCGGCGCGACAAGGAGATCAGACGCCCGAAGCTGGATGGCTTTACAGGGATTATCGATCAGATCCTTGAAGCGGACAAACTGGTCCCAAAGAAGCAGCGGCATACATCAAAGCGAATTTTCGAACGACTGCGTGATGAGCATGGCTTTGAAGGCGGCATCACGATTGTAAGGGACTACATCTTCGCGGCCAGGCAGCGTCAGCGAGAGGTTTTTGTACCGCTGGTGCACCCGCCGGGGCATGCTCAGGCGGATTTTGGTGAAGCGCTGGCGGTCATCGGCGGCGTAGAACGCAAGATCCACTTTCTGGTGATGGACCTGCCGCATTCGGATGCGTGCTTTTTGAAGGCGTATCCGGCAGAGACGACGGAAGCTTTCTGTGATGCGCATATCGCGGCGTTTGCGTTCTTCGGCGGTGTGCCTGTGTCGATCCTTTACGACAACACACGGATTGCCGTGGCCCGCATTCTTGGGGACGGCACGCGCAAACGAACCCGGGTGTTCTCAGAACTGGTGTCCCATTATCTGTTTGAAGATCGATTTGGCCGCCCGGGAAAAGGGAACGATAAAGGCAAAGTCGAAGGGATGGTGGGGTACACTCGCCGGAACTTCATGGTTCCAAAACCCCAGTTTGCCAGCTTTGATGATCTCAATGCCCATCTGGCTGAGCAATGCCGCAAGCGCATGGGTGACAGGCTGCGGGGCCACAAGGGCACGATTGGCGAACGGTTTGTGGCTGATGCGGAACGGCTTCAACCCTTGCCGACTGTCCCTTATGACGCCTGCGACAAACAATCAGTCAGAGTGAGTTCACTGTCCCTGGTGCGGTATCGCGGCAACGATTACTCGGTTCCAACTGCTTACGGCCATCAAGAAGTTCTGGTGCGGGGCTATGTGCAGGAGGTGGTGATTGCCTGCGGGGCTGAAGTCATTGCCCGCCATGCCCGGTCCTGGGAGAAGGAGGATTACATCTTTGATCCCCTTCATTATCTGGCGCTGATCGAACAGAAGACCAATGCGCTCGATCAGGCAGCCCCGCTGGCCGATTGGGAATTGCCTGAAGCCTTCATCATTCTACGCCGCCTTATGGAGGCCCGCATGGGCAAAAAGGGCAAGCGCGAGTTCGTTCAGGTGTTGCGGCTGCTGGAGACATTCCGGATCGCGGACGTGGAGGCCGGGATACAGAGCGCCCTTGAACGCGGCACGATCGGCTTTGATGCGGTGAAGCACCTTGTCCTATGCCGGATCGAACGCAGACCGCCCCGGCTGGATATGACAGTTTATCCCTACCTCCCGAAAGCCCATGTCGCGCTCACATCCCCAGGCGATTACATGGCGCTGTTATCTGGGGGCCGAGGATGACTGATACGCCCCAGCTGTTGCTGGCTCATCACCTGAAGGCCCTGCGCCTGCCGACTTTCCTGCGTGAGTATGACAAGATCACCAAACAATGCGCGGCAGAAGGGATTGATCATTCCCGGTATCTTTTGCGCCTCGCTGAACTGGAACTCATCGACCGGGAACGGCGTATGGTGGAACGGCGGATCAAGGCTGCAAAGTTCCCGGCAGTCAAAAGCCTCGACAGCTTCGACTTCAAGGCGATGCCCTCGTTGAACAAGATGATGGTGATGGAACTGGCGCGCTGTGACTACATCACCCGCAACGAGAACATCATCGCGGTGGGAAACAGCGGCACAGGCAAGACGCATATTGGCCTCGGCCTTGGGCTGGCGGCCTGTCAGAAGGGCTTGGCCGTCGGCTTCATCACCGCATCGGCTCTCGTGCACGAACTCCTCGAAGCCCGGGATGAGAAGCGGCTAATGCGGCTGCAAAAGCAGCTGGCCAAGTACCGGCTGCTGATCATTGACGAACTGGGATATGTGCCGCTGTCGCCAACCGGCGCTGAACTTCTGTTCGAGGTCTTCTCGCAGCGCTACGAGCGAGGATCAACCATCGTAACGTCCAATCTGCCGTTCGACGAATGGACCAGCACCTTCGGTTCTGAACGCCTCACTGGCGCGCTTCTCGACCGACTGACCCACCACGTCCACATCCTGGAAATGAACGGCGAGAGCTACCGCCTCAAACACAGCCGTCAATCAAACAAAGCATGATCTGCTAACGCCGCCGCCAGGTTCGTCCACAGCCCCGCACGGCTCCGTCGCAATATGAGGGCACTTCACCGTGCGGGACTATGGACAAACCTACATCCCACAAAGTGGTGCACTTTTGCTCCGGCCAAAATCAGCCCAATGGTGCACTATTACTCCGGCGCTTGGTGCAGTTTTAGTCCGGCGTTGACACATGCTGGCGATCTCATAGATGTCTATCTCAAATTGGGATGGGTTCAGGTCAGGTCCGAAAGTGTAACCGCATTCGCCCACGGCAATAATGACGGTTCGTTTTTCCCTGTCATCCCAATTATCAACCGCTGACAGGAACTGCGCAAAATTGATCTGGTTCAGACCCAGTGCCCCGGCTAGATCGTAGTCAATCTCATCACCATCAATGAACTGAATTTCGAATTCTTCGACCGGCTCACCGTAGTCGTTACGTAAGGCAGCTGACTTTACTGCATATTCCTCACAGGTCTCGAAATAGAAACCTGTCGCCGACAGATCGTAGGGTTGCGCATAAAGCTGTGTCATCTTTCTTTCTCCAGTTAAACAAGGGCTTCGCGTGTGAAACCTTGCTTCCGGCGAGGATGGAGATGGGAGGGGACAAGAAAAATAGACGTGGATGGTGCGGGCGCAACGCAGTGAGCCACGGTCCGCAGCTATTTTACTTGTGGGGAGAAAGAGGCGAAGTCTCTTGGCTTTCCTAAATACTAAGAAAAGCGCCGTCTGGCACGCCTACAAGTTTATAAAG
>Ga0209826_1000581_pt1 | contig 26061 bp, 21 predicted proteins | sample GOMGulsemesocosm_5_FD_184637 | JGI IMG/M metagenome (GOLD analysis project Ga0209826, IMG submission 184637) | Methane-oxidizing microbial communities from mesocosms in the Gulf of Mexico - GOM15C Gulf of Mexico (SPAdes) (version 2) | ecosystem: Environmental > Aquatic > Marine > Cold seeps... | reverse complement strand
CAAACCGTCCTTTCAAACACCTTGATGAATTGATGCGTGTTCAAGGTATGAATGCGGTTTTGTACCAGGCGTTACGCCCGTTGCTGACGGTTCAGCCGATAGAAAAAACGGATTTGTCGGTCAGCAGAGAGCCTGTATTAAGCGTGTTGGCGAAGGTGTTTGAGCTTGGCGATGCTTGGGTTCAGCAGGTATTGGTTAGCCGTTCAATGGCCGAGACAGAATTTTTTGTGCCAGAAGAAATGGCTAAATATGCTAATATCAAAAGCAGCAGTCGGGGGCAATGGTTTGAACTGTCGGTAAACATCAACGCCCTCAATGATAAACGATCTTTAGTGAACGTATTAGTTCGAAGGAATGTAGGGAATACACTTCCGCTGTTTGTGGAAATTGATCGACGTGTTGTTGATGAGTAAAACAAAACTTAAGGATGGAGTTAAATGCAGCGATTGATTTTTCAATCAATAAAACAGTTTTTTAGCTGGTGGGCTAAGGAATTGTTTGCGCTGTTACCTGAGGCCTTGAAAAGTAAATTGCAGAGCCCGGAGAACAGCTTATTATTAGAACTTTGCTCGGGTGAGATCAGGGTGGTTTGGCTTCATTCGACACGGCGTAGCGAACTGGGTCGCTTTACGGTCGACGAGGTAGGGCGTAAGGCTTGGCAAGACAAACTAGAAGAATATCCGCTAGTGGCTAAGGCAACGCGTATTTTATTGTTATCAGCTGAGCAGTGCCTTCACCGCCACATTCTTCTACCCAAGCAAGCGGCAGGAAACCTACAGCAAGTCATGGGCTTTGAAATGGATCGTTACACGCCTTTTAAAGCTGAAGATCTTTTTTTTGATGTCGTCGATACGGATGCTCCTCAGCAAACGAATCAATTGGAGGCGTTGTTTGTTGCAACACCGAAAAATGTCTTAACACCGATGCTTGAACAATGTCGCTTTATGGGTCTGTTGCCCAATAAAGTGGGCTATTCAGCAACACCGAACCCCTCAGGAAATAGCTCAGAAATTAATTTATTACCTGAGAGTATGCGACCAATGGTCAATAATAAGGAGCGTTTAGTCGCGGCTATGCTAGCGCTGTTGTTAGTGTTCGAAGTATCAGCGGTATTGTTTTACCCTTCGTGGGTGGTAAAACAAGAGATTGCAGATTTGCAGACACGGATCAGCGCGATTAAGGATGAGGTGGCGTCAGTTGGTCAAATGCGCAGGAGTATTGATAACACCGAAAGTCAAATAACAGCCTTACTGAACAAAAAAACAAGCCATCCCTATGCGATTGATATTATGAACGAACTGAGTAAGAGGTTACCCGAAGGTAGTTGGCTAACAGACCTGCGTTTATCATCTAAGCAGCTGAAAATACAAGGTTACTCTGCAAACGCCACCGACTTGATTCAATTATTGGATGATTCGCCGCTGTTCTCTAATACGCGTTTTACCTCACCGCTTGCCAGTAATAAAGCGCCTCAGCAGGCATTTAAAATTGGTTTAAATATCGTTCAGGTGCCTCGGTGATGTTTGCGAAACTAAGCAACAAACAACAGCGTTATCTCGCCATTGAGTTACTGGTTTTTTCTGTGTTGTTGCTGGTCTGGTTGTTTATTGCGCCGTTATGGGCGATGCAGGGAGAATATGCTGAGCAGGCCGCCGATTTGCGTTTTCAACTTAGTAAGTATGAACGCGCTATTGCTAATAAAGGGAAGCTTGCTCATCAGCAAAGCGCCTTACAGACGTTATTGAAAGAGGAAAGTTTGTTTTACGACAATATTGCACACGGTGTGGTGGCGGCGAAGTTACAAAGTACCCTTCGTGAAATGGTGGAAAAATCACAAGGTAGTTTAACGAGTACCCGGGTCTTAGCGGAGAAGAAAACACAGGGGCTGACGCGGATTGCTATCAATGTACACCTAAAGGGAGATGACTTAGTCCTCCAGCAGTTACTTTTTGAACTTGAAATGGCGCGCCCCTTGTTGTCGATTGAAAAACTAACGATCTCTTCAAGAAAACGTTCTAGGCGGCAGAGCAGTGATGCGCTTGGCGCACATAATATAACACTTGAAATAGCCAGTTACTTAATGAGGGGGGCATAACTTGTGTTATTCAAAGCGCATTTAACCCGGCAGCTTAACTTAAGTTTATGTGGCGTATTACTACTGGTGCTTATCGTTGAGTGGGCGGTTCTCAATATGGGCGTGACGGAAGAATCCGTTACATCTACGCCGCCAGCCTCTGGAGAAAAGAGCGAACAATTATTATTGGCTTTAGCGGGCATGCGAGCGGAGGACTATGCCACCTTATCGGCGGCGCCATTATTTGTTGAGGGTCGACGACCGGTTAACCGGAATGATGCGGGATCAGTCACCAGCGGTGTTGAACAGCGACGACAGACCGCGTCACAACTACGTTTATTAGGTTTAACTATTACCGAAGAAAAATCCTTAGCCTTAATCGTCGACTCGAAAGGTATTTATTATCGTTTATTCGTAGGCGACGAGGCCTTTGGTTGGGTCTTAAGCTCGGTACAGCAAGATAGCGCTACACTCAAAAAACACGACAAAACAATAACGCTAACGTTGGAAAAACATAAAATTGGGAAGATCAGCAAGCGTGGACGTTCGCGAAAGTTGACGGTGCCAAAATCTCAGTTACAGTTGAAAAAATAACGACTCAATCAGGGAGCTACAAAATGACAGGTGCGGTATCGATGATAAAAAACATGGTGCTTATTGCGGGTGTTTTACTTATTCAAGGCTGTGAAACATTAGGCCCTAATTTATCTGAAAAGAGGGTTATTGATGATCCCTTCCCTGCTGTAACGGGGTTAAAGCAGCAAGCAGAGGATAAAACACCGGTGTTAGTGCCACGTGCAGAGACTATCGTTAGACAGAAGGCTGAAATTTATTACGCGGATGATAAGTTTACTTGGCCTAAAGATACGATAAAGGGAGAGTTCAAGCGAGAGGGTGGCGGAAGTTATACTTTCAACTTTAGTAGTGTTGATATTTCTGAAGTCGTTAAGGTCATCTTGGGCGACACCCTAAAGAAAAACTTTACGATCAGCCAGAGCGTCACCGGTAATGTATCGATGCAAACAAGTAGTCCGCTAAGCGTTGACGAGTTATTACCCACCTTGCAGATATTATTAAAAATGAATAACGCGGTGCTGATTGAGGAGGCCGGTATATACCGAGTAGAAGCAATCAATACGGCACTGGTCGCGGCTCATACACCCTTATCGTCGGCAACTGGAAAGCGACTCAATGGGCACCAAATAAGTGTCATCCCCCTCCAATATATTGGGGCTCAGGAAATGAAGGAAATTCTACAGCCGATACTGCCTAAAAATTCGCTGATACAAATTGATGTTAATAGAAATTTATTATTGGTAGCCGCTAGCCCTAAGAGCTTTCTTAATACAAAAGAGCTGGTAGGTTTATTTGATGTGGATGTTTTACAAGGCAAATCAATGGGTATATTCCCGTTAACTTATGTTGAAGCGGAAACGATACAAAAAGAATTAATGGGAATATTTTCTGTCGAGGACAATAATTCGCTGTCAGGGGTGTTGCAGATGCTGCCGATCGAGAGGATGAATGCATTGATGGTCATTACCTCGCAAACAAAGTATTTAGAGCGTATCAAGCAGTGGTTACTTCGCTTGGATCGTAGTGGACCGCGTGGGCAAGCCGGACATGTTCATGTTTACCCCGTGCAAAATGTAGATGCCGTTCAGTTAGCGGCCATTTTAGAGCAAATTTATCCTTCTCATGGAGCTGGGCAGCGCGATAGCAAGACCTCGGCGATAGCGCCCGGCTTAAAGCCCGTAAAGCTGAGTAGTAAGCCGTTAACGGCTACGGAAAAACTGGTCTCGGCGAAGACAAGGTCCTCTGGTAATCAACATAGTGGTGCAACAACCGGAGTAGTTCGAATTATTCCTGATGAGATGAATAACTCACTGGTTATCGTGGCTAGTGCGCAAGACTACGAGCCAATTAAACAAGTCATCAAACAATTGGATGTCGTGCCATTGCAGGTATTGGTAGATGCAACAATCATCGAGGTTAGTCTTACGGATGAATTACACTACGGGTTGCAGTGGTATCTGACTAATAAGTCGGCTGGCTATAGTGGCTCAGGACGATTAGGGGATGCGAATTTTAATGCGGCTGGGGTCGGTGGTTTTTCGTATTCAATCGTTAATAGCGCAAATATTGTTCGAGCAGAACTTAATGCTTTAGCAAATGATTCTAAAATTAATGTCGTTTCATCACCCTCATTAATGGTATTGAATAACCATGAGGCAATAATAAAGGTGGGTGATCAAGTGCCCATTAGAACTTCTGAGTCAGCCAATACCAGTGGGGTGGTGGGGAGTACTGCTATTATTACGAGCACTATCGATATGAGGGATTCGGGTGTTACCTTAAAAGTTAAACCTCGGGTCAATGCCGGAGGTTTGGTCATCATGGACGTTGAGCAGAATGTAGATGGGGTAGCGCGTACGGTAAGTTCAGAAATTGACTCTCCGACTATTCAACAACGACAAATAAAAACTTCTGTTGCGGTCAATAATGGTGAAACTATTATTTTGGGAGGGCTTATTACAGAACAACGAGAACTCGGGCGAAGTGGGGTGCCGGTGTTGAGTCGTTTGCCGCTAATAGGCGGTTTATTTGGTAAAACCGATAAGGTCTTAGATCGAACAGAGTTAGTGGTGTTATTAACGCCTAGAGTCGTTAAGGATGAGTTTGATGCTAGGCTTGTGACCAGTGAATTTAAGCATAAGTTAACCGATATATACAAAGAGATTAAACGTGAAAAAAATCCTAGCCCGACGGTAAGTGATTAGCCTAGCCGGCGTGATGTTGATATGTCAGGCGCTTAAAATAGGTGCTTCGTAAGCAGTTGTATTGAGCTTGCTATGAGATAGGCCCGCTTTACAGACCTCTGTTGGAAATTTTTTAGTATGTTTGATGCTTGCTGGCAATTTTATGTAGTTCAGCATATATCTAAGGGTGTCGATAGACAATATGGTGTCGCTTGAAGTGGCTACTTTGGGTGAAGATACCCTAGGTGTTTTTGGTCGGCTCTGCTTATTGACACGAGTCAACTCGACGTTGGCTTCCTCGGTCATAGCTCCTGCAGTACCTACCTCCAGTCGGGCCTTTTTGTCACGGCTATTTTTCTTCCTTTCCTTGAGCCGATTCCGTTATGCCGAGGCCGTTTGGTAAGCTGGTCTAAGCAGGGGGGTGGTGGCAAAGTCCTTGTTTCTGCAAAGAAAAAACCTGTTGTTTTATTAAAAAAACAAAACCCGTGTTTTGACTCAAAGTGAGAAATAGTTCACGGACAGGGTTAATAGTTTGCTAGAAAATACCACTCTGGTCACGGGAACACTTCGTGGCCTAGTTATTGGTTTATCGGTTAAATCGATAGGGTCAGAGTTATTCATGCTCCTACGAACAGGCAAACCTGTGGTAACACAGGGACGCAAAGCCAGTGCCCTTATAGGGTCGAACGGTTACCGAAAAGGGGTTGTGCTAGTTTAAAGTCGAGTTTCGGCCTTCTGTCTAGCACAACTAAAACATAAACCAGTGTCTTTAGTTGTGTAACGATGAGAGGAGGCCGGATTGGAATTCTTCCAATGCCGTAGCCTTATCTCCTTTATCCTCAGTGTCTACCCAACACCGAGGGGAATTTAAGGAGGGTATTATGAAGTTTTCCTATGTTAAGAGCGCTATGTGCGCATCCGTGTTAGCACTTTCCACTCAGGCGAGTGCTGGCTTGACCACCCAATATAGTAACTCAGCAGAAGATCTGGTGTATGAATTGCTTGGCGGTGGGGTAACAGCGAGTAATTTTACGCTGCAAAGTGCAGATGTATCCGCCGGTTTCTTTTCTGGCGGAACAGATATTATTGGTTTCGATTCGGGGATTATCCTGTCTAGTGGCAATATTGCCAGTGTGGTTGGGCCGAATAAAAGTGACTCTACTTCATTTGCAACCTACCAAGCAGGTGATGCTGAGCTGAACGCATTGGTCCCTGGCTACTCGGTCTACGATGCAACCGTTTTGGAGTTTGACTTCGTTGCAAACAATGACGTCATTTCTTTTCAGTATGTATTCAGTTCAGAAGAATACAATGAATATGTAAATACCTCATTTAACGATGTTTTCGGTTTTTTCCTTGATGGGGTCAATATAGCCCAGCTACCCGGTAGCAGTGTTTCAGTGTCGATCAATACACTCAATAATGGTAACCCATTTGGTCAGAACGTAAACAATCCACAGTACTTCATTAATAACGACCTTTCCGATGGTGGTGGGCAGATTGAAACTGAGATGGATGGTTTAACTATAGTCCTGTCGGTTCAAGCCCAAGTAACACCTGGACAGAGTCACCATATTAAGCTGGCTATTGCTGATGCGGGAGACCGTGTTTTTGACTCGAATGTCTTCATTAGAGCAGAAAGCTTTGTTGATGCGGTTGTAGATAGCGACGATGACGGCATTCCTGATAGCAATGACAATTGTATCGACGTGGTGAACCAAGACCAACAAGACAGCGATGGTGATGGTGTTGGTGATGTCTGTGACGTGACAGAGCCCGTAGAGGAATTACCATTTGAGAAATTCACTGGTGGTGGTGCGGTTAAAGGACTGGATGGTCACTCTAAAGCAATGAACAGCTTTGGTTTTAACATCAAATCAACAGCCAATGGGATCGACGTTCATTTGGAATACAATGATGGAAATAGAGGAAAAGCCAGTAAAGGGCATAGTCCGCTACAAATCAAAGTGAACGGCAATATTGATCAGGTAGCGCCATTCGTTGATGGAGATGGTCTGGGTGTGATATTTACCGCGCCATGTACGATCAGAACCTTGCTGAATGATAATGAGCGGGCATTGAACCTATGTCGAGTTAAGCTTGTAGACTACGGTAATCCTGGTACTGGAAACCCGAAAAAAGGCATACCTGCCGATATCTTCCATTTGGAAGTGATTGAAGGGCCGAGCACTGGTTACCAATCTGGTGATGAGTCTTTAATTCGCGGTAATGTTAAAGCACATTAAGCTCTAAGTGATAAAACAAGCCCAGCAGTGATGTTGGGCTTGTTGACACTCACTAAGAGCGGTAGCTTTCAAAGCTTAGCTCACCGTAACAAGTGTAGACACAAAAAGGCCCTAGAGATGATCTCTAGGGCCTTTTTGTGTCTTATGTTTATTGTTTCTTAAGCAAACATTGGCATAACAAGCTCATATGAATAGCTAAGTAATAATACGAGTTGAACAACCCAGCAAGTCGCACGTAATAGCACAGCAACAAGCGATGTTGAAATCAAGTGAATGGTAGATTGAGCAATACGCGCGTATAAAATATAGATGGCGGTTGCTTCCATAATAGCCAGTTGATCAGAGATTGATGCAACAATGACTAGGGCGGCAAACATCGGTAACATTTCGATGCAATTTAGGTGGGCTCTCGTTAAACGAGTACCAAAACCTTCTACATCGCTGCCATCGGGTGAAAATTTATTGAGGGGAATTTTTTTACTGTCAATGAACGCATAGTAGCCGCGCATATTAAGTAGTAAAAAAGTTAGTAGTAAGGCCCATCCGGCAAAGCCTGCTAGTGCAAAAAGTGTTGAGTTCATGTTTTCTCCTAATTATTATTGGTTTGGATTATTTTTTAAGTTTCCCAGTGTAGTACTCGGGGTGAAAGTCTAATACTTGCTGTTCATCGCTGGCCCAAGCATGACAGCCATTTATATAAAATGGTTTTGATTTTTCTTCATCACATTTTCCCTTGGTAATGCCGGCCATGCTTTGATAAATAGTGGTTGTTGCTGGTGGTACAAGGTCTGCCAAGTGTGTGCAACCTTGGATGCCGGCAACCAGTTCTTTAACTAAGCGAGTCCAACCTGGGGCTATTTTATGGCCTATTAGGCGTTTAAAAATAGGCGTGATATCTGGGCAGCAGCCGTAAGGTGAATGATCGGTGACGGCAATGCAGTCGTGTACTAGAAGATCAACGTCGACGGTTAAGCGGATCCACATCTCATGGATCGGGGTGCCGGGTTGAATTTTTCCACGGTGATTATTGTCTACCGTGTAGGTTTTAACATCTTTGATTTGTGCATCGACATCCCATAGCCCGTCTTCTCGCTGATAACCGTTACAAGTTATTTGTCGAGTATGAATGTGCTTTCTGGGGGTTTTACTTTCAGGTAAGGGCATAGAATTATTGAGCTTATGTATGAATTTAAAAAACCTAACGATTGTAAGGTTAGGTGTTTTAATTATCCAGTGATTTTTTCATTGCCGAAATCGTAGCTATCATCTTTTTTCTGCCCTAAGGTCGCGCAGAATGTTGGGTAAGCGACTTTAACGGCCTCAATAACTTGCTCAAATGGAAGATCATCGAAGCTACCGTGATCATCTAAGTACTCCATGTGTTTTTCGTTATTGTTATTAAATTCGTGCATAAACGAATCATTAACACCATCAAACTCTAAGGGCTTAACGCCGAAACGTTCACACATTTCAATATTGAAAGCGGGGGTGGCTTTGACCCACTTGTCGTCGAGTAAAAACTCGGTGTAACCGTGCCAAACAAAAACATCGGTACCCATTAGGTCGAGTAATTTCTGTGTACTCAAATGGTTTTTAACATCGGCAAAGCCTAGTCGTGCAGGAATACCGACGGCACGGGCTGTTGCTGCGAGTAATACCGCTTTAGGAATACAAAAGCTGGCACCATCTCTGAGTGTATTACTGGCGGTGTAGTTTTCTTCGGTGAGGAAAAATTTATACGGGTCATAACGGACTTTATCGCGTACGGCGTAATACAGGCGTATGGCCTTATCCTTGTCAGAAGTCGCCCCTTCGGTAACTTCTTTAGCAAACTGCTGAATGATTTCAGCATCGCTATCGATAAACTTAGTTGGTTTTAAATAAGTATTCATTAATCTGTTTTCTCTTATAGCTTTATTGTTCAATATAAAACCGAGACTTTTACCCAAGGTATACTTTGGGTAAAAGTCTCTTGTTTAGTTATTATTTCAGCAATTCGCCTGCAATAATCAGTTTTCTTACTTCGTTAGTACCGGCACCAATTTCAAGAATTTTACCGGTTCTGTATAAACGGTTAATTTCTGATTCCCACATAAAGCCCATACCCCCGTGGATTTGAACACCCTTATCAAGGACTCGCATACAAGCGCTCCCTGCGTGTAAAGCAACCGCTGCAGTACGCATATGGATTTCTCCACGACCACCACCGCCTTGTTCTAATTCATTAACTTCCTTTAGTAACTGGTAAGTCATACAACGCATAAGCTCAAGATCGGTATACATTTCAGCGATCATTGCTTGCACCATTTGGAATGTTGCAATTGGTTTTTTGAACTGTTGACGTTGTTTTGCGTAATCAATTGAGATTTTGAGCGCACGTTCAGCGATACCGATACAGTGTGAGCTAAGCACAACACGCTCAATATTTAAGCCACTCATGACGATACTAACGCCGTTGTTTTTCTCGCCAACCATGTTGGCAACAGGGACTTTACAATCATCAAAAACAAGTTCGCCCGTTTCACTACCGCGCCAGCCCATTTTCACGAGTTTTTGTGCAACCGAGAAACCTGGGAAGTCTTTTTCAACGATAAAAGCTGAAATACCGTGAGCGCCTTTGTCTGGGTCTGTTTTTGCGTAAACTAGCAATACATCAGCAACAGGGCCGTTAGTAATAAATAGTTTACGTCCATTTAGTACGTAATGATCACCTTCAAGGCGAGCCGTTGTTGCCATGCTGCCTAGCGCATCAGAACCTGCACCCGGCTCTGTTAAGCCAAGAGCACCAATGTATGAACCATCACAAAAACCGGGTAAGTATTTTTGTTTTAGCTCTTCACTAGCATTACGTAAAATATTGTTAATGCATAGGTTGTCACTGGCAAGGTAGTTCCCCGCCATGGTGTGATTCCAATAACTCATTGCTTCACAAGCAAAAGCTTGTGAGAAAAGATCCATGCCCGGGCCACCGTACTCTTCTGGAACGGTTAAACCAAGAATGCCCACTTCTGACATCTTACGAAACTGTGCTTCAGGGAACCAATCATCGTTGTCCATTTTCTCTGACAGCGGGTACAGCTCGTCACGAGAGTATTTGTATACCATATCGTATACTTGTTGGTGTTCTTGAGTGAAACCGTACTGTTCTAAATTAACCATTTTTAATCTCCTTATTTATACTCTAAATATGCCGTAACTTGGGTCTTCAATACTCTCATTCAAAGAGGCGCTGATAGCGATGCCGAGAGCATTACGCGTATCGACGGGGTCAATAATTCCATCGTCCCAGAGTTCTGATGTTGAATGGTAGGCATCACTTTCTTTTTCGTATTCTGCGAGTACGGGTTCACGAATAGCAGCGATTTCTTCCTCATTTAAGGTAACGCCTTCTTTCTTTAATTGAGCCAGTTTAATATCAACCAATACATCAGCGGCTTGTTCACCACCCATCACAGAAATTTTAGAATTTGGCCAGCTAAACAGTAATCTAGAATCGAATGCTCGACCGCACATGCCGTAGTTACCCGCACCAAATGAACCACCAACCATCACGGTAAATTTAGGCACATTACTACAAGCCTGCGCCATGATCATTTTTGCGCCATCTTTACAAATACCCATTTTTTCGTACTCACGACCAACCATAAAGCCGGTGATGTTTTGTAAGAACACGAGTGGGGTTTTGTTTTGATTACATAACTGCATAAAGTGAGCGCCTTTTAACGAACTATCGTTAAATAGCACACCGTTATTACCCAAAATGCCAACTTTATAACCCCAGATATGAACGAAGCCGCACACCAAGGTTGAACCGTAAGCTGGTTGGTATTCACTGAAGCGACTGCCATCCACTAGACGGGCAATAAGTTCACGCACATCGTATTGCAGTTTGTTGTCCTGCGGGATGATGCCGTAAAGTTCTTCTGGATCGTAAAATGGCTCTTCGGGCGCTTGTTGAGCAATTTTAGTTTTCTCACGAGGGTTAAACTGAGCAACAATTTCACGTGCTTTAGCAATCGCTTCTTGCTCGCTATCCGCTGGATAATCGGCAGTACCACTGATTTGGGTGTGTAGGTCACAGCCGCCTAATTCATCGGCGGTGATGATTTCACCGGTGGCCGCTTTTACCAGTGGTGGTCCACCTAAAAATACCGCGCCAGTACCACGAACAATCACCGAGTATTCGCTTAACGACGGAATATAAGCACCACCCGCCGTACAATGTCCTAGTACTACTGACACTTGCGGGATACCCATTTTGCTCAATTGGCATTGATTACGGAAAACACGGCCGCCCTGATGACGGTCGGCAAACACCTTAGATTGTAGCGGTAAGAAACCACCAGCACTATCACATAGGTGAACAACGGGTAGTTTGTTTTCGATCGCAATATCCAGCATACGAACGATTTTTTTCATCGATAGAGGGTACCAAGCACCGCCTTTAACACTAGAGTCATCAGCGTGAATTAATACTTCACGACCATTAACAATACCAATGCCGGTGACAATACTGGCAGACGGTGAGTCACCATCATACGAACGGTTAGCCGCTAAGCTTGATAGCTCAAGAAAAGGAGTGCCCGGGTCAATTAAAAGATCAATACGGTCACGTACAAATAATTTTTTTTGACGAGAAAGGCGGTCTAAATCTCGTTGTGGCCGATCAAAACGCGCTTGACGTTGCTTTTCTAAAAATTCGTCACGTACGTTAAGGTTGTGTTCCTTATTCTTTTTGAACAGTTCGGAATTTGTATCTATTTTACTAATAATACGTTGCATGTGTATAACGTCCTATTCTTCAAGTTGAACTAATACGGCGAGCCTGTCGAAGCTATCACCTACTTTAAAATTAACCGCGGCAACGGTGCCATCACGCCAAGCGGCGATGGTTGTTTCCATTTTCATACTCTCGATAACGATTAAGGTATCGCCTTCGCTAACGGCTTGCCCAGCTTCTGCGTTAACCGATACCACAGTACCCGGCATAGGCGCCGTTGCCGTGGTTCTATCAGCATCTGAAGCACCACCGGCAGCGGCTTGAGCTTCATCTTCACATTCGATTAGGTAGTTACGCCCATTCAGGTGAATAAAGTATTGGTCGCCTTCGCGAACAGCGAGTAAGGATGCTGATTGATCACCAACCGTTACCCGGTATTCATCATCACCCAAGTCTTGGATGTTGATAGCCGATTCTTTGTTGTCATGGGTTAATACAGGCTTACCTGCACGACGTAATAGTTGAGCATCAATTGATTGACCCGCAATGTTATATAATGAACGCATTAGTTTCTCCAAGCGCCAATTGAGGCATAAGGTTCGGGAATGTCAGCACCCCCAGATTGTTGTTGAGGGTCCATCGATACAGCGATAGAAAGCAGCATTTTAAGCGTCTCTTCATCAATCTCATCGGGGCCAAGCTTCTCAGCAAACTCTTCTAAAAAGTGAGTGTGTAAGTCGGATTCAACAAACTCAGGCAGGCTTAAAATACGTTGTAAGTAACTGATGTTGCTGGTTAAGCCCATTAAAATAGTTTCTTGTAAACCACGTAATGCACGGTTTCTAGCTTGTTCGCGATCGCTACCGTGAGTAATTAATTTGCCTAACATCGGATCAAATGCACTACCAACGGCTTGACCTTGGCGTAAACCCGTATCAAAACGCATACCCGCACCTTGAGCCGTTTTTAGTTTATGCACGGTGCCGAGTGATGGCATGAAGTTTTGGTCAGGGTCTTCTGCATTAATACGACACTCAATAGCGTGTCCGTTAATTTGAATTTGATCTTGAGTTTTAGTCAGTGATTCACCGTTAGCAACACGAATTTGCTCAGCAATTAAATCCATCCCAGTAATAAACTCAGTAACAGGGTGTTCTACCTGAATACGTGTATTCATTTCTAAGAAGTAGAATGAACCATCTTGGGCAAGAATAAATTCAACCGTACCCGCATTGCTATAGCCCGCTTTAGAGGCCATATCAACGGCTGTTTGACAGATTTTTTGACGTTGCTCATCGTTAAGTGTTGGTGAGGGTGCTTCTTCAACAACTTTTTGAAAACGACGTTGGATAGAACATTCACGTTCCCATAAATGCACGACGTTACCTTGCTGGTCGGCAAGAATTTGCACTTCAATATGGCGTGGGCGCTCAATATAGCGCTCACAAAATAAGCGTCCGTCACCAAAGTAACGTAATCCTTCACTGCGTGCTTGTTCAATTTGTGATTCCAGTTCAGCCGCATCACGCACAATACGCATGCCTTTACCACCACCGCCAGCCGCCGCTTTAATTAAGACAGGTACGCCAATTTCTTTAGCGCGCTGGGCAAAACTGGCTGGGTCTTCTTCTTCAACGACTGATGGAACGATAGGGAAGTCGTGTTTGATCATGAAACTACGGGCTGAGATCTTATCGCCCATCAGTTTAATAATGTCGGCAGAAGGGCCAATGAAGATGATTTCTTCTTCTTCCAAACGTTGCACAAAGGCGCTATTTTCAGATAAAAAGCCGTAACCCGGGTGCACTGCATTAGCCCCTGATTTACGGCAGGCTGCAATAATATTATCGGGGTTAATGTAGGCAGCAACCGGGGTGTCACCAAAAATTTCTATACTTTCGTCAGCTTCTCGTCGTCCCTGTGAATAATGGTCCTCAGCGTGGTAAATGAGTACGCTAGGGATATTCATTTCTTTTAAGGTACGAATGATGCGAACCGCGATTTCACCGCGATTTGCAATCAATACTTTTTTAATTTGAGCCATGATTCTATTTATTCTCCGTTAAATGTTCGGCAAGGTTTTCTTTTACCCATGCGGTGGGCAAGGGTAGGGTTGCATCGAGTAATATTTGTCCAAAGGCTTTTGCCTGTGGGTCAATTCTTAACGATGCGACACCGCCACCACCGAGTGAGTTATACAACATGAAGTTGAATGCATTAACACCGGGTAAGGGGAAGCGTTCTACAGTTCCTTTGAGGAAGTGTTTAAAGCGATCGGCGACCACCTCTGGGGTTAGGTGCTGATCAATCAGTGGTAGGAAGTGAGTTTTACGAGCAATAACACCAATATTGGCGTGGTCACCCTTATCACCGCTTCGAGCCCAAGCTAGGGCCGATAAAGGGACCTCGGTGGTATCGGCTGATGATGTCTTATTGCTGTTAGTCATTGTCGTGGCGGTTTTTTCAGCAGGGGCTAATGCTTGGCCAGCAGGTATCTCGATGGTTTGGCTTTCTTCACCACAGATAATGCTAACCGGCACACTTGTTTTACTCATTAAAAATGAAAAGAGCTTTACCACGGGGACCACGTTAGGGCGGCCAGCAAAGAACCCTGTCATGCTAGGGGTCATACTGGTTGCTGAGGGGGCAATTTCACGTGTGAAAAGTTGCACCGCTGCTTTATCAGCGTGTCTGACCGCTGTTTTTAATACGACCTCGCGGGCGATGAAATCACGGGCGTGATCACCGTACATGGACTCGGCACCCAATACTTCAAGACTGGTTTCGCTAAAGTCTGCTAAGCCACGTTCGGCCAGTAAACGACGGTTTCTTTTTAAGATCGCTTCACCCGTTACCCGCGCCTTCTTAGCGGCATTACCGCCTGCAAACGTTAATAAACTGGTGGCACGATAACCGTCTTGGTAAGTGCTGCTAACCTTATAATATGGGGTTGCTGCTAAGCCGGTCGCACCGCTGACTTTGACTTGGTCTTTAGCAATTTCGCTGAGCGTGACTGCACTAAAGTCACACACCACGTCGGGTAGTAAATAACGCTTAGGGTCGTTAATTTCATAGACCATTTGTTCGGCAACGGTAGCAAAGTTGACAATACCACCACTGTCATCCGTTTTGCTGATAATGAAATCACCATTTGCTGAGCAATCGACGATTGGGAAACCCATATCATCAAAACCTTCAACACTATCCCAGTCGCTAAAAATACCGCCACTAACTTGTGGGCCGCATTCAATTAGATGCCCAGCTAAACTACCCGCAGAGAGCAGGTCGTAGTCGTCGGCTTTCCAGCCAAACTCATACATTAAAGGGGCGAGGGTGCAGGCGCTATCGGCGCAACGTCCGGTGATCACGACTTGCGCACCTTGCTCTAGTGCAGCAACAATAGGCAGTGCGCCTAAATAGCAATTACTGCTCATGAGTTTTTCGGGCAAGGCTTCGCCCGTTTCCATTTCCTTAATACCCAGTTGCTGCAGTTCAGCGGCTCTAGGCATTAAATCATCGCCTAAGACGACGGCAACTTTAAGCGGAATACCGGCTTGTTTGGCCACTTCTTCTAATGCCGCTTTACAGGCTAGCGGGTTAACTCCGCCGGCATTACTAATAACCTTAATGCCTTGCTGTGAAATTTGCTGCAAGAAGTTTTTCATCACCGGATTGACAAAATCAGTGGCGTAACCGGCCTTATCAGATTTGGCACGTATCCGAGATAGGATAGACATGGTGATTTCGGCTAGGTAATCAAACACTAAATAGTCTAAATTACCTTTTTCGATCAGTTGCTTGGGGCCTTCTTCGGTATCTCCCCAAAAGCCAGCCGCACCACCGATACGTATCGTTTGTTTGTTATTCGACATGTTAATTTCCTTATTTTGTCAGACTACTTTAAGTCGCAGGGTATAGGTCTGAGTACTCAGTGCGTAACGTTGTTTTAAGAAACTTGCCAGTAGCCGTTGTGGGTATTTGATCGACAAAAACAACACGCTTAGGGCTTTCATAACCAGCCAGTTCAGACTTACATAATTGAATGATGTCTTGTTCGCTGGCTTCAGTATTGTCTTTTAAGATGACGAAGGCGGTAACGGCTTCGGTCCAGTAAGGGTGCGGTAAGCCGATAACAGTAACGCCAGCAACAGCTGGGTGCGCCATGATGATTCGCTCAACTTTTACAGATGGAACGTTTTCGCCGCCGGTTTTAATCATGTCTTTTTTACGATCAACAAACATTAACTGCCTATCTTCGTCGAAATAACCCAAGTCTCCGGAGTGGTGCCAGTCGTATTTTGAAGCTTCGGCGGTGGCTTCAGGGTTTTTGTAATAACCCGTCATCACGGATGGTGCGCGCCAAACGATTTCGCCAATTTCACCATCAGGGAGGATGTTTCCATCGTCATCCATTACGGCTTGGTCGGTGGTTAAAATGGCCTCACCCCAGTAGTTACCTTTCTTTTCAGGCCACTCATCACGGAAAACGGTGGCTAATGGCGTCATTTCTGTTTGCCCCGATGCGAGTACGAAGGAGCAATTGAATAGTTTTTTTAGTGCGATAAGACTGGGTTGATCCATCGGCGCCATGCCGTACATGCCTACTTGCATAGAACTAAGGTCGTAATTTTCTACATTGGGTACGTCTAGAAAGGCTTTCCACATGAGTGGCAATAGGAACATAAATTGAATTTTCTCTCGTTCAATTGTTTCCAGCATTACTTTAGGATCAAAGTTTCTAACGATGAGCACTGAACCACTGACGTGTAATAAGGTGGTTGATACTAAGTGTTGTGCGCAATGGAACATCGGCATAACGGCAGTACCACGCATTTTTGGTCTAACGCCTAGGTCAATAGCGGCGGCGAGTGTATTAACAAAAAGCGCTAAATGCGATGTTTCAACGCCTTTAGGTTTCGACGTGGTGCCACTGGTGTAGAGGATTTGTAAAGGATCACGGTCGTTAATTTTCACGTCTACAATTTCTTCGTCAGAAGACTGATCCAGTAGGGTTTGGAAGTCGAGGTAATGTTCGGCAACATCACAGCCCGTGACCGCTAAATTAATCCAGTGTTTGACTTCGGGTAATTCGCTGCGAATGGGGTCGAACTTTTCAGCTAGCGAGTCTTCAATGAAGATGGCTTTCGCTTCGCAGTGATTCATCGTATAAATCAGGTCTTCGGTGCCTTGTAGGTGGTTTAGCGGAACCACAATAAAACCGCCCTTCATACAGCCATAAATAGACTGGGCAAACTCGATCGAATTAGGACCTGCTAGGGCAACCTTATCGCCGGCTTTAAGGCCTAAATCTCGCAGTAAGTGGGAAACTTTATTTAATGATTGATTCAGCTCTAAGTGGCTCAAACGGATGGTTTTGCCGTCTCTGTCTTCGACTAAAGCGCCTGCATTAGGTGCAGTGGATGCTCTACGTCTAAAAATATCGCCCATCGCGATACGATCGATTAGATTTTTTTCGTTGCTCATTATTATTCCTCCGTCGTTGAGCTTATTTGATAAACCCCTGCTGCCAACTGATTATTTTTTGTGTGTAGCAGTAGGGGCTGTGGTTGGTTTATTGAATCATTGAGCGTCCAATAATGAGTTTCATGATTTCATTGGTGCCGGCGTAGATCTTTTGCACGCGAGCATCGGCCCAAGCACGTGCCACTGGGTATTCCCACATGTAGCCGTAACCACCGTGTAGTTGTAAACATTCATCCATCACCTTGCACTGTAGATCTGTGCAAAGCAATTTGGCTTTTGAGGCGGTGATGGTGTCTAACTTACCTTCGATGTGTAGCTCTAGACATCTGTCGACGAATATTCTCAAGGCGGTTAATTCGGCAGACATTTCAGCTAATTTGAACTGGGTGTTCTGTAGAGCGGCGATAGGTTTACCAAAGGCCATGCGTTCTTTGGTGTATTCAACCGTTTGTTCAAGAATAGACTCGGCTGCAGCAATAGCAGTAATAGAAATCGATAACCTTTCCTGTGGTAAATCTTGCATGAGGTAGACAAAACCTTTGTTTTCTTCACCCAATAAATTCGATTGAGGAATACGCACGTTTTCAAAGAATAGCTCGGATGTATCTTGTGCCTTCATGCCTGCTTTTTTAAGGTTTTGACCTTTAGAAAAGCCTGTTGTGCCCGTTTCAATGAGAACTAAACTGGTTCCTTTTGCGCCCAGTTCAGGTTCGGTTTTAACAACAACAATCACTAAGTCTGCAAGTTGACCGTTGGTGATGAATGTTTTAGAACCATTAACAATATAATCGTCACCGTCTTTAACGGCGTTTGTTTTAACGCCTTGTAGGTCTGAACCAGTACCCGGTTCGGTCATCGCGATAGCAATAATAAGTTCACCGCTGATGAGTTTGGGTAGGTACTTTCTTTTTTGCTCGTCATTACCGTAATTAATGAGGTAGGGAACAGCAACATCGGATTGCAGGTTGAAGCCCAAGCCGGTTAATCCAAGCCGGGCAACTTCTTCACCAACAATAGCGTTATAACGGTAATCAACACCTACACCACCAAATTCTTCTGGTGCGGTCGGGCAGATCATCCCGAGTTCTCCGGCTTTTAACCAGATTGAACGGTCTACTTGGCCATCTTTTTCCCATTGTTCATGGTGAGGGGCTGCCTCTTCTTCGAGTAGCTTACGTACGCTGCTGCGGAACAATTCGTGTTCTTCTTCATAGACTGTTCTTGGGATCATGTTTTAATTACTGTATTGTTAAAAGAAGTGATACTATATCGGTAATTAAGAAACCGAACAAGCGCTTGGTATTAAATAATAATTAGGAGATTGGAAATGAGTAGTTCTGTCATAGACATGAAGAGTAACCTGCCCGAAACCGAGGCCAGCCGTATATATAAGCTGCAACGTGCCGCTTATAAGAATAATCCTTACCCTTCATTTGAAGAAAGGAAAGCTAATCTATTAAAGCTTGAAAATATCATGCTTGATAACCAAGCCGAGATTGCTGAAGCCATTAGCAAAGACTATGGTAATCGTTCTCGCCAAGAGACCGAACTTATTGAATTATTCTTATCTATTGATGGTATTCGATATGCGCGTAAGAAGTTAAAGAAGTGGATGAAGCCACAGAAACGCTCTGTCTCCATTTGGTTTGCGGGTGCTTCGAATCGTGTGTTAGCACAGCCTAAAGGCATCGTTGGAGTAATTGCTCCGTGGAACTATCCATTGTTTTTGGTCATGAGTCCTCTCGCTAGCATTATTGCATCGGGTAACCGCAGCATGGTTAAAATGGCCGCAAACTCAAAGCACCTAGCTGAATTATTATCAAAGTTATTCGCTAAAGAATTTTCTGAAGATATGATCGCTATTTTACCGGGTGTTAAAGCCAGTGAGTTCACCCCGTTACCTTTCGATCATATCGTGTTTACCGGTTCTCCTGAAACTGGCAAAGTGATTATGAAAACAGCGGCGGAGAACTTAGTACCCGTGACGCTGGAGTTAGGCGGTAAATCACCGACGATTGTCGGCGAAGACTTTGACATGAAAACGGCTGCAGATCGCGTTATGCAAGGTAAATTCTTGAATGCGGGACAGACTTGTGTGGCACCGGATTATATTTATGTACCTGAAGCTAAGGTGGATGAGTTTATTGCCGAAGCAAAACTGTCTATTGCACGTCGTTATTCTGATCTATCAACGAAAGATTACACCTCTATCATTGATCAAAAATCATTTGAACGATTGAATGCAACGCTAGAAGACGCGAAAGAAAAGGGCGCGTCAGTTACTTCCTTAATGGAAGGAACAACTGTTGATGCTGAGCTTCGTAAAATTGCGCCTCATGTGATGACCGGTATTAATGACGATATGATCGTTATGCAGCATGAAATTTTCGGCCCAATCTTACCGATTAAACCTTATAAAGACATTTCTGAAGTATTGGACTTTATCAATGATAACGAGCGTCCATTAGCGCTGTATATCTTCTCTAATGATAAAAAACTTCAAGATAATATTATTATGAATACCCTGTCGGGTGGTGTATGTATTAACGAAACGGTATTACACGCCGGTCAGCATGATATGCCTTTTGGTGGTATTGGTAATAGTGGAATGGGGCATTATCACGGTAAAGAAGGTTTTAATGAGTTTTCTAAATTAAGACCTATCTTTAAGCAGTTTAAATTCCCTGCTTTACCGTTGTTATATCCTCCATACGGAAAAATGTTTAACACAATTTATCAGTTAATGATAAAAGTTAAAATTTAGTAGTTTAGGTTAAAAGCCTGCATCAAAGGCCTGATTTATCAGGCCTTTTTTTATGGAGATTGTATTTTGAGTGTCAATGTAGAAACGGATTTAACACCTTCTGACCGTTTAGAAAAATTGCGGAGTAGTGGAACGCATAAGGTGGGTTTGGCGGTAGCGCTAACTTTGTTAACCGCCTTGCTGATGAGCTTTGTAGCGGCGGCTATTAAACATATTTCACCGATTGTTAGTGTCGAGATGATTATTAGCGTGCAATACCTCGTGTGTATTGCCTTTATGTTTCCTTGGTTATTTAAAAATGGTTTAAAAGCGCTTAAAACAAAACATTTTAAACTGCATTTATTACGCGCAATAACGGGCTGGTTTTGTCTGTACTTTTATTTTCAGGCTATTAAACACATTCCCTTGGTCGATGCGGTGTTATTACGTAATGCGGCACCGCTTTGTGTACCCGTTTGGGTACTGTTCTGGTTAAAAGTACGTATACCGGCGGTGCGTTGGTTACCGGTGATGATCGGTTTACTGGGCATCGGCCTCATTTTGAACCCCGCAGCGGAAGGTTTTAAGCTTTGGCATCTCGTTGGTTTTGGCTCAGCCTTCATGATGGCGGGGTCAATCGTTTCGACACGGGTGCTCACCGTCACCGAACCTGCATCACAGATTATGTTTTATTACTTTTTTCTCTCCTGTGTGTTCAGTTTACCGATGGCCTTGAGTGGCGATACGACGGTTCCCTTAGAGGCTTTGCCGTATATGATTGGCATTGGTTTATTTATGTTGTTGTCAATGTGGTGTTATACCAAGGCCTATCAATTTGCCAGTGCGACGATAATTTCACCGATTAGTTATTTTAGTGTGGTGTTTACCGGTTTGTTAAGCTGGTTATTCTGGGATCAAGTCCCAACGAGCTTGGCTATCGCAGGTGCCGTTTTGGTCGTTTTAGGCGGAGTCGGGTCGGTGTTGATCGGTCAGGCAGAAACCCCAGCTAAGTGAGAGCTAATAGGGCTTGAGTGTGTGCTTCTTAGCTGTGAGAGCCCCTTCGTGTGTTAATAATGGCCACAATTCATTAGGAGGGGGTTCTAAAAAAGGGTGTCCGGTGCGAGTTGACGGGTAGCGTCCTCGTTAGCTAATATAACTTTTTTTAATGAATATAAACTTGTAAGGATAAGCAATGATCAAAGTAAGTGTAATGTACCCAAATTCCTCCGATGCAACTTTTGATATGGATTATTACTGCAATAATCATGTGACCATGGTCGAAGAGTTACTAGGTAATGCCTTAAAAGGTGTTGCTGTAGACTCTGGTTTGGCTGGCGGTGTCCCTGGGCAAATGGCGGCATTTATCGTAATGGGGCACTTAACATTTGATTCGGTAGAAAGCTTTCAACAATCATTTGCCCCTCATGCAGAAAAAATAATGGCCGATATTGCAAACTTTACAAATATCCAGCCTCAAATCCAAGTCAGTGAAATAAAGCTTTAGCCACACCATATTCTCAATCTTACTTATTGGCTAGCGGAGCGTCATTAGTCTTTAGCCCCTGCATGCGGATCCCCCATGCAGGGCATTTCACCTTTACTTAAGTTTGTAAAATGACAAGCTAGCCTCTCTTTATCGCAGGTATGAAAACTTGAATCGACGGTGTCGGTCGGATTTTAAGTTTTTTCGAGGATCAACTGCGAACAAACAAGGGTATATCGCGTGCTGTATTGGCGGTTCTAGCTGGCTAGCTTCGGTGTTGACGGCTCAGACAGGAAGCTCACGGATAGCTTATTCAAAGGTAATAATATTTTTTAACGATATGTTAGAAGTGAAATGAGGCTTGCCGTAGCGGCTAAATAATTGATATGTAATGGTCAACTAAAACTGCAAGGCCTTTAAGCCACATTTAGTAATTCCTGCCTTTTCTGTGCTGGCGCTATATAGTCAATAGCAGAATTTATTCTGTTGTTATTGAGGTATGGTATGTAATGTTCAACTGTTGCTACAACTGCTCGGTTTTTGATAAACGATAACGCATTCAAGTATTCACTTTTTAGATATCTAAAAAATGCTCTTGAACCGCATTATACCCAAAGCGCTACGCGGGGCAGGCTCTCCCAGTAGTTTCCTCGGCGACTCATACTTTAAGTAATACCATGAGCGAAAGTGTTTGTTTAAATGCTCTAGCATCATACTGTACGCCTTGATCTGAGTGAAACAGCAAGGCTTTTGTGTTTGGTTGCTTTAATACGATGGCGTTCATTAGTGCTTGCTTGGCAAGCGCTGCATCGGGTGTTTTTGATAAGGCATAACCCACTATTTATCGCGCCCTTGGTGCGACTTGTAAACGCTGGGGTTTTGGGCTGTGCTTTTTATACCTTGGAAACATTAAAGGTTTTGGCTGGAATCATAAGCGCGTATATCGCATTTTTGTATTTAAAAGCTTTCTTAAAGAGGGGGGTAATATGATCTACGATTTTTATAATCAAGGCCTCATGACAATATCTCTACCCCTCACCCAACTGTTATTGGATAGTGTCATTTATTTGTCTAAATTAACACTGGGTTTAAGATACAAGGTCTTTATTTGTGCATAGCACCGTAGTAACCCATTGAATAATGTAATTCGTAAAAACTACAGATCTTCTCGAGCGTATATGTGCCCTTGACGTAACCAGATACAAAGCGCTAAAAAACTCTATTCGTAGTGGTCTACGCTGGGGATGTAGCAAATCAAAAGAAAATAACGCTTGCAAAAAAAAGACACCGGTCTTTTTTTTGCTAAACCACCTTGTTCAGATATTGATGGTTGCTTTATTCGTATTTATAAAACATAAAACGCCAGCATCATGCGTTATTCCGCATTATGCTGACGTATTCATCTAATCTGTGAAACGATGACCGTTAAAACTCTCAACTGACAGTTTTAACGGTGGTGTCGGTATTTTATTAATTCAATTCGTAAGCAAGGCGAGTCGCGTCTTCTATCGCTTGCGCAGCGTCTAGCTCGACGGCTTGTTTAACACCGCCAATGCGATACACGCTAGCAAATTCATTGAGTGAGTCGGCAAATTCGTCGTTGGATTCTTGGCCGGCACAAATAATCACGCTATCGGCTGGGAATAATATGTCTTTCCCGTCTTGTTCTACGTGTACACCGGCGTTGTCAATTTTCACATAATTGAGGTCGCCGATGGTTTTGACGCCGCGTTTCTGCAGTTCAATTTGGTGAATCCAGCCGGTCGTTTTGCCTAATGACTTGCCGAACCGTCCGGGTTTACGTTGCAGTAGGGTGACGTTACGGTCGGTTTTTTCAATGACGGTTTCTTTAGCTAAGCTACCGTTGTTTTTGCCAGTGGCATCGATTCCCCAGTTTGCGTTGAATGAATCAATACTTTGTGCGCCCACGTGGGAGTGCATTAGGAAGGTGGCCATGTCGAAACCAATGCCACCTGCGCCGATGATGACGACGTTTTGGCCAACTTTTTCGGGGTTTTTGAACGCGTCTTCGTAACTGATAACGTGTTCGCTATCGATGCCTTCGATATCCAGTTTTCGGGGTTTAATGCCGGTGGCCAGCACGATGCTTTGGTAGTTAGCTTGCTGCAGTTGTTGGGCATTGGCTTTGGTATTGAGCTGCACATTAACCGAATACTTGTCCAGCATGGTCTTGAAGTAGCGAATGAGTTCATCGAATTCTTCTTTACCGGGTACTTTGTGGGCATATAGGAGCTGCCCGCCGATACAGTTTGATGCTTCATATAGGGTCACGTTATGACCATTTTTAGCCGCTTCGATAGCGAATGAAACACCAGCGGCACCGGCACCAATAACGGCCATTTTTTGCGCCTTTTCGGTTTTGTTAATTTTGGGGTAAATGGTTTCGTGACAGGCGCGTGGGTTGACTAGGCAGCTGACGGTTTTATTATTAAATAAGTTGTCTAGGCAAGATTGGTTACAGGCGATGCAGGTGTTTATTTCATCGTGCTGGCCTTGTTTAGCTTTGTTGACGAAGTCGGCATCGGCGAGAAAGGGGCGGGCCATGTAGACCATATCAGCGTCACCGCGTTGAATAATACCATCGGCTATTTCAGCGGTATTAATGCGGTTGGCTGCGGCTACCGGAATGTTAACAGCCTGTTTGATTTTAGCGGTGGCCCATGTGAATGCGGCGCGTGGTACGGCCATCGCGATAGTTGGAATAGAGGCTTCGTGCCAACCAATGCCTGAGTTGAGCAGGTTAACACCGGCGGCTTCTAAGGCGATGGCAAATTGTTGTGCTTCATCGCTGTTCCAGCCATCTTCTACCAGTTCAAGCACCGACATGCGGTATTGGATAAAGAAATCGTCACCGGTTTTTTGACGAATGGCACGAATTATTTCAACGGGGAAACGAGTACGGTTGGCAAAACTGCCGCCCCATTGGTCGTTACGCTTATTGGTACGTTCGGCGGTAAATTCGTTTAAAAAGTAACCTTCTGAACCGAGGATTTCAATGCCATCAAAACCCGCTTGTTGGGCGAGGCTGGCACAGTTTGCAAAGTCAGCGATGGTTTCTTCAATTTCGTCTGACGTGATCTCTCTCGGTTCAAGTTTATTAATCGGTGAACGGATTGCGCTCGGCGCCAGTAGTCCTTCGTGCTTGGAGTAGCGGCCAGCGTGTAGGATTTGCATGATGATCTTGCTGCCACTGGCATGAATTGCATCGGTCATGACTTTGTAATCGCTAACTTGTTCGGCTGTGTTAAGTATCATCGCGCCGGGCCCCATCAGGCCTGCTTCATTGGGGGAAACACCGCCGGTGACAATAAGCGCTGCGCCACCGTCGGCACGTTCTTTATAAAAGGCGGTTAATCGTCCGATAGGGTCTTCACTGTGGTCTAGGCCGGTGTGCATTGACCCCATAATGATCCGATTAGGGAGGGTTAATGGGCCGATTTTAATTTCACTAAATAATGTATTGCTCATATGTATTTTTTTATTCTGCTGAGTGTCGATGAATGAGGATTAATTTGTGCCTTTATCTGGTTAATAACTTTACAAACTAACGCTTGTTTGATAAATTAGTAAGTAATAATAATACTTAAAAATAGAATAATCAAACCCTAACACGCGAGGAATGGAATGAGTTTAGAAGAAGAATTACTATATAAGCTGGAAGATGGGATTGCGACAGTTTGTCTTAATAGACCGCACCGTAAAAACGCCTTATCGACAAATCTAGTCAACATGATGGCTGATATGTGGGAAAAAGTTGATACCGATGATAATGTAAAAGTTATTGTTTTAACATCGACTGATTGTGGTGTTTTCTGTGCCGGTATGGATTTAAAAGAAGCCTCTGAAATTAAAAAAACCACCGGTGATGACGTTCTGTCTAAATTAAAAGACCCATTCCACCAACGTATGCGTGATTGTAAAAAACCAATTATCGCAGCAATGACCGGTCATTTAATGGCGGGCGGCATGATGTTGAGCCTGAATTCTGATTTGCGTGTTGGTTTAGCTGGAACCCGTGTAGGGATTACCGAAGCTAAAATTGGCCGTGGTTCACCTTGGGCGGTGCCTTTAATTGGTATGTTGCCACAACCACTATTGATGGAATTGGTGTTAACGGCTGCGCAAATGCCAATTCAACGTTTTTATGACGTTGGTTTTATTAACTATTTAGAAGAGACGCCTGAAGCCGTAAGAGAACGAGCTTACAGTTTAGCGGGAGTTATTCGTGATAATGCGCCGTTGTCTGTGATGGCCGGTAAATCAAGCATCATGCGCACCATGAGTCTAGGTTGTGACGAGGGTGTTGTTGAAGCTAAACGCTTACACGAAGTGGTCTATGCGAGTGAAGATGGCATTGAAGGGCCATTATCATTTGCTGAAAAAAGAAAACCAGTTTGGAAAGGGCGTTAATTTAACGTCTTATTAATATTAATTTTTAGAAGGAACAGTTATGGATTTTGAAATAAACGACGAACAAAGAATGATCTATGAGTATGGCGATCAATTGGCTAAAACTTATGATCAAAAATAC
>Ga0209826_1000580_pt1 | contig 26065 bp, 24 predicted proteins | sample GOMGulsemesocosm_5_FD_184637 | JGI IMG/M metagenome (GOLD analysis project Ga0209826, IMG submission 184637) | Methane-oxidizing microbial communities from mesocosms in the Gulf of Mexico - GOM15C Gulf of Mexico (SPAdes) (version 2) | ecosystem: Environmental > Aquatic > Marine > Cold seeps... | reverse complement strand
AAAAACAAGCGCCTAAAAGCGGGTTGGGATAACGAGTATTTGTTGAAAGTGCTGTTTTCCATGAATGAAAAATAACGGGGAATTATAAGCGGTTGATGTTTATTCATTTTTTAATGCGATTGCCCTGGTAACGTAACCCGTGAGTGCGGCTGGGTCTTGTTTGGTGCTGTCAGGGTTGCGGTGCTCGACTACGCCTAGTATGCCACTTGGTTTTAAAGCTTGATACATAGATTTAAAGGCCTGTTCAGTTTGGCCGCTTTTCATCCAGTTATGAACATTGCGAAAAGTAAGTATTCGATCAGCTGTATTATCTGGGGCAATTTTTAGTTGTCCAGATGTGTCTAAAGTGGTGGTGATAACTTTGCCATAGACTGCAGGGGCTGCAGTTATCTTTTGTTTGAATTGCGCTAAGCTTTTGGCAAAATAAGGAATAGCTGAGTTCTCGCCAAAGTGAGCTGCATAGAGTCTGCCTTGACCTTTTAAGTAAGGCGCTAGAATTTCTGTATACCAAGCTTGGCCGCCTGGCCATATTTCGACTACAGTCATGTTGGGCTGTAAATCAAAAAACTCTAGTGTTTTTTCTGGGTGTCTGTAAATGTCGCGTGCTTTATGTTCAGCAGAGCGGTGTGAGCCATTGATCGCTTTTTGAAAGGCAGTGGTCTCAGCGAAACTATTAAGGCTGAGTGCTAATAAAGCCAGTAGAGCGATTTTTTTATACATGGTATTAAGCCTTATTAATGAGTTGATACAAGCTAACGCATGCCAAGCCGATAAAAGCAACGAAGGTCCAGCCGGGAATGCTGAGTCCTAAAAATGTCCATAAGACATCGGCACATTCGCCAGTGCCATTAATCATGAGTTTAAGCGTGTCAGTTAACGGAAAGTTTTCAAAAATATAGGAAAGTCCGGGGCTACATTCAGGTACTTCTTCGGGGGGTAAATTTTGTAGCCAGACGTGACGCGCAGAAACAGCAGATCCTGCTAAAGCAAATATAGCGCCGAGAATTGCATAAATTTTGATACCTTTTTGTGATGGGTTATGTAATGCAGCAACAAGAAAACTAATGCCTGTTATTAATATGGCAATACGCTGTGAGATGCATAAAGGGCAGGGCTCTAGTTCATCGATGAACTGAAAGTATGCACCGACTGCAAGCATGGAAAAGCAAGCGATAAAGCCGAGGAAAAACCAAGTTCTGGGTTTAAGTTGAATCATTCAATAACTCCTATTTTTTTTTTAAAATGTTTAATGTCTCGGCTAGAACCTAGTACCACTAAAATATCACCTGCATCAAGTTCGTGGTCTTGTTCCCCTAAGGAAAAGTATAATTTATCCCCGAGCTCTTTATCGACTACGCCAATTAAAAAGAGATTATATAACTCATTTAAGTGTAATTCGCTAATAAACGTATTGTCTAAGCACGAATTTTCAGGGATTGTAACCTCGGCCATATGTAAATCAGCACGCCCAAAAACAGCTTCGTCTAAAATCCAAGTAATACTGGGCTTAGTGAGTAATTGATAAGCTTTTTTACTGCATATTTCGAACGGGTCAATAATTTTATTGGCTCCAGCGGCCAATAATTTTTCAGCTGACTCGGGGTGGTTGATCACGGAAATTATTTTAAGTTTTTTATCTAGTACGCGTGCCGAGAGTGTCAAAAATACATTTTCTGAGTCGGACTCTAAAAAGCAAAAAAGTGTTTCTACTGACGAGCCTATGCCAAGAGCAACAAGGTCGTCGTCTTGGCTGTAGTCCATAAGCTGTGCCGGTAACTCTTTTTGCAGAGCTTGTTCTATTTTTTCTGGATCCGAATCAAGAATTATCAAGTTATTTTCTTTTTTGTTAAGCTGGCTCACCAGCTCATAGGTCATGCTGTTATAACCAAAAATGGCAATGAGTTTATCGGTCATAATGGCTTCTCTAACGCTTTTTGTAGACGACTGGTGATAATTAAATCGTGTAAGTGTTCAATGCCTAGCTGCCTACCTAATAAAACTAAGATGTCGCCTTCGTAGAGTATAAAGCTAGGGTCTGGATTAAAGTAAAAGTGTTGATTGCGCAACTTATAACGATTTCTGCGTTTGGTATGAATTGGGTTTTTGCTAATCACGCCAATTAGGCGAGTTTTATATTGATTAAAATTCGCCTCTTCTAGAGATATGTTGGCGAGAAAGCAGCCTTCGCATACGCTCAATGCTTCCATTTGTATGTCTTTCTGGTCATGGAGGATGCCATGTATCGCTTCGAATGCTACCGGATGGCCGATATATTCAGCCGCTAAAAGCCCTGCAATATTAAATGATTGGACAATATGAGTTGCACCTGCTTGGAGCATTTTCTTAGCGTTCTCTTCGTGGTTGGCGCGTGAAATAATAGTGATGTCTGGATTTAAATAGCGACTCGTTAGAGTGATATAAACGTTGGTTATATCATTGTCTGTTATGCATAAAACGGCTTTAGCTCCACTATTGATACCTGCCTGTTCTAAGGCAGAATTTCTACTAGCATCATCAAATAATGTGACATAGCCTTTTTGTTTAGCTAGGGCGATGTGCTGTTCATTGTTGTCTATGATGACAAAATGATGTTTATTAGCGTGTAGTTGCATAGCAATATCTTGACCTACACGACCAAAGCCGCAAAGAATGGTTGTGTCGCTCAGTTTTTCAATGCGGGCTTTAATCCTTTCTTCTTGAAATTCGCTCATTTTTTCATTGAAAGCCGCGACTATAATTGAAGTGAAAAATGCAAGAACCCCTAGTCCAGCGATGATAAGTGCGCTAGTTATTAAGCGTCCGCCTGTAGTTACGGGAGTTATATCGCCATAGCCCACGGTTGACACGGTTACAACGGCCCAATAAAAAGCATCATATAGGTCATTGACTTTGCCGCCCATGTTTTGATTTTCGAACATATATATGGCAGTGCTGGCAATGAAAATTAAAAACCCCATAAAGACAGCAAGCGTCGTCAGTTCGAAGCGTTTATTTTTTAGTACGCCGGTGAACATTTGCATGCTTTGTGAATAGCGAAACAACTTGAATAAGCGAAAAATCAGGAAAATTCGCAGAATACGCAGTGGCCTGTAACTTGGCAAAATGGCAAGTAGATCAATAATAGAACTTGGAGAAAAGAAGTAGCTGAACTTGTTAGTTATAATGAGCCCCAAGACTGTATGTAAATGAAAGGGGGTGCCTAAGTACTCGGTTTTTTCATGCTGCTTGATAATCAGGTTATGTATGTCAGAGTATATCCAGCCACGCAGTAGGTATTCGCAGATAAACACAGTGACTACAAAGTTTTCAAATAAAATCGCCCATGCTGATGTTTTATGCTCAACTTCATAAAGTAGTAGTGATACGCTGCTGATAACTAGCATAATCATGAAGATATCAAAGTAGGATTTTATTTTGCTCTGTGGATTTTTCAATAAGTCGTAGAAAAAAACTTTCACGCTTTGATAGTGTGCCGAGCTTTTTAAACTGTAGGCAATATAAAGTATTAGGCGGGTTAGCATGTGGCGTATGTAGTGGGAAAGGTAGGTGCTGTTGCTAAATCATCAAAGTCTAGTTGTTATTCAGGCTTAGTCAATCCTTGGATTTAAGAGCGGTGTTGCTTATAAAAAGTTGCTTAACTCTCTTAATGCTTGCCCGCGATGACTTAATTGGTTTTTTCTGCTCGCAGATAATTTGGCTGAACTACATCTTTCTGTAGGGACCCAGAAGATAGGGTCGTAACCAAAGCCATTTGTACCTTGTGCCTCAGATAATATGAGACCCTCCCAGCTAGCTTGGGTAATGATTGGGAAAGGGTCGTTCGCATGGCGCATTAACACGATAACGCAAATAAAGCGTGCAGTTCGTTGCGCTTCTGGGATGCCTTCCATGTCTTTAAGTAGTTTCTGCAGGTTTTCTTGATCGTTGGCTTGTGGGCCTGCAAAGCGAGCGGAAATGACGCCAGGAGCACCATTTAATGCGTCAACGACTAAACCTGAATCATCCGAAATGGCAGGTAAGTTGCTGTGAACTGCGGCGTTTCTTGCCTTGATAATAGCATTTTCAACGAACGTACTGCCTGTTTCTTCGGCTTCTTGAATATTAAATTCTTGCTGAGTAATTATTGTGTAATTATTTAAAAGAGCTTGAATCTCTTTTATTTTTCCTTTGTTGCCGCTGGCTAAGACGATTTTTTGAGAATTAGGAAATAACATAATTAATTATTTTAAAGTAAAGAGGGAGAGTTTGCTGTTCTGTATGCTTGATAGTAGAGGATGCAACGCTTGCAGTATCAATACCTGCAAACGTTGCGCATTATTTTACTGGTGATCTGCTAAGGCAGCAGATTGTTTAGCTAATAGATCTGTAATGCCTGATTTAGCTAGTTCTAGCATGGCGTTAAGCTCCTCTTGGCGAAAGGCGTGTCCTTCCGCGGTGCCTTGAACTTCAATAAAGGCTGCGGCATCATTCATGACTACGTTCATGTCTGTTTCTGCATTGCTGTCTTCTTTATAGTCTAAATCGAGAACTGGCGTGCCGTTATAAATGCCTACTGAAATTGAGGCGACTTGCCCGTGAATCGGGTTTTTTTTGATTTTCTTTTGTTTGAGCATTTTTTCTATAGCTATAGAAAGTGCGACAAAGCCTCCAGTAATCGAAGCGGTACGCGTGCCGCCATCAGCTTGAATAACATCACAATCGATAGTGATAGTGTGTTCACCTAGAGCTGATAAATCGACTGCGGCACGTAATGACCTGCCGATAAGGCGCTGAATTTCTTGAGTTCTACCGCCTTGTTTACCTTGGCTAGCTTCACGGCTCATGCGTGTATGTGTTGAGCGTGGTAGCATGCCGTACTCGGCAGTGACCCAGCCTTGGCCTTTACCTTTTAAGAAGCGCGGCACTCTGTTTTCAATGCTTGCAGTACATAGTACGCGTGTATCTCCGAATTCAACTAAGACAGACCCCTCTGCGTGCTTGGTGAATCCACAGGTAAATTTAACTTCTCTAAGTTGCTCAGGCGCACGTCCGCTAGGTCTCATGTTTGTCTCTATATAAAATTAAAAAAAGATAGAGTATACCTGATTAAGTTATTTGAAGTAGGTGGGGATGGGTATCTTTGAATATTAGGGGGCTAAGCATGGCAATGCCGCTGACTTAAGCCCTTTCTTGCTGGAGCATTTGGTAAACACTATGAATACTTTTTTTGCTAAGAGCCTGAATAGAATGAAAGGCCATTCTATTCAGGTGAATTTGTGAGCTTTATGCCTTTACATCTATAAGTGCGCCTAGCATTTCTTTTTCTGCATTAAGCAGTTTCACAGCGGCAGAAGTCTCGAGCTCCGCTTCCTTTAGACTTAGTATGGGCTTGATAATGTCTTCCTGGTTAAAGTTAGAGCTACCTACTTCGTTGCTTTGAATGGGAGATTTAGCTATTTGTACGGCTGCATCATTCGATTTTTGTTGGGCACTGCTAAATAATTGGATGGCACTGCTATCAGGTGAAATGTTCATTAATGACCTCCCTTTGAATTATCAACTTCAGTATTAATTATAGACGAGGTAAGGAGGGGATTTTGTGAAAAATTGTACATTATTGATTAAAAAAGATTTTTTAAATTTCCTTGAAAGAGTGGTTAATGCTAAGTAGCTCAGTGTAATAAAAAATAAAATTTTTATTTGTGTTTCTAAAAAAGATGGTTATAATTGCTCTTCAAATTAAGTTTGCGAGCGTGGCGGAATTGGTAGACGCGCTGGTTTTAGGTACCAGTATCTATGATGTGGGAGTTCGAGTCTCCCCGCTCGCACCACTTATTATCAAATAGGTTTATTAACGATAATCATCGTTAACTCTCAGAAATACATATCCGATCACGGGTATTCGTAAGCGATTCATTTATACAATTGAGGATAATCAATGCAAGTCTCCGTCGAAAAGACATCGGAATTAAGCAGAAAAATGACTGTTATCATACCTGAAGATGTTGTTCAGGGAAAGATTAATGAGCGCTTAAAGACTTTGGCGCGGGAAGCCAAAATAGACGGATTTCGTCCTGGGAAAGTTCCTCAAAAGGTTGTAAAAAAAATGTATGGAGCACGTGTAAGAGAAGAAATTACAGGTGACTTGATCCAAACAAATTATTTTCAAGCTTTGCAGGATAACGATTTGCGCCCTGCTGGAATGCCTCAAATTGAACCTGTGCAAGCTGATGAAGGTTTTCATTTTACAGCGACTTTTGAAGTTTATCCTGAAATAGTTTTAGATGCTATTGATGCGGCGGCTGTTACTAAGCCTGTTGCTGTTGTTGGGGCGTCCGATGTTGCTGCGATGATTGAGAAGCTTAAAGAGCAGCGTAAAGTATGGATGGTATCTGAGCAAGATTCTCAAGATGGCGATAAAGTAACTATTAAATTTTCTGGTGTATGCGATGGTGAAAACTTCACTGACGGTACGGTAGATGATTTTCAAGTAGAAATTGGTTCTAAGAACATGATTCCTGGCTTCGAAGAGCAGGTGACGGGTCTTGCAGTGGGCGCAACTAAAACTTTCGAAATTACTTTTCCAGAAGAATATGGGAATGAAAAGTTGGCGGGTAAAGCGGCTGAGTTTGAAATAGAAGTGCTGAAAATTGAATCATCTGCTTTGCCAGAAATCGATGCTGAGTTTATTAAAGCTTATGGTATTGAGAGTGGTGATGAAGAGGAATTCCGTACTGATGTGCAAACAAATATGCAGCGTGAATTAGATCAGGCACTTAAATCAAGGCTTAAAAACGCAGTGATGGATGCATTATATGCAGCTGTTCCTGTGGCATTGCCAGTCGTAATGATTGATCAAGAAGTTGAAAGTTTAATGAAGCCTTATTACGAAAATGCAAAAAAACGTAATATGGACATTAACGATGTAAAGCCTGCTAATGCTGATTTTGAAGATCAGGCAAAACGTAGAGTTGCTCTAGGTTTGATTTTGGCTGAAATTATTCAGAAAAATGAAATTAAAGTAGATGCCGACCAAGTGCGTGCAGTTGTTGATGAAATGGCAGCAAGCTATGAAGATCCTGAGCAAGTTGTTAGCTGGTATTATGGCGATAAGACGCGTTTAGCTGAGGTTGAGCAATTAGTACTTGAAGATGCAACTGTTGAGTGGGTGTTAGGTAAGGTTAAAGTTACTGATGAAAATGTCGCATTTAGTGATGTGATGGATTCTGCAGCATAGCAATAAGGACGAAAAAATGAATAGCCATAACGGAATGGGAAATATTATCATGCCTCAAGCGGCTGGCGGCTTAGTGCCTATGGTTGTTGAGCAGACTGCGCGTGGTGAGCGATCTTATGATATTTACTCGCGACTATTAAAAGAACGCGTTATTTTTTTGGTGGGTCAAGTAGAAGATTACATGGCTAACCTCGTTGTGGCTCAGTTGTTGTTTTTAGAGTCTGAGAACCCTGACAAAGATATTCATTTATATATTAATTCGCCAGGTGGTTCGGTGACTGCTGGGATGGCAATATATGACACCATGCAATTTATTAAGCCAGATGTCAGTACTATGTGTATTGGTCAGGCGGCTAGTATGGGGTCGTTGCTATTAACGGGTGGTGCAGCAGGTAAAAGATATTGTTTGCCTCATTCAAGGGTAATGATTCATCAGCCATTGGGGGGCTTTCAAGGCCAAGCTTCTGATTTTGATATTCATGCGCGTGAGATTTTAACAATACGTGAGAAGTTAAACAGAATTTTATCGAATCATACTGGTCAGGATATGCAAAAAATTCAGGCGGATACTGATAGAGATAACTTTTTAAGTGCGCAAGAGTCTGTTGAGTATGGCTTGGTTGACAAGGTATTGTCTAGCAGAGCAGAGTCTTGATAAAAATCTATAATATTATTTTAAGGTTAAGCAATGAGCAAAAAAAGTGATAGCGATAAAATTTTATATTGTTCATTTTGTGGCAAGAGTCAAAGTGAAGTAAAAAAGCTTATTGCTGGTCCTTCTGTTTATGTTTGCGATGAGTGTGTTGATCTTTGTAATGACATCATTAAGGAAGAATTTGCCAGTGATGATCTAGTTGAGGAAGGTGAGCAAAAGTTACCAAAACCGAAGGAAATTAAACAAGCGCTAGATGAGTATGTGATTGGCCAAGATAAAGCTAAGAAAATACTGTCGGTTGCAGTTTATAATCATTATAAGCGCCTGCGCAGTCACACTAAAAAGGGTGATGAAGTTGAGTTGGGGAAAAGTAATATTTTACTGATTGGGCCAACTGGCTCAGGTAAGACTTTGTTGGCGGAGACTTTGGCTAACGTTCTTGATGTTCCTTTTACTATTGCTGATGCAACGACTTTGACCGAAGCGGGCTATGTTGGAGAGGATGTTGAGAATATTATTCAAAAGATCCTGCAAAAATGTGAGTTTGATGTAGAAAAAGCTGAGTCTGGTATCGTTTATATTGATGAGATTGACAAGATTTCTCGTAAATCTGAAAACCCATCAATTACGCGCGATGTTTCTGGTGAAGGTGTTCAGCAAGCTTTATTGAAATTAATTGAAGGTACGATTGCATCTGTTTCACCTCAGGGAGGCAGAAAGAATCCGCAGCAAGAGTTTATTCAGGTAAATACTGCGAATATTCTATTTATTGTTGGTGGTGCTTTTGCAGGGTTAGATAAAGTCATTAAGCAGCGCTCTGAGAAGGGTGGTATTGGCTTTTCTGCTGAAGTGAAAACTAAAGATGACGCTAAAAATGTTGGTGAATTATTTGCCGAGGTTGAAGCGGAGGATTTAATTCGTTATGGCTTGATTCCAGAATTTGTAGGCCGGTTGCCGGTCGTTGCGACGCTTGAAGAATTAAGTGAAGAGGCGTTAATTCAAGTCTTGACTGAGCCTAAAAATGCGTTAATTAAGCAATATAAAAAGCTGTTTGAAATGGAAGGTACTGAGCTAGAGTTTCGTGATGACTCGTTATCTGCAATTGCACAACAGTCTATGCAGCGAAAAACAGGTGCGAGAGGATTAAGAACTATTGTAGAAAATGTTTTGTTAGATACAATGTATGAAATTCCATCGGCTGATAATGTTTCAAAAGTTGTCATAGATAAGCTAGTTATTGATGGTGAAAATGACCCTTATTTTGTGTATGAGAATGAAAAGAAGGTTGCTGCATCTGAATAGATTCATATAGGCGCTTTATTAAAGATTATTGAAAGCGGTGGTTTATTATTAGGCCACCGCTTTTTTTGTGTCTTATGCCTTGTTATATAAAATAAGTCCCCTTATATTAGAAAGATGTATTTAAAAAACAAATGAAGGTTCCCAGTATGGAAACGAATGAAATAATAGATGTAACTGTTGATGAAAATTTAATTCCAGTATTGCCACTAAGGGATGTGGTGGTTTATCCGCATATGGTGATTCCTTTGTTTGTCGGGCGTGAAAAATCGATTGAAGCCTTAGATAAAGCGATGGCAGAAGATAAGCAAATTCTGCTTGCGACTCAAAAAGAAGCCGATCTTGATGATCCTAGTTTTGAAGAGTTGCACCAAGTCGGGACTTTGGCTAATATTTTACAATTATTAAAACTGCCTGACGGAACGGTAAAGGTTTTAGTTGAAGGTGAGCAGCGTAGTCAGGTGGTCAAGTATCATGAGCAAGATGGGTGTATTTTTGCTGAAGTAACTGAAATTAATGATATATTCACGCTGGCTGATAAAGAGTTGGATGTCATGGTGCGGGCTGCAGTGGATTCGTTTGGTCGCTACGTGAAATTGAATAGTAAGATTCCTCCTGAGGTTTTAAATGCCTTGTCTGGAATTGACGAGCCAGGTCGTCTTGCGGATACGATGGCTGCTCATATGAGTTTGAAAGTGTCAGAAAAGCAAGAGTTGCTTGAGTTGTCTGATGTTGTGGCGCGTCTTGAAAAGCTGATGTTGCTGATGGAGAGTGAAGCAGACTTATTTGAATTAGAAAAGAATATTCGTGTTCGCGTAAAGCAGCAAATGGAAAAGAACCAAAGAGAATATTATCTGAATGAGCAAATGAAAGCTATTCAGAAAGAATTGGGTGACATGGATGATGCGGTAAGTGAAGTTGAAGAGTTGGAGCAAAAGATCGCTCAGGCGGGCATGTCTAAGGATGCAAAGGAAAAAGCGGATGCAGAACTAAATAAGCTTAAAATGATGTCTTCGATGTCGGCAGAAGCATCTGTTGTGCGTAATTATATAGACTGGATGCTGAACGTGCCTTGGAAAAAGAAAACCAAAGTACGCCATGATTTGAGGTTAGCTGAAGAAATTTTAGATGCAGATCATTATGGTTTGGAAAAGGTCAAAGAGCGTATTTTAGAGTATCTTGCTGTGCAGCAGCGAGTGAAGTCGCTAAATGGACCTATTTTATGTTTAGTTGGGCCTCCTGGGGTAGGTAAAACCTCTTTGGGGCAATCTATAGCGCGAGCAACCAATAGAAAATACATCAGAATGGCTTTGGGTGGTGTGCGTGATGAGGCGGAAATAAGAGGCCATCGGCGTACCTATATTGGTTCAATGCCGGGTAAAATTTTACAGAACTTGTCAAAGATTAAGGTTCGTAACCCTTTGTTTTTACTTGATGAAATCGATAAGATGGCAGGCGATTTTCGTGGTGATCCAGCATCAGCATTACTAGAGGTGCTAGATCCTGAGCAAAATAAAGCCTTTGCTGATCATTACCTAGAAGTTGACTTTGATTTATCTGATGTCATGTTTGTGGCGACGGCAAATACTATGAATATTCCAGGCCCTTTATTGGATCGAATGGAAGTTATTCGTTTGGCGGGCTATACCGAAGATGAGAAAATCAATATTGCTATGCGTTATTTAGTGCCTAAGCAGCTAAAGAAGAATGGCTTATTGGACTCGGAAGTGCTGATTACGGAAGCTGTTATTCAGGATATTGTTCGTTATTATACACGTGAGGCTGGTGTGCGCAGTTTGGAGCGGGAAATTTCCAAGATTTGTCGCAAAGTTGTTAAGCAATTATTGCTTAAAGAGAAGCAAGGAATTGTTGAGGTTGTATCAGACAATTTATCTGATTATTTAGGTGTGCGTCGTTTTAGTTATGGTCTTGCGGAGGAAAAAGATCAAGTTGGTCAGGTAACTGGGTTGGCTTGGACTGAAGTTGGTGGGGAGATGTTGACCATTGAATCGGCTGTTATGCCAGGAAAAGGTAAGCAAGTATCGACGGGTAAGCTTGGTGATGTGATGAAAGAGTCTATCGCAGCAGCGATGACAGTTGTACGAGCACGTGCCGGTATTTTAGGTATTAGTGATGAAGCGTTTCAGGCGCAGGATTTACATATACATGTGCCTGAAGGAGCAACTCCTAAGGATGGGCCTAGTGCTGGTGTTGGTATGTGTACTGCGATTGTTTCAGCATTAACTGCGATTCCGGTGCGAGCTGATGTTGCGATGACGGGTGAGATTACTTTGCGTGGTGAAGTGCTTGCTATTGGTGGGCTGAAAGAGAAGTTGCTGGCGGCGCATAGAGGTGGAATTAAAACCGTATTAATCCCGCATGAGAATGAAAAAGACTTGGTTGATATCCCTGATAATGTGAAGCAGAACCTAGTAATTAAGCCGGTACGCTGGATTGACGAGGTTTTAGAAATTGCTTTACAGTATCAGCCAGAGCCGATAAAAAAAATCAGTACTCAGGGGGGAAAGAAAGGACTTAAGTCCAAAGTAAAATCAGTCACTGCGCATTAATTTTTTTGTATCAAGCTGTATCGCTTGACATATCTGGTGTGTAGTTGATATAAATACGCACGGTTTGAGGGTTTTTATTTTTAGGCCGGTCGACATAATTGTATGCTGTGTAAATTATCTATGGAGAAGAATAAATGAATAAATCTGAACTTATCGATGCAATGGCTGATGCCTCAGAATTAACTAAAGCAGATGCTGGGCGTGCACTTGATGCGTTTATGTCGTCAGTAACTGCGGCTTTACAAAATGACGATTCAGTCGCTTTAGTTGGCTTTGGAACGTTTACTGTAAAAGATAGAGCTGAGCGTAAAGGACGTAACCCACAAACAGGTGCTGAAATTACTATTCAAGCGGCAAAGATCCCTTCTTTTAAAGCGGGTAAAGGTTTAAAAGATAGCGTGAATGGCTAATCAAAACATTTTATAATAAAGTGTTGCTTAATTATAAAAAAGCATTATAATACTATTTCTTGAGTCGGGTGCTTAGCTCAGCTGGGAGAGCATCGCCCTTACAAGGCGAGGGTCGGGGGTTCGAACCCCTCAGCACCCACCACAGACTTGGAGCGGTAGTTCAGTTGGTTAGAATGCTGGCCTGTCACGCCGGAGGTCGCGGGTTCGAATCCCGTCCGCTCCGCCATATTAAGAAACCTCGACCCATTTTTGGCTCGGGGTTTTTTTTTGTTTAAAATTATGTGTTTGTAAAAAGGGGAATGAGATATAACTCGTTCAAAGGATCTGTTTAGATAAATAACAAACAGGCGTCATATATAGTTCAATCAATCGGTTAAGGCTAATCAAATGCTGTCAAAAATAAGAGAAAAAACACAAGGTACTTTTGCTTGGGTAATCTTGATATTGATTTGTGTCCCTTTTGCATTATGGGGATTGCAAAATTACACTGAGGGCGGCCAAGAAAGCGCTGTTGTTATTGTGGGTGATAAAGAGTTTGTACAGCGAGATGTAAATCAGGCTTACGCTCAATTCAAACAGCAGTATGCTGAAATGCAATTACCTGAAGAAATGTTAAAAAAACAGGCAATTGAGAAGTTAATTCGTGATGAACTTTTATTGCAGCATGTGACATCTGAGAAGTTATCAATTACCGATGAGACGGTGCGTAAATTTATCGCTTCGTTACAGTATTTTCAGCGTGAAGGACAGTTCGATAAGAAGCAATATGAGACGCTTCTAGCTACTCAAGGCATGACGTCTGCACAATTTGTTAACCGTATCCGTAAAGCATTGCTCATGGAGCAATATCAAAAAGCGGTCACTGAAAGCAGCTTTGTTTCTCAGCATGATATTGATAGCTTCTTTAAAATTCAAAACCAAACGAGGCATATTGAGTATGTAGCTATTAATATAGAACCAGTTAATGAGCTTCCTACAAGCGATGAGATTAATGCTTATTACCTGCAGCATGTGAATGAATACCAGTCGGCTGAACAGGTTTCAGTTGAGTATGTAGAGTTAGTGGTGGCTGATTTGATGGCGGATATTTCCCCTACAGAAGATCAAATCAAAACTTATTACGAAGAGAATAAAGAGTTATATTCGAAAAAAGAACGTAGAAAAATAAGTCATATCCTATTTGCTAAAACGAAAGATACCACTGAAGAGCAAGCATTAGCTAAAGCGGAGGCAGCACAAGAACGATTAGTGAATGAAAAATTCTCTGATTTAGCGGCTACTTTATCTGATGATTCATTAACGGCCAAAAGTGGTGGTGATTTAGGGTTATTTGAAATTGGCGTTATGGAGCCTGCTTTTGAAAAAGCAGCGGCGAAATTGATTTTAGGTGAAGTGTCTAAGCCCGTTAAATCTGCTTTCGGTTATCACTTAATTACTGTTACTGAGTTGGTTCCTGCGCAAACTAAAGCCTTTGCTGATGTTAAAAATGAAGCGCAACAAGCGGTGCAGCGTGTTGAAGCAGAAACTCAATTTTATCAGTTAGGTGAGTCACTAACAGAAGTGAGTTTTGAGAACTCAGATAATCTACACGTTGTGTCTGACGACCTAGGTTTAACTATTAAACAAAGTGGGCTTTTTGAGCGTAGCGTAGGTGAGGGTGTTGCCAGTGAAGAGAGTATCAGAAATATCGCTTTCTCTGAGGCTGTTTTACAAGGGCATAATAGTGAGCCAGTTGAGCTAGGTGATGGTCGTTTAGTCGTTTTACGTTTATTAGAGCACCTACCTTCTGAAGCTAAGCCGTTAGCAATAGTGCAACAAAAAATTGTTGATGCTATTCAAAGTGATAAATCTAAAGCACAAGCTCGTGCAGCTGCTGAGAATATTAAGGTGCAGCTAGCTGCGGGTGTTACTTTAAGTGACGCAGTTAAAAACCAGGGGTTGGTCATTGCTGAAATTGCTGAGTTAAAGCGTAATGGTGGTGATTTACCGTGGCAAGTTAATCAGGCTGTATTTAAGGCAGCTAAGCCGGTAGCTGGAAAGCCAACGATATTAGTCGTTGATTCTATTGAAGGCAATCAAACGGTAGTAAGTTTATTATCGGTCGCTGATGGCGCTAAAGGTGATGAGGCTGAACAGGTTAAGTTGGCTGAAGCGAATATTGCTAGAGCTTTAGGTCAAGCTGACTACGGTGCTTTGATTGAAGGTATACGCGCAGTGACTAAGGTAACAGTTAAGGAGTAAATCTCCCTTACTAACAGGCATAAAAAAGGGGCGATCATCGCCCCTTTTTTGTTGCTGCCGTATTATGCTACGATCAAGCGGCTTTTCTTGGAAATTAAGAGGAAGCAATGCCTGCAATATTGTAGCCGCCATCAACATAAGTGATTTCGCCAGTTACACCAGATGCCAAATCAGAACAAAGAAAAGCAGATACATTACCTACTTCTTGAATCGTTACATTTTTCTTTAATGGTGCGGTATCGGCAGCTTTACTGAGCATGGATTTGAAATTATTAATACCTGCTGAGGCGAGTGTTTTAATTGGGCCGGCAGAGACAGCATTAACACGAGTGCCTTCTGCACCTAAAGCAACCGCCATATAACGAACGTTAGCTTCTAAGCTAGCTTTAGCAACACCCATAACATTGTAGTTTGGAATTGCACGCTCAGCGCCTAGGTAGCTTAATGTCAGTAATGAGCCATTGCGCCCAGCCATCATTTCTCGGCCGGCTTTAGCTAGAGCTGTGAAGCTATATGAGCTAATGTCATGAGCGATTCTAAAGTTTTCGCGTGTTGTAGCGTTAACAAAATCACCATCAAGTGCATCTCTAGGAGCAAATGCAACAGAATGTACGATACAGTCTAAACCATCCCAATGCTTGCCTAATTCAGTGAAGACGTTGTCGATTTGTTCATCGCTGCTTACATCGCATTCGATCGTGATATTAGAATTACATTCTGCAGCCATTTTCTCTACGCGGCCTTGTAATTTTTCATTTTGAAAAGTAAAAGCGATATCTGCACCTTCGCGGTGCATTGCTTGTGCAATACCCCATGCAATTGAGCGGTTACTGGCTAAGCCAACAATAAGGACACGTTTGCCTTGCATAAAACCCATTTTTATTTCTCCAGTAAGTGTTATAAGTTTATTTAACTCGCTAAGTATCTACGAGCTATTTACATAAGTCCAGCTTTTATAGGGGCTGGCGAGTTGGTTAATAGTCTTTCTGTTGACGTATTTGCGAACGTTCAGCTAGGGCAAAAAATTGTTCTAGCTGGTTTTGCTCTTTAGTTGATTTGAGTCGGTCAAAGTGTCCACCTATTAGTAGTTTAGTTCGACTATTGCTATAGGGCTTAGAAGAGCGAATAAGTAGCTCAAAGTGGATACTGATGTCATTGGGGAGAGTTAGTATGCAGTTTTTTAATAGGTCGCCACGGATTAGCCTTGAATTGCTACTATTAATAATAAGTCCAATACCAGTACGAGATATATCGCAGACAATGCCACCGACGGTAAAGTTGGTTCTATTAGATGTTCCTTGGAAGGTCAGGTTATATGCGCTAATCGCTATTCGAGGTGAGGTTCTGCGTTGTGGGTAGTAAATACGCTTCGGTAAGGGCGCCTTAAAGTAGTGATTATCAAGAGACTCATCTGGTGATATATCTGTGATAACGATAGATAAATGTATATTGTTTAGAAAAGTGGTTAACTTTAATTCCTTGCACTGCTTAAGCAGTGTATTACCTGAGGCAGGTACTAGCTCATCTAAGAAAATTTGTTGTTTAGCTACTTGTACTTCAATAATGTGTGATGTGTAGGTTTCGTCGGAATTTTTTAGTTCAATTGTGCAAAATGCTGTTTCTGCTTCAATTGCGCTAAGCAAGTGCATGACCTTTGCGGGGTCAGTCACAAAGTTGGGGTTGTGATTTTCTGCTATTGAATCGGTATCTTCGGGGGCAGCCTTTTTGGCGAAGATTTTTTTGATCAGTGTAAACATAAGCAAAGAAAGGAATAAGAAAATAGAATTATATTAATTTAAACATCTTTTTCATCAGAAGTGGCCTCCTCATCGCTGTGATGAGTACTGGGTAAGCTTAAGTTTTTACGGACATCTAAACTAAATTTTATGCCTATAGGTGAAATTACTCCTTTACCTATAGAGTTTAGCGTTAGTGCTGTCATCGTAGCTGCTTTTTGGAAGTTGGAGCATTTGCGCATCAGTAAGGAAAAAATGAATAAAGCTTCACCTTCGTTGATTTCATTGTTTTTGATCATATATTCGGCCATTTCAGATAGCTGTATATAGGCCTTGATTCTCTTTTTCCGGTTGATAAAGCCTATGCTAGGCATATTTTTAAGTAGCTTCTCGTAGGCTTCCGTTGTCTTTCTTTCTTGGTCTTCTTCGTGCATAAAATAGCCTTTTGTTTCTTAATTGGAAACAATTAGTTTAATACCATGGGTATTGTTGATTAATAAAAACAGAGTAAAATGCTCAGCATTAGAGAAATAAAGTCTCTACCTTTTTAGAATATATTTTAACAGGATATTAGCATGACAAACCTTAATAGAGACATTGCAACCGGTATTTTATTTATTGTTGGGCTTTGGGGATTTATTTCTGGTCAGTTTATTATTTCCACAGTTTTGTTTGCTAGTGCAACTGTTTTAAGTAATATCATGCCCAAAGCAGAGTTTAACTAATTTTTAAGCGTTTTATTCAGTAGTAGATGTAACATTTTAACCTCCTCGTGTAATAAGAGCTATTTGATCAGCTCTACCTTGTGCCCTCTTTGTCCTTTGAGACTCAGAGGGCTTTTTTTTGTCTACAGATAAGGGTTATACTTATCTTCTATGTTAAATAGACAGCTGACTGAAATAGAGAAGACGTTAGGGGTTTCGACATTAACTCCAATTATTGAGCCCTTTATACAAGAGCAGGGCATTGAACTTCACTTAAAGCGAGATGACTTACTGCATCCAATTATTTCTGGTAATAAATGGCGTAAACTTAAATATATATTGGAGCACGCACTAGCATTAAAGACGCGCAGAATTATTTCCATGGGTGGCGCGTATTCCAATCATTTACATGCTTTAGCTTATGCCGGTAAATTATTAGGCATACAGACAGAAGCGCGCATTCGCGGTGAGCGCCCTGAGGTGTTAAACCCCACTTTAAGCGATATGGCGGCTTGGGGAATGCACTTGGAATTTGTTTCTCGTAGTGATTACCGTTTACTTAGGGAGTACAAAGCATACGATACTTTGCCTGGTTTACAAAAAGGCGAATATTGGCTGCCTGAAGGAGGAGCGATGGACTTGGCTTTGCTGGGCGTTGCTGAATTGGTCGCAGAAATTGATTTAGATTATGATGCTTTATGCGTGCCTTGCGGTACTGCAACGACGTTGGCGGGGATAGTGAGTGCTGTGTCTAATGATAAACAGGTGTTTGGCTTTGCCGCGTTGAAAGGTGCCGCTTATTTAAACGACGAGGTAAAGTCTTTATTAAAAAATACCGCGTGTCATAATAATGAATGGGCTATCCAATTACAATATCACTTTGGCGGCTTTGCTAAAATAAATCCAGAGCTATTGCGGTTTATACAGCAGTTCGAACAAACGCAACGCATAAAATTAGAGCCGATTTATACAGGAAAAATGCTGTATGGTATTTATGATTTAATTAGCCAGGGTTATTTTAAGTCAGGACAAAGAATTATTGCTATTCATACCGGTGGTTTGCAGGGTAATCGTGGTTTTAGTTCTTGATAAATTTAGGCATATTTGAGATCAAGGGAAACAGTGAATAAGACTATGACAGAAAACAAAGCAAATATAGAAAGTACTGAAATTACCGAGATTGTTGAGGCAGTGGATCTTAATGACCCTGCTTTATATTTTAATCGTGAACTCAGCCTTTTGGAATTTAATGATCGTGTTTTAGCGCAAGCAAAAAATGAAAACTTACCTTTATTAGAGCGCTTAAATTATTTATGCATCTCTTGTTCTAATTTAGATGAATTTTATGAGGTCAGAGTTGCTAGTGTTATTCAATTAGCAGCTTTAGATCCATTGGCGACGATGTGTGATGGCTTAAATGCGCAAGAACAGTTAGATGCTATTGCACCTAAGGCGCATAAGTTAGTTGATGAGCAATATCGAGTGCTTAATGAACTACTGATTCCTCAGTTAGCCGAGCAGAATATTCGTTTTATTCGTCGTCATGAGTGGACAGCTAAGCAGAGGGACTGGCTAAAAACGTTTTTTCATGAAGAATTACTGCCTATTTTAACGCCAGTAGGTTTAGATTCCGCACACCCATTTCCGCGTATTTTAAATAAAAGTTTAAACTTTATTATTTCCTTAACAGGTAAAGATGCATTTGGGCGTAATAGTGGCCGTGCAATTCTTCAGGCTCCTAGAGCGCTGCCTAGAATTGTTCAGTTACCTAGTGATGAAACGGGTAGCGGTGAATATGATTTTGTATTTTTATCTTCGATTATTCATGCCTTTGTTGATCAACTGTTTAATGGTATGACGGTTAAATGTTGCCATCAGTTTAGAGTAACACGTAACAGTGATCTTTTTGTTGATGATGATGCCATTGACGACTTGCTGAATGCGGTAGAAGGCGAATTAGCCATGCGTAATTATGGGGATGAAGTGCGCCTGGAAATTGATGCAAATTGTACCGAAGGCACTGTTCAGTTTTTAGCTGCACGTTTTGGAATTGCCGCAGATCAAGTCTTTTTAGTCGACGGGCCTGTTAATTTGAGTCGGGTACAAGAAATATCCAGTTTGGTAGATCGTCCTGATTTAAAGTTTATGCCTTATAAAGCATCAATTCCAGCTGCCTTATCGCGTAATAAAAACTTTTTTGACACGATTAAAAAGCAAGACATTTTACTGCACCACCCTTATGAGTCCTTTACGCCAGTGATTGACTTTATACGACAGGCTTCTGCTGATCCAGATGTCTTAGCGATTAAGCAAACGCTATATCGAACTAGCGCAGACTCGCCGGTTGTTAATGCTTTGCTAAAAGCAGCTAGAGCCGGAAAGGAAGTGACGGTTGTGATTGAGTTGCGTGCTCGTTTTGATGAAAAAGCTAATATTACTTTAGCGTCTAAATTACAAGATGCTGCTGTGCATGTGGTTTACGGTGTGGTGGGTTATAAGACCCATGCCAAGATGTGCTTGGTGATTCGCAAAGAAGGTAAACAATTTCGTGATTATGTGCATCTAGGAACTGGTAATTATCACCCTAATACAGCACGGTTTTATACCGATTATGGCTTATTCACTAGTAATAAAGAATTGTGTGAAGATGTCAGGAAAGTTTTTTGGCAATTAACTAGTTTAGGAAAGGTGACTAAGCTGCATAAGTTATTGCAATCTCCTTTTACTTTGCATAAAGGTTTGGTAGCAAAAATTGAGCGAGAAATCGAACTTTCTAAAAAAGGTGTGCCCGCTAAAATAATTTTTAAAGTCAACTCAGTTGTAGAAGGACAAATTATTCAAGCTTTATATCGTGCCTCTCAGGCAGGTGTAGAGGTAAAGCTTATTGTGCGTGGTATTTGTTCCTTGCGCCCAGGTATTGAAGGTGTCTCTGATAATATAGAAGTACGTTCTGTTATTGGTCGATTCTTGGAGCATACGCGTGTTTATATGTTTGAAAATGGCGGTAGCCCAGAGGTCTATGCGGCGAGTGCAGATATTATGAACCGTAATATGTTTAGGCGGGTGGAAGCTTGCTTCCCTATCGAGCATAAAGCGTTAAAAGCACGTGTATTAGCTGACTTAGACTTATATTTAAAAGATAATGCGGGCTCGTGGATTATGCAGAGTGATGGTAGCTATGTACAAAATATTCCTGAAGGTGAGGCTTGTCAGGCACAAACGGTATTAATGGGACAGTATTCGGCTAAGTAAGACGAAATAAGGGTAGGTATCGGTTTTGGCCTGCTGTTTTTGAAAACAGTAGGTTAAGCAACAATACTACACGCTGTCTATAAAGCTGATATAACTGCAAGCAGGAAAAATTATAGCTAGGAGTTAAGGTAATCAATGATCGTATGGCAAAAACTCGTCTTTTTTATTCTTTGCACCGTGTTCTTATCCGCGTGTAATGATCAAGTGCTTAATAACCCCTATCCAACAAGCCCTGAAGATCAGCAAGCTGTTTTATACTCCTCTTTTTCTGGACGCCCTAAACATTTAGACCCCGCAAAAGCCTATAGTTCCAATGAGTATGCATTTATTGCTCAAATCTATGAGCCTCCTTTTCAGTATCATTATTTAAAGCGTCCTTATGAATTGGAGCCGTTAACAGCTAAAAGTATGCCTGAAATTCATTATTTTGATGCTGCAGGTCAGCTGTTATCTGAAACCAGCACGAGCGATGAAGTTGCTTATTCTGATTATATTATTGAGATTAAATCAGGTATTCAATTTCAACCGCATCCAGCTTTAGCTGTTAATCAGCAAGGGCAGTATCTTTATCATCAATTAAGTTCAACCCAGCTAACAAATATTCAGTTGTTAGACGATTTTAAGCAAACGGGAACACGCGAATTAACGGCTGCTGATTATGTGCAGCAGATAAAGCGTTTAGTGCACCCAGAAATTTCCTCACCGATTGCTGAATTAATGAAGCAATATATCGTCGGGCTAGGTGATTATGCTCAGACTATAAAGGATAAGCCGCGCATTGCTCTAAAAGATAATGGTATTAACGGTGTTGAAGTGCTCGATAAATACCATTATAAAATCCGTATCAAAGGCAAATATCCGCAATTTATATTTTGGTTGGCCATGCCTTTTTTTGCGCCTATGCCTTGGGAAGCGGACGAATTTTATTCACAAAAGGCTTTAATAGATAAAAATATTACTTTAGATTGGCAGCCTTTAGGGACAGGGCCTTATATGTTAGAGGAAAATAATCCTAACTTACGTATGGTCATGCTTAAAAACCCGAATTTTCATGATGAGTTTTACCCTAGCGAAGGCGAACCAGAAGATAAGGCAAGTGGTATGTTAGATGACGCTGGTAAGCGCTTACCGTTTATCGACAAAGCGATTTATCTATTAGAAAAAGAAACTATTCCTTATTGGAATAAATTCTTGCAGGGTTATTATGATGGGTCAGGTATCGCTTCTGATAGCTTTGATCAGGCTGTGCAATTTACTGGCGAAGGCGAGGTTGCATTGACCGAAAGTATGCAAGCTCAAGGCATACAATTACAAACGGCAGTCAATAGTTCAACTTTTTATATGGGCTTTAATATGCTCGATTCCGTTATTGGCGGTAGCAGCGAGCCTGCCCGTAAATTACGTCAAGCGATTGCTATAGCCGTGGATTATGAAGAATATATTTCTATTTTTAATAATGGTCGTGGCGTTGCGGCACAAGGTGTTATACCGCCAGGTATTTTTGGGTATAGTACAGGTGAGCAGGGTGTTAATCACTACGTTTACGATTGGCATAATGAGCAAATGCAACGCAAGCCTTTAGCAACAGCTATAAAACTTATGCAAGAGGCGGGTTATGCGAATGGTGTAGATCCCGTAAGCGGCGAATCTTTAGTTTTGTATTTAGATACCCCAGCCAGTGGTCCAGATGATCGCGCACGCTTAAACTGGTATCGCAAACAGTTTACTAAATTAGGCATACAGTTGGTGATTAGAGCGACGGATTACAATCGTTTTCAGCAGAAAATGCGTAATGGGAATGCGCAGATTTTTATGTGGGGCTGGAATGCTGATTATCCTGATCCAGAGAATTTCTTTTTCTTATTATATGGTCCGAATGCAAAAGCCGTTCATGGGGGGGAAAATGCAGGGAATTATCAAAATTCAGAGTTCGACCGCTTATTTAAGAAAATGAGTTATATGAGTAATAGCCCTGAGCGACTTGCTGTGATCCGACAGATGCAAGAGCTGATTCGTTATGATGCTCCTTGGGTATTTGGCTTGCATCCGAAAAGTTTTTCTCTTTATCACAGCTGGTACCACAATTTAAAGCCTAATTTGATGGCTAATAATGGACTAAAATATAGGCGTATAGAAGCGCAAAAACGCGAACAATTAAGAGAGCAATGGAATCAGCCGGTATTTTGGCCAATCGTGTTAATTGTTTTGCTATTGATAGCCCTTATTCTTCCAGCTATACGTAGTTTTCAGCGCCGTGCTAAGGAGACGATTAAATAATGTTTAATTATATTCTGCGTCGTATTTTATATGCTTTTCCTTTGCTATTAGGAGTAAATATCCTTACCTTTATGCTCTTTTTTATCGTCAATAGCCCTGATGATATGGCGCGTATGCAATTAGGGCAAAAGCATGTGACTGAGCAAGCGATTGAAAATTGGAAATTGCAAAGGGGCTATCAGTTGCCTTTATTAATCAATCAAGAAGTAGCTGGGCTGGAAAAAATAAAGCAGACGATTTTTTATCAAAAATCTTTACGTTTATTTGTCTTTGATTTTGGTATTTCAGATAGCGGGCGGCATATAGGTGCGGATATACAGCAACGTATGTGGCCGAGCTTAGCGGTTGCTTTGCCCTCGTTATTGGTCGGCTTATTGGTTAATATTAGTGTGGCTTTAATGATGGTCCTGTTTCGCCAGAGTTATTTGGAGTTTAGCGCGATTGTGCTATGTATCATTATTATGTCAATTTCTTCTTTGTTCTATATTATTGGCGGGCAATTTATCATGGGTAAACTGCTCATGTTAGTGCCGATTTCTGGCTATGATACGGGTATTAATGCCTTTAAATTTTTGATTTTACCGGTATTGATCAGTGTCGTATCAGGAGTTGGAGCTGGCGCGCGTTGGTATCGCACCTTATTTTTAGAAGAGATTGAGCAAGACTATGTACGTACTGCACGGGCTAAAGGTTTGACGGAAACTCAAGTGCTCTTTAAACATGTCTTAAAAAATGCCATGATTCCTATTTTAACGGGAGTCGTGGTGGTCTTGCCGTTATTGTTTATGGGGAGCTTGATTACTGAATCATTTTTTAGTATACCGGGCTTAGGCAGTTATACGATTGATGCGATTAATAGTCAGGACTTTGCCATAGTCAGGGCCATGGTTTTTCTAGGGTCGGTACTTTATATAATTGGCTTACTGTTGACCGATATTTCTTATACCTTAGTCGACCCGCGAGTAAGGTTATCTTAACGCATTTTAAGTAGTGTAAGGAAAGTACGAGCAAGTAATAACAAGCATATTTAGGAATATACTATTAATAACCGCACCTTTTTAGTAAGATAAGAAAAATTTAATTCACGCTAGGATATTTCTTATGAATAAAAAAATGATCACATTAGCACTGGGTATCACTGCATTTTCAAGTGTACCGATGGTGGCGCAAGCAGGTAGTGTTGAAGCAGGTAGAGACGCTTTTGAAGCATGTCGAGGATGTCATACTTCACCTGGTACAAGTAATGTTTATCCAACCTATTATGTACCTAAAGTAGGTGGTCAGGTTGCAGGTTATACGGTAGCAGCTTTAAAAGCCTATCAAAAGTCAGAGCGACCTCATCGCACAATGATGGCGAATGTTTATGATTTATCTGAGCAAACGATCGAAGATATTGCCGCTTATTTAGCGACGGTTGATGGCTCTAAACGAGCTAATGCAAATGGTGGTAATGCCGCTAATGGTAAAAAATTGGCAGAGTCTTGTATGGCCTGTCATAACGACGATACTAATGCTGGAGTGACTAACCCAAGGTTGGCTGGGCAGCACCAGAACTACTTAGAGAAAGCAATGCAAGGCTATCAGACTGGAGAGCGTAAAAATGCATTAATGCAGTCTATGGTACAAGGCCTATCAGAAGATGAAGTTAAAGATATTGCGGCGTACTTTACTAGCTTGAAAGGTTTAACTGCCGTTGAGTAAGTTTAGCTAAAAGGTGGGTTATATTTTTAATCCACCTTTTGGTTTTTAAGGTAATTTGTCGAAATATTATCTTTCCCGCCTTTTTTATTTACAGAATCAATCAGATTATGAGCCCAAACTCTAGGTTGATTGTCTAAATGTTCTCGTATATTGTTTGAGTCATCTTAATCAATATTCAAATATTTATTCGCAAGGGACGCTTTTGCGCATAAAATAACTTATCTTTAATATTTGCCCAGTCAGGCAAGAGCTATGCAAATAGCGCAATACAAATTGAGAGAGAAACATGGCAGAAACAGTAGAAGAACTCACCGTTACTTATGAAGATGGCGGAATCGAGACAGTTAAAGAATTAGATAAAAAAGTGTTAACGAAAGGCGCTTGGGCGACGGTAATTTATCGTTACCAAGATTGGAATAGAGCGAAAGAAGAATACAGCCCCGACAAATTTACTATTCGCCGTTACCAGAAACGGGATGGTGAATATCAGCAAAAGTCTAAATTTAATATTTCTAGTGAGAAGCAAGCAAAAGAAATTATAGTTGCCTTAGAAGGTTGGTTAGCTGAATAACTAGTCTTAAAAATAAATGTATTGAAGTGGAGTGTGGTTTGGCCGCATTCCACTTTGAGTTATTTACCTTTGGTGCGAACAGGTAAAGTTTCAGCCTCTTTCAGTCGCCACATAAAAACTAGCAATACACAGCCTAAAGTCAGTAGCATTAGCTGTAACGGCAATTTCCCATGCAGTACCCCGATAGACACCGAAAAAGTAAGCACAACCATGAGCATTGCTTTAATTTTAGACGCTCGGCTAATTGAACGACTTTCTTCCCATTGTTGTAATGCCGCACCAAACCAGCGATTATTTAATAGCATCTGATGGAAGCGTGGTGAACTATTAGCAAAACAAGCCAATGCGAGAATCAGAAACGGCGTGGTCGGTAAAATAGGTAATACTGCACCAATGATGCCTAAAGCCAGAAATAGCAGGCCAGAAATAAGTAATAGGTATTTTTTAATACGTTTGCGCATAGAAGGCTGTTCCTGATAGAGAAATTTTTAGTTTATATCTTCCGTTGCTAGCGGCCTCGCAATCCAATAGCCTTGAGCTATATCACAGCCACTTTCAGTTAGAAATTGTAGTTGTTCTTGTGTTTCTACACCTTCAGCGACGACTTGCTTACCCAATGCATGCGACATGGCTAATACCGCATGAATCACTGCCTGATCTTCCTTGCTACTGAGTAAATTGTAAATAAAAGAGCGGTCGATTTTGATAAACGATGCCGGTAAATTTTTCATATAAGATAGTGACGAATAGCCGGTACCAAAATCATCAATAGCAATCAAAACACCAGCCTCGACTAATTGGCGCATGACTTTAATAGCAATTTCTGGGGTTTTCATTAAGGCGCTTTCGGTGATTTCAACTTCGATCCATTCTCTCTGCGCGCCTGTGCTATCAATCTGGCTTATGATTTTGCTGGCCAAGTCCAAGTTGATTAGTTCTACAGCAGAAATATTAACGGCTATTTTGCCAAAATCAAAACCAAGCTGCGACCAATGCACTGTTTGTAAACAAACGGCAGTCATGACCCAATGGCTGAGCTCTACAATCAGGCCGGTTTCTTCCGCTAATGGAATGAATTCCAGGGGCGATATTATACCTAATTTAGAATGATGCCAGCGCATTAAGGCTTCATAGCCAATTGTTTTATTGGTTTTAAGGCAAAGTTTCGCTTGATAAAACATTTGTAACTCAAAATCTTGCGTATAACAATTTTGTGCTAATGCCTTACGTAATGACTGCTCCAGTATCAGTCGGCGGTTATTTGCGTGAATTTGTTCAGAAGAGCAAAATGTATAACCTTGTTTTCCTTTCTTGGCACAATACATCGCATTATCAGCTTGCTGTAATAAAGTTTTTACATTTGTACCATCACCAGGATAAATGGCAATACCGATACTAGAGCCTAAAATAAACTGCTGTTCATTGAGCATGTA
>Ga0209826_1000579_pt1 | contig 26072 bp, 19 predicted proteins | sample GOMGulsemesocosm_5_FD_184637 | JGI IMG/M metagenome (GOLD analysis project Ga0209826, IMG submission 184637) | Methane-oxidizing microbial communities from mesocosms in the Gulf of Mexico - GOM15C Gulf of Mexico (SPAdes) (version 2) | ecosystem: Environmental > Aquatic > Marine > Cold seeps... | reverse complement strand
ATCACCCTCACATCAGCAGGAAGATTAATATTACTTCCCATAACCCAGCTTTTTAGCTCTCTTTTTACCTCAGTATCAAAATGAATAACTTGTTCTAAAGCATGTACACCTGAATCAGTTCTTCCTGTACAACGAACTGATATATCTTCGTCAGCCACTTTTGATAAGGCTTTTTCAACTTCAAGCTGAACGGTTCGCCTTTGCTTTTGACGTTGCCATCCAGAAAAGAGACTGCCATCATATTCTATGCCTAATACAATCCTAGACATCTTGATAAATACCTTTCATTATTCTATTAATACTTTTAACCCACTCTTTACATGATTAAATAAATCAATAACATCTAAATTTTTCATTCGAATACATCCATGAGACTCTGGTTTACCTTGCATTAATTCATCTGGACAGCCGTGGATATAGATATACCGCCAAGTTGAATCAACATTCCCATAGCGGTTTTTTCCTACTTCCAATCCACCTAACCATAAAATACGGGAAAGTATCCAATCTCGTTTAGGGTATTTATGACTTAATTCAATATCATAAACTTCACCAGTTGGCCTACGCCCTATAAATACAGCATTTAAAGCTTGTTTATCACCAATTTTTGCCCTAATCTTATGCCAGCCAGTTGGCGTACACTCACTCCCCATTTGTTCCCCAGCTCCATTTTTAGCCGTGGAAATAGAATATTTTTTTTCTACCTTTCCATTTTTAAGTAACGAAAGCTGCTGATTTTCTATGGATATATGTAAATATGATTCAAGGATAGTCATGATTAATGTAGTAAAAAAGGCAATTACAATTTAAAATACCAATGAATTTATTTTACCCTTTTTTAAAAAGTGCAATCGACTCTACATGCCCCGTTTGAGGGAACATATCCATCACACCCGCTTTAACTAATTTATAGCCCATTTCATTAACCAAAATACCTGCATCTCTTGCTAATGTAGAGGGGTTACATGACACATACATGATTAAATCAGGGTTCCAATGTTTTAAGTTATGTAAAACTTCTGATGCACCCGCTCTTGAAGGATCTAACATGACCTTGTTAAATTTCTGTCTTGCCCAAGCTTGACCACTGACATCTTTACTTAAATCGGCCACATGAAATTCAACATTATCTAAATTATTTAATTTTGCATTTTCTTTAGCATGGTTAACTAAAGGTTGATCACCTTCAACACCCACTACATGCCCTGCTTTTGTAGCCATGGACAATGTAAAATTACCTAAGCCACAGAATAAATCCAGCACATTATCATTTTCGTTTAATTCTAATGCCTCAATCACACGAGTGATCATTTTCTTGTTTATCTCATAATTGACTTGAGTAAACATTGCTGGCTTAAAATTAAATTTAATATTTTGTTCCGGTAAAACATAAAAGGGAATAACTTCTGGCTCACCTTCTATTGGCACAATGGTATCCGGCCCTTTTGATTGCAAACACATACTTATATTATGCTTGTGACCAAATTCCCGCATACGCTCTTTATCTTCAGCTTTTGGCGGCTCTAAAACACGAAATGCTAAAACACAATCCTCATCACCTATTGCAACTTCAATTTGAGGGATTTTATCCTTAATGGTTAAACCACCAATCATTTCAGACAAATCCATTAGCTTCTCACCCACTATTGGATGCATCACTTTACAGCTTTCAATTTCTGCTAAAAATGGATTTCTACGTTCTCTAAAACCGACTAAAACACGCCCTTTTTTTGCCACATATTTAACACCCATTCTAGCTTTTCTTCGATAGCCCCAATGCGGCCCTGTTAATGGCTCCCAAATTTCAGGAATCTCAACTTTTCCAATTCTATTAAACTGCTCAACCAATAAGCCTTGTTTAATCTTTATCTGCTCTTCATCTTTTACATGCTGAAAACTACAACCTCCACAGCTACCAAAATGTTCACATTTAGGTTCAGTTCGATGTTCAGATCGTGTTATTAATTTATCAACTTTACCTTCAGCATAATCTCTTCGACTATCAGTATAAATAAATTCAACTTGCTCACCTGGTAGCGCTTCATCAATAAATACTACTTTGCCATCCACATGAGTAACCCCTCGACCATCATGTGCTAAAGATTCAATCGTGGCTGCTACAGCCTCCTCAGGTAATTTTTTCTTTCTACTTCTTCTACGTGCCATGTTTATTCTTGCTTCCGACTAGCATTTAAAATTTATGACATATTATAACTGATCACTTCAAACAAATTTTCATTCATTATCTAAGCAACAAGCCAAAGCATATCTCATCACCAACAAGGAAATCGTAAGGGGAAATAGCATAAAATGTTGGGGCAGGCATAAACTCACTCCAACACAAATCATGATGATAAGGGGATTAAACCGGCCAGAATCAGATAACCATTCTAGCCAGACCAAAGCATCAGAGTCTATGTGCTCTCGTTTGTGAATGAACAACAAAGAAAATAAAGCAGTCATCAAAGCAAAATATAAAGGGTATAGATAAAATAAAGGAGAACCTTCTCTAAAAAAAGCGGGCCAATATGCAAACCATACAAGCAATGCACCAACTGCGAATAAGTCATACCTTAAGTTATATTTCATTTTTTTGAACTTAACACAGGAAAGGATGAAGTTTAAAATTAACAAAGCCCCACCGAAATATAAAACGTAATCTGATAAAAAAGCATGACGCAGAATACTTTCCTCGATTAGCACAAATGCCATCAATAAATTTAAAATAATAAATAGATACATGGAAAAATCACAGCTCCAATTTATAAAAAATCGACTTAAAAGTCTTTATACACAATACATTGTCAAACACACAAGCAACTTATTCTAACTTATTGATTCCTTAATCAAGCACACAAAAATGAATATAAACCATTGTTTTTAGATAAAAAATGATGACTGTCTAAAAACAATACAATTTAACTTAAAGCTAGATATTATCGATATTAAGTGGAGTTATCAGACAGTTAATCACAGAGTTATCCACAGCTTTTGTGGACAAGGTACGTAGGTCATTGATTCTATTTCCAGAAAACAAAGTCAAGCTAAATTACACCTTATTCCTCCAAAAAATGACCACAAAATTTACAATACTCTGCATCTGTATCATGCCCGATTTTTCCACAATCTGAGCAGGCCTTATTACTAATTTTTTCAGGTCGATAAGTTTTAATCAATTCGGCACTGTATATACCTGTTGGTACGGCAATAATACCGTAACCCATAATCATAATAAAAGCGGCTATACCCTGCCCTAATGGCGTTTGTGGTGCAATATCACCATAGCCAACTGTTGTTAAGGTAACCATAGCCCAGTACATAGATTTAGGGATGCTAGAAAATCCCGATTCACCTCCCTCAACAACATACATAAATGAGCCAAAAACTACAACCAAAGTCAAAATTGTATAGAGAAAAACAAAGATTTTACGTGAACTTTTTCTTAAAGCTCCCATCAATACTTGTGCTTCTCCCATATAAGCGGTCAATTTTAGCACCCTAAAGATACGTAACAAACGCAAAATACGAATAACCAACATATATTTAACAGTGGGAATAAATAAACTGAGATAAGTCGGGATAATGGATAAGAAATCAACGATACCAAAGAAACTACGTACATAAAGTAAAGGCTTCTGTACTGAAATTAATCGAAGAATATATTCCAAAGTAAACAGTATGGTAAAAAACCATTCTAAATAAAAGAACAACTCACTGTACTTTATCTGTAATTTATCAACACTCCCAAGCATTACTACAAGAACACTACAGAGAATGCTGATAATTAAAATAATATCAAAAGCTTTCCCCATTTTCGTTTCTGAGCCGAAAATTATTTCTTTAATAGCTTCACGCCAAGGACTCATAACCAAATCACTGTTAAGAATATGTTGATCTTGTTTAATGTTCATTTAACAACCCTAAGTTACTGTCTTATAAAAAATAATATGCCCAATCTCAGTATCAAAATTATCTACTTTCAAATCATTGTAATTAAATATTTTGCTTTGTCATTCAAAACTTAAGATAATAGTGACATTCTGTAACTACTTGCTTTAGATTACAGCCCTTTTTTAATTGAAAAGTTCAATTAAAAACCCTAGCAAGTCTCTTTATCTTGACCTTCAACTTATGTCTATCAAAGAATATAAATTTAAACCCGGTCGCTCAAACCTATTAGGTGCAAAACCTGATGCTAAAGGCGTAAATTTCTCAATTTTTACTCGTCATGCAACAACTGTAGAGTTATTTTTATTTGAATCTTCAGAAAGTAAAACTCCCTTTCAAGTCATTCAATTAGAAAAAGACATAAATAGAACATTCTATTCATGGCATGTCTACGTTATAGGATTACCGAAAGGCACTTGGTATACATGGAGGATTGATGGATCAGAAGAGCCTAAAGAAGCAGGATTACATTTTGATAAAGAAAAACATTTAATTGACCCTTGGGCTCGCGTTGTTTCAGACATAAACTGGGACCGTCAAGCAGCCTGTGAAGCTGGCAACAACATGTTGACCTCTATGCGTTGCATGGTTGTAGATGATGATGCTTATGATTGGGAGGGTGATACGCCATTACGTGTTAGCAGTGAAAAATCAATTATCTACGAGTTACATGTTGGAGGTTTTACTCGACATAAATCAGCAAATGTTAAAAACCCTGGTACTTTTGCAGGTTTAATTGAAAAAATACCTTACTTAAAAAGCTTAGGTATTACCCATGTAGAGCTACTACCTATTATGGCTTTCGATGAACAAGATGCACCTCAAGGCACTATGGACCTTGGGCTAAAAAACTACTGGGGCTATAGTACCCACAGTTTTTTTAGTCCACACCCTGGTTACTGTGTTACGCCAGAACAAGGCACTCATGTTACCGAGTTTAGAGATTTAGTAAAAGCCCTTCACAAAGCAGGACTTGGTGTTATTTTAGATGTTGTATATAACCATACCTCAGAAGCAGGCACTGGCGGCCCAGTTATTCACTTTAGAGGAATGGGTGAAAACATTTTTTATCACCATGCCTCTGATGACAAAAGTGTACTGCATGACTATACAGGTTGCGGCAATACTGTTAATGCTAACCACCCTCTCATCTCCTCTTTTATTACTAGCAGTCTTGAATACTGGGTCAGAGAAATGCATGTTGATGGTTTTCGCTTTGATTTAGCCAGTGCTTTAGCGCGTGGTGAAGGTGGGAAGGTACTTGAAGATCCTCCTGTACTCTGGAGTATTGAACTTTCAGAACAGCTATCACAAACCAAATTGATTGCTGAGGCGTGGGATGCAGCAGGACTCTATCAGGTAGGTAGCTTTCCAGGACATCGTTGGGCCGAATGGAATGGGAAATATAGAGATGTACTGCGTGAATTTTTGCGTGGCGATAAAGGAAAAATACAAGAATTAGCCACCCGTATTTCAGGTAGCAGTGATCTCTATCAACACAAAGATGGCTTACCCATCAACAGTGTTAACTTTATTACCTGTCATGATGGTTTTACCTTAAATGATTTATTCAGCTATAACGAAAAACATAACCATGCTAATGGTGAAGAAAGTAGAGATGGCTGTAATAATAATCTCAGTTCTAATTGTGGTGCTGAAGGACCAACTGACAATTTAGATATTCTTGAGTTTAGAAGAAAACAGGCAAAAAATGCATTCGCCTTACTTCTTTTAAGTGAGGGCGTTCCCATGATGCTAGCAGGAGATGAAGTCCTCAATAGCCAAAATGGTAATAATAACGGATACTGCCAAGACAATGAAATAACCTGGATTGACTGGGATATGGCAAGCCAAAATGCAGATATGCTGCGTTTTGTTCAAAATATGATTATCTTGCGAAAACGTCATAAATCTATTATGCGCCGACGTTTTTTAACGGGTAATATTATTGAAGAAAGAGGGATTAGAGATATTTCATGGCATGGTGCTGAAGTAGATAAACCTTTATGGGATGACCCTGATAATCAATTACTTGCCTTCACCTTAGCAGGTATTGATGAGCCAGATATTCATGTCATTATCAATATGTCTGATCAACAGACTCGTTGTGAGTTACCAAAAATAGAGGGCAAATTATGGTGTTTATCTGTGGATACATCGCAAAACTCACCCGATGATATTATTCGTAGACCTAATCAGACAGCGATGATAGAAAAATATTTTCTTGTTAATGAAAAGACAATTGTTGTATTTGAAAATAATAACGCTTAAAAAAGAACCTTTTATATTAATAGCTCCAAAATTTCTAACAATCTATCTCACCCTCAACCCAACCTTCTCCCTCGAGGGAGAAGGAGCAACATGCAAAAACTTATGGGACGATCAATAAAAACCAGAAATAAAGATTTCTGATTTTATAAATTCCATTTATTGTAATAAATACTCTTCAAATTGATTGATTGGCATGGGTTTAGCATAAAGATAACCTTGCGAATACTGACAACCATGTTCAAGTAAAAATTTCTGCTGCGTTTCTTCCTCAACACCTTCTGCAATCACCTCTAAATTCATACTTTTTGCAATTAAAATAACGGCCTTTACGATAGCTTCATCATCTCTATCGCCAGGAATATCACGTACAAATGATTGATCTATTTTTAATTTTTTAACGGGCAATCGTTTAAGATAAGCCAAAGAGGAATATCCCGTCCCAAAATCATCCATTGAAATTTTACAGCCTAAATCTCTAATTTTTTCCAATAAGATAATGGCTTGCTCAGGATCCGTCATGGCATAGCCTTCAGTAATTTCAAACTCAACCCATTCAGGATGACATTTAGTTTGTTCAAGTGCGTGTTTAATTGTAGAAATAAGTTTTTTATCATTAAGTTGCTTGACTGATAAATTAATTGAAATAGTGTCTATATCAATTCCCTTTTCACGCCAGCTTCCCATATCCTGCATCGCTTGATAAATAACCCAACGACCTATTTCTACAATTAAACCAGAATCTTCAGCGACAGAAATAAACTTGTATGGAGGAATAAGCCCTAAATTTGGATCATCCCACCGTATCAAAGCTTCTGCCCCAATAAGTTTTTTACTAATTGCATCAATTTGGGGTTGGTAATAAAGTACAAATTCACTATTATTTAGAGCTCTATGTAAATCATTTTCTAATAAAACTCTTTCAACCGCTTTATTAGAAAGTTCTTTGGTATAAAACTCAAAGCCATCCCGACCATTTTCTTTAGCTTTATACATTGCCGTATCTGCAAACTGTAATAAGCTTTCGGGATCATGACCATTGTCAGGGTAAATAGCAATGCCAATACTGGAACTCAAATGGAATTGGTGATGTTCAATAAGTAAGGGTTCCCTTAAAACCTCTAATATAGCAACAGCAACACTACTTGCATCACTAACTGAGGTTATTTGCCCTAGTAATACAGTAAATTCATCACCTCCAAACCTAGCAAGTGTATCGCCCTTACGAAGAATACTCTTTATTCTTTGTGCCACACTAACCAGCACTTGATCACCCACAGAATGTCCTTTAGTATCATTAACTTCTTTAAAATTATCCAAGTCAATAAAAAGGACTGCACTCTTTAAATTTCTTTGTTCACGTTGTTTGGTTAATTGAGTTAACCGCTCCATAAATAAAGTACGATTAGCCAAGCCCGTCAAGGTATCAAAATGAGCAAATGTTTGTAACTGTAACTCTCTCTCTTTATGTTCTGTAATATCCCGGGAAATACCTAAAATACCCGTAATATTTCCTGAACCATCTGTCATGGGCATTTTAATTGTTTCAAATAAGCCACTGTGACTATTATCAGCAAAAACCAGACTATGAGTTATTCTTGATTCATTCAGGTTAGTTCGAAATTCTTTTTCCTGAAAAAGAGTTGCCATATTACTATTCGTTATTTCAAAAGAAGTTTGACCAATCAATTCAGCCTCTTTAGCTCCAATAAATTTCTCAAAGATACTATTACAAGCTAAATACTTACCCTCAACATCTTGTATCCAAATTAAATCAGGAATGACATCAAAAATAGTGCGTAGAAAATTTCGCTGTGTTAAAAGCTCTTGTTGAAGCTGTTTAACTTCTTTCAAATCAATATCCACACAATACATTTCGTAATGTTTGGTATCGACTTTGATCATATTATGTTGAGAATAAACATGAACATCGACTCCATCTTTATCTTCAAGAGTCAGTTCTGACGCAGGAACTACAATACCTTTATGCATCCAGTCTTCAATCGCATCATGAACATAATCATGCATAAAGCCAGGAATGATAAGGTCTTCTATTTTTTTCCCATAAGCCTCTTCTGCACTATAACCATAAATCCTTTCACTTGCTTTATTCCAATAAATAACTTCATGGTTTTCATTATATCCCTGCACCGAAATAGCTTCAGAGTTCTCCATAATATGCTGAAACATCTTTTTCTGATGTTCTAGTAATTTCTCTGCTTCATTAAGTTCTTGCTCAAGTTGATAATCTCGGTTTTGTGATGGACTATCTAAACAGCAGTTTTTATTTAATACAGCAACAATTCCTTCTTCAAGCTTAACAATTTCATTATTCTGCCAGTTTTTATTGTTATCTAAATAAACAGCTATATTAATATTTTCAGAGTTACCCGTTGATTCAACTCTTTGCATTGCCTCAAAAAGGCCTGATTGTTTAACATCTGGAAAAATATCGGTAATACAGCAACCTAACAATCGTTGTTGACTAAATAATTTCGTTTGTTGTGCTTCTTTGTTAGACGATAACAAAACAAAATTATCATTTTCCCTTTTATAAACAGCAACATTGACCGGTAATAAATCAATATCTAGCTTAAAAGATGACATAAAGAGTCCTTAATTTAGCCCTATTAGTTTAAATTATAGTCATGTTTAAATATTGCTAATAAGGACTCATTCACAAAATCAAATTAATAGTAAACCCTAAATGCACATTGTATTTCGTCAAACTCATGTAAGTAGGGTTTAGCCACTTCATGATTAGCTGCAACTACAATTAAATCATGTGAAAAAACTGATGTGTTATACCAATTAAAACTACCATCAATCACGATATGGTCATCAATAATGCAGTATTTTGAGTGAATAGGTGAATACGGTACATCATGGTCATCTTGACCATAAACCAAGCCTACTGCAACACCTGCAAAACGCAATTGATCAACGGCTGGCAATAAAGGCTGACTCAACTCTTCTTCCATTGAGCGTTCTACACCAACTTTTCCTAATCTAGCAATATGGCCATTTAAAAGAACATGGACGTAAACACCTCTATTTTTGGCATTAATCAAAGCCTCTATTACGCTATCATCATGCCCACCCAATAACTCACCAATCATAAACAAGGTTACTTTGATTGAGTGTTGTGCTCGATTAATTTCACCTAAAATGGCATGATGCGGCAGATAGTTTTCACCATTTTCCATGGTGTGATGGCCATAGGTATATAGCATATTAAACTGGCTATGAGGATCAATCCCATAAGATTGAATAACACCCCCACGTTGACTTTGAAAGATATTATCTAATAATCGACACATGCCTTTTGAGTGAAAGGTCATACCTGATTCCCAATTAGCCCACCAGCGGTCAAAGGTGATATTAAAGGAACCCATGATGCAGTCTTCATCATTAAAAATAATGAATTTAGTATGCATATCGGGTTCAACTTCAATCAAGTGATGATCTGGGCTACAAACCACACCAATTAACTCAATACCTGCACGTTTTAATCGTGCATAACTATGGCTATTGGTTAGCGTCATTTTGCGCCAATCAACAACACATTGAACCCATACCCCTTGCTCACTGGCATGAATCAAATGAGTGATAAAATCAGCATCATCAATACAATCAACACTCACTTTAATAGTACATAAACGATCATGATCGTTTCGCTTAGTTTGCATCACTTTATCTATTAAATGATGAATATAATTTTTAGGGTGATACGGGTGGTTTAATTGGCCTTTGGTAAATTTGGGCACCAACTCTAATGATTCAAAATGATGGTTCATCCAATCTACATCACTCTGTAACTCGCCCGCATTTAATTCATAAGTTTGATAATCATTATCCGTAGTGTGATCATAGCTAATATCTCTAAATTGATGATCATCGGGATTACCTTGCAATTGCGGCCAATCCATATAAATATAATCTTTTTCTGATGCTATAGAATTCCCATCTTTATGCACAATAAAAGAAAATTTAACGCAATTTACTTGCCCATAACTACTCGAAAAAGGGTGGATATAAAAATCTCGAGTACGACGTTTATGCTGATTCCATTCAACATCATAAGGTTCTGTATCTACAATATAGGTTTCACAAATCCCATCATTACTAAAAACCTTTAAAATAACTTTAAGGTTTACTTGTACACCATGATACATTTCGAAGTCCATTCGCCCCCAACGAACAAAGAATTCATGGTTAAAATCATTCACCCTTGCAAATGAGCCACCTAGTTCACCGCGAACAGGCTTTGCATAATGTTCTGCTATTTCCATGACAGCCTCTTATTTTTTTTATTATTTTGGTTCAAACGTCATAAAGTACCCACAGTGATCAGACACCTGCCCATAATCATCATCTGTAAATAAAACCTTTGCTGATACTACTTGTAATTGGCTTTCCCTATTCATAAAAATATAGTCGATTCTATAGTCTTCTGCTAATAAATCTTGCCAATGCGCATCATTAACTCTAAATACCTTTTCAAAAACACCTTGTTCATTAGCTGCTAAATACTGATCATCATATTGATTAGAGTTAACCACATACTCATAACCGCTAGTCCCTGCTGTAATATTAAAATCGCCACATAAAAGTGTAGCTTTCACATCATCAGCTTGCGCTTCCTCTGCCCATTCATGTAAATTTTGGAATTGTCCTTGAAAGCCATCTTCCATCCAGCTTAAATGTGCAGAAAACACATTAATCGCACCAATATAGGGGACATGCGCTCTGGCCATCACCACTTTTCTAGAATGGATACTGTATATATCATGACTATCTGATACATACCTTGCTTCATGATGAGATAAAGGGAATCGACTTAAAATAGCCACACCTTCTCTATATTTATCAAAGCCCAAATGTGACCAATCAGTATGTAAGTGAAAAGGTGATTCTAATCGATCATTTATTAGCTTGGCAGAATTAGATTCCCAATCACCCTCTCCATCGCGCCAATATTCAGCCACTTCTTGCAAGCAAATAATATCTGCTTCTATTTCATTAATTGCCTTAGCAATTTGGGTAAACTTTTCATCTTGATTTTCTTCTTGATAACAGTGTAAATTAAGGATTAGAACCTTTAACTGCTCTCTTTGGAAAGAATAATTGTTGCCCGCATTGTTTTCCCATAGAGCCTTACCATCACGTTCACAACAAATAACATACTGTAATCGAAAAGCATCATCATGATCGATTTTCCCTTCCCATAATTGCACCGCATATTGGTTTGGGTTTCTAGCATTACTTTTAAACTGTTTATCCCAGTATTGTGGGACTAAACTGCAAGGCGTTATTTCTGTTGTTGCCCAATTATTAATCGTCCAGTGAACAGTGACCTTTTCAGCATTAAAAGATTGTCCAATCGCGATAAGGATAGGCATATGTGTTTGTTGATCTTGAAAACAACTGGAAACACTTATATTTTGCACTAAAGTTTTATGTGCCAACTGAATACCAGAATCAGCCTCACTAATATAATTTTGGCCTTGGTTATTATCCCAATGTTCATTACCAAATAGACGATAACGGATACCAAACTGAATATTACCAGCAAGTGACTCTGTCTCTGTTGCTGTTAATTCAATATGAGCTTGCCAATATTCCTTATCATTGCCTTGCATACTATGATAATTAGCCGCTAAGGTATGCCAGACACCATCCTCTCCTGACCAAATAACATCTAGCTCTTTGTCATAATTCACATTCTCAACTAACATAAAAAATGTTAACTGTTGTTGAGGCTTTTTTCTCACCCTAGAAATCACATTTTCCACGTAGAGAAATTTAATTTTATCGATCATGTTTCCCGCCACAACTTAAAATAATTACCTTACCTCCTTTCAAAATATATAACAACCGTATCTATTGCTATAAATACAAAATAAGCACTTAAATTTTAACTTCACTTTATTTGTTTTTTAATATAGTATCGAAATATCAGTCATTTATAGGATGGAGTTTTCTAATGCCAAAAATAGTACTTAAAAAAACATCTGCAATCATATGTCTCTTTACTCTTTTCTTTAATCACAATATTCATGCAGCTGGCGGTGCCGTTAGAGGACCAATTGACGCTTCTGAAAATAAAGAAGTGTCTTCAGTAGACTTTGGAGTAATTGACTTAAACCCAAATAAAAACATTGTTTCTACGAATGCAGGGTACGATTCAGTTACAAGTATTAAAGTTGATACAACGAAGGGTAGTATTCATGGATATACATCATATAGTCTAAATACTGATACAACGTATACAAATATTTCCGAAGCTGGCTCAAGTACAATGCTAGGCACGGTATCTTTACAAAGTTATTTAGTTGCACCAAACCCGAATGCAGCCAACACTGTTGATGTTACCGTAGAAATGGAACTTGATGGCTCATTCATAATTAATAATGGTTCTCCAACGCTATTACTAGGCGCTGACATTGCAGCTACTACAGCGTCCTCTTTATTACCGATCAATGGGACTATTTACCAATCAGATTTATTATTCCTATCCTCAATTGATAATCCAATCAACAACCCTATTAAATCAAGTTTTATGAGCTCAGAAACAAGCCTTATAACAGGAAATAGTTCTAGCTACAATGGTGGGTCTTTCTCTATACAAAGCGAAACACTAGCAAACATTGATGCAATTCTTCGATTGACTTTCCCATTATCCATAGGCGATTCACTGTCTTTAAATGGGTTAATAACAGCTAGCGCAGCTCCAAGCCCTGATCCATCAAATACAAATCCACTCGGTCCAATAGATATATTAGCTTCTGATGGAGCGGTTGATTTTTCAAACACAGCAAAAATGTTTATTTACCTGCCTGAAGGTTATTCCTTGGGTGGGAATGATCCCTTATTAGACAATATAGTTCGTACCACAGTGGTACCTATAGCACCTTCTATCTGGTTTCTTGCAAGTGCGTTCCTTGCTTTATTTGGTTTTAGATTCAGACAAGCTGAATAGCTTGTAAAAAATTTGACAGCTTAATCCCTTCTCCCTCGAGGGAGAAGATTTGGAGAGGGGAGTTAAATAATTCTCTTCTTCAAATTTTCTTTTCTGCTTAGAAAGGTTAGATAATAAGGAATAAAGAGCCCTATTTTTATTCCCCTCGGCAATTGCTCCTGCATTGCTCTACTTACCTACGTCCTTGTAGGCATCACCCAAACCCTCTCCCCACTTGGGGCGAGGGCTTTAGAGTACAAGCTCTTGATTGTTATTTTTTTGTATAAAACTTGTGTAGATACCTATGCCCAATTAGAGAGCAAGTAAATTCCACACTTAACGGTGACATAGCCAAATAAAATGCCAGAACTTATGGAATGATTAATAATCCAGTAAATAACAACAGGACCACTTTTATTATCTGCCTTGACTCAGGTATGATTATGGTAAGTTGCTCAATCCTCCTCAATCAAGGTAATACTTTCTTTGCTAATTGAGATAACCTTCTTTCTATATAATCCACCAATCGATTGTTTAAATACCTTTTTACTTACTCCGAATGCTTTATAAATAACATCTGGTGGACTTTTATCTGTAATTAACATCGACCCACCTTGTGATTTTAATTTAGCCAGAATTTTCTCTGTGACTGAGTCAACTTTATCTATATATTTTTCTACTTGCAGGACTAAATCAATTTTATTATCTTTTCTAATTTTTTTGATATAGCCTTTAACTTTTTGACCAATTCTTAACTTTTGAAAAATTTCATTTTTATATAAAACCCCCCAATATTCATTATTGATGACTGCTTTCATTCCTAAATCGGTTTCATGAGCGATAACCAAATCAACTTGCTCACCTTCTTTTAAGTAAAAAGCCTCATCTTCTAAAAAATCTTCCAATAACATTGAAGCCGCAATCAGGTTATCTTCATCTAAAAATATTTTAACTAGGAAATATCGTCCCTCAACAACCTTTAACGTTTGCTCACTAAAAGGTAAAAGTAAATCTTTGGCTAATCCCCAATCTAAAAAAGCCCCCGCATGACTTTCTGAAACACATTTTAGATAAGCCACATCATCCACTTGAGCAAATGGAATACGCGTCGTTCCTTGTAGTTTCCCTTTCCCAGCAAAATAAACAAAAACATTCAACTCATCGCCCACTTTACATTCCTTGGGTGCATCGGCTGGTAACAGTTTGATTTCACCAAACTCCTCGCCATCAAAACTAACAATACGTCCTTCTGCTTTCACAACCTTTAGCTTATTAAACTTGCCAAGTGCAATCATAAATATTTTAAACTTTTAAGATAAAATGAAAAACATTCTATCCTTTTCTGATAGATTTACAAGGTCATTAACCCCATCTCCTTACACACAAGTTTGGGCTAAGGCTGTAGGATACAATTTTTTGAGTGGTTCAGAGCCAATAAGTAATTATTTAAGGAGAGGATCTTAACCATAGGGATATCCATTTTTAGGGTAAAAAATGGATATATATTAAAAACTCCTCCGACAATTACAAGTCTTTTTTTATCTTGTTTTCATGAATTTTGACCCTCGACTCCTTTATCGCTGGCAACATATTTTGAAAAACATGAAGAAATGCATCTTGGTGGGCTTTAGAGTGCTAGTTTATAGAATGCTTTCTTCCTAGCTAATGTTTCAATGGGAACACTTATAAAATACTTATAAAAAGAAGGGGTTTTGTTACCTAGAGCTGAGGATTCAATAAGATGCAAATCTTAACTTGCAGAGCCAAGAAAATCCTCCATCCCCATTAGCATCCAATAGGTTTTACAATTTTTCACCAACATTGTGCAACGGTAGAGCTTGATACACCTTTCCCCCCTGTATGCTGAATAGTTAAAGTTCCACAACTATCACTCGTTTGCCCCCCCGCAGGTACCGCTGAAAGTGTATAACTCATATCTGTTACAGCACTTATTGATAAATTATAGTGCGTCGCACTTCCATCTATAGGGCTCGTTGTCGGGAAAATAGTTGAAGGCCCTGTATCCAGTGTTCCAGTTCCACAACTACTTGCCCCTGTAGACCCTGCATCACAATAACTATTTGACTCGGTAAAATGTCTTTCCATGGCATTAGAAAAACCCAATAAAGCCCCCTCTGCATCTTTCCGTCTCGACTTTAAGACACTATCTTGATAGCTAGGATAAGCAATACTTGCCAATATGCCAATAATCGCAACAACAACCAAAAGCTCAACAAGAGTAAATCCATTCTGTTTTTTTATCATAACTGTTTGTATTTTTATTTAAATAGTTTACTTATAAACATAATAAGTACTTGTGCTTTATTAAATTAACATTTTCAAAAATTAGTTAGTCTTTTAATTATTCTAAAGATTGATAATGGTTTGTAGGAGCGTCCGCCCTCGGCACGAATAAAACAATGCTCTTTTCTCTAATAAATCGCGCCGAGGGCGGACGCTCCTACAATATTCTGTTAAATTAAATATGCATAGGTACTTATATTTTGAAAAATAATTTCTTATTGTAATTGTCTCCATGACCTACGAGTGCCACTGCCACCACCCGCTCCAGCATCAGTTACTGTACCCATCTGACCAGTAGACCCACTGCTATATTTAAAATCTACCACCGAGCCCTCAATCACTGCAGGGTTTTTTGTAATCCCTATCCCTTGATCCAAGCCAGAAGCAAAAACTTTAACATCAACGCCATTTACATCAATGATGACATAATCATCACTATCGACTACCCCATCATTATTAACATCAAATGGTGCTCCTAAAGAAACGCTACCCGCTAATGCATCTAGTTCCATCAACCATGATGTACCCCCCGCTTTACAAACGTCTGATCCAGGAATTGCCGTTGAAAAAACAACTAAACCTCGACGAACAAGAGGGAAACTAATAGAGCGCTCACCTTCAGCACCATTATTGGGACTTAGCAAATTCATTACCCAGCCCTTTTTTAAAGGACTACTGGCTGTACAACCAACACTTGTTACAGCGTAACAAACAGGATTTTTGGAGACGACACGTACCTCTTTAGTTGTTTTAGTAACACCATCACTAGTAAAAGGAAAACCTTCAAAGTCTATCGTTTGTGGTTGTAAATCAGCTCTATCAACAATACTAGAGCCTTGGTCCCATAAACCATAAAAACTTTGTATTTGAGGACTTACGCCAACGATATTATCACCAGTATCCTGATATTTACCTGTACCAAAATACACCATGGTACCTACACCATTCTGGTCTGAACCCGATCCCCCTACTTTGCCTATATTGGGTTTAGCCGTAATCGGCTGACGATCTGCATCACTACATGAAAGACCTGAAGCAGCACATGCAGCAAATAAAGGTGAGACAGGAACAGGCCAGCTACCTGCTGCCCCAGATATATCAAAACGCCATAGATTACCGTATAAATCTCCCGCATATACGGTATCGACAGAACGGTCATTATCAGTGTCCACAGCAATAGGCGAAGACAATCCATTTTTATCAGCAACGGTACCCTCCCCTGTATCAATTTTTTGTAGCACTGCTCCTGTAAAAGCATCAAGAACAAACAACACCGCATGTCCATTGTCACTGTCATAACCATTAGCAACAATAACCACCCAATGCCCATCATCAGTTCTTGCTACAACAGGTTGTACAAGCGTATAACCAAGATCAACATCATTATCACTTGTAAATTCCCACATTGCACTGCTAGCAGAAAATGAAGTAGGGTTAGTCACGTCCAATGCAAAAACAGCACGTGCACCTGCCCCTGTAGTACCTGCTAAAAGTGTATACCAATCAGTTCCCTTATAAGCATCACTTACGCCTAATGGACCATCAACATAATACTGGTGTGCATAACTAACTTCAGTCAACTTACTAAGCTCTGAATATAAAACATTAGGCACATAAGCAAATAATTCCGCTCCTCCAAGATTAGCTCGCGCATCAAAACCATGGAGCATGCCATCATTAGCCCCTAAATATAGCATGGGCGTTCTCAATGCTGTCGCTGACAAAAAAGCGGTATAACTAGATCCTTCAGCGCCAGCTAATGAAGCATAACCATAGTCTGTATCACCCACATATAATGGATCAGAATTAATAATATCGCCTAAAGGTGTCGCTCTATTTCTAAAAATACCTCCCGAGTTAGAGATCTCTTTTGATTGATCTCCCCTTAACCAATTTAGTCGTGACTCTCCCTGTCCATCATTAATTCCATTTAATGTATTTAAATAATCCTGCTGTGATGATCCTGCAGGTGTAGTCGTTAAATTAGTCCATAAGAAAGGCACACCTCTAGATCCAGCAGTAGCTGTAGGATCGTAAGTATATATATTGCGGCTACCATGTACGGGCAATAAAGCAGCTGTCTCCCATGAAGGAACTAATGTCCCCGAACTCACGTCAACATTAAAGGCTTGTACATTACCACTCCAATCAGCACTATTAAATTTAGCTTGGTAAACCTGAGTGTTAGTATTCAATTGAGTTGAGTTAGCTGCAACAGCAGAAGCAGAAGAAATTTGTTTATTAATATCAGTAAACGCTTTATTTAGAGCTGTTACCAATTTATCAGGATTGGAAGCCAGAACATAGTTATCAGGTTCCCCATCAGCATTCTCATCCCATTCAGAAACGTGGGTCTGTACGCCATTAGCAAACACACTATTATCCGGCTCTGCATCACCATCTATATCATTAAAACCACCATATTTACCCGCTAGCCATAGCATATTCATTTGGCCTACTAAGGGGTTGGTACCATATTCCTGAGTATCAACCATAAATGTATTAATGGTTTGCTTATTAGGAAAGTCTACTGTTCCCTGTGAACCTGTTCTTATATCTTGAGTATTAGCATAGTATGCAAGCCCAGCAATATAATAAGAGTTTTCTTTTGGAGCATAAGGACATGTTCCAAACACCTCACCGAGTCCAGTAATTGTTTTAAAAGTGGCATTCCCATTACAATTGGCTGCCGTACACCCTATACATTGACTCGTCCCCGTTAAGCCTTCTAAATCACCGACTTTATTTGTAAGTGCAGTGACATTAATATCCGTATCAGGGTTACTGGGTTGGCCAAAGTCATCAGAAATACCATTTCCATGGAAGCTAGATGTTGTAAAAAAGGTACCTGGTAACTTTTTATCTTTCCATGGATTGGCATCATTAATACCAATAATAAAGTTTTTTTGACACCATTGCGTGATGGGATCCTGCCAACGAGAACCATCAAGTATTGGAAAGCCGCCATTAGCTCCACCTAAGTATTCTGGCGTAGGCCCTAGGTTTTTAAAGTAACGTATAGATTCATAAAATAACTCACTCGCTGGATCATTCCCTTTATAAGATACATCACTAAATTTATTAAGATATGGAATAACACCCGATTTAGACACCGATGATGCTGATGCATCCGCAGGGTTAGGGTTTACCTCTATAGTACCATCTGTTTTAATTTCTTTATTTGGGTTGGCAATATCATTTCCAGAACTATCTGGCATAAGACTACCAACATATTTCATATTAGAACGTAAAACACCACCATCAATACCATTACCATTAGTATTAGTAAAACTGGTGACAGCAAAACGCATATGATCTGAGTTTTTTTGAATCAAGCCTTCAGGTTTATAATAAGTGCCATTATCATAAGCCACACAATTATTTTCTAGTGTTTTGTTTTGATTACAGAGACGAACATTAACATTGTAAGTTGCTTTTTGACTCCCTCCTCGACTTGTCCCAAATTTAACACCAAAATCAGTATTTTCAATATATATTTTAGTGTCACTCCAAGGCGTTACGGTCGAAGGCTTAACATTGTGTCCATTCTTTAAAAGTTTATGAGGAAACCAATTATCATTATTTTGTTTACGAGTTCGTCTAATAATAGTTTTATCATCGGCATTATCAACAATTCTATTACCCCCTGTCATAGTCCAGACAAACATATCCATTGCTGTCATAGTGGCCCAATTCATAAAGTTCCCACTAAACAAACCAGAACATTCATGATCAGTATTTAACACATCACTATCTGGTTCAAAATATCCATTACTTGTATCATAGCTATAACATTTATTCGGATCAAAATACCCTAAGTAAGTCTTCCCTTTAGAATAACAAATACCTACAGTGCCCCCGTCATTAACACGGCCTCCACAACTCGCCCCAGCAGGCTGGTCATTATAAGCCGCCCCTCCCATCGGTGTTTCAATAGACATATTAAATAAAATATTAGGGTCAACTGAAATGGTCAAGAAAAGCGGTGATTGAGACAAAGTTGCATGGCTACTATTGGCTGATATCCCCAATAAAAGACCTAATAACAAACCTGGCCAATATACTTTTTTTGTAAAAGATTTTTTAAAATTAAAAATATTCATGGTAAATCTCCACGTATTGCTCTTAAACAATATGATTAGGGTGTATTTAAACTAAAGAAGGACTGTAAAATGACAACAGAGCTTGTGGTTCCCCCTGTTGCCCGTACTGTAATTTTAAAAGTAGGTAACACTGGCTTGGGTGGGCAACCTATTGTGGGGTTAGAACAGACTGATGGCATTTCTTGAATAATATATTGAGGTGCAGCGATGCCATTACCCAATGCAATGGCTCCTGAAGTTGCTACAGGATTATTACGCCAAAAAGCAGCTGATTTTAACGCTTCATCACTCAGGTCAACCCCTGTGGCATTAGAATAGAAACCCCCTGTACCTGCATTAACAAAAGCAGGTAATACATTAGGAGGCACAAGACTATCTTCTGCCAATGTTAACGCTGTTTCAGCCGCCTGAAAGGCTAAATTCTTATCTCTAGAATTACCCGCCATTTTTTCTTCCAAGCTTGTTACCTGGGTACCCGTTACGCCAATAAGTGTTAATATCAACAGCATAACTAAACTAATAACTAACACAACACCTGATTGGCTTTTTTTAGAACATGGTGAATATAACATGATATCTCCTATGCTAAGGCAATCTATTGCGGACAGCAATGGTTGAAGAAAAGACTCTGCGAAGTCGGTTATCAGCCGGTGTTGTTGTTGCTCCGTTATATGTATAGGCTCTTGGTGTTAATGTTAAATTATCTTCTATGGAACGTATCAACAGGCTTATTCTTAGACTAATCACATTCCCCATATTGGTGACATTATTCGCGGGTACATAATAGTCTGCAGAATTGTCAGCATTGGTGTCTTCCCCGTATAAGATTTGCATATTTTCAACACCTTCAATTAATTCGACAGGATTAGTCCCAGGGGAAGCAGGGAAATTAGTATTTAAGCGATATAAAGATGGCTCACCACTTGCTCCCGTTCTTATAAAAAAAGTATAGGCGTTAAATTTAAAAATCTCTGCATCAGACTGATATGCCTTACTTAAATTATTACTTGTATTTTGAGTAGTAGAATGAGCAATAGTTTGAATCCCCCCACCTGACGAAGCACTTACTGCCACAAAAACATCAACCGATTCACAATCTGTAAGCATTAAAACATCATACGGGTTGATAAAACATGTATTCACTGCATTAATTTGAATATTGGCATTTACTGTACCCATATTACCTACAAGATTACCGCCACATGATCCACCACTATGTATATTAATAGCATCTGTATTCGCAATACATAAATTCCCAACACCGCAAGCACTGGCATTCCAATTAGCTGCAACATTATTACTACCTGTAACTGGTTGACTAACGCCTAATGCTAAGGATGGAGGAATTGGGTTGGGATTAGGGTTTTTAATATCAATAATAACATTTGGCGTAATATCATTAACACTTGCACAGCCTTGAAACCCAGCCATACGAACACCTTGAGTTAAAATATCCATAGCAAATCGCCCACTTTCCTGTATTCTGGAAAGGTTTTCTTGGACTCTATACGTTTGATGGGTATTGGTAAATATTTTTATAACACCTCCAATTAAGAAAGCGCCTATCAGTAAGCTGACCATAATCTCAATCAGCGTCATACCTTTTTGATTATGTTTCATAGCTCAAAACTCATTGTAAAATTTGGGTCACTATTATTAATAGCACCATCACGATTTTCATCCCAATTAATAGTGATGGTATAGAGGTTTGTGGCAACAGCAATACTTGCAATTCCTCGCGGTAAAGCCGTCTTTAATGCTGTTTGTAGTTCAAATAAATCATTTTTTGCCATATCAGCGGCTGAGCAACTTGTAGTCAACAAACAACTATCAACCTTCGTTGCGGCAGCAACCGTCATAAAAGTAGACACATAATTTACTCCGACTGATTTGTTTACCCGCATTCTATCGCTCATATCATAAGCCAGTTGTGTCGCCTGACTTCGATTATAAGCACTTTGATTATTTCTCAGACTATTTGCTTGTAACGCTGCCATTCCAAGCAACCCTATGGCTAGTATTACCATGGATATCAAAGTTTCTATTAGAGTAAAGCCTGACTGCTTATTAATTTTTATCATCTAAATCTCCAAATCAAGAGCAATTTACGGCTGGTGATTTAACATAGGCTCGACCTACACTATTAATCTTAATTTCGCGGGACTTGGCTGTAGTATTATCTTGGCATAAATGAAACGTATCACCTACCACTACAGTACTCATTCCCGAAGGTAAATAGGCGGCATAGTCTTTATAAGTACTTCCTCCTGTTATAAGAGTAAGCCCTGTGGGTAATGCATCAAATGTTTTTAATAAACAATCTTCTGCAGGCGAGCCATCCGCATTAGTTTCGCAAAGTGTGGTATCACCATCATCATTAAAAGCCTCGTTTGAATTTATATCTACAAAAATATCCCAACCTGAATGCCACTCTTTTTCAGTAGCCCCTTTACGCCTAATAGTAATTTGATAGCCTCTTTTTATTGCTTCACTTTTAGCAATATTTAAAGATGTCATTAATTTATTAGCGACTGTTGTTAGTCGACTATTAACGATTGCATCATTAAAACTAGGAATGGCAATACCTAACATAATACCTGCAATAGCCATGGTGACTATAAGTTCTATTAGCGTAAAACCTAAATATTTTGTATTCATATTGTTAAAATTTCTAATAGATTAAAGTAATGTTTAATAAAAAAAGGCTTAATCTTTAAAGTATTGATTCTATTAAATAGTTAAATGTAGTTTAAGCATACTCTATATATACTAGACAGTCTGTGAATTAAAGCTCAAAAAAACAGCTTTTTTTGACAATTAAAATGAGAACTTAAGTTTATAAATAATCAGTAAATCCCTGCATTTTTCTTATTGGTAGGAGGGATCTATTGGCCGCGACAGGAACAAGATCAAGAACAAACGCGGCCAAGAGGCCCCTCCTACCCTTACAAACAAACATTTCACCCCAAATATTTTTTAATCTGTGTTTTCCCTTCTTTAGCAAAAAGGGGTTAGGGGCTAGCTTTGTAGCCTTAATGCAACGAAGTGAAACCAAGGCTTTACAGAACAAAACCCTTGATTGCGCCATGCTTCATCAAGGCTTCATTCTTTAACTTAATAACATTGAAGTTAGGAGAGATTTTAACTAGGAAAAACACCTGTAGATAGATAACGATCGCCCCTGTCACAAATAATCGCCACAATAACTGCATTTTCCAGTGTTTTAGATAATTTTAAAGCGGCTGATACAGCGCCACCCGAAGAAATACCAGAGAAAATACCTTCCTTTGCTGCAAGGTCACGTGTTGTCTGTTCTGCTGACAATTGATCTACATCCATAATCTGATCAATTGTTTCAGGATTATAGATTTTGGGTAGGTATTCTTCTGGCCACCGTCTAATACCAGGTATTTTTGATTGGCCTTCTGGTTGTACGCCTACAATTTGTATCTCTGAGTTTTGTTCTTTTAAAAAACGAGAAGTCCCCATAATCGTCCCTGTCGTTCCCATTGCACTAACAAAGTGTGTGATTGCACCATCTGTATCACGCCATATCTCTGGGCCTGTCCCTTCATAATGGGCTCTTGGATTGTCTGGGTTTGAAAACTGATCTAAAATTCGCCCTTTGCCTTCATCCTGCATTTTTCTAGCTAAATCAATCGCACCTTCCATACTTCCTGCGGCTGGCGTTAATACAATATCTGCGCCATAAGCTTTCATTGATGCTATACGTTCAGCACTCATATTATCAGGCATAATTAAAGTCATTTTATAGCCTTTAATCGCTGAGACCATGGCTAATGCAATACCTGTATTGCCACTGGTTGCTTCAATTAAACAATCACCTGGTTTAATCTCACCTCTTGCTTCAGCATGTTGAATCATACTTAAAGCGGGGCGATCTTTAACAGACCCAGCAGGGTTATTACCTTCTAGTTTAACTAGGATGGTATTGCTGGTTTTACCTGGTAGTCTCTGTAACCTAACTAATGGCGTATTGCCTACGAAGGATTCTATTGTTTTGTAATTCATGTCAATTAATTTTTTCGTACAATGTTTCTGGCGCTATATCAGCACCATTTGACCAAGATATTGTTCCTCCCTCTATAAAAGCTTGTTTAAAAAAAAACTTATCTTTTAAAGGAAAAAAAATGGGGCCTTTATCCAAATACCCGAAAAAATCAATATCGCCTTCAACACCATCTTCAAACTTAATATGAAAAATATAATCCTGTTGATAGCTAATTTTAATTACATCACTCATATTCCACATATTAATTCTCTTATGATAAAGGTTGAATTTTATTAATCACTTTACTTTCTGTTGCTAATTCCCAGTCTTCCTCTAGTTCAGAAACATGAAGATCAACCCATTCCCTTACTAGTTTCGTTGCTGTTCTTGACGCTAAATCACCCTTAATTACATTACCATTAAAATCAAAAATCGCCTTTTTACCTGAATATTCAGCATGAAAGTGAGGTGGATTATGATCATCATAAAACATTCTAATAATTATTCCGAAAAACCTTGATATTTCAGGCATAACCTTTATCCAACCCAAACCCTAGCATTTCTAAACATTCTCATCCAAGCCCCCTCTTCATTCCATTGCTCTGGATACCATGAGTTTTGAATGGTTCTGAAACAACGCTCTGGATGCGGCATCATAATAGTAAAACGCCCGTCGGTTGTTGTTAACCCTGTTATTCCTTCGGGTGATCCATTTGGGTTGGCAGGAAAATCAGTGGTTATTTCACCATAGTTATCAACATAACTTAAGGCAACTAAAGCATCTTTAGCATTTGAATCATTAAATTCTGCACGCCCTTCCCCATGCGCAATAACAACAGGTAAAGTTGATCCTTCCATCCCTGACATTAAAATAGAGGGGGATGGTTGTATTTTAACCATAGAAACCCTAGCTTCAAATTGTTCAGAATCATTACGCTTAAATTCTGGCCAATGTTCAGCACCTGGGATAATTTCTTTTAACCCAGACATCATCTGACAGCCATTACAAACACCCAGACCAAAAGTATCTTCACGATTAAAGAAAGCTGAAAACTCATCTCTGGCTGTCGCATTAAATAAGATGGATTTAGCCCAGCCGCCGCCAGCACCTAAGACATCACCATAAGAGAATCCACCACAAGCCACTAAACCAACAAAGTCTTTTAATGTGACTCTACTGTGAATAATGTCACTCATATGTACATCAATCGCTGTAAAACCAGCACGATCAAATGCTGCGGCCATTTCTACATGGCCATTAACACCCTGCTCTCTTAAAATAGCAACTTTAGGTCGGTCTGTGGTTGCGAAATTAGCGATAATATTTTCATCAACATTAAAACTTAATGCTGCTGATAAACCAGGGTCGCTATCATCAGCTATACGTTCAAACTGTTGTTTAGCACAATCAGGGTCATCGCGTAATGATTGCATCTTGTAACTGACTTCTGACCATGTTTGTTGTAGATCAGCACGACTTGCAGTGAAGATTTCTTCACCTTGGTAAGTGATATTTAGTTGTTGCTGTTTATCTAGTACCCAACCGATTAAATGAGTGCATTGCTCTAAGCCTGCATCACTTAAAAAGTCCATTACATCATCTACATCAGTTTGCTTAACCTGAATGACTGCACCTAATTCTTCATTAAATAAAGCTGCTAATAGATCTTCGTTTTCAGCAACCAAGCTATCAAGCTCTATTTCAGCCCCTTTACGGCCAGCAAAGACCATTTCAGCAATCGTCGCCAATAGACCGCCATCTGAACGATCATGGTAAGCCAATATTTTATCTTGGCTATTTAAGCTTTGAATTGAATCAAAGAACACTTTAAATAGAGCAGTATCATCTAAATCAGGTGTGTCATTACCTATTTGATTATAAGTTTGAGCTAAAACAGAGCCGCCTAATCGATTCTTACCAACACCTAAATCTAATAAAATTAATACAGTATCTTCACCTTGTAATTGTGGCGTTAGTGTTTTACTAACATCTAAAACAGGTGCAAAAGAAGTGATAATTAACGATAACGGTGAAGTCATGGTTTTATCTATACCGTCTTCATTCCATACTGTTTTCATGGATAAAGAATCTTTCCCCACAGGTATCGCAATACCTAAATCAGGACAAACATCCATGCCGACTGTTTTAACGGTATCAAATAAAGCGGCATCTTCACCTTCGCTGCCACAAGCAGCCATCCAGTTAGCAGAAATTTTAACTTTATTTAATGATTCAATTCTTGAAGCCGCTAAATTAGTTAATGATTCAGCAATCGCCATACGGCCAGATGCAGGTGCGTCAATTATCGCAAGTGGTGTTCTTTCTCCCATTGCCATTGCTTCACCAGTAAGCGCATGAAAACCAGATGCGGTGACAGCTACATCAGCAACAGGTACTTGCCAAGGCCCAACCATTTGATCACGCGCCACCAAGCCTGTAACAGAGCGATCACCAATATTAATTAAGAAACTTTTA
>Ga0209826_1000578_pt1 | contig 26076 bp, 26 predicted proteins | sample GOMGulsemesocosm_5_FD_184637 | JGI IMG/M metagenome (GOLD analysis project Ga0209826, IMG submission 184637) | Methane-oxidizing microbial communities from mesocosms in the Gulf of Mexico - GOM15C Gulf of Mexico (SPAdes) (version 2) | ecosystem: Environmental > Aquatic > Marine > Cold seeps... | reverse complement strand
CTTGTAATCTTTGTAAATGTGCAGGACGTGCAGATTGTCTTTTTGGAAGACTTTCTTCAACATCCTCACTAAGAATGGCATATAACACGGTATTTATTCCTCAGGGTTTGGGATATGTTTATAAATGAAAATCATTTGAATAACAATGAAGATTAGCATAAGGCCAGGCACACCAAAGGTTTTAAATGTGACCCAGTCATCAGTGTTGTAATTTTGCATGACATAGATATTAATCCCCCCCACACTGATAAAGAAACTTGCCCAGGCTAAGTTTAATTTTTTCCAGACTGGCGCGGGTAATTCGATGTTTGCACCCATCATGCGTTCAACAAAGGTTTTTTTACCAAAAAACTGACTGCCTAAAAAGGCAAGTCCAAATAACCATTCAATAACGGTTAATTTCCATTTAATAAACTGCTCATTTTGCAGATAAATCGTCGCACCGCCCATAACTACAATTAACCCCAGGGTAATCCACTGCATGGGTTCAACTTTTTTATATTTGAACCAGGTAATAGCTACTTGAATAATGGTTGCAACAATAATTACAGCTGTTGCTGTATAAATATCATATAGTTTATAGGTAATAAAAAATAAAATAACAGGAATAAATTCTAGAAGTTGTTTCATAAGTTGATGCTGGTGTTATGGGTCATAAATACTACGCAAAAAAATCAATACCGGATACAAGTTCTGATCTTTGATTTTTTAAGGTTTGTGAGCTTTCTTGAGCGTAAGCATTAACAGCGTATGCTGTACGTGAATTAGTAGGTAGTTTTTGTTGTTGTTCTATGTCATCAGAAATAAGTTGTAATTTAGGGATATCAATTTTTGTATCAACAACTTTCGTATCTGCTGGTGAGGAAACGGGACTGGGTTGAGTCTTGTTTTCTCTGGTGCTTTCTGATGGTTGTGATGTGTCATTTCTATTTTTTGCACTATACCCTGAGGGTACAAAGGCAAGAGATGAACTATGAATTTCCATATTACTTTTTAGTATAAGATGATTTTTGAATTATACATGAGTTATCAAATGTTTCTGCTAGAATGTTAATTTTTTGGAATTTATCATGGATAAATCAGCACAAACAGAAATAGAAGCGGCCGCTTTTAGACGATTAGTTTCTCATTTACAGAAAGAAACCGATGTGCAAAATATCGATTTAATGGTTTTGGCTGGTTTTTGCCGAAACTGTTTAGCCAAGTGGTTAACGGCTGAGGCTCAAGAGCAAAATGTAACACTTGATTATGAAGAGGCCAGAGAGCAAGTTTATGGCATGCCATATAGTGAATGGAAAGATAAATATCAACTTAAAGCAACCGCTGAGCAGCTAGCCGCCTATGAGAAAAGAAAGCCAAAAGGATAAGGTCCCTTTTTCAGAGATGTTTTCTGGGGTCATTGGGCAGCAATATGACATGCTAAAACTGATTTGTCCCTTAGCCACTGAAATGAGTCGATTAGTGGGGGAAGCTGTTAAAAAGTATGCGTCTCAATCGATCAGTGTTGTTGAGTTAGGCGGGGGAACAGGGATTACTACGCTTGCCATATTGTTAGCGAATAACCAGCTTTCAGTGATGAGTGTTGATAATGAACCGACTATGCAATCTCAGGCTCAAGCCAGTTTAAATGATTGGGTTGAAAGCGGGCGTTTAAGTTTTTCTGCTGATGATGCTTTAACTGCACTTCAAAAAATTGAATCAAATAGTGTGGATGTGATTGCTTCTGCCTATACCTTGCATAATTTTAAACACGCCTATCGAAAACAGGTGCATGAAGAAATTTATAGAGTGCTAAAAAAGGGGGGGCAATTTATTAATGGGGATCGTTATGCTTTAGATGATGTCTCTAGGCATACAAAAATTATCCAGCAAGAAGTGGCTGGGTATTTTAAAGTGCTAAAAAAACTGAATAAATTAGATGTTTTAGAACATTGGATTATCCATTTATTTAATGATGAATCTGAGAATCATATTATGAGAGAGGCTGAGACCTTGCAACAACTAGATGTGATTGGTTTTATGGATATAAATTTATCAAATCGCTTAGAGGTCAATGCCTTACTTACTGCAAGTAAGAGTGTTAGATCTTAGTCTATTTAGTCTGGGGGCTTAGAGCGAAGGTAGGAGGGGCCTGTTGGCCGCGTCTGAGAAAGATCAACAGAATCGCGAGCAAAGGTCCCTCCTGCCCGAATGCCTTTATTCATTACCAAACCAAACGATTTGGGTCTTATGTCCATAGAAAACCAAAATGCTTTTGATGAAAATCAACTCAGAGAGAAGCAATGTCTTGAGTGGTTAAAAGCACAAAAAAAACCAGTCAGGAAATTAATTCATCTTACGGCATTAATAGGCATCATTAATGGTGTTCTGATCATTGTTCAAACTGTTTTATTTGCTCATATTCTTCATCAACTGGTGATTGAACATCAATTATTACAGGGATTATGGGTTGAATTTATTTTGCTGGGTCTGGTTTTTATTTTAAGAAGCCTTTGTAGTTATTATTTCCCCGTCATAGGCTTTAAAATAGCCGAACAGGTCAAGCGTTCTGTACGAGAGCAATTACTCGAGCAGTTTTCTAAACAGGGAGCCGCATTTTGTAAGCAACAACAAGTGGGTGAGTTGGCTGTCACTACCTTAGAGCATACAGAAGCTTTAGAACATTATTTCTCCCGCTATTTACCTCAACAGCTTATTGTTTCCGTGTTGCCATTACTGATGATTGCAATCGTTATACCTGTTAACTGGGTGGTTGCCGTTATTTTTTTAGTGACAGGGCCTTTAATTCCATTGTTTATGGCGCTAGTTGGGATGGGGGCTGCATCGGCTAATCGTCAGCAATTTTTGATAATGGCTAGAATGAATGGTTATTTTTTAGATCGTTTGCAAGGTTTAACGACATTGAAGTTATTTGGACAGGCTGATGCCGAATTACAAATAATTCAGCAAATATCCCATGAATTTCGTGAAAGAACCATGGATGTATTGCGGATTGCTTTTCTCTCATCCGCTGTTCTGGAGTTTTTTAGTGCGGTTGCGGTCGCCTTGGTGGCTGTTTATGTTGGCTTAGGTTTGCTAGGGTTGATTCATTTCGGTCCAGCGGTGAATATTAGCTTTCAAGAGGCGATTTTTGTATTGATTTTAGCCCCTGAATTTTTTAATCCCTTAAAGCAGTTATCTTCTTATTACCATGATAAAGCGGCGGCGGTGGGGGCAGCGGATAAGCTATTAAAGGTGTTGCAACAACCTTTAAATTCGACTTTGCTAGAGACATTAAAGGATGATTCTTTCACCCAGTCGGCTGAAATAGAATTTTCTGTTGAATTGCAAAATGTATCGAAATCTTATCAACAAAAGCAGGTGCTTAAATCACTCTCCTTACAAATTAAAGCAGGGGAAAAAATAGCTTTAACGGGGGAATCAGGTATTGGTAAAACCACCGTGTTTAATTTATTACTGGGGTTTGAGCCAGCTAGCTCTGGCCAAGTTTTAATTAATGCCGCACCGGCCAGTGAGCAAAATACTATAAAAAATATTGCATGGGCAGGGCAGCAAACAAATGTTTTTTATGCTTCAATAAAAGATAATATTAGTTTGCTTAATCCTGCTTTTTCAGAGCAGCAGATTACGCTCGCAGCTGAGCTGGCTGGGGTAACAAAGTATAGTCAAGATCTGCCTAAAGGCTTATTAACCTTAGTGGGTGAAAAAGGGTATGGCTTATCCGGTGGGCAAGTTCAGCGTATTGTTTTGGCGCGGGCTTTTATAAAAGAGGCTGATATCATTTTATTAGATGAACCGACGGCACATTTAGATTCAAAGACTAAAACAAACGTACTGGATGTGATTGATCTATTATTTAAAGGTAAAACCTTGATTGTTGCGAGCCATGATCCACAGGTTATTGCCAGAATGGATAGGGTGATCAATTTATCATGAAAGATTTGTTTTTTTTTCTAGATTTATTCAAGCCTTATAAGCGCTGGTTGCTCTCTGGAATACTGCTAGCCTTAGTCACATCGTTGGCTTCTATTGCTCTGTTAACTCTTTCAGGGTGGTTTATCACATCGTCTGCTATTGCTGGGCTACTCGCACCAGATGGAGTGGCTATTACATTTAATTTTATGCAGCCCGCAGCAGAAATACGCGCTTTAGCCATTATTAGAACATTGGGGCGGTACTCTGAGCGGATAGTGGGGCATGAAGCAACCTTTAGAGTATTAGCCGAAATTAGGTGTTGGTTTTTTGAAAAACTTATTCCTCTTGCCCCAGGACGCCTTGCGATGAGGCAAAGTGCTGATTTATTGCATAATTTGACACAGGATATTGATGCTTTAGATGCTTTGTATTTAAGATTATGCTCTCCATTGCTTGTCGCTTTTTTTGGCTGTAGTCTTGTTGTTGCTTTTATCGCCAATTATTCAGTGTTATTGAGTCTATTTGTTTTATTGATGTTGCTTGTAACTGCGGTGTTAATACCCTGGATATTTAATCAGTTGGGTAAAAAAGGGGCTCGACAAATCATAGAATATTCAGCAGCATTTAAAGTAGATCAAATTGAAATTTTGCAGCATATGGCTGAGCTTAAGGCATTTAATGCTTATGGGCGATTTACAGGTAAATTACGGACTCTTTCTGAGCAAATGATCAGTATACAAAGACAAAATAATCGCTTAAATGCTTTGTCTTCTGGTATTACTTTGTTGTTATCTCAGCTAACTGTTGCCGTTAGTCTTGTTATGGTCGTTTTATTGTTTCAGCAGCAATCTATTACAGCTGGGATTTTGGTTATGCTGGTTTTTAGTGTGCTTGCTGTGTTTGAATTAGTGATGCCTATTTCTACTTCAATGCAAATGCTGGGTAAAACTCAGCAAGCGGCAAAGCGGATCAGAAAAGTTGCTGATTTAAAACCGCTGGTGACAGAGCCCGATAACCCGAAACAAATTGTAAATAGAACAGATATAAAGATAAATAATCTCAGTTTCCGCTATTCGGAACATAGTGACTGGGTTCTAAATAATATTAACCTGGTTCTAAATAATATTAACCTGGATATTCCGCAAGGTAGCAAAATAGCAATAGTGGGTGAGAGTGGTGTCGGTAAAAGTACTTTACTGCAACTTATTATGCATTTTTATGATCCTCAACTAGGGCGTATTGAATATGCGGGAGTTGATTGTAAACGGTTAAATTCTGCTCATTTATTAGCGCAATTTTCTGTGTTGTCACAAAGCACAGAATTATTTTCTGATACTATAAAACAGAATTTACTGATCGCTAAACCAGCAGCCTCTGAGGTGGAAATAAAACGGGCTATTCAGATGGCAGGGTTAGAGGGCTTTATTAATAAATTGCCAGCAGGATTAAATAGTTGGATAGGTGAGCAGGGGGCAAAAATATCAGGCGGTGAAGCCAGAAGAATAGCGTTGGCCAGAGTGTACTTAAAAAATGCCCCTGTTATTTTATTGGATGAACCTACTGAAGGGTTGGATGTACAAACAGAGAATGATGTCTTAAGTGCGTTGGAGCTCATGGCGAAGGATAAAACATTAATTATGGTCACACATAGGGTGGCAGGGTTAAGCTTGGTCGATAAGATATATAAAATCAATAGGCTAGGGTGTATTGAAAAGGTTTAGTTAGTGCGTTTTTTTGCTTTTTTACATGTTTAATAAGGCGAGCTGTTAATTTTCGTTAAATCTTTTCTTGTTAGATTATTAGAATCTAACTAAAGCTGTTAAAATATACGGTTTATTTTACAAACCTTTAACTACTCTAAAAAGCATGAAAAAAATTCTTGTTTCTGACAAATTAGCCGATGATGGCATTAATTATTTAAATGAGCAATCTGGTATTCAGGTTCATATTCAGGTAGGAATGAATGAGGATGAGCTTTGTGAAATTATTGGTGAATATGATGCGTTACTGATTCGTAGTGATACCAAAGTGACAAAACGTGTTTTACAAGCGGCAACAAATCTAAAAGTTGTAGGGCGTGCTGGAATCGGTGTGGATAATGTCGATATTCCGGCTGCAACTGAGCAAGGTGTAATCGTTATGAATACACCTGATGCCAATGCAACCACAACGGCTGAGTTGGCCATTGCTCATATGTTTTCCTTAAGTCGTAATTTACCTGAAGCCAGTGCATCGGTTCGTGCGGGTAAATGGGAACGGTCTCAATTAGTTGGGGCTGAAATTAATCACAAGACCTTTGCTATTTTAGGTTTTGGTACCATTGGTCGATTAGCGGCAAAACGTGCTTGTGGTTTAGGGATGCGTGTTATTGCCTATGATCCATTTGTAACACCAGAAATTTTTGAAGAATGTGGCGCGCAATCAGTCGATTTAGATACTTTAGTTAAAGAAGCTGATTATCTAACCTTGCATTGCCCAATGATTGAAAAAACTCGCGGTATTATTGGCGCTGATCAATTAAAAATGATGAAGAAAACAGCGATGTTAATTAACTGTGCCCGTGGTGGATTAGTTGATGAGGCGGCATTGTATGATGCGCTTAAAAAGGGTGAAATTGCTAAAGCAGCATTAGATGTATACGAGCAAGAGCCACCAAAAGAGTCTCCATTATTCGAATTAGACAATATTACTTTTACTCCACATTTAGGGGCTTCAACACGTGAAGCACAAGTGGCAGTGAGTGTTGAAATTGCGATACAAGCAGTGACTTACCTTAAAACAGGTGAAGCCATTAATGCCTTGAATCTATCAACAAAAATTTCAGCGGAAGCATTGAAAAAATCACGTCCCTTTATGATGCTTGCAAATGTCATGGGTAAAATGCTGGTTGATTTAGCTGGAGAGCCTATTGAAACACTAGAAGTGTCTTTGTATGGTGAAGCGGCTGAAGCGGAAGCAAGACCTGTATCAGTTGAAGCATTAGTAGGGATTTTAGCAGGACAAATGTCGACACCTGTTAACAGTGTTAATGCTGAAAATATTGCAAAGAAACAAGGCATTGCTCTAGTTGAATCTAAAACAGAAGAAACAGAAGGTTATGTTTCTTTGGTTAAGCTGGCAGGTGTCTGTCAAGGTAAAACAGTTTCAGTGGTAGGGACATTATTAGGTGATCGTCATCCTCGTATTGTTAATGTTAATCAGTTTGAAATTGAAGTGGTGCCAGAAGGTTCATTATTAGTCACTGAACATAATGATAAGCCAGGTGTTATTTCTGCAATCAGTACTATTCTGGGCGAAGCTAACATTAATATTTCAAGAATGCAGGTGGGTGTTCCCGATACTAATGATAAAGCGATGGCTGTGATTAGTGTATCTAGTCCTTTGCCTGACGCTATATTGGCAAAAGTGATTGAGCTTTCATTCGTAAATTCTGCGATTCAGATTAACTTATGAGTTTTGACATCATCTGCTTTGATTGCGACAGTACCTTAAGCAAAATTGAAGGGATTGATGAATTAGGTCGAAAATCGGGCTTATATGAAGAATTGGTGGCATTAACTAATGCTGCCATGAATGGTGAGCTTGCTTTAGAAGAGGTTTATGGCAAGCGCTTGTCATTAATCCAGCCTGATAAAGCACAGATGGACTGGCTAGCTGATTTGTATATTGCTGAAATAGTTGACGGTGTTGAAGAGGTTTTCAGCACCTTGTTAGCTCAAGGTAAGCAAGTGCATATTATTAGTGGCGGTATTCGCCAGGCTATTTTACCGTTGGCTGAAAAACTGGGGTTACCTGCTGCTCATGTACATGCTGTTAATGTTGAATTCAATGCAGATGGCAGTTATAAAGAATTTGATCAGCAGTCTCCTCTTGCCAGAAATGGTGGGAAAGCGACTGTTTGTAAGCAAATCAAGTCTGAAGGTTTAACCATGGCAATGATTGGTGACGGTAAAACGGATTTAGAAGCTAAACATGCCGGTGCCAAGGTCATTGGTTTTGGTGGTGTGATGAAAAGAGACATTGTTGTTGAGCAAGCGGATACCTTTGTAAATGAGTCTTCTTTAATGGCTGTATTACCTCATGTAGTATAAAAAATTGTAGAGCGGACTTCAGTCCGCTATGGAATACGTATGAAATAATTTGAGTAACTATTCAAGTTATTTTGTGCACCTTCTATGAATATCAGTGTACGTATATAGCGGACTGAAGTCCGCTCTACAGTATTTTTTCGTGCATAGTTCTTAAAATAGTTTAGAGAGATGGAAGATGGCTGGACATAGTAAGTGGGCAAATATTAAGCATCGAAAAGGTGCTCAGGATGCTAAACGCGGAAAGATTTTTACTAAAGTTATTCGTGAAATTTCTGTTGCTGCAAAAACAGGGGGTGGTGATCCCGCTAATAACCCCAGTTTACGTTCGGCGATAGATAAAGCGCTGGGTGCAAATATGAAGCGCGATACCATTGAGAATACCATTAAGAAAGCAACAGGTATTTACGTTCGGCGATAGATAAAGCGCTGGGTGCAAATATGAAGCGCGATACCATTGAGAATACCATTAAGAAAGCAACAGGTACAATGGAAGGTATTGTCTATGAAGACGTTCGTTATGAAGGCTATGGCCCAGGCGGAACCGCTGTGATGGTGGATTGTTTAACTGATAATCGTAATCGTACCGTTGCTGAAATAAGACATGCCTTTAGTAAAGCGGGTGGAAACTTAGGAACGGATGGTTCTGTTTCTTATATGTTCAATAAAATTGGTATTATCAGTTATTCAGATTCTGTTGATGAAGATACTATTATGGAAGCTGCAATGGAAGCAGGTGCTGATGATATTATTACCCATGATGATGGTTCTGTTGATGTAATGACTTCACCAGAAGATTATTTGTCGGTAAAAGAAGCTATGGTAGCCGCTGGTTTTGATCCTGAACATTCAGAAGTGACTATGGATGCAGAAAACAAAACCGAGCTAGATGCTAAAGGTGCTGAAAAAATGTTGCGTTTAATTGATGTCTTGGAAGATCTGGATGATGTACAAGATGTTTATTCAAATGCAGATATTTCTGAAGATGTCATGGCGCAAGTTGCTGAGATGTAAGGTATTTAATTGATTTGGAGTGAGGCGAAGTCTCTTTAGTCAGCTGTTTTATGACAAAAGCAATCTAAAGCCTGCGTCCCAATCAAATTACTTAAGGGCGCTCTGATTAAGTTGGTTAGAATTTGGCAACAGTTTTAGCAAGCTAAAAATAATTGGACTTGATCAGAGCTTCCTTAAGATTCCATTAGGTTTGATCAAGGCGATTTAAGAGAAAAAAGTGAGTAGAATTTTAGGTATAGACCCTGGATCAAGAATAACCGGATATGGGGTGATTGAAGAAACGAGTCGAGGCAGTCATCGGTATATTGCTAGTGGAAGTATTAAGATAAAAGCAGACTCATTTCCTGAGCGTTTGAAACAAATATTTGATGGTGTAACTGAAGTCATTGCTTTATATCAACCAACCGAAATGGCTATCGAACAAGTCTTTATGCATAAAAATGCTGATTCCGCTTTAAAGTTAGGTCAAGCACGGGGTGCTGCTATTTGTGCATCAATGAACGCAGGTCTCCCCGTTGCTGAATATGCTGCTAGACAGGTCAAGCAGGCCATTGTAGGGAAGGGCGGTGCAGATAAATCACAAGTCCAGCATATGGTAAAAATATTATTATCCCTTCAGGGTGAATTGCAAGAAGATGCCAGTGATGCATTGGGAATTTCCTTATGCCACTCGCATTATCAGAAAACGGAACAACGATTAAAACAGGGCAGTTCATGATTGGTTTTATACGCGGTAAATTATTTTCTAAAACGCCCCCTCAATTGGTGCTTGATGTACAAGGTGTGGGGTATGAGGTGGAAGCGCCCATGACCACCTTTTATGATCTACCTGCTTTAGGTAAAGAGGTGTTGTTATATACCCACTTAGTGATCAGGGATGATGCTCATATTCTATTTGCTTTTTCGACAGAAGCTGACCGCAAAATGTTCAGGGCTTTAATTAAAGTGAATGGGGTCGGGCCTAAATTAGCTTTAACCATACTTTCGGGTCAAAGTGCAGAAGAGTTTCATCGCTGTATTCATGATAATGATGTGAGCGCTTTAGTACGATTACCAGGGATAGGTAAGAAAACAGCCGAACGTTTGGTGATAGAAATGCGCGACAGATTACCAGACAATGTCGAGTCCTCTGATTCCGAGCAAGGTGTTGTGACTACTCAAATCATTGCTAATCCTAAGCAAGAAGCCATTAGTGCTCTATGTGCCTTAGGCTATAAACCTCAGGATGCCAGTAAAATGGTGCAAAATATTGCCCAACAAGATAAAAGCTGTGAAGACATTATTAAACTAGCATTACAAGGGGCGGCTGGTAGATGATTGAAAGTGATCGCTTAATTTCTTCTATTGGCTCTACAGATGAAGAGCGGCATGATAGAGCGATACGCCCCAAACGACTGGCTGATTATATTGGGCAGGATGAGTTGTGTATGCAGATGGAAATTTTCATTAAAGCGGCAACATCCAGAAGTGAGGCTTTAGATCATGTATTAATCTTTGGGCCGCCAGGATTAGGGAAAACCACGCTTTCTAATATTATCGCCACTGAAATGGGGGTCAATATCAGGCAAACCTCAGGACCTGTTTTAGATAAAGCGGGAGACCTGGCCGCACTATTAACCAATCTAGAAGCGCATGATGTGTTGTTTATTGATGAAATTCATCGTTTAAGTCCTGCCGTTGAAGAAATTTTGTATCCGGCAATGGAAGATTACCAAATTGATATTATGATTGGTGAAGGCCCTGCAGCAAGATCAATAAAGCTGGATTTGCCTCCCTTTACTTTAGTTGGGGCAACCACTCGGGCAGGGTTACTCACCTCACCTTTACGTGATCGTTTTGGTATTGTGCAACGACTGGAGTTTTATTCCGTAGATGAGCTGGCTACTATTGTTGCACGCTCGGCAAAAGTGCTAGGTATTATTATTGAACCCACGGGGGCGGCGGAAATTGCAAGACGATCACGCGGAACGCCTCGAATTGCTAATCGGTTATTACGTCGTGTACGTGATTTTGCCGAAGTAAAGGGTAATGGTATTATTTCGAGTGATATTGCTGATCAAGCTCTAAAAATGTTGAAAATTGATCATAATGGATTTGATTCATTAGATAGAAAGTTGTTGTTAACAATGATTGATAATTTCGATGGCGGACCTGTTGGTTTAGACACCTTGGCAGCTGCTATCAGTGAAGAAAGAGGAACGATTGAAGACGTTCTAGAGCCTTATTTATTACAGCAGGGCTTTATTATGCGGACACCTCGGGGGCGAGTCGTTACATCAAAAGCGTATTTGCATTTTGGACTGAAAGCACCTGAGAAAGAATTAGAAAATGATACTATTTTTCAGATAGAATAAAAGTTTTATATTATGACAATTTTTCATTGGCCCATTCGGGTTTATTACGAAGATACCGATGCGGGTGGCGTGGTATTTTATGCAAATTACTTGAAATTTTTTGAACGAGCACGTACTGAAATGTTAAGAGACATGGGGTTCGAGCAAGATCAATTAATTTCTGAACAAAAAATAATATTTGTGGTCAGATCTGTTCAGCTAGATTATATGAAGCCAGCTCGCTTTAATGATGCACTTGAGGTCAGTGCAGAAGTGACACTAGCAAAAAAAGTAACTCTAAATTTTGAGCAAGTCGTTACTCGAAACGATGAAGTCTTGTGTAAAGGCAATATTCGAATTGCCTGTTTAGATGCTGAAACGATGAGACCAAAAACTATTCCTGATACATTATTACAGCAGTTAAAACATGACTAACGATTTATCTATTGTTCACCTGATTGCAAATGCCAGCTTTGTTGTGCAATTTGTAATGTTTATTTTATTGGCAGCTTCTGTTGTTTCATGGACGTTTATTTTTTATAAGCGTAAACAATTTAAACAGTCTATTGAAGTTACTGAAGAATTTGAACAAGCCTTCTGGTCGGGGCAAGACCTGGCTGTTTTGTATAAAAAATTAACAGCTAATGATTTTGAAGCTGAAGGGATTGAAAAGATATTTCTGGTTGGCTACAAAGAGTTTTCCAGAATGCAGCAAATGGAAAATGTATCACCTGCTGTACAGGTTGAAAGTGCTCAACGCGTGATGAATATTGAAGTTACGCGGGAGCTTGATCGTTTGGAAGAGACGTTACCTTTTTTAGCGACGGTGGGTTCAACCAGTCCTTATGTTGGATTGTTTGGTACTGTTTGGGGAATTATGAATTCATTTCGAGCCTTAGGCGATGTTAAGCAGGCAACTTTAGCGCATGTTGCTCCTGGTATTGCTGAGGCACTCATTGCCACCGCCATTGGATTGTTTGCAGCGATTCCTGCCGTAGTGAGCTATAACCACTTTTCAACTCGTCTGGATAAATTAGCTGGGCGTTATGAATTGTTTGTGGATGAGTTTGTGGTGTTGTTACAGAGACAGGCGCATAGTTAATGGCTCGTCGCGTTAAGAGAAGAAAACCGATGGCAGAGATCAATGTGGTTCCCTACATTGATGTTACCCTGGTTCTTTTGATTATTTTTATGATTACTGCGCCTTTGGTACAAACTGGGGTTGATGTTGATCTTCCTCAAGCTGATACAGCGCCTGTTGAGCAAGATAATATTCCACCAGTGATTGTATCTGTTGATAAGCATGGGCAATACTTTATTGATATTGGTGAGCGAGATGACGAGCCTGTTAGCGCTGAAGTTTTGCTTTATCGAGTGGCTGCGGTATTAAGAAATAAGCCAAAAACTCAAGTGTATATTCGAGGCGATCAAACTGTTGCTTATGGAAAAGTCGTCAGTGTAATGGCGGCTTTAAAAAATGCAGGTGTACCTAGTGTAGGCTTGATGACTAGTTCGTTTGAGCAATAAGTTATGACGATTTATCAGAAGTTTGGTTTTTATTTTCTAATCGCCTTAAGCTTGCACTTGGGAATCTTAGGTTTATTTGGGATTAATGTAGAGAATGAGTCAGAACTTATTCAGCATAAGCCAATACCTGAGATTATTAAAGCCTCCGTTCTGGATGATGAAAAAATTCTGCAAGAGGCTAATCGATTAAAGAATAATGAAGAAAATAAACGAGTTTTTCAGAAAAAACAGCAAACAGCATTAGAAAATAAACGTAAAAAAGAACAAAAGTTGCTGGTTGAAGCTAAGAAAAAAAGGAAAAAGGAAGAAAAAAAGCTTAAGGCGTTAGAGAAAAAACGTAAAGACCAGGCGGTTAAGGAAAAGAAAAGGCTGGCAAAAATCAAGAAACAAAAAGTCCTGGAAGCCGCTCGATTAGCAAAAATTAAGACGCAGCAATTGGCAGAGAAAAAACGCAAAGATGAATTGCGTAAAAAAGAAGATGAAAAACGTGAATTGGCGCGTCAGGCTGAACAGAAAAAACAGCAGGTATTGTTAGAAACTCAAAAGAGGGTAGCGGCAGACAAAGCGGCAAAGCTAAAAAGACAGGCTAATGAGAAAAGAGCTGAGCAAGGTAGAGATAAGAAATCGACAGTCACATCGACTGCCGCTATTATGCAGAAAGTAACTAATCGTTGGATTAGACCCTTGTCATCAGTAAAAGGTTTAACGTGTAAGGTGCGTGTTAAGTTATTACCTTCGGGTGATGTGATGGATGTTCAAGTGATTAAAAGTAGTGGTGATGCAATATTCGACCGTTCAGCTGAAAATGCAGTGCGAAAGGCATCTCCTTTACCTGTTCCGACTAAAAGAGCATTATTCAGTAAACACTTTAGAACCTTTACCTTTAATTTTAAACCTGAATAACGGCTTAGGGTGTATTTGATTAAGAAAAAGTATATTGAAGGTAGGAGGGGCCTATTGGCCGCGTCTGAGAAAGATTAAGAGAATCGCGAGCAAAGGTCCTTCCTACCCAATGCCTTTATTCCTTAACTTTATGATATCGGGTGTGTTTCCTATCTAATGTTATGTATTCAATAGATAATTAAAATAATATGTATAGTTTATTAAGAAAAGTTTTATTCATCAGTCTGGTGGTTTTATTTACACCTTTTGCTCGTGCCGAATTAATCATAGAAATCACCAAAGGAGTGGAAACGGCTGTACCTATTGCTGTGGTTCCTTTTGGTTGGCGTGGGATAACTAAACAATCACCTGTTGATTTATCAGCCGTTATTAAAGGCGATTTGACACGTAGTGGTTTATTTAAGGGACTGGCTACCAATGATATGCTGACAATGCCAACAGGCAAAGAGCAGGTCAGATTCAGAAATTGGCGCGCTTTAGGGCAAGAATATTTGGTGATTGGTTCTGTTCAGCAAGTTGCTAGACGGTATCAGGTACAGTTTCAATTGTTTGATGTGTATAAAGGCGAGCAATTAATAGGTTATAGGCTAACGGTTCCAGCCAGTGATTTAAGACGCACTGCACATCATATCAGTGATTTGGTTTACCATAAATTAACGGGAAAGAAAGGTGATTTTAGCAGTCAGATTGCTTATATAACGAGTTTCTCTAAAGCTAATAAACAAAAGGTTTATAAGTTATTAGTTGCTGATGCCGATGGTTTTAATCCAAGAATAATTGCTACTTCTTCTGAGCCGTTAATGTCACCTACCTGGTCACCAGACAATAAAAAGATTGCTTATGTTTCATTTGAAAATAAACGATCAGCCATTTATATTCAAACATTGGCCACAGGGAAAAGAATTAAAGTGTCTGGGTATAAGGGTATTAATGGCGCACCAGCATTTTCACCAGATGGATCGCGATTAGCACTGACTCTTTCTAAAGATGGCAGTGCTGATATTTATATTTTGAATTTAAATAATCGATCATTGAGTAAGTTGACTAAAAGTTATGGTATTGAGACTGAGGCGACCTGGTCACCCGATGGCAAAACCATTGTTTATACCTCTGATCGTGGCGGTAAACCTCAGTTATATAAAATTTCTAGTCGAGGTGGAAAATCAAGCCGCTTGACCTTTAATGGCGATTATAATGCACGCGGACGTTTTTCAGCCGATGGAAAAAATATTGTCATGGTTCATGCAAACCGAGGTGACTATAGAATTGCAATTATGGATTTTGCAACACGTACGACTAATGTATTGACTGCGGGCAGGTATGATGAATCCCCCAGTTTTTCAGCAAATGGTGATATGGTGTTATATGCATCTAAAAAAGCAGGGCGAAGTGTTTTATCCGCTGTTTCAATTGATGGTAAAATGCGCCAGAGCTTTACTTTTGATAGTGGTGATGTACGTGAACCTGCTTGGTCGAATTAAAACCATTCATGTACTATGATTAATGAAAAGTTAAAAATTTAGCAAAGGGATAAAAATGAAAATCAATAAACGAGTGTTGGCTTTTACAGTAAGTATTGCGATCTTATCGGGTTGTAGTTCTACAGAAGAAAAACAAGGAAGTCTGTTAGAAGGGGAGTTAAATGCAGAAAACAATAATGCATTAACAAGCGGTGTTTCAAATGGAGGTTCTCTTTCTGGCGAACAATTTGGTACTAACAGTTTAGGCAATGGACAAGTTGGGTTGAGTCGATTAGGTGCAGAATTTAGTGATCCTGCAAATCCTTTATCTAAGCAAACCGTTTATTTTATGTATGACAGCAGTCAAATACAGCAGGATTTTATTCCTGTAGTTGCTGCGCATGCACAATATTTAATCAGTCATCCTCAGCAACGGGTTATTTTAGAAGGGCATGCTGATGAGCGAGGCTCGCGTGAATATAATATTGCTTTGGGTGAGCAGCGAGCAAAATCAGTTTATAGAATGATGAAAGTTCAAGGTGTTTCAGATAGTCAAATGGAAGTTGTTAGCTATGGTGAAGAAAAGCCATCGGCTGAAGGGATGGATGAAGCTTCCTGGCAGCTGAACCGTCGAGTTGAAATTGCTTATCAGGTGCAATAAATGAATAAGTCCTTGCTTTTGATGTTGTGTGCTTGCTCAACTGTTTATGCTGAATCTAGAGCGTTGCCCCCTGTTGTTGATAATTCAATTTATCCGGGTGGCTCGGCGGGCTTTAGCTCAACGGCGCCTTCTGCTAATGCAATGTATGAAGTATTGGGGCGATTAGAGCAGTTACAGCTTGAAGTGCAGCAGCTTAGAGGTATGGTTGAGGAACAGTCTCAAACTATTGTTGATTTAAAAAAGAGGCAGGGAAATATTTATTCGGATCTGGATTTACGTTTACAGGAGTTGAGCAGTAAAACCACACGCTTGAAATCAGCTGAGTCAGGACAAAAAATTCCAGCGGCTACAGCTGTAGTAAGTGTTTCACCGGTGGTGAAACAGTCAGCTGAAGATGTAAAGCCAGTGGTTAATGAAAATAAGGCACCTTCTATTGTTAGTGAAAAAGATCGTTATCAGGCTGCCTATGAAATGCTAAGAAATGGTCATAATAACCGAGCGATAAAGCAGTTTAAGGCCTTGATTTTAGCTTCTCCAAAGGGGGAGTTTGCTGATAATTCTCAATATTGGTTAGGTGAAGCTTATAAGGTTAATCAGAATTTGATTTCTGCTAAAGAGGCCTTTCTTAAGGTGGTGACTGATTATGTGGGGAGTCCTAAGGTGCCTGATGCTTTATTAAAATTAGGATATATTGAATTTGAAATGAATAATATGGCGGAGGCGCGTGATTATTTAACTCAAATAACCGTAGCTCATCCTGATACAACGGCTGCACATTTAGCAGCAAAAAAACTGAAGCAAATGGGAGATATGCTGCTTTAATGGAAAAATCGTTAAAAATTACTGAGATCTTTTATTCTCTGCAAGGTGAAAGTAATACCGTGGGTTTACCTACGGTATTTATACGTTTAACAGGCTGTCCACTTCGTTGTAGTTATTGTGATACTGCGTATGCTTTTTCTGGCGGAGAGCGGCAAACAATATCATCCATTATTGAGCAAGTAGATACATTCAAAGCGAAATATATCACTGTTACGGGTGGCGAACCTTTAGCGCAGACTGATTGTCATGACTTAATTAGCCAACTTTTGGATAAAGGCTATTGTGTGTCGATAGAAACGAGTGGGGCAATAGATGTCTCATTAGTTGATAGTCGGGCAGTTAAAGTGATGGATTTAAAGACCCCAGCATCAGCTGAGATGGATAAAAATAACTATCAAAATATTGAGTTTTTATCTGAGAAAGACCAGGTGAAGTTCGTTATTGCGGATAATGAAGATTATGAATGGTCTAAAGCAATGATACGACAATATGATTTAGATACTCGTTGTGAAATTCTGTTTTCACCTGTGGTGGGGCAATACAATCCAACTGTTTTAGCTGAAAATATTATTCGGGATAATCTTCCTGTACGATTTCAAATTCAACTTCATAAATATCTTTGGGATGATGCCCAAGGGAAATAAAAAATACATGCAAAAAAAAGCAATAATCCTGTTATCTGGCGGGTTAGATTCAATTACTGTTTTGGCTCAGGCTAAACAACAAGGTTATCAATGTTATGCATTAAGCTTTGATTATGGACAGCGGCATAATGCAGAACTTGATGCAGCAAGAAAGATTGCTCTGGATTACCATACGGAAGAGCATAAGGTCATTAATCTTGGCTTAGGTTCTATTGGCGGCTCTGCATTAACTGATGATCATATCGAGGTGCCAAATACCCCACAAGAAGGGATTCCTGTTACCTATGTGCCCGCTAGAAATACAGTGTTTTTATCTTTTGCACTGGGTTGGGCAGAAGTTGTAGGATCATGTGATATTTTTATCGGTGTCAATGCGGTTGATTATTCTGGTTACCCCGATTGTCGACCTGCTTTTATTGAGGCATTTCAAACCTTAGCAAATCTGGCTACAAAAGTAGGGGTTGAAGGGTCTGAGATTAAAATACATGCGCCTCTTATTCACTTGAGTAAAGCGGATATTATTAAGCAGGGTACCGCATTAGGGGTAGACTATAAACACACAGTATCCTGTTATTCAGCCGATAAAAAAGGGCGTGCTTGTGGAATCTGTGATGCTTGCCGGCTAAGAAAGGTAGGGTTTGCAGATGCTCAGGTAGAGGATTCTACGCGCTATCAATAAATTAAACTTTCGCTAGGTACTTATGCTGTGAATAAATAATTTGGACTTAATCAGAGGTTCCTTAAGTGTTAATAGTGGTTTTAGTTAGTTTACCAGCTACTCCATTGCTCGGTTAATAGCGTCTAGCAATTTATTTTGATCTATTGGTTTTGTGATGTAATCAAAAAACTCAGGTGATTGGCCTTTTGAAACATCATTAGGCATTGCATTAGCAGAAATGATAATCACTTTTGTTGTTTCAGTTAAATTATGTTTTTTCAATTCTTTATAAACCTCAAAACCATCCATATCAGGTAAGTTAATATCTAATAATATAATTTGAGGTTTGATTTTTAAAGCGGCCTGTATCCCCTCTACCCCCGTTTTTTCTTCATTATATGTATACCTTGATTGAGATTTGATGATTTTTTTCATCAATAAACGGTTAGCAGTATTATCTTCAATATAGAGAATATCTATTGTTTGTTGATCTGGCGTAAGCTGTTTTTGACTAGAAGGGGGGCTTGTATTGTTATCAAGCATAATATTAGCCTGATTTAATTCTATCCAAAAGGTACAGCCTTTGCCCATTTGGCTATCCACACCAATACGACCGCCCATCATTTCAACTAACATTTTAGTTATTGTTAGGCCTATCCCCGTTCCTTCAATTTCTGAGTTTGTTGCACCCAATCGATTAAAGGGGGTGAACAAATCTTCCATCAGCTCTTCTGGAATGCCAAGCCCAGTATCCTGTACAAAGATTTTTACTTTGTTTCTATTCTGAGTCAAGTAAATTGAAATAACACCTTGTTCCTGGTTATACTTGATTGCATTGGTTAGCAGGTTAGATAAGACTTGATTTAGACGGGTGGCATCTGCTTGAACAAAAATATTTTGTTCATCGGGTAAGCGCTGATCAAGGTTGATTTGAGCTCTTAATCGCTGAGGAGCGATTGAGTCTAAAGAATGTTTAAGCAGTTTTACTAAATTGATGGGTTCTAGTTTGATATCAACTTTTCCACTTTCTATTTTTGATAAATCAAGTACCTCATCTATCAGGTTCAATAAATGTAGCCCCGCAGTGTATATATGATCAACTGAGTCTTGTTGGTCTTCATTTAGAGGGGCTTCTTTATCCTCTTGTAATAGCTGTGAAAAACCAAGTACTGCATTCAATGGTGTGCGTAATTCATGACTCATGCTGGATAAAAATTTTGATTTGGCCAGATTTGCCTCTTCTGCTTCAAGTTTTGCATGAGTCAGAGCCTCTAAAGTATTTTTACGTTCGGTAATATCATGCAAAATACCAACAAACTTTTTAACACCATTAATAGACATGGGCGAAACATTTAATTCCATTGGGAAAATGTTGCCACCCTTACGGATACCTTGTAATTCTCTTGCTTTGTTTATTATTTTAGGCGCGTGTATTTCAGTTTGTTTCAAATATTGATCATGCTGATGACGCATGGCATTAGGCATTAAAATAGAAATATTCTGGCCTTCTAACTCACCAGGCTCATAAGCAAAAATTTCCTGTGCTTTAGGGTTAATCATTTCAATGATTCCCTTATCACTGATAGTGATAATACCCTCTGCTGAATTGTTGACTACAGCATTCAAGTTTTGTTGTTGCTGCTGTAATTTATCTTCAATTTCTTTGCGTTCAGAAATATCCCTGATAATACTGGTAAAAAACCGTTCGTTACCTGATAGCCATTCGCTATAAGTTAATTCAATAGCAATAAGCCTTCCATCTTTGGATAGCGCTTGGCTTTCAATGGAATGTTTGGCTGACTGGTTTTTCTGAGAGAGTAGTTTTTTAAAACCTTGGCGATGCCTCTCCTGAAATTTCTTGGGGATAATTATTTCAATAGACTGACCTATCACTTCTATAGACTGATAACCAAAAATATTTTCGGCCCCTTCATTCCATAAAATAATTAAACCATCTTTGTTAAGAGTGATAATGGCATCGGATGTTGAATGGCTGACGGCTTGGAAACGAAGCTCATCCTTTCTTAAACGATCAATAAGTGCATGTAATTCTCTGGAACGGTGACTTTGATTAATGGCATTAGCAATAAAGACCTCTTTATTAACACCTTTAGTTAGCAGGCAGTTGCCCCCAGCTTTAAGTGCTGAAATTTCGCATTCTTCACTATTATCAGCCGATAAAAATAGAATAGGAATATGAGTAAAGCGATTGTCTTGACGGATTACCTCGGCCACTTCAAAGCCATTGCAGCTGGGCATGTGAATATCCAGCAGTATTATATCGGGTAGAAATGATACCAATGCATCAAATGCAGTCAATGCTTGTGTGACTGATTGACAGGTGAAGTCATGTAATTGAAGGATTTTTTCGTAATAACGAGAAACGATTGGATCATCATCAATGATTAATGCACGAAAATTATTATTAATATTTTTATGCGTATGTTTATCAAGAATTTCAACCAGTTCTAAAATATTTACAGGCTTAACAATGTAACCATTACCACCAGACCTGACTGCTTCGAGCCGAGCATTAAAATCTTCTCTATTAGAAAGAAAAATAACAGGGCAGGGTATTTTATCTTTTGCTTTAAGTTGTTTGACTAGATCAATACCATTGTATTCATAATTAGGAAATACAATGTCCATTAGAATAACTTCTGGCACGTTATTATCTAAAAAATGGGACAAATCATCAGGGTTGTTAATGCAACGGATATAAAAACCAAAATGTTTGGCTTGTTCTTGAATTAATGCAGATAGCAGATCATCGTCATCAACCAAAATGATTTTATTATCCCCCTCTGTTGTGGGGATATTAGTCGCTTTTGCTGTTTGTTGATGAGAGAGTATTTGGTTTTTTTGTACTGAGGACTGTTTGACCTTAATTTGTAGCTGTTGAAGTTGAGGTAACCAGTCTTTAGGTGTGGGAATTTCTGTATCTAATAAAGTAGCACAGAAATATTCTAGATTTTTAGCCGCAGTATATACTTCAGTAAATTGAAAGGTGCCTGCAGAACCAGCCAGTTTATGGGCTAAATCATAAGTATTTTTTAATTGTTGCTTGTTATTTTTAGAAAATGGAGATGACTGACCATCAAGATCTAGTGATGTTTTATTTAACTCATCAATACGAATTGTCAAGTTTTCAGCAAAAGCCTGTTGAAGTTGCTGGATTCTATTGATGGCAGCCTTTACTTTATTATCCATTACAGATCAGCCCATATTTTTTTGATTTTGTCGGCCAGTGTTATCGGGTCAAATGGTTTGCTGACCACCGCAACAGCACCTAAAGATTCAAATCGCTCAATTTCAACGGGTAATATTTTTGCTGTTAAAAAAACAACAGGGGTGGATTTTAATTGCGGATGATTTTTTAGCGCTTTTAAGGTGGTTGGTCCATCCATATCAGGCATCATCACATCTAAAAGAATCAGTTGAGGTTTAAAGTCAAGCGCCAACTCAATAACCTGAGCCCCTGACGCACAAGTAACTATTTCCAGTTCACCAATCGTTTCTAGTGCTAAGGTTGCAATTTCACGGATGTCATCTTCATCCTCAGCATATAAAACTTTATTAAGACTGGTCATTTTTAGCACCTATGGGAGAAATAAGGTTTTTGATAATATTAATAAGTTCTTCATTAGTAATTTTTGATTTTATTAAAGCCGCATCGACCTGATTAACAATATCTTTTTCTACAGATTGGGCTGAAAAAATAATAACGGGAACAAGTGGTTTTTTGTCGTTTATTAAGGGGATCAAGTCTAAACCACTTCCATCTGGCAAGCCTATATCTAAAATAATAAGGTCAAATTCTTCTGATTCTATTTTCTGTTTGGCGGACTGAAGGTTTTCGGCATGAATAAGTGTTGCTTTATCAGTAAGCAAACCAGACATCATTTCGATTAAATCTGAGTTATCTTCAATATGCAAAATGGTTGCCTGAGGGTTAGTCGCCTTGATCAATGCCTGTTTAAGTGCTTTGTTTAAACGATTGGTGTCAATAGGTTTATCAATCCAGTCAACGATTCGTAAAGCCGATGGGCTATTGGCTTTATTAATTTCAGCTTCGGCAGAAATGATAATAATCGGTATACAGTGATCTGCCTCTTTGGATCGAACCTCTTTAATAAAGGATAGACCGTCTTGTCCTGGTAAGCGAATATCAACAGTTATTGCATCATAGTGATTTGATTGCAGCAGTCTTTTTGCTTCCTCAGAGTTACTACAGGTGGTGACTTTAAAGCCTTGTTGATCAAGTAGTAAGGATAATAATTTAGCGATATCTTTTTCATCTTCTAAAACCAGAATATGACCATGGCTTTTAATGCTTTGATTAATGTTAGGTATTACTTTGGCTTTTTCTACCGCTTCTTCAGGCGTTTTTTGTTCTTTTGTATGATATTCCACTAGTTCAAAAAAGAAAGTACTGCCTTTTCCTTCTTTTGTAAGGTAGTCAATATGACCGCCATGGTGCTCAATAATTGCTTTTGTAATATTTAGTCCCAAGCCCGTACCACCCTTTTGTCGAGTATCGGTGCTATCAACCTGAGAGAATTTTTGAAATATTTTGCTGCGATATTCCTCTGGTATACCTACACCATGATCGGAAACAGAAACACGAATCAGCTTGCCTTGTTTTTTAACGCTAATTGAAACGATACCATTTTTTGGTGAAAATTTTGCTGCATTAGAAATAAGGTTTGCCATCACTTGTTGCAAACGATGGTTATCTGCATATACCTGAAAATCAGATGGGTTTGATTCTAGCTCTAAAGAAACCTGGCAGCTAGCAGCATAAGACTCATTAGATGCTATACATTGTTTGACTAGCTCAGTTAGATTGAGTGCTTCAAGTTTTAATTCTATTTTCCCCGCTTGAATTTTTTCAACATCCAGAATGTCATTAACTAAATTAATGAGGCGTTCGGTATTGTTATGCGCTAATTCAATCATTCTGTTTGCTTTATCCGGCACCTCGCCAAGTACGCCACTTTTAAGCATACCAAGCGAGCCCCTGATAGATGTTAAAGGCGTCCTTAATTCATGGCTAACAGTAGAAATAAACTCAGTTTTAATTTTATCGACATGTTTACGTTCAGAGATATCACGAATAATACCCATAAACTGAATTTCACCTTTATAGCTTAACTGATGAACCCATAATTCAGCTTCGAAAATCTCACCATTTCTTCTTATTGCCTTAACCTCTCGCGTTTTGCCAATAATATGCTTTTGACCTGTTTTTTCATAGTTAAGCAAATAATTATCATGTATTTCCTTAAAGGGCGAAGGCATCAGGGTTTTGATGTTTTTCCCCAGCAATTCGGCAGAGCGATAACCAAACATATGTTCAACAGCGTTGTTAACTGATAATACAGAGCCTTTGGCATCTATGGTGATAATGGCATCAGAAACATTATCCAGTAAAGCGTGCAGGTGTGTTTCATTGGCCGCAGTCTGTTTTCTATAAAATAGAAAAATAGTCAAGATAAGTAGCACTAAAATACTTTCCAGCCAGTTTTTATTTGTCCAGTCAAACAGCAGGATGATAGAGCCAAATAGAATGCTGCTACTCAAAAGAAAAGACGGTAGGGTAACCCGAGATATGATTTTTTTTATTATTATATTCATGCTTATATAGGGTGTTCTTAGTGAAGAGATACTAACAGTGAATTTGTTGCTCGGTCAATGTGCTAGGGCTGAGTGGGAGTGTTGAAAATGTAAGTTTTTTTTAAAATTAAATTAATATAAAGCCAATTAAAAAAATCAATGGGTTGTAGAACCTTGTTCTAATACTGAAATAGTTAGTTAATTAGTTGTTTCTAATGCGCTAAGGGCCTTGGAGTTAGGAGGTCAGTTGATTGTCTAAATTGTGATGTAGTTCACAGATTGATATCTAAATAGAGTTTTTTATGTGATCTAATTAACAGTCTATTTACTAAAAGAAAATTAACCGTTCACTTTAAGGCGTTTATGATCAAACCATGAGTTTGTGTCTTATGCCCTGAATATCTATGTTTTGTGTTAAAAACTTCGTAATAGCCTTACTAATACGATGTTTCCTTGTCTACAGAAGCGTAGATAAGGGGTGAGAGCAGGTTGCTGTTTTTTTGAACCTGAATATTCTGAATATAATCTATTTTGTTCAGACTTAAGTAAGCTCTGATTAAGTTGGTTAGGATTTAGCGCAGAAAAAACTGTCACTATTTTTCACGAAGTGAGCATTAATAGTCATTCTATTGCGCCGATCTGAGTGGAAAATATCGGTAGTTTTAGCAAGCTAAAAATAATTGGACTTGACCAGAGACTCCTTGATTAATAGTAAGTTAATAATAAAAATATAGGTTTCAAATGTCTGGCTCGTTACAAAAGGTTATTGAGAAAGTGCTAATTGTTGATGATAATCAACAAAACCTGGCATTAATGCAAGCAGCATTAAAACAACAGGAACTCAAAATTTACACAGCGCAATCGGGAGCCATGGCGCTTGATATATTAGATAATAATATATTTTCCTTGATTATCATGGACGTCAGTATGCCCTTATTAACGGGATTTGAAACCGTTAAAATTTTTCAGGAAACTCAGCGTTCTAACGATACACCTATTATTTTTATCAGTTCACAATGTAAAGCAGATGCTGATATTGAGGAAGGGTTTAAAGTAGGGGCTCATGATTATATTCTTAGGCCTATCGATATTCCTTTATTTAGAAATAAAGTAAATACATTTCTTAAACTTTACCGAACCGAGCAAGAATTAAAGCAGGCAAACCTTTTATTATCTGAAAAAGCAGTAAAGTTAGAATGCCGGTTAACAGAACAATTGAAAATTAATAGTGAATTGAGGTTTTCTGAACAAGTGTTTGAAAACAGCGTGAATGGCATTATTATTGTCGATGAAAACCTGAAGTTTGTTCGTGTCAATAGAGCTTTTACTGAAATAACAGGTTATTCGTTGGCTGAGCTGATTGGTAAGACGCCGAAGATTTTGGCTTCAGGTGTTCAAGATAAAACATTTTATGAAGAAATGTGGAACACCCTCATTAATACTGGTTCATGGCAAGGTGAATTGTGGAATAAAAGAAAAGGTAGTGAGCTTTATGCTGAAATGCTTAGTATCAATGCGGTAAGAGATAAGCAAGGTGTCGTTTCAAATTATATCGGTATCGTTACAGATATTACTGAGAAGAAAAAAAACCATGAAAAAAATGAGTATCTAGCTAATTATGATTATTTAACAGGACTGCCCAACCGACTTAATTTAATGACAATAATGGAAAAAACCATTAATGATAAAGAGATTAAAGCCATGGCAATACTTTTCCTGGATCTAGATCAGTTTAAACCAGTTAATGATGATTATGGACATCAAATGGGAGATGACTTACTGGTTGCTGTTGCAAAACGTTTAAGGTCTTGTGTACGAGACAGTGATTTTGTTGCCCGTTTAGGTGGGGATGAATTTATTATTGTGCTGAAAGAACCTAATGCTTCTGAGGTAGCGAGTGAAAAGGTGGCTGAAAAAATTATTTCTGCGATCTCCTCGCCATTTAATATTTCTAATCGGAAAATCAATATCAACACCAGTATCGGTATTGCTTTATATCCTCGAGATGGCGGTGATGCGGATACACTAATTACTTTGGCTGATAATGCTATGTATAAAAGTAAAGAAGCTGGAGCAGGGTATTTTTATTTTTGCATGGACTGCGGATACACTAATTACTTTGGCTGATAATGCTATGTATAAAAGTAAAGAAGCTGGAGCAGGGTATTTTTATTTTTGCATGGACTGTTAAATGAAGGGGCAAAGGGATAGTCCTCAAGTTGAAATAAGAATCATAAATAAATATGTTTTTTTTATATTTTATATGCTGGTTTTTGTGGTTGTTTGTAGCCAGGGGTATTTGGTCTATGATTTTAATAATTCAAAAACAGGGAATGACATCATTGATGGGGTTGCTAGGCAACGTATGCTTAGCCAACGATTGGCAAAAAATTTATTACTATTGCGGCTTCAATATCAGCAGCCTACAAATGAAG
>Ga0209826_1000576_pt1 | contig 26094 bp, 11 predicted proteins | sample GOMGulsemesocosm_5_FD_184637 | JGI IMG/M metagenome (GOLD analysis project Ga0209826, IMG submission 184637) | Methane-oxidizing microbial communities from mesocosms in the Gulf of Mexico - GOM15C Gulf of Mexico (SPAdes) (version 2) | ecosystem: Environmental > Aquatic > Marine > Cold seeps... | reverse complement strand
GCTACAGTGCATCTAATCTTGCTGTCATTAGACATATTGCATTAAACCTAATAAAAAATGAAAAATCGTCAAAGGTGGGTGTAAAAACTAAACGATTAATAGCGGGCTAGAGCGATGATTATCTACTCAAAATCATTGATGGAATTTAAGCCCGATTGCCCTGATACAACAAGCCAACCCGAACTCTCACTCACGTATTAAGAACAATCACCTTATACGCTTCAAATAACCATCAGGTGCCACAGTAATCAAAAGTTTATTCTGAATCGTCTTGTCAATTTCAAATTCCGGATGTGTTTTCAAGTATTCCCAGACAGCTGTTTTAGGGTTGTTGCCAGGCCCCCACGGGCGGTCAGGGAACATATCGGCAGACATATCTTCAATAAGAGTATCAAAAACAACGCAATAACTCCCTACACTGGTGAGATCAGCATAAGCCTTAAGTTCCGCTAAAACATGCTCATGTGTGTGGTTAGAATCAAGACAAATCAATACTCGTTTATAATTCGCAGCAATCTCTTTGACCTGATCAATCACATCCTGCACAATACTTGACCCCTGTATCATCTGAATTCTTGATGACATAGAGTGAGCCTCAATTGCTTCTCTATTATGCACACGAATATCAATATCAATACCCAATACCTTGCGTTTCGAATCCCGAGGATTGATTGTTGTACCGGTTTCAATAGCTTCCTCCATATCAAGCAATGCAAGCATAGATGCACTAAAGATAAGAGAACCACCATGAGCAATACCAGTCTCAATAATCAAGTCTGGCTTTACTGCCAATATAAGTTCCTGCATTGCAACAATATCTTGGGGAACTTGAATAATTGGCCGTCCTAGCCAATTAAAATTATATGAATACCTTTCTTTTCCCGCCTTCTCTATCCATTTATAAGATAATTTAATTAATTCAGCATTATGAGCTAAAGATTCTATGTTATTTTTTACTTCACGCTGAAACTCTTCTGTTTTATTCATATAAACTCCTTCCAATCTACAGTATCAGGCTTTAAATAAATAACACCTCGCTTCCCACAATTGGCAATCAAATCCAATGCTGATACATAAGGCATAAAAGCCCCATATAATTGTTTGTATGGTAAACAGTGATAATCCATGTATTTTACTTTTATTCCTGATGATTCAAACATTTCATGATTAAGGTAATTTTTTGCGCCATAACCAGTTATATAATTTTTTCCATTAACAGCTTGTACTATTGATAAAACCCTATCACTTCCCTTACCTGGAATTGACAATTTCTCAACATCTATCCATTTACAGGTTTTCGTTAAATCAAAATAATCAAATAAAGCCAGCATAGAAATACGAGCGAGCTCACCCACACTATCAAAATCTGCCTGATAAACCTTTTCCACCAGATTAATAGCATCTTCTGAAAACGGTGCCCCTGAAAAGCTTTGCTCTAGAAAAGCTAAATGTTTTTTAACCCAAACACTTTTTTCTTTAATACGAACTTCACTAATTTTTTGCCCCGTACTTAGACCCTCAAGCGGCACCGTCAGCCATTTTGGCCCATTAACAGTTTTAATTTGCACACGATTAGTAAAACTTCCTTTTGAAAAAGGAACATCATCATAAAATATGAAAATATCGGCTAATTGAACTTGTTCAAGAAAACCAACCCAAGGAAAAAACATAGATTGAGATATAACAACATTCATAACTTATAATTATATAAAATAACTTCTTTACCAAAACTCTCATAAAAAACTTTTTTTTGAGTTTCCATCTTATTAAAACCATTTTTCAAGAAAGTTTTAGCAGAACCTATGTTTTCATCTAAAACCCATGCATTAATAGCTAAATCAGGATATTTATGATGGCAATGTGAAATTGCAAATTCAACAATTTGCGAACCAATACCTCTACCAATATAAGTAATAGCAACGCCATGACTCAAATCAGCAGATTTACCCCGACTGTTTAGTGTAATGTACAAATAACCAACCACCAAAGAGGCAGGGGTGCGAACAAGCCATATTTTTCTATCACTTCGCATCAATTGTTTTTTAAACCATAATATAAATTTATCCCTTTGAGGCGGGGTAACATACCCACTCCAATAAACATCACGAATATTAGATTTAAGCTCTAATAAATAATCACAATCATTTGCAAATGTACCAATGGGCTTAAAATCCAAATTCACAGTAAAATTATATAAACGACTTTTTTTGACAAAACATAACTACAGAAATAAAAAGCGCAGATTTCGTTGTTTCCAAACTGAAATATCACTAATAACCTTCTCGGCAATATTTGGATTTAGCCCCACATAAATAGTATCAACGCCTTCAGGTAAATTTTCAGGTAATACGACGTCACGATCTAGCAATTTTGTACCCTGCAAAAGCGGGTTTTGATCTACAAAACAATCCACCCGCACTAAACCTTGCAAATTTGCGGCAATAAAATTGCCATATACGCCTGCACCGTATATTGCTGAGCAGCTCTGTAGATTGACCTCTTCAAAACAGCGTATTTTGTCTTGTATGTTTAACCAATAGCTAGCCATACCTTCATACGCCTGATTGACCAAATCTAACTGAACATCCTCAGACGAATAATCGAGCTTATAATCAGGCAATTTCTTAGCGATAGCTACAAAAGCTGCGAAATGAACTTGATCATCAATCTCAATAGTCTCGAAACCAGCCTTGGCAAACATATAGCGTAGCGACAAGGGACTATAATGATGTACATGATCAGATACAATAAAGTCAGCCGGGTTTTCAAAAACATTCGGTACGACTATATAAACTAGACCATCATCTTGTAGTAGCTTCTTAATGACAGCTAATTCTTTGAGGGGATCAGGCATATGCTCAAATGCAAAGAAAGAAGTGATAACATCAAAACAACCTTGCCATTCGTTTTTCACTTGGTATGAGCTATATTGCGAGGCGGGGATAAATCGTGCCCATAGACTCTCATACATACGACTTACATCATAGAGGTGCACCTTGATATCTGCTTTCAACCCCATAAGACGCTTCATCACCGTACCCTTTGCACAGCCATAGTCGAGTACGTTCATACCGCTATAGAAAGGAATCTTCGCAACAAGTGTATTAACTTGATACTCCTGACGAAATACTTTTTTTCCATCGACTACTGAATATAAAATATCATCTTCTTCACTTTGATCAAAAAAATGATAATCCTCATCATAATACCTTTCTATACCCTCTATTTCTTTTGTTTGTATATGGCCAATACTCTTATCAAGGTAAACAACTGTTTCACCACTATATATTTGTCCCAGTGAAGTAATAGACTGGTTATTATTTGAACTGTAAAGTGGTTTTTTAATCACATTACCTGAAAGTGTGCTTTTTAGCATTTTTCTTCCATATTTTTTGAATTGTCTATGACCAGTTCTGGGTGAACACTACTTAAACTCACGCCATCCGCAACACCACCAGTCCAGTTTATTTTCTGCCCAGCAGGGTCAAGAAAATTAAACAATCGAAATTGCATTGACCACCTTGCTCGATTTGCGATATTGTCACCCGATGAATGAAGTGTCAAAAAATCCATGATTATCAGATCTCCAGGTTCCGAAAGCGGAGCAACTATTCCATATTTTTTAATAAGCTGCTGTTCATTTTCAAGACGCATAGCATAAGCGCCACTTTTATCTTGATTTTTAGCGTCATAAATATAAGATCGCCGTAACGGCCCAAGATGTGACTTCGGGCAAACTTGAACAGGACCTAATTTAGACGTAACAGGAACTAAGGGTGTCCAAAAAACCACCCCATCAACACTACGAAGCTGATCTCGGTATTCATAATGCCATAATGACCTGTAATTCTGCTCATTAGGATTATCAATCCGTACACCATACCCCCTACCAGCAATACCAGCACAATTAGTATTACGCATCTCAAAAAAAAGAGCTTCGTTTTTTTTTGCACTTACCAGGCGTAAAAAAGCAGGAATTTGTTTGACCGCATCATAAACCTCACCACCATACTTACGATCTTTTTTAATGAGATCAAGGTAGCCATCATCGAAAGTATCAGGTGTAAAATCCTTTTGTTGCACAGGACATTTATATTTTTTGAGTAAAACCCCTATAATCTGCCAAATGCCAAATTGTATGGGCTCTATTTCTTCAGCTAAATCATAAAAATCTTTCAGTAAAATAAATCCATTTTCTGACAACTCTTTCTTTTTTTCAAATGATAGCATTATAAAACTCCAATTAAATCAGATTTAATCCTAGCCTAATTGAATGACTTGATTAGTCACTATACTTATGACCTGATCCTGACATTTAAAAGTCATCTCATGGTAACTAGGTAAATTTATTGCTCGCTCAGCAATATCTAAAGAAAATCTATTTTCTTGATGACATTCAAACATTGACAAACTTGTTAATGGCGAAAAAAACACCCTTGCATCAATATTTTCCTTTGCAAAAACTTGTAGAATCTTTTCTCTTGTTATACCTGTTTCTTTTTTAAAGACCACCGTTGGCATCCACGCCCCATTAATTACCCCTTCTGGTTCTGGGTTCATCGATATACCTGATAATCCAGCAAGATGTTCTTTATAGTAAGCAAAAATCTCTCGCTTTCTATTAATTAACTCTTCAATACGTTCTACCTGGGCGCAACCAATTGCAGCCTGAATATTAGACATTTTGTATTTAAACCCGATCATATCTGGCCAAAACTGTTTAGTTTGATTACGGGCACGACCATGGTTAGAGAGAGTCAATACAGTTTCATAAAGCCCTTCATCATTAGTAACAAATATTCCACCTTCACCCGTAGTTAATGTTTTAGTACCATGAAATGAAAAGCTGCCGAATTTCCCCATACTACCTGCACGTTGCCCATGATAAACAGAGCCTATTGCTTCAGCTGCATCCTCTACAACAGGTATTCCATACTTCTTGCCAATCGCCAAAATTTGATCCATCTCACATAAATTCCCATAAAGATGTACAGCAATAATGGCTTTTGTCCTTGGCGTTATTGCATCCTCTATCAAAGCAGGGTTCAAACACCATGAATCAGGCAAAATATCAATAAAAACAGGGGTTGCACCCAAATGCACAATCGGTGCGGCTGTTGCAATCCAGTTAGTATCGGCCAAAATCACCTCATCACCCTGCTTAACACCTAAAGCTGATAGCCCCATATGTAATGCACCAGTACAACTTGAAGTCGCTATTGCGTACTTAACCCCCAAATGTTGTTTAAACAATTCTTCAAAGCGATCGATATACTCGTAACAATGCTCTCCCCAGCCTTCTCTGGCAGCATCAGCCGCATAGCCTACTTCCAAATCGGTAATTGAAGGTTTTGTGTAATAAATTCTTGGCTTCATAATAGTTTCAGATTCGGTATAGCGATTACAAACTCCCCACCCCACTGCCGAATATATTGTAATTGAACCATCAATTCCTTTTCCAAATTCCATGGGAGTAGAATTACATACTCAGGTTTATCTTGTTTTAATACATCTTCAGTCATTATAGGTATCCGGGAACCTGGCATAAACTTCCCCTGTTTATTTGGATTTTTATCTATAACATAATTGATCAGGCCTGGTCTAATGCCAGAAAAATTTATCATCGTATTACCTTTAGCCGCCGCACCATAAGCAACTACCTTTTTCTCCGCCTTATTAGCCTGAATCAAAAATTCAAGCAGATCCATTTTGACCTTTTCAGCCTTCTGCTGAAAACCTTGATAGTATTCTAATGCTCTAATACCCACACCTTCTTCACGCAACCTCATTTTTTCAACTTCAGCATTAATTGCTCGATGTATCGTATCATCACGTTGCGCATAAATTCTAATACTTCCACCATGTGAAGGTAGCGCTTCAACATCAAATACAGCAAGACCATTGGCCTTAAAAACAGCCTGTACAGATGTTAGCGATAAATAAGAATAATGCTCATGATAAATAGTATCGAACTGCGAATATTCCACTAAATTCAGAAGATATGGAAATTCAAAAGTTGCAACCCCATCGGATTTAAGCAGTGTTGCAAAACCTTTAACAAAATCGTTAATATCGGGCACATGCGCCAGAACATTGTTAGCAATAATTAAATCCACTTGCCCATGTTGCTTTTTAAGTTTTGTTGCAAGTTGCTCCCCAAAGAACTCTCCAATGATTTTAATTCCTTTTTTCCTAGCGGCATCACCTGTACTGGATGTTGGTTCAACACCATAACAAGGAATGTTCTTTTCTATTACATATTGCAGAAGATAACCATCATTTGCAGCAATTTCGACCACTTTACTATTACTATCCAAATAAAACCTTTTCACTACATTTTCAACATAAGTCTTGGCATGTAACAACCATGAAGAGGAATAAGAGCTAAAATAAGCATAATCTTCAGAAAACATTTCCCCACTACCAACAAAGTCTTCCGTTTGCACTAACCAACAGTGATGACAAACCAACACCTTTAAAGGATACCATTTCTCAGGTTCTCTCCTGCTTGCATCGGTAAGATATGCATTGGATGGGGGAGCTCTACCAAGATCAATAAATGTTTGGGTCAACTCAGAGCTACAATGTCTACATTTCATGTAATATGCAAGCCTTCAAATGAATCACCCAGCATAGGATGGTTTTGGTCTTTTAATGACATTTCAGTTATTGGATGCGGCCAATGAATCGACAACCGAGGATCTCTAGCATTTATCCCTCCTTCTGCATCAGGTACATAAGAGTTTGAATGAAGATAGATCAATTGACAATTATCGGTTAATGCCTGAAACCCATGAGCAAAACCTTCCGGCAAATATAAACTTTTTTGATTTTTTTCACTAAGAATTTCAGCATACCAATGTAAAAAAGTTGGAGAGTCTTTTCTAATATCGACTGCCACATCAAATACTTTACCCTGAATACAACTTATTATTTTCGTTTCCATGTGTGGAGGATATTGAAAATGCAGTCCACGAACACTCCCTTTTTCAATAGTCAAGGTATGGTTTATTTGCTCAATAGGCTGCTTTAAACCAATCGCTTTAAACTCTTCCGAACAAAATAATCGACTTAAAAACCCGCGTGAATCAGTTATGGGTTTTCGGTCAATCCGATAAAGCCCCTTGATTGGCGTTGTAATAAAATCAAAAGACTGTCTCATTTTAACTGACCTTCCTGATGATAAGCTCTGATCTGATCAAGGGTAAATTGGTGCATATCTTCCTTGTTATGCCAAGCTTTATACCAGTTGACAGTCTCATCCAAAGCACGCTCTAAATTCCAGACAGGTTTCCATTTAAGTTGCGTTTTAGCTTTTGAACAATCCAGCCTGAGGGACTGAGATTCATGAGGATGCTCGCCTTTATCTCCCACCCAAACGGCCTTATTCCCCCAGCTATCAACCATGATATCAGCCAGTTTTGAAACGGGTTGAACATCATCTTCATTGGGACCAAAATTCCAGGCTTCGGCAAATTTGTCTGGATGTTGTATTAATTGCTGGCAAAGCATAAGGTAACCAGAAAGAGCATCCAATACATGCTGCCAAGGACGAATCGCCATGGGGTTACGAATCAAAAGAGGCCTATTTTCGATAAATGCCCGAATAGCGTCGGGAACAATCCGGTCTTTCCCCCAGTCGCCTCCACCAATCACATTCCCCGCACGGGCAGTTGCAAGAGCAATACCCTGCTGTTGAAAAAAAGACTGCCGATAAGCTGATGAAACTAATTCAGAACAAGCTTTACTGCTACTATACGGATCAAAACCACCCATAGCCTCATTTTCTCGATACCCCCAAAGCCATTCCTTATTTTCATAGCATTTATCCGTTGTAATATTCAATACAGCTTTAACCGTTGAAACATTTCGAATCGCCTCGAATAGATTAACTGTACCCATCACATTGGTACTATAGGTATTTAACGGATCATCATAAGAATCTCGAACCAACGGCTGTGCTGCCAAATGGATGACAATCTCTGGTTTACAATCTTGCATAACTTTATTCAAGCTATCCACATCCCGTATATCAGCTAAATTATTCTGTTGCAATGCCTTAATTACTTGGACATTTTCAAAAAGACTCGTGTTTACAGAAGGCTCCAATGCATAACCAACAACATTAGCACCTAATTGTTTTAACCATAAAGCCAACCACCCTCCCTTAAAACCTGTATGGCCTGTTAGAAGAACGGTACGGTTTTTCCAGAACTTTTGGCTTATCACCAAACTTTCCATGGCGCATCCCCATTACTCCAAAGTTCATTCAAAAGGTTTTTCTCTCTCAATGTATCCATTGGTTGCCAGAATCCTCCATGCTTATAGGCAGCAAGCTCTCCCTCAGCAGCTAAACGAGATAAAGGCTCTCCCTCCCAGCTTGTTAAATCATTAGTAATGTAATCTATTACTTTTGAATTGAGCACAAAAAACCCACCGTTAATCCAGCTTCCATCGCCATCGGGTTTTTCCTGAAAAGAATCCACCATACCTGTATGATCAATTTTTAACGCACCATATCGCCCTGGTGGTCGCATTGCTGCTAGCGTTGCCAGTCGCCCCTGTTTTTTGTGGTATTTTAAAAGCTCTGCAATATTGATATCACTAACACCGTCACCATATGTAAAACAGAAGCTTTCATCACTTGCAATATATCCCCGTATTCGCTTTAAGCGCCCACCAGTCATGGTATCCTCCCCCGTATCAATCAAAGTGACTGTCCAGGGTTCAGAGTGGTTGTGGTGCACCTTCATCGAATTATCTTTCATACTGAAAGTCACATCCGACATATGCAAGAAATAATTAGCAAAATATTCTTTAATGACATAGCCTTTAAAACCGCAACAGATAATAAAATCATTAATCCCATGGTATGAATATATTTTCATGATGTGCCAAAGTATAGGTCTCCCTCCAATCTCAATCATTGGCTTTGGTTTTAAATGGGTTTCTTCAGAAAGTCGCGTACCTAAACCCCCTGCTAAAATAACTACTTTCATAAAAATATAATCCGAAAAAAATAAGAATGTTTATTTACACCACATTTGCCACATTTTCCTATATGCCGTCTCCAGCCTCTTAACAAAACCTATTTCATCCATCAAGGGCAAGGCTTCCATTTGAGTGCGCAACTGACTTCGAATAATGGCCAATTGCTTAAAATCGCTTGCCAAATTAACCACCTTCTCAATATATTCTTCTTCATTTCTTGCAATCCATTCTGAATGCCCTACTGATTCAAGGACACTCGCGCCAATTCGTCCCACACTTGGTCTATCCGCCAAAGTAACAAAAGGGATGCCCATATATAGATTTTCTAATAAAGTAGTACCTGAATTATGTGGAAAACAATCAAACCCAATATCCGTTTCCCTTAGCACTCCCCAAGGAGGGCTATCATAACCAATTTCAAGTCGATCGATACCAATACCTTCTGCGACAAAACACTCAGCCATTGCTTGTTGAGAATACTGATTATCAAAAAATCGATTATTAATTATCAATCGTGAACCAGCAACGCGCTTAAGAATTTTAGACCAAACACGCACTGTGCGATAGTTAATTCTTATTGCTCGACTCAGTATACCAAAAGTTATATACCCCTTGGTCAGGGCTGGCAATGAACTGACCTCCCCCATACCTTCAGCAGGTCGATAACAAAAACCAGGAGTCTTTAACCGCCAGAGTTTTTCACTAAATAAATGATCGCATCCATCAGGGAGAAGTTGCCAGTCACCCAAAAAATAATCTATCGCCGATAAACCTGTGGTGTAACCATAACCGAACATAGATACAGAAACAGGAGCTGGCTTGCGTGCAAAAACAGCTAAGCGGTTATTAGCTGTATGACCAGCAAGATCAACAAGTATATCAATACCATCCGTTCTAATTTGAACAGCAAGCATTTCATCACTCATCCCCGTCGTATCTACCCAATGATCAACCAAACCTTGATATCGCATTGTATAATCATCCTTTTTTGTCAATTCAGCATAAGCTGTAATTTCAAAATAATGATGATTATGCTGCCGCAAAATAGGTTCAAGGAAATGTCGTATGCTATGTACTTTATAATCACCTGATACATAAGCAACCTTAAGACGCTTATCAGGGGATTTAGAGTTTTCAAACTCCGCCCATTGATCACGATAGGGTATAGCAAATTTTTTGTCGTAATCCTTGTAGGCCTCAAAAATCACTTCAGCACTTTTATCAGGATGATAATTCAGACAAAATAACAAATTAGCATGCGCTTCAGCATACCCTGGTTTAATTTCCAACGCTTTTTCATAACATTTGATTGCTTCATCAAGTTGACAAAGGTCTCTGAGCGTATTACCAAGATTAGTGTATGCTTCCAAACAATCCCATTTAATCGCCAGCGCCCGCTCATAATACCTAATTGCAACATCTGGCTGACTAAGTTCTCTATATACATTACCAAGGTTATTATACACTTCAACAAAATCTGGCTTGATCTTCAAGGCTTGCTCATAATGTTTAATCGCCACATAAAAACAACCAAGCGTCTTATTTACCTTACCTAAATTATTATGCGCCTCCACAAAATCTGGTTTAATTTTTAATGCCTGCTCAAAATTCTTAATAGCTGTTTCAAAGTAACCCAGGTCATCATAACAAGTACCCAGGTTATTATATGCTTCTATATAATCAGGTTTAATCTTCAAGGCCTTTTCATAGCATTTGATTGCTGCATTTAATTGACCTTGCTGCTTAAGCGCATTACCAAGATTATTATGCGCTTTAACATAGTCAGGTCGAATATCAAGTGCCTGTTCATAACACTTAATTGCCATATCATGTTGACTCAACCGTTGATAGCAACCGCCCTTGATATTGAATAGTAACGCTTCATTTGGAAAGGTTTTAGTCAGTACCTCTAAAACAGTCAGAGCTTCATTAATTTGCCCCTTGTTATACAATGCTAAAATCGTATCTATCTTGCCTTGTGTCAGCTTCACTTCAGACTCTAATACTTTGGGGTATTCGAGCCTGTCTTGCTGACACCACTGCTGCCACATTTGCCGATAAGCAGCTTCCAGTTTAACGACAAAACCCACTTCATCCATGACAGGCAAGGCTTCCATTTGAGTACGCAACCGACTTCGAATCATGGCCAGTTCATCTAAATCAGCCGCCAACTGAACCGCTTTTTCAATATATTGTTCCTCATTCATTGCAATCCATTGAGGACAATCAACCGATTCAAGTATGCTTGCACCAATCCGCCCCACACTAGGCCGATCCGCCAGAGTAATAAAAGGCACCCCCATATAGAGACTTTCTAACAGCGTGGTGCCTGAGTTATGTGGAAAACAATCGAGTCCAATATCCATCTCTCGCAACAGTTCCCAAGGCGGACTGTCATAGCCAATTTCAAGCCGCTCACTGGCAATGCCTTCGGCTCTAAACCGTTCAGCCATCGCCTGTTGAGAATGACTATCACGAAAAGAAGAACTATTAATAATCAGTCTTGAGTTCGCTACCCTCTTCAAAATATCAGCCCAAACTCGTATGGTACGATGATTAATTCTGACTGAACGGGTCAGTGTACCAAAGGTGACCCAGTCTTTTATCTTTGCTGGCAGCGGTCCTGGCTCTCCCATCCCTTCAGCAGGCCGGTAGCTAAAACCAGGAGAAGGCAATCGCCAGGGCTTTTCACTAAATAAATGTTCACTGCCTTTTGGGATTAATTGCTCATCACCCAAAAAATAATCTATTGCAGTCAGCCCCGTAGTATAACCATAACCAAACATCGAAATTGAAACAGGAGCAGGTTTACGGGCAAACACTGCCAACCTATTCTTTACTGTATGACCTGCCAAGTCGACCAATATATCAACCTCATCTTTGCGAATACGAGCAGCCAAAGCTTCATCTGTCATCCCCGTGGTTTGTACCCAGTGATCAACCAAGCCTTGGAAACGCTCGGTGAATCCGTCGTCTTTGATCAATTCAGCATAGGCTGTTATTTCAAAATACTGATGATTATGCTGAGCCAATACGGGTTCAAGAAAATGTCGCATACTATGTACATTAAAATCACCTGACACATAGCCTATTTTTAAGCGTTTACCAGGGTCTTTTAACTGAGTAAAATCTTTCCACTGCGCTCGATAGGGCAGTCCAAATTGTCGATCATAAGCTTGATAATGTTCAAAGATAGCCTCTGCACTCAAATCAGGGTGATAATTCAGGCAAAACAACAAATTATTCTGTACCGCAACAAGATCTGGCTTAACCTCTAACGCACGTTTATAGCAGTTAATCGCAGCATCATATTGACAGAAATCTCTTAAGGTATTTCCAAGATTGCTATACGCCTCAAAAAAATCCTCTTTAATTTCCAATGCCCGTTCATAACACTTAATCGCCATATCAAACTGACCGAGAGTTCTATAGGCATTACCGCGATTATTATGTGCCTCCACATAGTCAGGATTAAGCTGCAATGCGTAATCATAATACATAACCGCGACATCGAATTGACCAAGGTCATAGAAAGTCGCCCCCGTGTTGTTATACACCTCTATGTAATCAGGCTTAATTTTCAACGCCTGCTCGTAACACTTAAGAGCGTCTTCAAGCTGACCAAGGGACTTATGTGCATTACCAAGATTATTATAGACTTCAACAGAGTCTGGCTTAATTTTCAGCAGTTGCTCATAACACTTAATTACCGCCTCAAGCCGACCTAGCCCCTTCAGAACTTGCGCAAGATTATGATGTACTTTTAGATAATCAGGTCTAATATTAAGTGCTTTCTGATAACAGTTAATCGCAGCATCAAATTCACCAATTTTCTTAAAAGCATTACCCAGGTTGTTATGTGCTTCGGCATAATTAGGATTGATCTTTAATGCCTGTTGATAATAGCTAATCGCATCATCAACCCGCCCTGCGTCCATTAGCGTATTAGCCAGGTTATTGTATGCATCAGCATAATTCGGTTGAATACTACATGCCTGCTTATACCAGCTAACAGCCATATCAAACTGTTTCAGCCTCTGATAGCATCCCCCTTTGATATTGTAGAGTACCGCCTCATTAGGGTGTATTTTAATCAGTGCTTCTAAAGCAATCAGTGCTTCATTAATTTCTCCCTTGTTATAAAGTACTAAAACCCTATCTATTTCACCTTGTGCCAACTCCATTTTAGACTCTAATAATTTTGGATCTTCTAGCCCGCCTTGCTGACACCACTGCCGCCACATTTGTCGATAAGCTGTTTCCAGTTTAACCACAAAACCCGCTTCATCCATGACAGGTAAAGCTTCCATTTGAGTGCGTAACTGACCTCGAATAATGGCTAATTTGTCTACATCAGCCGCCAGATAAACTGCTTTTTCAATATATTCCGTCTCATTCACTGCAATCCATTGCGGACAAGCAACCGATTCAAGTATGCTCGCACCGATCCGTCCCACACTAGGCCGATCCGCCAGAGTAATAAAAGGCACCCCCATATAGAGACTTTCTAACAGCGTGGTGCCTGAGTTATGTGGAAAACAGTCGAGTCCAACATCCATCTCCCTCAACAGATCCCAAGGCGGGCTATCATAACCAATCTCAAGCCGCTCACTGGCGATACCTTCTGCTCTAAACCGTTCAGCCATCGCCTGTTGAGAATGACTATCACGAAAAGAAGAGCTATTAATGACCAGTCGTGAACCATCCACTCTCTTCAAGATATTAGCCCAAACGCGTATCGTGCGATGGTTAATTCTGACCGAGCGTGTCAAGGTACCAAAGGTAACCCATCCTTTTTCCTGTGCTGGTAACGGCCCGGGCTCACCCATCCCTTCCGCAGGCCGGTAGCTGAAACAGGGGGAAGATAATCGCCAGGGCTTTTCGCTGAATAAATACTCACTACCTTCCGGGATTAATTGATTATCACCCAAAAAGTAATCTATTGCAGTCAGTCCCGTAGTGTATCCATAACCAAACATAGAAACAGAAACAGGGGCAGGTTTACGGGCAAACACAGCTAACCTATTCTTAGCGGTGTGTCCTGCCAGGTCGATCAGTATATCGATTTCATCTTTACGAATTCGAGCAGTTAACACCTCATCAGTCATTCCCATTGTCTGCACCCAATGGTCAACCAGTTCTTGAAAACGCTGACTAAAACCATCTTCTTCGAGTAACTCAGCATACGCAGTTATTTCAAATAGCTGATGATTATGATGGGCCAATAACGGTTCAAGAAAATGCCGTATACTGTGTATATTAAAATCACCCGATACATAGCCTATTTTTAAGCGTTTATCAGGAATTTTTAACTGGCTAAATTCTATGTGTTGCGCTCTATAAGGCAATCCAAACTGTTCCTCATAGATTTGATAAGACTCAAAAATATTTTCTGCACTCAGATCAGGATGATAATTAAGACAGAATAACAAATTATTATAAGCCTCTACATAATCAGGGGTAATTTCCAATGCCCGTTTATAACTGTTAATCGCCGCATCATGCTGCCCTATGTCCCGGAGCGCACTACCCAGGTTATTATGGGTCACCGCATGATCAAGGTTAATCTTTAATGCCTGTTTAAAATGCTTTATTGCAGCATTATGTTGCCCTAGCTCAAGATCAACATTACCAAGGTTGGTATACGCCTCAAAATAATCAGGGCTAATTTCAAGCGCTTTGTTATAACAAGTAACTGCTACATCATACTGCTTAAACGCCTGATAACATCCGCCTCTAAGATTATAGAGTAGCGCTTCATTAGGAAAGTTTTTAATCAAAACCTCTAACTCATTCAGTACTTCATTAATTTCCCCTTTGTTGTACAGTGCCAAAACAGCATCTATCTCAGCTTGTAACAAAATCTTCTGGGAGGGGAGTAACTCAAGAGATGACAGTGTTTTTTGCTCGCACCACTGCAACCACATTTTCCTATAGGCCGCTTCCAGTTTACTGACAAACCCCGCTTCATCCATTACAGGCATGGCCTCCATTTGCATTCGCAATTGACTGCGAATAATAGCCAATTGTTCTAAATCACCTGCCAGATTAACCACTTTCTCAATATACTCTTGCTCATTCCTTGCAATCCATTGCTGACATCCAACAGATTCAAGGACACTCGCACCAATTCGCCCGACACTCGGTCTATCCGCCAAAGTAACAAAAGGAACACCCATGTATAGACTTTCTAATAAAGTAGTACCTGAATTATGTGGAAAACAGTCCAATGCTATATCCATTTCCCGCAACACATCCCAGGGTGGACTGTTATAGCCAATATTTAAACGATCCGCAGTGATGCCTTCAGCCTTAAACCGCTCTGCCATCGCTTGTTGAGCATGACTGTCACGAAAAGAAAGACTATTAATGATCAGCCGTGAACCTACCACGCGTTTTAAAATATTAGCCCATACCCGAATGGTACGATGATTAATTCTAACTGAGCGAGTCAAGGTACCAAAGCTAATATATCCTTTGCTTGTTGCGGGCAATGGACTGACCTCTCCCATCCCTTCCGCAGGCCGGTAACAAAAACAGGGAGACTCTAATTTCCAGGGTTTTTCGCTAAATAAATGCTCACAGCCCTCTGGAGTTAACTGAGAATCACCCAAAAAGTAATCTATCGCAGTTAGTCCTGTGGTGTATCCATAGCCAAACATCGAAATAGAAATAGGCGCAGGTTTACGTGCAAACACAGCCAATCTATTCTTAGCAGTATGCCCTGCTAGATCAATCAGAATATCAATCTCATCTTCACGAATTCGGGCAGCCAAAGCTTCGTCAGTCATGCCCATAGTATGAACCCAATGATCAACCAACCTCTGAAAACGCTGACTAAAGTCATCTTCGCCAAGTAATTCAGCATAGGCTGTTATCTCAAAAAGCTGATGATTATGATGCGCTAGTAACGGTTCAAGAAAATGTCGCATACTGTGTATTTTAAAATCACCCGATACATAACCTATCTTCAAACGTTTATCAGGGTCTTTTAACTGACTGAACGCGATAAACTCCACTTGATAAGGTAAGCCAAATTGTTGATCATAAGCTTGATAAGACTGAAAAATAGTTTCTGCGCTCAAGTCAGGGTGATAATTAAGACAGAACAACAAATTATTATAAGCTTCAATAAGATCAGGCTTACTCTCCAGCGCGCGTTTGTAACAGTCAATTGCAGCATCATGCTGCCCTAGATCTCGAAGCACACTGCCAAGATTATTTCGCGCCCAGGCATAACCAGGCTTAATCTCTAATGCGCGTTCATAACAGTTAATCGCTTCTTTAAATTTACCTTCATCATTAAAAGCCAAGCCACGGTTATTATATGCCCCAACATAACTAGGATTAATTGCTAAAGCCCGTTCATAGCAGCTATTAGCCTCACTATGCTGACCAAGCACAAACAACATACTGCCAAGGTTATTCTGCGCCTCCGCATAATCTGGATTAACCTTAACGGCTTGTTGATAACTTTTTATCGCTTTATCAAACTCACCTAAAATTCTAAATACATTGCCAAGGTTATTATAGGCCTCGGCAAAATAGGGATTAATCTCAAGCGCGCTTTCATAATGTTTGATTGCTATAGCATATTGCTCAAGCTTTCGAAGCACATTAGCTAAGTTAGCATGCGTCTCAGCATGGCCAGGGCAAAGCTGCAATGCCTTTTCGTAACGTTTAACCGCAGCATCGTATTGCCCTAAATCCTGAAGCACACAGCCAAAATTATTAAGCGCTTCAACATAATCTGGCTTGATTTCCAGTGCTGTCTCATAACAGCTGATTGCTGTATCAAACTGAGCCAGTTTCTGGTAACACCCTCCTTTGATGTTGTAGAGTAATGCTTGATTAGAGTGTTTTTGAGTCAATGTATCTAAAACATTCAGTGCATCATCAATATTCCCCTGCTTATACAACGCTAAAACAGCATCTACCTCATTTTGAGCAAGACTCTCTTGATTTTTTTGTGACTCAGAGGGTTGTATCGTTTGCTGTCCGCACCACTGCTGCCACATTTGTCTATAAGCTGCTTCAAGTTTTCTGACAAACCCTGTTTCATCCATCACATGCCGAGCTTCCATTTGAGTTCGCAATTGACTTCGAATAATAGCCAGTTGCCCTAAATCTCCTGCCAGTTCAACCGCCTTCTCAATATACTCAGCTTCATTGCTTGCTATCCATTCTTGATGTCCAACGGATTCAAGGATAGTTGCTCCAATTCGCCCCACACTCGGTCTATCCGCTAAAGTAATAAAAGGGACCCCCATGTATAGACTTTCTAATAAAGTAGTGCCTGAATTATGTGGAAAACAGTCTAGTGAAATATCCATGCCTCGCAATAAATTCCAGGGTGGACTATCATAGCCAATATCCAGCCGCTCACTGCCGATACCTTCTGCCATAAACTTTTTAGCCATCGCCTGTTGCGCATGGCGATCACGAAAAGATGAGCTATTAATGATCAATCTTGACCCTACCACCCGCTTTAAAATATTTGCCCACACCCGAATAGTGCGATGATTGATTCTAACGGATCGACTCAACGTACCAAAAACCACCTTTCCTCTTTTTTCTGCTGGCAATGCACTGATCTCCCCCATCCCTTCTGCAGGCCGATAACAAAAACTGGGAGACTGTAATCGCCAAGGTTTTTCACTAAATAAATGTTCACTGCCTTCGGGGATTAATTGATGATCACCCAGAAAATAATCTATCGCCGTCAGCCCCGTGGTATATCCATAGCCAAACATAGAAACAGAAATAGGGGCGGGTTTACGTGCAAACACAGCCAACCTATTTTTGACCGTATGTCCTGCCAGATCAACCAGTATATCAATCTCATCTTCACGTATTCGATCAGCTAAAGCCTCATCGGTCATACCTATTGTTAACACCCAATGATCAACCTGACTTTTAAAACGCCGGGTAAACTTATCTTCTTTAATCAATTCGGCATAAGCCGTGATTTCAAAAGACTGCTGATCATAATTCGCCAACAGAGGAGCAATAAAGTGCCGCATACTATGTGTTTTAAAATCACCGGAGACATAGCCTACCTTCAATCGCTTATCAGCCGTTTTTAAACGAGTAAACTCCAGCCACTGCGCACGATGAGGCAAGCCAAACTGTTTGTCATAGTCTTGATAATATTCAAAGATAGCCTCTGCGCTCATATCAGGCTGATAATTCAAACAAAACAGTAAATTATCCCGCGCTTCAGCAAGGTCTGGCTTAATTTCCAGACCTCTTTGATAACATGAAATCGCCTTATCATATTGCCCTAAAGCATTAGAAACATTGCCAAGGTTATAATGCGCCTCGGCATACTGTGGATTAATTTTCAATGCCTGCTCATAACATTTAACAGCTTCGTCAAATTGACCCTGGTCTCGATACGCATTACCCAGGTTATTATATGCGTCAACATAATCTGAATTAATTTCCAATGCCCTTTCATAGTTATGAATGGCTGCATCAAGCTTACCAATATCCCAAAGTGCATTACCGAGATTGTTATAGGCTTCAAAATAATCAGGATTAATTTCCAATGCCTGTCTATAGCATTTAATCGCTTCATCGACCTGTCCAACAATTCTAAGTGCATTTCCAAGATTATTATGCGCCCCAGCAAAATCAGGGCTAATCTTCAGTGCCTGCTGATAACTGTTAATTGCGGCATTATGTTGTCCAGTATCTCGAAAAACATTTGCAAGATTGGTATGCACATTGACATAATTTGGGTCAATCTCCAGCGCCTTCTTATAACAGCTAATTGCAACATCAGGCTGAACCAGTCTCTGATAACAGCCGCCCTTGATATTGTAGAGTAATGCTTCATTAGGAAATTTGTTAAGCAGGATCTCTAAATCATTCAACGCCTCATGAATTTGTCCCTTGTTATACAGTGCAAAAACAGCATCTATCTCAGCTTGTGTTAAAGTCTGCTGAGGTTTTAATGGTTCAGCAAGTGGCCGTATGGCTTTTTGTTCACACCACTGCCGCCACATTTGTCTATAAGCTGTTTCTAATTTACTGACAAAACCTGCTTCATCCATCAAAGGCAAGGCTTCCATTTCAGCCCTCAATTGACTTCGAATAATACTCAATTGCTCTAAATTGCCTGCCAGATTAACAGTTTTCTCAATATATTCCTCTTCATTGTTAGCAATCCACTGTGGATAACCAACGGACTCAAGCACACTCGCACCGATCCGCCCCACGCTAGGTCTATCCGCTAAAGTAACAAAAGGAACACCCATATATAGGCTTTCTAATAAAGTAGTGCCTGAGTTATGTGGAAAACAGTCCAATGTAATATCCGTACTGCGTAACAATTCCCAAGGCGGACTATCATAGCCAATCTCCAGCCGCCCCCCCTTAATACCTTCAGCCACAAACCTTTCAATCAGTACTTGTCGGGCCTGTTGATCACGAAAAGACAGACTATTAATAATCAGCCGTGAACCCGCCACTGTTTTTAAAATTTTAGCCCACACCCGAATAGTGCGATGGTTAATTCTGACTGAGCGAGTCAAGGTGGCAAAAGTAATATAGCCTTTGCTTATTGCAGGCAATGGACTTATTTCTCCCATCCCTTCCGCAGGTCGGTAACAATAACAGGGAGACTCTAATCGCCAGGGTTTTTCACTGAATAAATGCTCACTGCCTTTCGGGATTAACTGATCATCCCCCAAAAAATAATCTATCGCCGTCAACCCAGTGCTATAACCATAACCAAACATCGAAATGGAAACAGGCGCAGGTTTACGCGCAAACACAGCCAATCTGTTGTTAGCAGTATGCCCTGCCAAATCAACCAATATATCAATCTCATCTTCACGAATCAGGGCAGCCAGGGCTTCATCACTCACCCCCCTTGTCTGCACCCAGTGATCAACCAAGCCTTGAAATCGCTGACTAAAGTCATCTTCTTCGAGTAATTCAGCATAGGCTGTTATCTCAAACAACTGATGATTATGATACGCCAGTAACGGTTCAAGAAAATGCCGCATACTATGTAATTTAAAATCACCCGATACATAGCCTATCTTCAGGCGTTTATCAGGGTCTTTTAACCGCTTAAACGCTAACATCTGCGCTCGACACGCTAAGCCAAACTGTTGATCATAGGCTTGATAATACTCAAAGATCGTTTCTGCACTCAAGTCAGGGTGATAATTAAGACAGAACAACAAGTTACTATACACTTTCCCATAATTTGGCTTAATCTCTAGTGCACGTTTATAGCACCGAATCGCAGCATCATGTTGTCCTTGATCTCGGTACGTACTACCAAGGTTACGAAGTGCATCAACATAGTCTGGTTTGATATTTATTGCCTGTTCATAATGATCAGTCGCTGCATCAAGCTGCCCGATAAACCGAAGCATATTAGCAAAGTTAAAATGTGCCTCCTCATAATCGGACTTTATATCCAATGCCTGCTCAAAGCGTTTAGTCGCTGCATCATAATGACCTAAACCATGAAACACACAGCCTATGTTATTAAGTGCTTCAACGTAACCTGGCTTAATTTGCAGAGCTGTCTCATAACTATTGATTGCAGCATCCAATTGACCAAGCCCTTGATAACAGCCTCCTATAATATTGAAAAGCAATGCTTCATTAGGATATTTCTGAGTCAGTTCATTTAAACTATTCAGCGCTTCATTAATATCGCCTTTATTATATAGTGCTAAAACAGCATCGATCTCAACTTGTGTTAAAGTCTGTTGCGGTTTTGAGGATTCAGAGCGCGATAGCATTTTTTGCCCGCACCATTGCTGCCACATTTTCCTATAGGCTGCTTCCAGTTTACTAACAAACCCCGCTTCATCCATCACAGGCAAGGCTTGCATTCGCATTCGCAATTGACTGCGAATAATAGCCAGTTGTTCTAAATCACTGGCCAGATTAACCGCTTTCTCAATATACTCCTCCTCATTACTTGCAATCCACTGCTGATGTTCAACGGATTCAAGAACACTCGCGCCGATTCGCCCCACACTCGGTCTATCCGCTAAAGTAACAAAAGGAACCCCCATATATAGGCTTTCTAATAAAGTAGTGCCTGAATTATGTGGAAAACAGTCCAATGCTATATCCATTTCCCGCAATACATCCCAAGGTGGGCTGTTATACCCAATATGCAAACGATCTGCTGCTATGCCTTCGGCCTCAAATCGTTCTGTCATCGCTTGTTGAGCATTACTACCACAAAAAGAAATACTATTAATAATCAGGCGTGAGCCTGTCACCTTTTTTAAAATCTTGGCCCAGACCCGAATTGTGCGATAGTTAATTCTGACTGAGCGGGTTAAGGTGCCAAAACTTATATATCCTTTGCTTGTTGCTGGCAATGAAGATATTTCGCCCATCCCTTCCGCAGGTCGGTAACAAAAACAGGGGGATTGTAATCGCCAGGGCTTTTCACTAAATAGATGCTCACTCCCTTCGGGAATTAACTGAGAGTCACCCAAAAAATAATCTATCGCTGTCAGGCCCGTAGTGTAGCCATAACCAAACATAGAAATAGAAACAGGCGCAGGTTTACGCGCAAACACAGCTAATCTGTTCTTAGCAGTATGTCCTGCCAGATCGACCAATATGTCAATCTCATCTTCACGAATTCGAGCAGCCAAGGCTTCATCTGTCATGCCCATGGTATGAACCCAATGATCGACCAAGCCTTTAAAACGCTGGCTAAATTCATCTTCTTTAAGCAATTCAGCATAGGCTGTTATCTCAAAAAACTGATGATTATGGTATGCCAATAACGGTTCAAGAAAATGTCGCATACTGTGCGTTTTAAAGTCACCTGAGACGTAGCCTATCCTCAAGCGTTTATCAGGGTCTTTTAACTGCTTAAACGATAATATCTGCGCTTGATAAGTCAGGCCAAATTGTTGTTCATAGGCTTGATAATATTCAAAAATCGTTTCTGCACTCAGGTCGGGGTGATAATTAAGACAGAACAACAAATTATTATAGGCTGCCACAAGGTCTGGTTTAATCTCCAGTGCACGTTTGTAACAGTTAATCGCGGCATCATGCTGCCCCAAGTCTCTAAGCACACTACCCAGGTTATTTTGCACCCAGGCATCATCAGGATTAAGTTCAAGTGCTCGTTCATAGCAATGAATCGATTTTTTTAGATCCCCAATATCATTAAAAACCAAGCCAAGATTGTTATGTGCCCCCACATAGTTTGGATTGATATCCAATGCATGTTCAAGACAACTCACTGCCGCATCAAGTTGACCTATATCCCGAAAAACATTAGCAAGATTGCAATATGCCTCAACATAGACAGGGTCTATATCCAGCGCCCTTTTATAACACCTAATTGCTGCATCTACTTGGCCAAGACTGCAAAGTACATTACCTAAATTATTATAAGCTACGGCATAATCTGGTCTAAATTCTATTGCCCGTTTATAGCTCATAACGGCTTTATGAAGCAGACCCAGTTCTTTAAATGTATTGGCAAGGTTATTATGAGCCTCAACATAGCTTGGCTTAATCTCTAAAACGCGTTCATAACAACTAATTGCTTTATCATATTGACCGAGACTTTTAAAAACATTAGCAAGATCATAATGCGCCTCAATATAGCTTGGATTGATTGCTAATGCTTGTTTATATCGATTGATAGCCTCATCAAATTTTTCAAGGTCTTTAAGTGCATTACCAAGGTTTGTATAGGCCTCAACATAATCTGGATTAACATTCACAGCCTGTTCGTAGCAAGCTTTCGCTGACTCAAATTGCCCTAGCCCATGAAAGCATGCTCCTCTAATATTATGAAGTATAGCTATACCAGAATATTGTGCATTCAAGTCATCCAATACATTCAATGCGTCTTTCAATTGCCCCTTATGGTATAGCTCTAGAACTGAATCTATCTGTGATTGTGTTAAATTAGACTGATTACTGAATGAACCCTTGTCTTGTAATAATTTGAGTTGTTTTTTTGCCCGCTGGTTTTCAGGAAAGACCTTAAGTAGCTTTTCATAAAGTTTAATGGCTTCATTTATCTCACCTGTTTTTGTATAAGACTTTGCTTGAGCTAAAATACGGTCTACATTCATTATTTTTTAATTACGATTGATCATCAGTATGAGCACACTTAGCCTGGGAGTATTGCGACTTAAAACTTAAATGCTCTGGGCTAAAATGTAATTTTAGAATCATTAACTGTTAATGCTACCCGAATATTTATTAAAAGAAAAATGCTGTTTTTCTAAACGCTCAACTTAATAAAAAAAACAACTATTTGTCAACCACTTAACATCCAGCCCTCATTAATTGCTCTGTGCAACAGCAATTTATTATTAACCGCCTTCTAATAAATAACTCTAAGCTTCTTAGTGCAAGAAGAAAATTAAAAAAAAATTAAAAAAAAATTAAAGAAAGATTAAAAGCAAACGATAACCTCTGTGAGAAAAGCAAAAACCTGGTGCCAACAAGGTAATTGCAAAATATTAAATGCCGTGCATCAACACCTTAATGAATGCCGGTCTTGTTAACTAAACAGGAGAACTATCATGGCTATGGGTATATTGACCAACGTCGCATCCATTAACGCACAACGTAATTTAAACAGTTCACAAAACGGAATGGCAACGTCATTGCAACGTTTGTCATCTGGATTACGTATTAACAGTGCAAAAGATGATGCGGCAGGCATGGCAATTGCGGATCGTATGACTGCACAAATCAAAGGCTTAAATCAAGCCAGCCGAAATGCTAATGACGGTATTTCATTAGCTCAAACAGCTGAAGGGGCCTTAGCTGAAAGCACTAATATATTACAACGGGTTAGAGAGCTCGCCGTACAATCAGCTAACTCCACCAACTCAGCCACAGACCGTTTAAGCTTACAATCTGAGGTTAATCAACTGGTCTCTGAATTGGATAGAATTTCAGATACCACAGCTTTTAACGGCATTAAACTATTAGATGGTTCATTTCAGGCTCAGCAATTTCAAGTCGGTGCAGACTCTGGGCAAACCATTCAGGTCGGTGTTACTAAAGCAACATCAGATAGCTTAGGCATTCAAAAATTTTCCATTGATAACAATGTTAGCGGCAGTGAAGTGTCTACCTCAGGATTTCATACCACAACAAGCACAACCACCCTTGGCGTACAATTATCGGCTGCCGATATAGCGACTGCTGAAGGTGCCTTGACTTTAGATGACACCCAAACAGTGACTATAAATGATGCTAATGGAACGGATCAAGTCGTTAACTTTACTTCAAAAGATGCCAATCATTTTGCAGACCAGTTAAATTCAGTTACCGGTGTAACGGCAACAGCCACTAATGAAGTCCAATTCGGCCAAGGTAATTTTTCAGCCATTCAAAATGGAGATGAAGTTGCCTTTGACATTTCGTCTAAAGATGGAACCATTACAGAAACTGTCCAATTTACCTACAACGCCTCTACTTATGAAGATGATTTTGACACCAATGTCACAGCAGCGGTTGACACACTAAACACCAGAAATGCAAATACTGACCTGTCCTATGACGGAAGTAACAATACTTTATCAAGTGCAAGCGGCGTTAACCTGAATATAACAGACTTCAATAAAATTGATAATAACCGAGGCAGCATTTCTACCAGCTTTGGTACAGGTGAAACTATTGATTTCACTATTCAGTTTGACGGAGATACTGTTTCAGTATCCGCGGCGACCGACTTACAAAGCGTGGTTGATGATATCGCTGCCGATGGTGATGTTGTCGATAATGGAGATAACACTTATACAATCACAGGGGCAACCAATGGCGAAACCTTGACATTTAGCCATGACACAGTCAATGGTACTTTAACATACCAAACTTCAACAGCTAAAACAGATGCTGACTCCTCTGGCGGGTCTAATGTCACTATTGCTGGCTTTGCCGTAGGTGGCGGCGGTACCAGTACATCTTCCTTAACCTTTGCTGCCGGCCAAGGAACAACAGACGGCGGCACCTTAACAAGCGGCTCTGTAACAGCGACAGTATCAACAACAGATAATGCAGGTTCAACCATTTCGTTTGGTAGTGCAACAGTTAGTGATATAGATTCATCTTCAAGCGATGCAGCCATAGCCGTAGGCACACTGGAAATCTTTATGGAAAAAGATGTATCCATGCAATCAGATGCTAACACAACCAACACTATTTTATCAGTTGCTGCTAGTACTGATGCAGCGACATCACTTGGTGGCCTAGGCAATGTATTGGCAGGTAATAATGTTGAATCACAAGCCCTTACTATTTCAGGTACTGGCGAGGCAGATGTTAATATATCTAAAGACGATACAGCCGATCAAATTGCTACTAAAATAAATTCCGTGGCTGACCAAACAGGGGTTAACGCAACTGCCACATCAACAGCGACATTGAAAGATTTATCAGCTAGCGGCACGGTTGCATTCTCTCTTAACGGCCAATCTATATCAGCCAATGTGACCTCAAGCGACTTATCCGCTTTAGCTGATGCAATTAATGACCAAAACAGTAAAACAGGGATAACTGCAAGTTTAAATATTGAAAAAGATGAAATCGTCCTAAGCAACCAGACTGGAGAGAATATTGAGATACAGGATTATACTAACACCAATGCCTCTTCAACTTTAGACGTAGGCGGCAGACTTGGTGCAGAAACCACACTAACAAGCAATGCGGGTGACTCGACAGTAGTCGGCGGCAGCATTGAGTTTAAATCGGGTGCAGGAACCTTTAGTGTATCTTCTAATATTGATGCCCAAGATGGCGGTCTTTTTTCTACTTCAGCAGACAAGTTAAACTCAAGCTCTCTGGAATCAGTTGAATCACTTGATATTACGACTGTTGATGGCGCCAATTCTGCCATTGATATCATAGACGGGGCTTTAGCCAACATTGATAGCAACCGAGCGGATTTAGGTGCAATACAAAACCGTTTTACTTCTACTATTTCGAACTTATCGGTCAGTGTAGAAAACATCAGTGCCTCAAGATCACGTATCCAAGATACTGATTTCGCTTCTGAAACTGCGAATATGACTAAAAATCAAATTCTACAACAAGCAGGTACAGCGATGTTAGCCCAGGCTAACCAAT